>Ga0308163_10000185_pt1 | contig 165455 bp, 155 predicted proteins | sample PhyTR1_FD_201037 | JGI IMG/M metagenome (GOLD analysis project Ga0308163, IMG submission 201037) | Phyllosphere microbial communities from UC Gill Tract Community Farm, Albany, California, United States - DLSLT.R1 | ecosystem: Host-associated > Plants > Phyllosphere > Unclassified | place... | reverse complement strand
ATTTAGAGCATCACAGAAGAAAGGATGGAGATGATAATTCAAATTTCATTCTTGAATGAAATAAGAAGAGGGACTTTCAGTCCCTCGTAAAACAAACCTCTGCACTTTCAGTGCAGAGTGGTTTAGTAAAGATTTAGGTATTTTTTATATTTATAAAGAAGGAAATGCAATTCGATTAATTCCTAGTAGTGGTGATTTGCAAGATGATAAAGATAAAATGCTTTATACTCAAATGTTGGATTCTTTTACTAAAGAATGGAGATCTTACGGTTATGTTTGGAGTAATACAGATGGAAATCAGTCAGAAGAAATTGTAAAAGATTGCAAAGACAGAAGAAATCTGGTTAATCTGTCTAATTACAAAATTGTGTTTTCTAAAGATGAAAGTTATGGTAATGTTTTTCTTTTGCGTGAAAATGAAAATTTTCATTATGTGGTATATGACGCTTTGAATAAAAAAGTTTCGTTGGCTTATCCGAAAAAATAAAAACTAATTATTTCGGGAATTTATTAATTCATGATATTTCTCCGCAATAACCTTCATATTAAGATCATAATTAGCGTTTTCTTCCACAAATTTTCTGTTTCGAATAATTGCCTCATTTCGCAATTCCGAATTTTCAAAAGACCAGATTAATTCATTGGCTAACATTTCGGTGCCATCAATTGTGATTAATTGACCATTTTCTCGATGTGTTATCCAGCTTTGATTTCCTGGGATATCTGAAACTACAGGAAAGCAATTACAAGCCATTGCTTCAAACAAGGATGCCGAAACGCCTTCTGTAATTGGCATGCTAATGTAAATATTAGATTGCTGTAATAATTTTGGAAGTTCTGTATTTGGAATTCTTCCTGTAAAAATCACTTTATTTTCGATTTGTAAATCTTTCGCTAAATCTTTCAAATATTGTAATCTAGTTCCATCGCCAACAATAGTTAAAGAAAAATCAATCCCTTTTTGATTTAAAATTCCGAATGCTTTTAAAATAGAATCGTGTCGATACTCAGGCATTAAAGAGCGTGTTACAATTGCTTCGATTTTGTTTGAATTATTTATGGCAGAAGTAAAGATCGATAAATCAATTCCTTTTGGCAGAACTAGAACTTTATCCATGTCAACTCCAGATGCTTTCATGTGAATTGCCATTACAGGTCCCCAAGCATGAATTAAATTCGCTTTTTTGAAAGCGTATTTTTGGATGAATTTCTTAAAAGGATACAATTTAGATTCTTCTGGCCATAAATCGGTTCGTCCTTGTTGTGCTATTGCAATGGTTTTAGAGCCAGAAAGCGCTGCAAGAAAGCCATAACTGGTGGTTCTTTCGGCAATAACCATGTCTGGTTTTTCTTTTTTGATGATTTTTCGAATCGAAATAGGCGATAAGAAGTATTCTAAAATACGTTTGAATCTATAGCTATTTGAGGTTTGAAGTTCCCAAGTTATAATTTCAAAATCGCCAAATTGTTTCAAACCCTTCATCCAGGTTATAGCATCGGCGCGGTAAGATTCTCCAAGAAAAAGTATTTTTTTTTTCATTCTGTAAATGATTTTTTTTTGCCACGAATTTCACAAATTTTCACAAATTAATTCGTGTCAATTCGTGAAATTCGTGGCAACTTTTTTTCTTTCTAAAATTCTTCAGTATCCAAAGCACGATTGATAAATTCGTTTAAAGGTTTTAAAGCAATTAGTTTTTTGCTCATTTTAGAAACAAAATCTTTCTGAGTTACTTCAGAAATATCATAAACTTGAGTCGCAGTAAAACTTTTCAATTTTAAAAATTCTATTGCAGGATGATCTTTTTCGTAACCGCGTGGCATGCTTTTAAGCGAATTATTTTCGTTTACATCTAAACTTCCAAATTCTTTCTTGAAGTTTTTGTCGTTTAAAATTTCCTGTAAATCTTCGTAGAAAAAAGCAATTTCTTTGCGAACTTTCTTCAAATCTTCAGCTTCAGGCGAATAAAATCCGCCAGCAATAAAACTCGCACCTTTTTCGATATGAACATAATATCCGGCACGATTTGCGCCTTTTGCACCGGCCGACATCCACACGCCCAAATGTGCTTTATAAGGAGATTTGTCTTTAGAAAAACGAATATCTCGATTAATCCTAAAAGTACAGTTTTTAACTTCTAATAATTCTAAAGAAGGATCAAGCGGTTTCATGATGTCAAGAAAATCACTTACCAATTGATGGTAATCTTTCTTGAAAATTTCATAACGCTTTTTGTTGTCCTGAAACCATTCTCTGTTATTGTTCTTTTTTAAATCGTCTAAAAATTGCAATGATTCTTTCGTTAACATAATCCTATTATATTTTATTGCAGTTGCATTATGAGTTTTTTTGTTCAGGCTAATTTACTCATTTCTATTTTGGGATTGATTCTAAAACTGATACAAATTGTACCAAATTTCACGAATTACAAATTGAAGATCTTATAAGTCTGATGCGTCGATTTAACAATCGCTTCGGTTCTTTCTGGATGAGTGTCAGAAATAAAAAGCTGTCCAAACGTTTCGCTGTTTACCATTTCTACAATTTTGGCAACACGCGTTTCGTCCAGTTTATCAAAAATATCATCAAACAAAAGAATGGGTTTTACACCGCTTTGTTTTTTCAAAAACTCGAATTGTGCCAATTTTAAAGCAATTAGAAAAGATTTCTGCTGTCCTTGAGATCCGAATTTTTTTATCGGATGCAAATCAATTTCAAAAGACAAATCATCTTTATGAATTCCAACAGAGGTGTAATGCAGCGCTCGATCTTTATTGATGTTTTCCTGCAAAAGCGTTAAAAGGTCTTTTTCGAATAAATGACTTTCGTAAACCAATTGCACACTTTCCTCAGATCCCGTTATTGCCTGATGGTGTGTATTAAATATAGGTATAAACTGCTCTAGAAATTTTTTTCGTTTTTCAAAAATAGATTTTCCGTAACCTTGCAACTGTTCATTGTATATAGATAAGGTATCGTTATCAAAAACATGATTTAAAGCAAAATATTTTAAAAGTGCATTTCGCTGGGTGATTACTTTTTGATATTGTATTAATTCGTGTAGGTAAGTAGCGTCTAATTGCGAAATCACACTGTCCATAAATTTACGGCGTGTTTCACTTCCTTCAACGATCAAATCTCTATCTGCTGGTGAAATAATAACTAACGGAATAAAGCCAATATGGTCGGAGAATTTGTCATAAGGTTTTCCATTTCGCTTTAGAACTTTTTTCTGTCCTTTTTTTAAACTGCAAACAATCTGCTCCGTTCTCTCATTTTTTTCGAGTTCAGCATCAATTACAAAAAACTCTTCGCCATGTTTGATATTTTGAACAGCAAGCGGATTAAAATAACTTTTTCCGTAAGCCAAATGATAAATAGCATCGAGTACATTAGTTTTCCCAATGCCATTTTTTCCAACAAAACAGTTTATTTTGATGTCAAAATCAAAACTTGCTTCAGAAAAGTTCTTGTAATTAAATAATGAGATTTTGTTTAAATGCATTTGTAAGGACTCCAAGTGTAAAGTTTACCGCTTCTGAGCAGTGAAAATTTGAGGCTGCAAATTACCGAAAATTATCGATATAATTGGCTTTGGCCCTTTCTTAGGCTTATTTATTTTACCGCTTTTGCGAAAGGATAAGTGAATCATGAAAATATTTCTTTTAAAATAGTGATAAAGTTGAAATTTTTTACCTCAGTTTCAATAAAAATTTTATTTTTGCCGTTCACTAAATAAATTTTAAATGGCAACTTACAATAAAAGAGGATATAAGACACCAAAAGAAAAGGAAGTAAAAGAAGTGGTTACTGAAGAGCAACAAGTAGTTATTGACGAAAAAGACAGTACAACAGCTGGAGTTTTCTCAAAATTAGACGAAACAGCTTCAAGAACTGAGGATTGGGTGGCTAAAAATCAAAAAATCATTATTGGTTTAGTTGCTGGTATCGCGGTTGCTACAATTGGCTATTTGGCTTACCAAAAATTTATAGCAACTCCTAAACAAGAAGAGGCTGCAAGTGAAATGTTTGTTGCTCAACAAAACTTTGAAAAAGCTGTAAACGGTGTTTCTAGCGATTCATTATTTAAATTATCATTAAACGGTTCAGAAGGTAAATTCGGATTTATTAAAATCGCTGACGAATATTCTGGAACTGACGCTGGAAATTTAGCAAACTACTATGCTGGTATCGCTTACTTAAATACGGGTAAATTTGATGAGGCAATTAAATATTTAGGTGAATTCAAATCAGAAGATGTAGTTTTAAGCGCTTTAGCGAAAGGTGCTACAGGAGATGCTTATTCTCAAAAAAATCAGCAAAAAGAAGCTTTAGATTTTTATGTAAAAGCTGCTGAGTCTAACAAAAACGATTTTACAACACCTCGTTTCTTGTTAAAAGCTGGAAAAACTGCTTTAGCTTTAGGTCAAAAAGAAGACGCTTTGAAATATTTTAATGATATTAAAGATAATTACGACAATACTCCAGAAGCAGCGTCTGTTGATGCTTTGATTGGATTAGCGCAATAAAAATTTTAGACTTTAGATTTAAGATTGTAGATTTGTAGTTACAAGTTTAAATTTTAAAATCAAAAATCTAAAATATTACAGATGGCTACTGAAAATAAAAATCTATCAGAATACGATAAAAACACAATCCCAAACGCGAAAGACTTTCGGTTTGGGATTGTTGTTTCTGAATGGAATGACGCTATAACAGAAGGACTTTATAATGGTGCTTTTGATGCTTTGGTTGATTGCGATGTTCCTGCTCAGCAAATTATCCGTTGGAATGTTCCAGGAAGTTTTGAGTTAATTTACGGAGCAAAAAAAATGCTTCAAACACAGAATGTAGATGCTGTTATCGTAATTGGATGTGTAATTCAAGGAGAAACTAAACATTTTGATTTTGTTTGCGAAGGCGTTACGCAAGGAATTAAAGATTTGAATGTTCAAACTGATGTTCCGGTTATTTTCTGTGTTTTAACAGATAATAATATGCAACAATCTATTGACAGAAGCGGAGGAGTTCATGGAAATAAAGGAACTGAAGCAGCAATTGCGGCAATCAAAATGGCTTATATTCGCCAGCAAGCTTCGATAGCTCATGCTTATAACCAGCCTTTATTGTCTTCAGGTGCAATTCAGATCGAAGATGCTCCAAGAAAAATAGAGAACGAATAAAACACATTTGTTAAAAAAAAATAAAAAAAAACCTATACTGTTAAAAGTGTAGGTTTTTTTATGCTTTTTTTGTGATTGTCTTAGGTTCCATCGAATTCGGAATTATATTACATTTGAGTTGGTCTTTATTTTAATTTCTATGAAAAAATATCTACTTTACGTTTTTATTTTATGCTTCAGTTTAAGTTATGGTCAAAATAAAATCAATGAAAATTTGAAAAGAGAACTCGATTCAATTATGAAGTCAGATCAAATTCTTAGGGAATATATCAATTTTGACACTTCTGAGGATCGAAAAAAAGAAATCGTAAAAGACCTTGGTCGTGAAAATGATCCGAATTTTAGAAAGGGCATTTGGCTAGAGATGAAAAAACGAGATTCTCTTAATTTGATTAAGGTTGAAGAGATTATAAAACTATATGGTTATCCAGGAAAAAGCTTAGTTGGCGAACCAACCAATATTGCTGCGTGGTATGTTATTCAACACAGTTCTAAAATTGGAGAATATTTGTCAATGATTGAGAAAGAAGCGAAAAAGAAAGAGATACCTTTTACCTACTTTGCTAAAATGCAAGATCGTTTTTTAACGCAACAAGGAAAAGAACAGATTTATGGAACGCAAGGTCAGATGAAACAAATAACGAACAAAGAAACAGGAAAAAAAGAGTTTTTTAATTACGTCTCGCCAATTGAAAACCCTACTAGCGTTAACGATCGAAGAAGGAAAGCGGGTTTTACAACTACAGTTGAGGAAAATGCAAAAGAAATGGGAATGGAATATAAGGTTTATACCTTGGATGAAATAAAGAAAATGAACTAGTTTTTTTGTGTCTAACGCGCAATCATTCTGTTTTATAGACTGTTGTAGTTTTTGTTTTTTTTATGATTATTCTTATTCTAAAAGCCAATCAAAATTCACTAAATTTGTACTTCTTGGTTTATAAAAAACCTAATCTAAACTTTAAAATTATTTTTGCTTAATGTCGAGTATTATTCAATTGCTTCCTGATCACGTTGCTAACCAAATTGCTGCTGGAGAAGTGGTTCAAAGACCAGCTTCAGTCGTAAAAGAATTGTTAGAAAATGCTGTTGACGCCAAAGCAACTGATATCAAATTAATTATAAAAGATGCTGGTAAATCGCTAGTTCAGGTAATAGATAATGGTGTTGGAATGACCGTTACAGATGCCCGTTTGTGTTTTGCTCGTCATGCTACTTCCAAAATTCGCCAAGCAGAAGATTTATTTTCACTTGGAACAAAAGGTTTCCGTGGAGAGGCTTTGGCTTCTATCGCGGCGATTGCGCACATGGAAATGAAAACCAAACAGGATCAGGATGAACTTGGAACGCATATTGTAATTGAGGGAAGTAAATTTGTTTCGCAAGAAGTGGCTGTTTTGCCAAAAGGAACTTCATTTGCGGTTAAGAACTTGTTTTTTAATATTCCGGCTCGCCGTAATTTCTTAAAGTCCGATACGGTTGAATTTCGTCACGTGATGGATGAGTTTCAGCGTGTAGCATTGGCACATCCTAATATTCATTTTAGTTTTTATCATAACGGAAGTGAGATGTACAATCTTCCTGCAGCAGGATATCGCCAGCGAATTGTTGGTATTATGTCTGGAAAAACGAATGAAAAATTGGTTCCTGTAAACGAGGATACCGAAATTATAAACGTTCAAGGTTTTGTATGTAAACCTGAATTTGCTAAGAAAAATAGAGGAGAGCAGTTCTTTTTTGTAAACGATAGATTTATAAAAAGCAGTTTCTTGCATCATGCTGTAATGTCTGCATACGACGGGTTACTTAAAGATGGTTCTCAGCCAAGTTATTTCTTATATCTGCAGGTTCCGCCAAATACAATTGATATCAATATACATCCAACTAAAACGGAAATTAAGTTTGATGACGAGCAGGCCTTGTATGCTATTTTAAGAGCGTCTATCAAGCACAGTTTAGGGCAGTTTAATGTTGCTCCAGTTTTAGATTTTGACCGTGATGCTAATTTAGATACGCCATATCATTATAAAAATATTGAGGCAGAAGTGCCTACAATCCAGGTAGATGGAACTTTTAATCCGTTTACTGACGATAAAACCAATCAGCATTATAGTAAAGCTGCTTCGGGATCATCAGGATATAGTTCGGGGTCTTCTTTTTCATCTTCGTCGGGATCGTCATCTTCTGGAACATCATATTCTGGGTATTCCAAAAGGGTAGAACCAACCACAAGCTGGGAAAGTTTGTATGTTGGTTTAGATGTCGAAAATCCAGAAAGCATAGAAAGTTCGCCATTCACATTCGAAAATGAAGAAGTGACTTCTTCTTTATTTAATGATGAAGATGTAGAACAAGCTACTCAGAAAACGTATCAAATTCATAAAAAATATATCGTTTCGCCAATAAAATCAGGAATGATTATTGTGGATCAACAGCGTGCGCATCAGCGAATTTTGTACGAACAATTTTTGCTGAATATGACCGTTAATCAAGCTTCGAGCCAGCAGTTGCTTTTTCCTTTAGATTTATTTTATTCAGCATCTGAAATGGAATTAATCGAAGAATTAAAACCTTCTTTAGAAACTACTGGGTTTGTTTTTGATGAAAGCAAAACCGATCATGTTGTAATTTCTGGAATTCCTGTAAATATTACAGAAAGTGAAGTCTCGCAGGTAATCGAACAATTATTAAGCGATTTGCAAGACGGAATCCCAGCGAACAGCTACAGTCAGAACGATACAATTGCCAAGTCAATGGCTAAAAGTTTAGCGGTTAAAACAGGATCTTATTTAACCGAAAAAGAACAAGATAATTTGGTAAACGGTTTGTTTGCTTGTAAAGATCCAAATATTTCACCTTTTCAAAAACCTACCTTCATCACCATGCGTGTCGAAGATATAGATAAAAAGTTTGCTTTATGATGAATATGACTCCAGTAGTTAAACAACTGCTTATTATTAATATTATATTTTTTATTGGTTCTCAGTTAGTGCCAATATCTTACGAGTATTTTGCGATGTTCTTCCCGGAAAATCCAAGTTTCCGCGTATGGCAGCCTATTACTCATATGTTTATGCATGGCGGAATTATGCATATTGCGTTTAATATGTTTGCATTGGTTTCATTTGGATCTGCTTTAGAGCATTTTTGGGGAGGTAAAAAGTTTTTGTTTTTTTACATTTCTTGTGGTTTGGGTTCAGCATTGCTTCATACAGCGGTAAATTATTACTTTTTTGAGGATACAATTAATATATTGACAGCAAACGGATTTCATAAAGCTGATATCTTAAATATTTTAAGTCAGGGAAAAATAGATACGAGATGGCAAAGTTTAGTAAGTCCAGCCCAATTTGATGGATTTACAAGTGCTTACATTGGAACTGTTGTTGGGGCTTCTGGTGCTATTTACGGTTTGCTGACTGCTTTTGCCTTTATGTTTCCTAATGCAGAATTGGCGCTTTTGTTTATTCCAGTTCCAATCAAAGCTAAATACTTTGTTCCTGGGCTTTTATTAATGGATTTATTTTTAGGTGTTAAAGGTACTTCTCTGTTTGGCGGTGGCGGTACAGGTATAGCGCATTTTGCCCACGTTGGAGGTGCAATTACTGGTTTTTTAATGATGTGGTATTGGAAAAAAAATCAGTTTAATAACAACCGTTGGAATTAATTTTTAACTTTAAAGTACGAATTCTAAAACAAAAGAGTTTCTATGAATATTTTAGACGATTTAAAATTACAATATAGATTAGGAGGCATAGCCATGCGTGTTATGTATTGGAATATAGCATGTTTTATTGTATCACTTATTTTCTTCTACAACTATTCAAATGGTCTGTTTGATTTTCCGAGCTGGGTAGCTTTGTCTTCAGATCCTCAGGTTTTTATGTTTAAACCTTGGACTCTTTTAACATACGCTTTCTTTCATGATGGTTTTTTGCATTTGTTGTTTAATATGATGGTGCTTAATTTTGCCAGCTCTTTGTTTCTCACGTATTTTACTCAAAAGCAATATTTAGGATTATATCTTTTAAGTGCTCTTTTTGCAGGAGTGGCTTTTGCGCTGAGTTTTTATCTATCTAATATTGGCGGCTCAATTGTTGGTGCATCTGCTGCTATCATGGCAATTTTGGTTGCTACAACAACTTATTCTCCGCTAATGAATGTTCGCTTGTTTCTATTTGGAAACGTAAAGCTCTGGCATATTACTGCTGTTATTATAATTTTAGATTTGATGCAGTTTCGTCTTGGAAACATGGGCGGGCATATTTCACATCTAGCCGGTGCTTTCTTCGGATTTGTTTATATTAAATTGCTACAAAACGGTATCGATTTAAGTACTGTCGTTTCTAAAACTTTAGATTTCTTTGCGAATCTTTTTAAAAAATCTCCTACGACCCCATTTACAAAAGTTCATAAAAATTACAGAAAACCTACAGAAAAAACCACATCAAGGATTGTTACGAAAGATAAAACGCAGCAACAGATTGATGAAATTTTAGACAAAATAAGCCAGTCGGGATACGACTGCTTGACAAAAGAAGAAAAAGAGTTTTTATTTAAAGCTGGAAAATAAACTTGTAGGAAATAAATATGAAGAACCTTTCTTGGTTTAATAAAATAATGTTCTTTTTGAACATAGTGCTGACTGTGCTTACATTTAGCGTCTATGTTTTACCTTTTTTAGCACCTAAAAGTTTTCCGCTTTTATCGGTGCTTACTTTGTTTATGCCAGCCTTTTTTGTGGCCAATATATTGTTCTTTATCTATTGGGGAATTCAGTTTAAAAAACGCCTTATTTTGTCTGGTTTGGTTTTGCTAACAGGAATTACATTCATTAGTAAGTTTTATAAGTTTTCTGGAAAAGAATATGTGAAAGACGAAAAGGATTTCTCTGTAATGAGTTATAATGTACGTCTGTTTAATGTCTTTAAATGGCTGGACCGCGATGATATCCCTTCCAATATTAAATCTTTTATCGACGAAAAAGATCCAGATATTCTATGTATTCAAGAATACTCAAATTCTGCTCATTTAGATCTAAAAGTATATCCACACCGTTATATTTTTATTGATGGTAAAAAAATTAAAACGGGGCAGGCTATTTTTTCTAAATTTCCTATTATAGACGAAGGAAAGATTGTTTTTCCTAAATCAGATAATAATGTTGTTTATGCAGATATTAAGCGCGGAAAAGATATTATTCGTGTCTATAATATGCACTTGCAATCCATTAAGATATCTCCAGATGTAAGCGAGATTTCTGATGATATTGATAATGTAAATCAGAAAAAATCACAGCGTATTTATGCTAGAATCAGTAAAGGATTCACACAGCAGCAAGAACAGGCTGAAATTTTTAAAGAGCATATTAAGAAATGCACTTATCCGATTATTATTTGTGGTGACATGAATAACAGTCCGTTTTCTTATGTTTATAGAAGTATTAAAGGTAAGCTAAAAGATGCTTTTGAAGAAGCGGGAGAAGGTTTTGGAGCTACTTATAAATTCAAATATTATCCTGCAAGAATTGACTATATTTTTACAGACAGTAAAATGAAAGTAAAGCAATTTGAAAGTTTCTCTGATTTCGAAAACTCAGATCATTATCCAATAATGACAAGGCTTTTGGTGGAATGATTTGTTAGTAGGAAGTCGAAAGTCGAAAGTCAAAAGTTATGGTGATATGAGAATTCATAATGGATAACTTAAAAAATAATTTATATGATTTTTTGTGTTTTTAGATAATCCATTGCAAATTTGCCTTCGTTAAAAAGTAAATCCAAAACACTTAAATTGTTGATGAAGCCATGTTTGTCATCAAAAACCTGAGTGTATTTTTCAAAAGAATTTTCATCTTTTTTACCATTTGCCAAATATCTGAAATCGGTAAAATCATTTACTTCGTGAAAATATTCTGTTGTTTTCCCAAATTCTAATTTCATGCGAAGACATTTAGTTACAATATCTAAAACTTCGAAGTTTAAATCCATTAAAAATTGGTGTTTTTTTTCAAAAATAGGAGCGATGTCATCTTCAAAGTACTCGAAGAACGGAGAGCTTCTATATGCCGCTTCAAGTGATTTAAAATGCTGTTTCTGCCAATCAAATTCGTTTTCGATCAAAACGTCTTTTGTTTTCTGATGTGTCGCTTTAGAATGCTTAACAGGGATATTTAATAATTGAATTCCATTTGGACTATAGATGTAAGTTCTATTTCTATTGGTCTGTTTCTGAAAATTATCCTCCATTTCGAATGTAATTGTTTCAGATTGCGCAATAACTGCAAAATGACTAATAGAGGGAAAATAGGTCGGAAGTATTAAGGAATTCATTTCGTTTTGTTTCAAGTTTAAAAGTTTCAGGTTTCAAGTTGACGTAAAAACGTGAAACTTGAAACCTGACACAAAAATAACTTTTTTTTAATTATGCTTTATTCTCTCTTCTTTTTTTCCAAATAAAATCTCCTACAAAATAGATAGCTAGAAGAATTAAGAAGTATTTGAAGTAAGATTGTGGTTGACCTTCACCATCTACAGTTGTAAATACTCGGTTCCAACGAACTTTATTGATGCCTTTTCCGTTAGTATCCCAGCTCATCCAAATGAAAACTGGTTTTCCTACGATATGATTTTCTGGAACATAACCCCAGTAACGGCTATCTTCAGAGTTGTGACGGTTGTCTCCCATCATCCAGTAATAGTTTTGTTTGAAGGTGTATGTTGTTGCAGGTTTTCCGTTGATTATGAATTTTGAACCTTGCAATTCTAATGTATTTCCTTCGTAATTGGTGATAATCTCTTTATAGAAAGGAAGAGACTCATTTGTTAGAGCAACTGTTTTTCCTGCTTCAGGAATGTAAATAGGTCCCATGTTGTCTTGGTTCCATTTATTGATGTGAGGAAAAATGTCGTTGTTGTCTCCTGTGTCAACTTTTCTAATTACAGCAGTAACTCCAGGAGTGTGTTTAAATCTTTCTGCTCCAGCTTCTGTTAATGCCCCTAGATAAAGAGTGTCTCTTTTTTCAGTTCTAAAACCTGCTGGATCTGTAATATCTAATTCTTTGAAAATGGTTTCAAAGTCAATAGATGTTTTTCCGTCTAATGCTACAGCGTATGAGTACTGAGGTTTTGCTCTTTCAGGTAAAACTAGCTTTTTTCCGTTAATAAAAACATAACCGTCTTTTATTGATAAGCTGTCTCCAGGAATACCAACACATCTTTTTACATAGTTTGATTTTTTATCAATTGGCTTGATAACACCTGGTCTTCCTTTTGGTTCAAAGAAATAGTGAACTGTATCGACGGGCCAGTTGAAGACGACAATATCGCATCGGTTTATTTTCTGAATAGCTGGTAATCTAAAATAAGGTAATTGTGGCCAGCTTAAATATGATTTGCTTTTAGTTAAAGGAATAGAGTCATGAACCATTGGTAATGCAACGGTCGTCATTGGAACTCTAGGGCCGTAGTTTAATTTGCTTACAAATAAGAAATCACCAATCAATAAAGATTTTTCTAAAGATGATGTTGGAATTGTGTAAGGCTGTACAACATAAGTATGAACTAAAGTTGCTACTATAATGGCAAATAATAATGAGCTGACAGTGTCTGCTGTTTTGTTTTCTGGAGTTAAACTTCGGTCTTTACGATACTCTAATTTCTGAGTATAGTTTACGTAATAGATGTAGAAGCCTAATGTAAAAAGTCCTAAAAAAGTGTCTAAAGTAGATCTTTTATTAAAAGTTCTTAAGGTTTCTACCCATACAACTGGAAACATAATCAGGTTGATAATTGGAATAAAAAGCAGTAATGTCCACCAAGTCGGGCGTCCAATAATCTTCATTAAAACAATAGAATTGTATACCGGAATTGCTGCTTCCCAGCTTTTTCTTCCTGCTGCCTGATACAATTTCCATGTTCCAAGAAAATGAATAATTTGAACGGCTAAGAAAAATACGAACCAAGAGTAAAGTGTCATAATATTGTATTTTAAGTTTCAAATTCAAGTTTTTAATAATCCTGAATTTTGGTCAATTATTGTAAGTTTAGTACATCTTTCATAGAGAAAATTCCCTGTTTTCCTGCTAGCCATTCTGCTGCAACAACAGCACCAAGGGCAAAACCTTCGCGGTTATGAGCAGTATGTTTAATTTCGATGCTGTCAATAGCAGAATCGTAATTTACATTGTGTGTTCCAGGTACTTCTCCAATTCTTTTTGCTTCAATATGAATTTCGTTTGCTTGTGCTTCATCCATAGTCCAATTTGCATAGTCGCTATTTTGGATAACGCCTTGAGCTAAAGAAATAGCTGTTCCGCTTGGAGCATCAAGTTTGTGGATATGGTGAATTTCTTCCATCGAAACTTTATAAGAATCGAATTGCTTCATGATTTTAGCTAGATATTCATTTAGTCCGAAGAAAATATTTACTCCCAAGCTGAAGTTCGAACTTGAAATAAATCCTCCTTTTTTTTCATTGCAAAGTGCAATCATTTCGTCATAATGTTCTAGCCATCCAGTAGTTCCTGATACCACAGGAACATTAGCGTTAAAAGATGCAGAAATGTTGCTCACTGCTGCTGATGGAACACTGAAATCGATGGCAACATCGGCTGTTGAAAGACCGTCATAGGTGTTAAATTCATCTTTCCTTAAAACTATTTCATGACCTCTTTCTAAAGCAATTCTTTCGATTACTTTACCCATTTTTCCGTATCCTAAAAGCGCAATTTTCATTATGATTTGTTTTTTGATTTTTTATATAGAATTTAATCTATTAAAACTTATAATTAAAAGTTAGACCAACGTTTGGTTTGAATGTTACATCGGCAGGATAAATTTCTGGACGCATTGAAAGTCTTTCGTTTACGTTAAATTGTATCAATGCGGCGTCAACATTGGCATCGATTATGTTTAAAACATAGAATCCGACAACGAATAAAGCAGATAAATCTCTATTTCTTTGGTAGAATTTTTGTCCAGCAATAAGTCGGCTATCATCCAGATATTTGTAATTATCATCGTTATAGCCTTCTAATCTTCGTTTGTAGGCGTCACGATAATCATGGTATTTTTTATTGTTGTCTATGTAGAAATACAAACTTGTTCCGATTGCTCCGTAAACCAATGGGATTTTCCAGTATTTTTTGTTGTATGCTTGACCTAAACCAGGTAAAACTGCAGAGTAAAAAGCTGCTTTTGCTGGTGTAAGCGGGTCTATTTCTTCTAATGATGTGGTGTCTTTTACGACCAAAACCGTGTCTTTTTTTACCTGGGCAAAAAGAGAAACGGTTCCTGTTAGAAAGAACAATAGGCCAATGGGGACAATTTTATTCACTATCCGTTTATTAATTTCATAATTCTATTAAAGTCAGCTTCAGAATTAAATGGAATTGTAATTTTTCCTTTTCCGTTACCAGCGACTTTTATGTCAACTTTTGAACCAAAATAATCGTTGAAAGAGTTTTTTTGAGTTTCTCTAACTACGAATGCAGCATCCGCTTTTGGCTTTCCATCCGCTTTTGGCTGTAAACCTTCGTGGTAATTTTTAACTAAAGCTTCTGTTTCGCGAACTGATAAATTTTGGCTAACAATTTTTTGATAGATATCGGTTTGAACGTCTAAATCTTCAATGTTGATAATTGCTCTACCGTGTCCCATACTGATAAAACCGTCACGAATACCGGTCTGGATAATCGGATCTAATTTTAAAAGACGCAAATAGTTGGCAATTGTCGAACGTTTTTTACCCACTCTTTCGCTCATTTGTTCTTGAGTTAATTGAATTTCGTCGATTAAACGTTGGTATGATAAAGCAATCTCAATTGGATCTAAATCATGACGTTGGATGTTTTCAACCAAAGCCATAACCAATGATTCGTTGTCATTTGCAATACGGATATAAGCAGGAACATGAGTTAGACCTACTAATTTAGACGCACGAAGACGACGCTCTCCAGAGATTAACTGGTATTTATTAAAATCTAATTTACGAACAGTAATAGGTTGAATTACACCCAATTCTTTAATAGAAGTGGCTAATTCACGTAATGATTCTTCATTAAAATTGCTTCTAGGCTGAAACGGATTTATTTCAATCGCACTTATTTCAAGCTCAATGATGTTTCCAACAACTTTGTCAGCATTTTTGTCTTCTACTGATTTGATGTCGTTTTCCGGATCTTTTAATAATGCAGATAATCCTCTTCCTAAGGCTTGTTTTTTAATTGCTTTTGTCATAAAAACTATTTACTGTTTTTCTTTATAATTTCCTGTGCTAAATGAATATAGTTTACGGCACCTTTGCTTGTTGCATCATAATTAATGATACTTTCTCCAAAACTTGGAGCCTCACTTAGTTTTACATTTCGCTGAATTACAGTATCAAAAACCATATCGTTAAAGTGTTTTTGAACTTCTTCTACAACCTGATTTGATAAACGTAATCTTGAATCGTACATTGTTAGTAATAGACCTTCAATGTCAAGATCTGGGTTGTGGATTTTTTGAATACTCTTAATAGTGTTCAATAATTTTCCTAATCCTTCAAGTGCAAAATATTCACATTGGATAGGAATAACTACAGAATCTGCTGCTGTTAAAGCATTCAAGGTTAACAAACCTAAAGAAGGTGCACAGTCGATAATGATATAATCATATTCTTCTTTTGCTTCTTCCAATGCTTTTTTAAGCATGTATTCACGGTTTTCTTTGTCAACCAATTCAATTTCGATAGCAACAAGGTCAATGTGAGCAGGTATCACATCTACGTTTGGAGCTGTACATTTTAAAACGGCTTCTTTTGGTGTTACAGTATGTTCAAGTATTTGGTAAGTTCCGGTTTCAACTGTTTCTACGTCAATTCCAAGACCAGATGTAGCATTGGCCTGTGGATCAGCGTCGATTAATAATACTTTTTTCTCTAAAACACCTAATGAGGCAGCAAGATTTACTGATGTAGTAGTCTTTCCAACGCCTCCTTTTTGATTAGCAATAGCAATGATTTTGCCCATTTATTTTCTGAATTTTGAACCGTAAAAATACAATTATTTATGGTTTCTGAAAATCTATTTTGTTAACATTTGTGAAAGTCTGCCTAATCGGGGTTTCATGGGTGTTTGATACAAAATAATTTTAGTTATGAATAAAATTATTAATAAGTTTTTGGAACAATTTAGTGCCGTTCTTACCTCAAAAAGACAAGAATCTAATTTTGTTGTGTGAAAACTTTTTATTTTAAAATCTCGATAGTGACATAAACTAAGCCACTTTTTTTATTAGTTGCAATGTCCATAAAAGCTCTTTTGCTTAGATCAATTTCTCTTCCATTAACAAAAGGTCCTCGATCCGTAATTTCTACGATCGTGAATTTATTGTTTGCCTCGTTTGTTATTTTTAGTATTGTGCCAAAAGGTAATTTTTTATGCGCAGCAGTAAGCTCATTATTATTGAATCTTTTTCCACTCGCTGTTTTTCTTCCATTAAATTTATCGTGATAATAAGAAGCATGGGCATCTTTCTTGTATAGCACACTTTCTCTAGCTAATGAACAGGAATCGATAGAAATGATGTTTTTTTCTTGTGCGATTATGACAGTTGAAAAAACTAAAGGAATAAATAATAGAATCTTTTTCATTTTGTTTTCTTTTTCTATTAGTGGGCAAAAAAAAGCTATTAAAGAAAAACAAATGGGCTGGAAAGGTCATATTTATGTTATAAAAAGATAAATTTCGAAATTTTGTAGTGTTTTTGATAAGAAAATTGAACTCAAAAACGGACTCGAAGGTTGGAGATTATTGCTATTTTGGGCTTTCTTAAAATTACAATTATTACAATCTATCAAACCACAAAATGAATATTCTTATGAGTAAAAAAGCAATTTCATTATTTACAGCATTCGCATTTATGCTGCTTTTATGCAGTTTTACTTCGTCGTTTTCGAATAACGAAAAAATAGAAGAAAATAAAAAAATTGAACGCAAAATCGTTTACAGCAAAAAGAAACATAGTATTACATTATCATGGTCGGCTTTTGGTTCTTCTGGAAATTATATAATTACTAGAGGGGGCAGCCGTTTGGCATCTGATTTTCTTTTAGTAGGATCAACTTCTAAATTGACATTTGTCGATAATAAACCTAATAAAGATAAATATGAGAATTATTATAAAGTTACTCGCAATGATGTTACTATTATAATTTCACTCGAAAATCAGATTTTTGGAGATAATATGTATTTCTATGATAGAAAGCATGAAAAAGCTGAAACAGCCCGAAATGAAATTAATGCACAGTTTAGCAGTATTGGTTTAGGAGGTGCCAATGGAGAGTGGACAACAAAACGCCAAGCTTATTATTTTAAACCAAATGTGAATGAACAAACCTACGATGTTGGTGGAGCGGGTTCTGCATCGTCTGCTACATCAAATGCTATAGAATTAGGGTTTTATTCTCATATTGGAGGTTTAGGAAAAGTGCCTTCAGACGTTAAATTGGGAGCAATATTTACAAGACCCCATCTTTCTGGCGGTGCAAATGCGACTTGTACATTTTGGCGTTCTGTTGAAAATGTAGAAGTAATGCGTGATTTTTCATGGACCGTTTCTCAGTCAACTAGCGCACGAAGATTGCTAATTGAAAGTACTTCAAAGTATATTTCGGATATTGGAGATACTAACTTTTGGGGCAGTGGTGGCTTTATTGCCGATACTCATTACACATCTGCAAGACCGAACTGGGGTGGACAGCAACAATGGTATACTAGAAATACTGTTTTCCCTTCTGGTTCTGGAACGATGGGTGGTTCATATAATATGGTTTGGCAAGGATGTGTAAATCCTCCAAAAGAAGATGATAGTAATTCTCCAATTTCGACAACGCCTATTATTAGAGAAAAACCTTTTCTTTTTATTGATAATGACGGAGAATATAAAGTTTTTGTACCAGCATGGCAAAAGGATAGAGTTGGAGTTTCATGGTCTGCTACAGATATAGGAAAAGGTGAAATTCAAGATTTGATTACAAACTGGTACGTTGCTAAAGAAGGAGATACCGATAAAGAAATTAATGCTGCGCTAAAAGCAGGTAAGAATATTTTTTTCACTCCAGGGCATTATGCATTAAATGCTCCGATTCAGGTAAACAGAAAAGATGCCATACTTCTGGGAGCTGGTATTGCTTCTGTAACGCTAGAGCCAACAGAAAAAAACACTTGGGGGTGTATTTATGCCGATGATAAAGACGGAATTATTATTGCTGGACTTTTAATGGATTCACTGAATAGTACGACGTATCAAGTTAGAGTTGGTAATGAAGGAGCAAATGCAGATCATAGTGCAGATCCAATCTTGCTTAGCGACATTACTTGCCGAGTGGGCGGGGTTCAGTCAAATAATATTCAAATTCAAGCTTCTATGCAGATTAATAGTAATAATGTTGTGGGGGATCATTTCTGGTTATGGCGTGCCGATCACGGTTCGCAGAAAGGTGGCAATGCACGCTGGCAAAGAGACAGATGTAAAAACGGACTTATTGTTAAGGGGAATGATGTTACGCTATATGCATTGTTTGTTGAACATTATCAGGAATATGAGGTTTTATGGCTAGGAGAACGCGGTAGAACTTTTTTCTTTCAAAACGAACCGCCATATGATGCGCCAAATCAAGAAAGCTGGAGCAGTCAGGGAGGTAGAGTTGATGGTTATGCAGCATTCAAAGTGGCTAATAAGGTAAAAGAGCATCATACTATAGGAATGGGTTCTTATGCTGTTTTTACGGGAACAGACGGTAATGTAAATAAGAAAAATGGCTTTGAAGCACCTAACAGTCCGAATGTAAAATTGGAAAAAATGTGTATCACGCGTTTTGCAGGTTCAGGAAATATTCAAAATGTTATTAATGGCACAGGTGGGAGTACAGCAACTGGCGTAAAACGGGTGGCATCATATAATAACGATAAAGGTACACAGCCTTATGATGAGGAATTTACTTTGCCTAATCGCGAATCTTACCCTGCTTACATTAGTATGGAGAAATAAACGAAAAAAAATATTTTTTAAATTAAAACCTCTGAAAATCAATCGATTTTCAGAGGTTTGTTTTTTAAATATAGCCCGCGGTTTCAACCGCGGAGAAGCATTTAATTATCATGTTGCGTCCCCGCGATTGAAACCGCAGGCTATGTCCTAAAATGTGGTAATTCTGTTCAACTTTATAATTTGAAATTATGCAAAAACAAAAAACCGAACATTTCTGTTCGGCTTTTGTCGGGGTGGCAGTCCCGAAAGCTTTCGGGAGAACCTGCGGCCTTCCCGATCAGAATCGGGATGCGATGACCGTTCGCCAATATTTTTATTTTGAGTTTATTGCAAAAAAAAGTCTTTTCAAATAAATGAAAAGACTTTTGTCGGGGTGGCAGGATTCGAACCTGCGGCCTCCTGCTCCCAAAGCAGGCGCGATAACCGGGCTACGCTACACCCCGAAGATGTAATTTTGTTGTAGTGCCCGAAAGCGGATGCAAAGATATAAATAAATTTGATTTGTAAAAGGAAAAAATGAAAATAAATAAAACTTATTTGTACATAGCTATTTCAGATTTATTTTCGGCGTTATTTTTTATAATAAAGTTTACATTTGCAACTCAAAAAAACTATTACTATGTCAAATACAATCGAAAAAATTAAATGCCTTATTATAGGTTCTGGTCCGGCAGGTTATACTGCAGCTATTTATGCGGCTAGAGCTAATATGAATCCAGTACTATATCAAGGAATGCAGCCTGGTGGTCAGTTGACTACAACTAATGAGGTGGAAAACTTTCCTGGTTATGTTGATGGAGTTACGGGACCTGAAATGATGATTCAGTTGCAAGAACAAGCAAAACGTTTTGGTGCTGATATTCGTGATGGCTGGGCTACAAAAGTTGATTTTTCTGGAGATATTCATAAAGTTTGGATTAATGATACAATCGAATTACACTGTGAAACTGTAATTATTTCTACAGGTGCTTCGGCTAAATATTTAGGATTACCATCAGAACAGCACTATTTAAATATGGGTGGTGGAGTTTCTGCTTGTGCAGTTTGTGACGGATTCTTCTACAGAAACCAAGATGTTGTTATTGTTGGAGCAGGAGATTCTGCTTGTGAAGAAGCACATTATTTATCTAAGCTTTGTAAAAAAGTAACAATGTTGGTTAGAAGCGAAAAATTTAGAGCTTCTAAAATTATGGAAGAGCGTGTTCGTAAAACTGAAAATATCGAGATTTTAATGAATCATGATACGGTTGAAGTTTTAGGAGATAACAATGTTGTTCATGCTATTAAAGCTTTAAACAAAACAACTGGCGAAACAATCGAAATTCCTGCAACTGGTTTCTTCGTGGCAATTGGTCACAAACCGAATACAGATATTTTTAAAGATTATATCACCCTTGATGAAACTGGTTATATCGTAAATACTCCAGGTACATCTAAAACAAATGTAGAGGGTGTTTTCGTAGCTGGTGATGCTGCAGATCACGTATACCGTCAGGCAATTACGGCTGCTGGTACAGGATGTATGGCGGCTTTGGATGCTGAAAGATATTTGGCTTCAAAGGAGTAAGTTTCAAGTTTAAGTTTTCAAGTTGTTAAAACTTTGAAACCTTTTGTAATAAAAAAATCCCATTCTAAAAATTTTAGACTGGGATTTTTCTTTTTTGTTATATTGATTTTTAAACTTTAAAGTTTACAATGTTGTTGTTTTTGCTTTTGTTGCGCCTGGCTTTTTAATTAGTTTCGCTTCTTCGCTAAAGCGTGTAAGGTCTATTTTTGGATCACCATATAACGAAATTTCAGACTTGTCTCCAGCTGCTATTGCAATAGTGGTATCTGCTAAAATAGTAGCAACGGCAGAACCCTCAGCTGTAACATTTGCATCTTTCAAAGTAAATTTGGTTCCTGTGAAAATAGAATTATTGTCTAATCTAATTGTTGCTTTTTCGGCAATGCCTTCAATTGCAGCAGTGGCTTTTTGATACAAATCGCATTTGAATTTTACAGCAGAAACCAATGTTTTAACCCCTGCATTTTTACTCAATTGTAAATTTCCGTCTTCGGCTTTTAAGTTTAATTCTGTTCTAGATTTATCATCGGCAATTAAAGTAAATTTCTTTGCATTTACATTCAGATACAATTTAGAAAAATCAACGCAGTTCATTGTAATATCATCTAATTGCAATTCCTGAATAGCATAAACTATAGCTTCATTTTTAGCAATAACTTTATTTAATGATTTAGTATAAGTAACCTTAACAGATAATTTCTTGAATATAGAAGATTCTTTATTGGTATATAATCTAAGTGTTTTTTCTCTTAAATCCATTCCAATGATATCGTGAAGATTGTCATCGGCTTCAATTTTAATTTCGTTTTTTTCTCCTTGTTCCAAATAAACTTCAATATTATCATCGACTTCAAGGGCATCAAAACTTCCGACTTCTTTTACTGAGGTTGTCACAATTTTAGAACCTTTAATTTTTTCTCTTTTTTGAGCGAAAGTCAAAGTCGTAACAAATACTAATAGGAGCAGGGCTGTACTTTTTTTCATTAATTCTAGATTTGATTTTGACAAATATAAAAAAATCATCCACTTTTGATGAATGATTTCGTTTATATTTAACAGTTGCTTTTTTTAGCTTTTATTTACACTTCCTCCAGATGTTGCAGATTTTTCAATTGTTTTTGGAGTACCGCTGTAGTTAATATTTCCTCCGCTAGAAGCATCTGCTTTTAAGCTTAAGATTGGTTTTACAGAAACTGTTCCTCCGCTAGAAGCATCTGCTTGAATATCATTGGCCATTAATTTTTCGGCATCAATACTTCCTCCACTTGAAACAGAAGTAGTAAGGCTTAATGCTTTGCCTTCAATAACTACAGAGCTTCCGCTTCCAGCATCTATTGCGATTCTGTCCGATTCGATTTTAACATCCATCGAAGCTGCACTTGAAGTTTCTAAAGTAATGTCTTCACCTTGAATAAGTCCATTGGCTTCGACAGTTGAAGCGCTTGAAGCTTCTATTTTATGAATAGCAGGCATTTTTACCGTTACCTTTTTTGATGTAATGTTGCGGAAAGAGCTGTATTTGCATTCTATAATAAGTGTTCCGTTTTCTACTTTCGTAACGATTTCTTTTTGAAGATTGTCATCGGCTTCAACGGTAATTTCTGTAACATCAGACTGTACAATTACCAAATCGATAGCATTGCTTACAGAGATGTTTTTAAACTCTCCTTGAACGGTTCTTTTTTCTGTTGTAACATTGCCGCTTCCTTCAATTGCATTCATGTTAAAATTACATGAAGCAAACAATAAAGCAGTAATAGTTATAATTATAAATTTCGTAATATGAATGATTATCTTTATCATGGTTTAGTTAATTTTGATTATTACTCCGTTTTTATCAGTGGTTAGTCTTCTTTTAGTTTTTTTTCCGTTGATAACTTCTTTTCCGTTAATTTTAACCGAAACTTCTCTTACAGTATCAGTGGCATCTATTTGAGCATCATTAATGGCATCATTAACTTCTTCGTTTATATTCTCGTAGTCAGTTTCATCATTGTCATTATCTTCATCAGCAGGACAGTTTAAACATTTTACTTTAGATCCGATAACTTTGTAATTGTAATCTCCGTTGTAATTTAATTCAAAGAAATTGTCATCTGAGTTGTAGTAATCTCTTATAGAAGAATCTGGTTTAACTAATTGCCCTTCTGGTAAGTAAAGATAAATATCAACTTCTTGGCCTCTAAATTTATTTTTTACATCTGTCAGAAAATAGTTATCCAAAATTAAATGATTTCCGTTAACTTGAAACTTATAATCGATCTTTTCTGCTCTTTTTTTTGCATTTGTAAAAGAGTTGCCTCTTGCACTTTTTTCAATCTGCATAAACGGAGTTGATTCGTCTGTGTGTAATACGTGTATACGTACATCATTAGAATAAATCAGTTCTTTGTTTGCAGAATCTTGCACAAACTCAAATTCTCTATAGTGGTTCAAGCTTTTTGTGTAATAATCATTGTACTTGAACTTAATGTATAAAGTATCAGTAGGTTTGATTGCCAGAACTTTTTTCTCCACTACTTTATTATCGTATGAAATTTCAGTTGCCTGTTTGATTCCGATACTAGTAAGAATTGCGATAGAAATAATCCAAAGAGCTAAAAGGGTATATTTTGTGATGTTTCCGATTGATTTCAAATTTGGAGATAACAGTTTAAATCCTAAAAGAGTTAAGAAGAAAAACGGAATTCCAACAGCAAAGAACATTAACAATCCGAATGACCAAAGAGGATATTCTGTAAAGTTTCCAGCTTCAACAAAATTCTGCCAAGGGAAATCAATAAAAATATTAGTTCCTAAAGTAAATACGCCAATCAATAACATGATTAAGGTAGAAATCCCTGAGATAATTAGAATTACTCCTAAAAATTTAGCAAAGATTTTAAAAACCGTCATAACAAAGTCTCCAAATGAACTACTTATTCTCCCAGCTCCCGACTTTACCTGGTTTCCCATTTTATCATAGTCCGCATTTTTGAATTTCTCAGAAAGCGAATCAATTTCTTCTCTAACTTTTTTTTCGATGTTAGAAATGGTTACCGGTTCTCCTGTCATTTCCAATTTTTCGGAAGTTGTAACAGCTTCAGGAGTTACAATCCAAAGAACAAAGTAAGCCAAGATTCCTGTTCCAAAACCTGCAAAAACGAAGATTAAGAATATGATTTTAATCCAAACTGCGTCAATTCCGAAATAATGTCCTAAACCTGTCGCTACACCGCCAATCATACCATTTTCTTTGTCACGATATAATTTTTTGTGTTTTCTTGCACTGTAGTTATTGAAAGATTGATTTGCGTTTTCTTCGTCTTCAATTCTATAATCTTCTGGTTGACCCATTACAGCAATCACTTCGTCAACATCTTTCAGTCCAACAACATGTTTTTCGCTTTTTTGTTTTTCTGTCAACAATTCAGAAACACGCATTTCGATATCTTTAATAATTTCATCTTGTCCAGATGAGTTGTTAAGTGATCGTTTTATAGCGTCAAAGTAGCGTGTCAATTTTAAGTATGCATCTTCATCGATGTGAAAAAACATCCCGCCTAAGTTAATATTTACTGTTTTGTTCATGACTTATTGATTTTGATTGGTGATTAGATTTACGGCGTCAGATAATTCTGTCCAGGTGCCGCTAAGTTCGTTTAAAAAAGTTTGTCCTATCTCGGTTAACCCATAATATTTTCGTGGTGGTCCAGAGGTCGATTCTTCCCAGCGATAATTAAGTAAACCGTCATTTTTTAATCTAGTTAACAACGGGTAAACGGTTCCTTCTACAACTAGTAATTTTGCGTTTTTTAAAGTGTCTAATATTTCAGATGTATATGCGTCTTTTTCTTTTAGAACTGATAAGATGCAAAACTCAAGAACACCTTTGCGCATCTGTGCTTTTGTGTTTTCAATGTTCATAATTTCATTTTGTTTTTTTTTGATTGAACAATTCGTTTTTTGATTGATGATAATTTGATTGATGATTGATTTCGAAACTTATATGATTTGATTGATGTTTCGACTATAACTTTTAATTTTTTAATGTCACTTTATAAAAGGAATCGTAAGCGGATATTTGTATAATTCGCCGTTTGAAGCTTTTATTGAAGCATAGATCACTAAAAAGAATTCAACGAATTTTAAAACTCCAAAAAGGACCACAGCAGTAATTCCGACACTTAAAAGTCCAATGTTTGCTTGAAAGTTAAAGTTTCTAATTACAAAATCGTCGTCATTAAAAACAGCTTCTAACGGAAGATTCTGCAAGAAAACAGTAACAAAAATTGGAATGGCAATAAGTGCTAAGATCAAACTGTAAAGTAAAATGCTTAACTGAAAATTTAAAGCTTGTTTTCCGTGATGATCTGCAAATTCAGACTTGTCTTTATAGTTTGTCCAAATGATTAGCGGAAAAATATAGTTCCCAAACGGAATTATATATTGGCTTAAAGTACTCAAATGAGTAAATGATGCTGTATTCTTTTCTGATGTTTTTTCCATGATGAGTGGTGTTGTTGTTTCCATGATTAAAAGTATATAGTAATTTCTTATGCAAATATATGTCTAAAAAACAGTATCTTGTTTTACATAGTACCAAATATTAACAAAATATTAACAAATTTAATGTCGCGAAATAATGCTTAAATGATTGAAAATCATTCTAAATCCCCGTCTTTATTGGGTTCCTTTTGATATGCGAATAATTTATTGTGCGCGCATAGTTTTTTTGTATTTTTACATAAAAAAACAAATCATATGGCACTTTCTGTATCAAAACTTAACAAATTCGTCTTATTCAAATTACCTTCTGCCTACTTTTGTGGTGTGCGTGTAAAAGCAATTGATAGTGATAGTTGCATTGTAAGTGTCAAGCATCGCTGGATCAATCAGAATCCGTTTAACTCAATGTATTTTGCAGTTCAAGCTATGGCAGCAGAGCTTACAACGGGAGCTTTGGTGATTTCACAGATTCAACAAAGTGGTAAAAAGATCTCGATGTTGGTGGCGAACAACAAAGGAAACTTCACAAAAAAAGCGACAGGAAGAATTACTTTTGTCTGCAATGACGGACATTTAATTGCCGAGGCAATAAAGAAAACCATAGAGACTGGAGAAGGACAGACATTCTGGATGAAATCTATTGGAACAAATGAAGAAGGTGTTCAGGTTTCTGAAATGGATTTTGAATGGAGTGTAAGATTAAAATAGCTTTTTAATATTTTGCCACGAATTCCACGAATTTCACGAATTATTTTTTACAAATGCATTAAGCATTTCCTAATTAATGAAAATTCGTGGCGAAAAAAGACCATAAAAAAGGCCTCAAATATTTGAGGCCTTTTTCTTTGAAATCGAGTTTCAATTATTTTTTAACGCAGCAAGACTTTTTATCTTTTTTTTCTGTCGATGTTTTTTTACAGCATGATTCTTTTTTAGCTTTTTCTTTTGCTGCTGGTTTTGTTTCTTGAGCGGTTACTCCAATTGAAAATAAAGCAACAGTTAAAATTGTGATTACTTTTGTCATTTTGTTTTAAATGTTTTTTATGTTAGAAAGATTATAATTGGTAGATCAAATATAAATTGATTTCTTTGTTGTAGGAATAGTTCTATTGTTAATGTTTTGGTAAAAGAAAGTTTTAATTTTTGCTAAAAAAATCATCATCAATTTTAATATTGAGTGATTTCATGATTATCCCTTTATAATTTTCTTTTAGCAAACGGTTTATTGCAGTTTGTGATTTATAAATGATTTTATAATTAGCGTTTTCTATTTCAATGCTTCTTATAGATCTGCTGATTTCACGAATATTTTCATCGTTCCATCTACCTCTTCCAAAATAAATATGTCCTAGTCTTTCTTCTGGATTATAAGGAATTAAATTAAAAACAATTGAATCTCCTTTTTTCATCTCATCCAATTTATCGTTTTTAACTTTCGGATTGACAATAAGTTTTACCCTGACATTGCTTTTTCCTTTATTAGTAAACAAAATACCCTGTGAAGGATCACAACTTGTTAAGAATATGCAACAGAAAAGGGGTAGTATAAAATATAGCTTTCTCATACGTTATATCCAGATTATCAATTTTAGAAAACGAAGATATAATTTATTTCCTGTAAGAATGCTTTTCTAAAATGAACTTAAATCACTTATATGGTTTAAGAAAAAATCAATAGTTTAAATTCAACCCAAATCCAATTCCCATGTCGCTGTCATAATGTGTTGTAATTCCGAAGTTTCGGGCAACAATATATTTTAAGCCAGCCATATATTCTTTATCGGTATTCCACATCAAATTCATTCGAAGTCTTTGCGAAAGCGGAATATCTTTTCGTTCAAACTGTAAACGAACATTTCCATCCGTATAAACTTCAACTTGGGCTTTTATGAGCATTGGCAAAGTATATTGAAGACCAGCGCTAAAAACCGAACGATTGTCTTTGGTATTACTTTGACCAAAAAGATTCTCTTCCTGTTCGTCCATTCCCATTTTTCGGTATCGCCAGTCAAAACCTATAAAAGGCATAATCCATTGATTTTTTCCTATATAACGTCCAATATGTGTTTCCGTTTCATAACCATGTTTGTCGTTATAACCCAATCTCCATTCCGTTCCAATGCTCCAACGTGTGTTACTGAACATCGCTTCACCATCATTTCCGTTACTGGCAAAATCATTTTCTGCCATAAAATGAAACATTCGATCATCCATTTTTAGCATTTTAAAAGCCATTTCAGGGTGATGAATCAACGGATTTGGTGCTGAATTTTCGTAACTGAAAATTCTCCCCATTCCAGCCATCATATGATATAAAATATGACAGTGGAAAAACCAGTCACCATCAGCATTTGCCTGAAACTCGATTGTGTCGGTTTCCATCGGCATAATATCGATAACATTTTTTAGCGGTGAATAATCGCCATGTTCGTTTAATATTCTAAAATCATGTCCGTGTAAATGCATCGGGTGGCGCATCATCGAACCATTGTATAAAACAATACGAACGTTCTCTCCTTTTTTAATTAAAATTTTATCGGTTTCAGATACCACCTTATTATCCAAACTCCACACATAACGATTCATATTTCCAGAGAGCGTAAAGCGCAATTCTTTTACAGGTGCATCTTTTGGAAGATTGGTTTTAAAAGGCGATTTCAGCATTCCGTAATTCAAAGTCACAATTTCGGAGGTTTCAGTGTTATCACTTTTCATTTCCATCTCTTCCATATTATGACCAGAATGATTCATGGGTTTCGAATTTTCATCTTCACCAGAAATTTCGGGGTACATTACGGCGTTCATGTCCATTTTATTCAAAGACATATTCATACCCATATCATTCATTTCACCGTTCATTTTCATCATGTCGTTCATCATTTTCATGCCCTCAAAATATTTAAGTTTTGAAAGATGATGAATCGGCTGTTTTTCTCCATTTCCTAAAAATAAAGAAGCAGATCCTGTTCGATCTTCGGCTGTAGCCAAAAAAGCAAAAGATTTATTGTCTTCTGGAATTGTAACCACAACATCATAGGTTTCAGAAACGGCAATAATCAAACGATCCACTTCTACAGGTTCAACATCATTTCCGTCACTAGCTACAACGGTGATTTTTCCTCCGCCATAAGTCAGCCAGAAATAACTGGAAGCGCCTCCGTTTGCAATTCTTAAGCGGACTTTCGAACCGGGTTTAAAATCAGAAAGCTGTTGCTCGTTTTTTCCGTTTAGTAGAAATTTTTCATAATAAACATCACTTACATCCATGGCATTCATCCTCTTCCATTCGTTGGTAACCTTGGTTGAAAAATGTCCTTGTTTTATGGCTTCAGCGTAACTTTGTGTAGTTCCTTTTTTAATAGCAAACCAATCGTTGGCATTGTGCAGCATTCGCTGAATATTCTCAGGTTTCAAATCCGACCACTCGCTTAAAATAACTGGAATTGTAGGTAAATCGTCGATTCCTTTTCTGATTGTTGAGTCGTCTTTTTTCTTATTGATGATAAAAAGTCCGTACAAACCAATTTGTTCCTGTAAACCAGAATGACTGTGATACCAATAGGTTCCGTTCTGAATAATCGGAAATGTATATTTATGAGTTGTTCCAGGTTCTATAGGCATTTGAGTTAAGTAGGGAACTCCGTCTTCTTTATTGGGAAGAAACAATCCGTGCCAGTGCATTGAAGTCGTTTCTTTTTTTAATTCGTTATGAACATAAATTTCGGCAATATCACCTTCCGTAAAAGTCAAAGTCGGCATCGGAATTTGTCCATTCACGGAAATCGCACGTTTTTCTTTCCCCGAAAAATTGACAATGGTATCGCGAACATGCAAATCGTAACGCACTACTTTTTGTGCCTTTAGCTGAAAAGCAATTAAAAAAAGTACAAGTATATATTTGATCTTACTCATAAATTATAATTTTAAATTTCTTAATCGCAGAGCATTTACAATTACCGATACAGAACTCAAACTCATTGCAACCGCGGCCAACATCGGCGAAAGCAATATTCCTAAAAATGGATATAAAATTCCAGCAGCAATGGGCACGCCTAAAGTATTGTAGATAAAAGCAAAAAATAAATTCTGTTTGATGTTTGACATTACAGCATGGCTGAGGTTTTTTGCTTTTACAATTCCGTTTAAATCGCCTTTAACCAAAGTAATTTTGGCACTTTCAATCGCAACATCAGTTCCTGTTCCCATCGCAATTCCAATGTTGGATTGCGCCAAAGCAGGAGCATCATTGATTCCGTCACCTGCCATTGCCACAATTTTTCCTTGTGCTTGAAGGCGTTCGATTTCTTTCAATTTATCTTCCGGAAGGCAATCGGCTTTGAAGGAACTTAGATGCAAATGTTCAGCAACGGCTTTTGCGGTATTGTGATTATCGCCCGTCATCATGATAACTTCAACACCTTGAGCGATTAATTCTTTAATAGCTTTTGCACTGTTTTCTTTGACGGCATCGGTAATGGCAACATAGCCTAAAACTTCTTTTTCAATAGCAATATATGAAATGGTTTTTCCAAGATTTTGTTCGGCAGTTACTTTACTTTCTAAATCATCAGCAACAGAAGCGCCTATTTCTTCCATTAATTTTTTATTTCCTAGAGCAACTTTTTTACTTTCGATGTTTCCTAAAACACCTTTTCCAGCAATGGTTTCAAAACCCTGAACTTCTTTCAGAGAACTGTTTTTTGCTTTAGCGAAATTGACTACAGCTTGCGCCAAAGGATGTTCGCTATGTTGATTCAAAGAAGCAATATTTTGAAGCAGAAAATCTTCGTCATTATGAATTGCAAATATTTTTTCTACAGATGGTTTTCCTTCTGTAATTGTTCCAGTTTTATCGGTAATTAAAACATCAATTTTATTCATGTTTTCTAAGGCTTCGGCATTTTTGATCAAGATTCCGTTTTGAGCACCTTTACCCACGCCAACCATTACCGACATTGGAGTTGCTAATCCGAGTGCACAAGGACAGGCAATGATTAAAACGGCAATGGCATTGATTAAACCGTAAACGTAAGCGGGTTCTGGACCAAATTTTGCCCATGCAAAAAAGGTTACAATCGAAATAATAACAACTGTAGGAACAAAATATTTAGAAACGCGATCGGCTAATTTCTGAATGGGAGCGCGAGATCTGCTGGCATCATTTACCATTTGAATAATTTGCGACAACATGGTTTCTGATCCTACTTTTTCTGCAAGCATTACAAACGATTTTGTACCGTTTATAGTTCCAGAAATTACCGCATCGCCCGTTTTTTTATCTACAGGAATTGGTTCTCCCGTAATCATAGATTCGTCTATACTGCTTTCTCCAGAAGTAATTTTCCCGTCAACCGGAATTTTTTCTCCAGGTTTTACACGAAGTAAATCGCCTTTTTTAATATTGTGAATAGAAATTACTTTATCATTTCCATTTTCCACTAAAGTCGCTTCTGTCGGCGCTAATTTTAATAATTCTTTTATGGCTCCATTAGTTTGTCCGTGTGCTTTGGCTTCTAATAATTGTCCCAATAAAACTAAAGTGATAATTACGGTCGCCGCTTCAAAGTACAAATGAATCGTTCCGTGATGCGATTTGAACTCTGCTGGAAAAATATCTGGGAAAAACATTCCAACAATACTAAATAGAAAAGCAACGCTGGTTCCAATTCCAATTAAAGTAAACATATTTAAGTTCCAAGTCACAATAGATTTGTAAGCGCGAACGAAAAACATCCATCCTGCATAAAACAAAACAGGAATCGAAAATAAAAGCTGAACCCAATTCCACTTTTCGATGGACATTATAGTATAGAGTGGATTATTCGGAATCATTTCTGACATAGAGATAATGAAAATTGGAAGCGTAAACAAAATCGCAATTTTCATTTTTTTCATTAAATCAGAATAAGTTTTGTTTTCTTCACTTTCAGAAGCTTGCATCGGAACCAAATCCATTCCGCAGATCGGACAATCGCCTGGCTCGTTTGAAACAATCTCCGGATGCATTGGGCAAGTAAATTGTGTTGCAGTTACAGCAACTTGTGGTACTAAATCCATTCCGCAGACAGGGCAGTCTCCGGGTTTGTTATACGTTTTGTCACCTTCGCAATGCATTGGGCAGTAATAAACACCATTTGCGCTGTGCTGATGTACTTTTTTAGTTTCTGTTTTATGATGATTGTGATTGTCTTTTTTATGACCAGAACAGCAAGATTTAGCAGCTTCGCCATGATTTTTAGGAGAATCCATTTCAATAGTATAATTTCCCGCCGCAGTTAAAACTTCTTGGAATTTTTCGGTTGGAACATGTTTGTCCATTGTTATGGTTGCGGTTGGTGGATTCAGAGTTACTTCTGCCTGAACGCCTTCAACTTCATTTAAAGTTTTTTCAACTTTAGTTCGGCATCCATTGCAAGACATTCCTGAAATTATATATTGATGAGTCATTGTATTGGTTTTTAAGTATTACAATGCAAATTTCCGAAGTATCTGTGAGTTCGGTTTGTATAATTTTGGGAATGATTTGTAATATTTACTAAATGCTGTTTTTTAACGCAAAGAGCGCAAAGGTTTACGCAAAGCACGCGAAGGATTATTTTTTTAAGATTGAAAAGTTCTAAAAACTTTAGCTTTATGAACTTTGCGCATAAAAGTTAGCCACAGATTATAAGGATTAACACAGATTTAAAAATCCTTTTAATCCTTATAATCTGTGGCTAATAAACTTTGTTCCTGATAGCTATCGGGATTGTGTAAACCTTTGCGCTCTTTGCGGTTAAATCAAAAACTATATATTCTCGATCTGAATACGTTTTTTATCTTTCAATTGTTTGAACGAAGTAGGAGTAAAGCCTGTAATTTTTTTGAATTGATTGCTCAAATGCGCCACATTACTGTAGTTGAGAACATCTGCAATTTCGCTTAACGAAAGCTCATTATAAATCAATAATTCTTTTACTTTTTCGATTTTCTGACTAATGAAATACTTTTCAATCGTCGTATTTTCAATTTCCGAAAATAAGTTGCTCAGCGAATTATAATCCTGATTTAGATTTTCGGCTAAATAATCGGACAAGTTGATTTTTAAATCATTGTTTTTATGATGAACCAAATCGACAATTAAGTTCTTTATTCTTTCGACGGTTTTTGTTTTTTTATCGTCAATTAAATCAAAACCTAAAACTTGAAGGTTTTCTAATAGAACTTCTTTTTGCTCGTCGCTGATTTCTTTTTCCAGTTCGACTTCACCCAATTCAACAGAAATAGTAGGAAGTCCGAGTTTTTCGAACTCAGACTTCACAACCATTTTGCATCGGCTGCACACCATATTTTTGATGTAAAGCTTCATATTATTTAATCGTTTCTACCACATTTCCGCAAGTCAGCATAGAAGAACCGTAATACGGATTTTTAACTGCTTTTTCTTTGCTCAACCAATCAGCATCTGCCATTGGGCAATATTGCTTGTAGATTGGCTGTTCTGGATTAGAAACTTTTATAAGATCGTAAGTGCTTTTAGATAAAGATTTAAAAGTCTCGCGTTGTTTCTTAAGATCTGTTGTTGTTGAAATACTTTTAGCATCGGCAGTTAGTTTTTTAACCACTTTCATCCAAACCGTATGTTCGTTGCTTTTTAGTTTGTCCATTTTTACCGCAGTAATTGCTGTCAATAAGTCTTTGGCTTTTGCCGAAGTCAATTTGCTGTCACTTTTAATAAGCGCATCTTTTACCGTAAAATAAGCATCATAAACAGATTGAAGCTGACTCGCATCAACGATTTCTGTTGTTCCTGATTCTAATTTTGCTGTATTTGCCTGAATGTTATTTGTATTAAATAATACGGTAAGTACTGTTGCTAAAGCTATGATTGATTTTTTCATTGTATATAATATTTAGGTAAAGGATTTTATTTCCTTTAAAATTAATTAAAAATTTCGTTTTAAAAAAGACCCAATATGGGCTGTCACAAATGCGATAATTATATTTTCGGCTTGAGCCAAATAGAAGTAAATCCAGAAGAAATTGTAGAATTACTGTAAGACGAAATAGTGTTTTTTAAAGAAAAATTGAAAACATCATTTTGTAAATCAAGATCATTTGAAGTCAAAATAACAAATTGCAATGCAGAAGTTGTGCAGCCAGAATGACGACATTTTCCGTCACAATTATGTTTTTCCTGTTTTGAAGTTTTCTTTTCACAGCATTTTTTAGAACAGCTGTTTTCTTCTTTAGAAGCGATTTCTTTGTGATGCACCATATTGCATGCGTAAGTATAACTCGGATTCAAAAAGAAACTGAGTGTTATAAAAAGCAGTATTATATGGATTTTCTTTTTCAAAGAAATTGTTTTTTAGAAAAGTACAAATTTAGTTAAAATGTGTGGAGAAATTACTTTTTAAGATTTTGATAACTACAGTTTCTTAAAATCAGTCGGTTTCATGTTTTTTCTCTTTTTGAAATAATTAGTCAAATGACTTTCATCTGTAAAACCGAATTCGTAGGCAATCTGTTTTATGGGCAATTGATTGTTATGAAATCTTTTTTCGATTAAAGTCGTTCTCAAATTATGAATGTACTCGCGGTAACTTATGCTGAAAGTCCTCTTAAAATAAGCGCTGAAATAAGTCTGGGCAATATTAAAATGATCTGCAATTACTTTTATCTGAACCAATTTGGGCTGATAAATATTCTGGTGAATGTAATTTGCAATTTGTTCATTATCCAGATGTTTTGATGTCATTTGCAAATTCATGCATCGTATGGTTTCTTTAATAAGACCAAAAATGGAAAGAATCTGATAGAAAACAATAGGTGAATTGGTCACATCAATATATTCACCATACTTTGTGATGTTTTCGACAGTATTTTTTAGAATAGTCTTGCAAGGTTCATCAAATTTTAAAACGGTTTCTTTTAAAATTTTATCCCGCATAAAACTTTCTGGCGTATGAATTAAGAATTCATCACAGGTTAAGTTTTGCTTCGAATTAAAATAGTTATCGGTAAATTTTATAAAAATAAAACGAGTACTCTTTTTAATGTCGAAATAATGTTCATCATCTGGTGAAATCACAAATAGATCTCCTGCTTTATAATGAAGTAGATTATTATTTATATGATGAATACCACTCCCTTTCTTGATATAAATGATTTCGTAATACGTATGCGTATGCGGTGGAAGATGAAACTTTTCTTCTTCGAATTCATCAAGAACAAGCGTTTTAAACTGATTTAATTTAGGCATAACTTAAATATACAATTTTATGTCGCAAATTTACAATTTTTTTTAAGGCTATCGGTGTTAATTTTGCATCGTAGAAATTTATTCCTTTCTACAATAAATCAAAATGAAAAAAAGTCTTATTGCGCTCTCTTTAGGAGGGTTAACTATTGGTATTACAGAATTTGTAATGATGGGATTGCTCCCAGATATTGCTTCAGATATGAAAGTTTCCATCCCGGTTGCAGGATATTTAATTTCGTCTTATGCACTTGGAGTTGTTATTGGAGCGCCTTTGTTAGTAATCGCGGGAAGAAATTATGCGCCTAAAAAAATGCTTTTAATTTTAGCTTTAATGTTGGCAGTTTTTAACGCATTGTCAATTATTGCTCCCGATTATACTATTTTATTTGCGTCTAGATTTCTATCTGGATTACCGCATGGTGCATTCTTTGGAGTGGGAGCGGTAGTCGCAAGCCGTTTGGCAGATAAAGGAAAAGAAGCACAGGCAATCTCTATAATGTTTGCTGGTTTAACCATTGCGAACTTAATAGGTGTCCCAATTGGAACTTATATAGGTCATCATTTTATTTGGCGTTATACTTTTGTATTAATTGCTATTGTTGGATTATTGACTTTTTTGGCAATTTATTTATGGATGCCAAATCTTGAAAAAGGAGAAATTGTAAATATGAAAACACAACTTCAGTTCTTTAAGAAAACAGAAGCTTGGTTGATTATCGGAATTACCGCAATTGGTTTTGGAGGTCTTTTTGCCTGGATCAGTTATATTGCTCCTTTATTAATTAATGTTTCTAAATTTTCGCCAGAAGATGTTTCTTCCATTTTAATTTTAGCTGGATTAGGAATGGTGGTTGGAAATTTCGTAGGAGGTAAATTGGCAGATAGATTTTCACCAGCCCCAACTACATTAGCCTTATTATTAGTAATGTCTTTAGATTTAATTCTAGTTTACTTTTTCTCATTCAATCAATATGTATCACTGTTTCTTACTTTCTTAACTGGAGCTATTTCATTCTCGGTAATTGCGCCAATTCAGATGCTGATGATTCGTACAGCAAAAGGAGCAGAGATGATTGCTTCGGCATCTCTTCAAGGGAGTTTTAATATCGGCAATGCTTTAGGTGCTTTTTTAGGCGGATTGCCTTTGGCAGCGGGATTCAGCTATTCTTCCCCTAATCTTATCGGAGTTGTAATGTCAGTAATTGGAATGATTATCACATTCATCTTGATGAGGTTACATCAGAAACAAGTTCAGGTACAGCCTGTATAACTTTAAAAATATCATTTTTTTGAGCCCTTAACTTTTGTTTAAGGGCTTTTTTTGTGCTTGTAAAGACCAAACTTATAGTCAAAATTACTTTTTCTATGTTCTTATTGATTTTTTTTATAGGTAAAATCATTGTAAATTTTAAAATATAAATGAAATCTCTCCCATTATTTTAGCTTGAATTTAACTTTTTAAGTGTGAAAATAACACCTAATAATTTCGTAATACTTATTGATGTAATCGATTGTTTTTTTTATAAAAATCGAATCAAATGCACGAATAATAAAAATATATTTAATATTTAATATCAATATAAATTATATATCTCATAGAAAAAACTGCTATAAATTTTATTATGTAATTTTTTTTATGAAATTTTTATGAAATTTTATTTTTCGTTTTAAAAAAATATCTATGTTTGTGTAATCGATTACAACTTTGTTTTTGATCTTCGAAATCGATTAAGTTATAGAACGAAAAATAGAGCAGGAATAATGCTTTGATGAAGAGATAAATAAATTACTGTTAAAATAAAACCACAAATATTAACTATAAAATGAATTGAAAGTAACCACAAAAAACCACTTAAACCAAAAAGAAAAAACTTTTAATAACTTAAACAATCAACCATGAACTTTAAAGAACTATTAAACAAAGGAGCAAATTTTTGCTTTAAACTTGTTTTCTTACTGTGCTTATTGATCGGTAGTCAAGTACACGCACAGGGCACAACGATAGAGGGAACCGTGAAGGATGCTGCGGGACTTTCTCTTCCTGGGGTAAACGTCTTAGAAAAAGGAACTAAGAACGGAACTTCTACTGATTTTGACGGGCATTACAAAATAAAACTAACCAATCCGAAAGCAGTATTAAGTTTTTCTTTTATAGGATTTCAAAGCCTTAATATTTCTGCAGAAGGAAAAACTAAAGTAAATGCTACCCTGGTTGAAGATGCTAATAACTTAAATGAAGTTGTTGTAATTGGATACGGGACAGCTAAGAAATCTGATTTGACTGGGGCTGTATCTACGATTTCAGGTACTGATTTGAAAAAAGTGCCAGTGGCCAATGTCGCTGAAGCTTTAACGGGTAGAATTGCCGGAGTGCAGGTAACTGCAGCAGAAGGTTCTCCAGATGCTGATATTAGAATTAGAGTTCGTGGAGGAGGTTCACTTACTCAAGACGCTTCGCCTTTAATTATTGTAGATGGTTTTCCGATCAATAATATGAATGACATTTCTTCATCTGATATCGAGACAATGACGGTTTTAAAAGATGCCGCTTCAACTGCAATCTACGGATCACGTGGTGCAAACGGGGTAATTCTTATTACGACAAAAAGCGGAAAAGATGGAAAAATGGCCGTAAACTTTAATATGTTTTACGGTATGAAAACGATGGCGAATAAAATTGATGTTTTATCTCCAGAAGATTATACTAAATGGCAATATGAATATGCCTTGCTTTCGCAAAGCGGAACTAAAGTAGCTTCTAATCCAGACAGCTATACAAAGTACTTTGGAAATTGGCAAGATCATGATCTGTACCAAGGTTTAAAAGGTGATGATTGGCAAGAGCAAATTTTTGGACGCACGGGCGAAGTTCAGAGTCGTGATCTAGGAATTAGAGGTGGAACGGATAAGCTTAATTATAACTTTAATTATGCTCATTACGATGAAAAAGCAATTATGATTGGTTCAAACTACAAAAGAAATAACTTGGCATTAGCTTTAAAAAGCAAATTAAGCAATAAGATTGATGTTGGTTTTACGGTGCGTTATTCAGATACTGAAATTGATGGCGGTGGTGTAAATGAGCAAAATGAGAAATCTTCTTCAGATTCACGTATGCGTACTATTGTGGGGTATGCGCCACTTCCAGTTGCAGGTTTAACTTCAGAAGATGTCAATGGGGATGGGACAGATATGTTAATAAATCCTTTTACCTCTATTTCAGATAATAATCGTCAGCAGTTTCGTAAAAACTTTAATATGTTAGGAAGTTTTGGATGGGAGATTGTAGATAATTTAAAATTGAAAGTAGATTTAGGTCTGGATAATTTTAATAATCAGGATTATCGTTTTTACGGTCTTACTACTTATTATGTGGCTAATTCGCCGCTGGCTACGTTGCAGAATATGCCTGCAATGATTATGTCAGATAGTAAGGAGAGACGTTTCAGAAATGCTAATACGTTGAATTATGATTTCAAAAAAATAATGGGAGAAGATCATCATTTGACGGCTCTTGTTGGAGAAGAAAGCATTAATTATACAACAAATACGCTTACATCGACAATTCATGGATATCCTACTTTTTTTGATTTTGAAAAAGCAAAAACATTAACAACACAAGGAACTCCACAAGCAGTAGATAATTATTACAGCCCTGATGACAGATTATTGTCGTTTTTTGGACGTGCAAATTATGATTACAAAAACCGTTATATTTTCACAGCTACATTTCGTGCAGATGGTTCTAGTAAATTCCAAGAGCAAAATCGTTGGGGATATTTTCCAGCATTTGCTGCAGGATGGAAACTTTCTGAAGAGAATTTCTTGAAAAACAAAAGCTGGCTAAGTCTTTTAAAATTAAGAGCAAGTTATGGAGAAGCAGGAAACAATAATATTCCTGTTGGACAGCAGGTGCAAATTTTCCAATCGACACCAACAACTTGGATTAACGGTGTTACTAGTGTTTGGGCGCCTTCTAAAACAATGCCTAACCCAGATTTGAAATGGGAAACAACAGTGACTCAAAACTTTGGTTTAGATTTCGCGTTTTTCAAAAATCGTTTAAGTGGTAATTTTGATGTTTATAAAAATGTTACAAGTGACTTGTTAATCAATTTTCCAGTTTCAGGAGTTGGATACGATTTCCAATATCGTAACATGGGAGAAACACAAAATACAGGTTTTGAAGCTACTATAAATGTTGTTGCGATTGAAAAAGCAAAATACGGATTGAACTTTTCATTCAATATGGGAGTAAACAAAAATCGTATTAACTCGTTAGGGGTTATGAGTGATTTTGGACAAGCAACAGGATGGGCTTCTTCACAAATTGGAGATGATTATTTAGTAGCAGTTGGTTCTTCGTTAGGTAGTATGTATGGTTATAGAAATGATGGCAGATATGAAGTTTCAGACTTTGATTATGTTGCAGGAAAGTATGTTTTGAAAAACGGAGTGGTTAATACCTCTAGTTCTCTAGTAGGAGACGGAAGCGGTCTTAAGCCTGGAGACATGAAATTAAAAGATATCAATGGAGATGGTAAAGTAGATGCAAACGATAAAACCGTTATTGGTAATGTTAATCCTAAAAGCACAGGAGGTTTTGTAATTAATGGTAATGCTTATGGTTTCGATTTAATGGCCGCTTTTAACTGGAGTATTGGTAATGAGGTTTATAATGCCGATAAAATTGAATTTTCTACAGCTACAGCTTCAGGAAGATATAAAAACTTAAATTCTACTATGGCTGACGGAAAAAGATGGACTAACCTAGATCCTGCAACAGGACAATTAGTAACAGATAATCCTGAAGCTTTAGCAGCTCTTAATGCTAATACAACTATGTGGTCTCCTTATATGAGATCGGCTATTTTTACTGATTGGGCAGTTGAAGATGCATCTTTTTTAAGATTGAATACTTTGACATTAGGGTATACTACACCTGAAATGTTTACATCTAAACTAGGAATTTCAAAATTGAGATTTTATTTAACGGCTAGCAATGTTTTTGTTTGGACTAACTATTCTGGTTCTGATCCAGAAGTTTCAACAAAAAGAAAAAATCCACTTACACCAGGGGTAGATTCAAGTCCTTATCCAAGAAGCAGACAAATGATTTTTGGAATGAATCTTAATTTCTAATTTTAAACGATCACAAAATGAAACATAAAATAATAATAGCGGGATTGATTATTGCGGCTTTATTTAGTTCTTGCCAGCAATTTGAAGATGACTATTTAGAAACAGATGCAAAATCAACATTAGAGCCATCTTTGATATTTTCTGAAGTTGCACTTGCAAAAGGAGCTGTAGATGGAATAAAAGTGCCGTTTGCGGAGACTAATTCTTATAGAGGAAGATTTTTGCCATATTATGGATTAAATACAGATACCGAATGGTACAATACTTCACAAACAGCAGGAGATAAAGCAGATTTGTGTGTGTATGATGCGAAGCCAAGTAATACAGAAATGAATACGACCAATAATGCTTATGCAATGATGTACTCAGGAATTGAACGTGCCAATGTTTGTATTCAGGGGTTGCGTCAATATGGTAATCCTACACCAGGCTCAGAAATGGGACAATTACTAGGAGAAGCTTTAACATTAAGAGCGATCTATTATGCCGATTTGCTTAAGTCTTGGGGTGATGTTCCAGCTCGTTTTGAGCCTATCACTACTGCAACATTATATTTGCCTAAAGCGAGTAGAGATGTTATTTACAAACAATTAATAGCAGATTTAGGTGAAGCATCAACATTGGTGGCATGGCCTAACGAAACTGCCTATACAAATACGGTAGAACATGTAAATAAAGCTTTTGTAAAAGCATTTAGAGCACGTTTGGCTTTGGCGGCAAGTGGTTATCAGCAATATCCTGATGGAGTACGAAGAAGTAGCGATCCAGAACTTTCTGTTGCAAACATGTATGCATTGGCATTAAAAGAATCTCGCGAAGTGATCCAAAGTGGTAGTGCTCGTTTAGAGTCTACTTTTGAAGGACTATGGAGAAAATACAATGAAGAAAATACTGCTGCTGGCGGAGAGTCTCTTTGGGAACTTCCTTTCTCTGATGGGCGTGGTAGAATGTTATTCACTTTTGCGGTAAAACACACTGCGGCTGCCGATCAATTTCAGGCTAATGGTGCTAACCGTGGTGGAGTAGCAGGTCCATTACCATTTGTTTTCTATGATTATGATCAAGCTGATGCTCGTAGAAATGTTACTTGTGTGCCTTATAAGTATGGTGCAGCAGTTAATGGTATTGCAAAACAAGAGCTAGGTACTTTAGATACATGGTATTTTGGTAAATACCGTTACGAATGGATGAAACGTTATGTAACTTCTACAAATGATGACGGGGTTAATAAAATGTACATGCGTTATGCTGAGGTGCTTTTAATTGCTGCTGAAACAGCAAACGAATTGGAGGGGCCAACTGCAGCAATGCCTTACTTGAAAGAAGTACGTAGAAGATCATTTTCTTCAGCAGATCAAGCTACCAAAGTTGAATCTTATGTCAATGGCTTAACTAGCAAAGATGCCATGTTTAATGCCCTTGTTGAAGAAAATAAATATGAGTTTACAGGAGAGATGGAACGTAAACAAGCGCTGATTCGTTGGAATTTGCTTAAAGCAAACTTAGATAAAGCAAAACAAAAAATGGCAGAATTATCTACTCGTACAGGACAATATGCAGATGTGCCAGCTACTTTGTATTATAAATATCAGTCAGATAATGTAAGTTTAGATATCTATGGACTTAATCGTGGAGAAACTACAAATCCAGGAGCATTGTATTCTTCTACTGCTTGGACATGGACAGGAACAGCTGCAGATACTAAGATAGCCTCATTGTATAAAGTGGGAGTGAACCCTGATGAGAGACAATTTTGGCCAATATGGCAAGTATTTCTTGATGCAAGTAATGGTCAGTTAAAAAATGATTACGGTTATTAAAATCTTTCAAAAAACTAATAATAAATTATAAGTTATTATGATGAAAACAATAAATATATTAAAAGGATTAATAACCGTATTACTTCTTTCAGTTGCAGTTTCTAGCTGTGAAAGTTATAATGAAGCGTTATTAGACGGTATAGGAAATACAAGAGAATTTTCTCCCATCGGACTTAAAGCTACTATCAGAAACTCAACCACGGTTGAGTTAGATTGGACAGTTAAAGCAGATGAAAATGCAGATCATTATGTAGTTGAATTTAGTGCCGATGATCCGAGCTTTGCTACAATTTATAAAACCATAAATGTTGCTCCTACAGAACTTCCTGTAAAAGTAGCATTAGAAGGAGAAACGGTTTATTCGATTAGAGTAAAAGCAGTTACTTCTGGCTTAGCAGATTCTAAATGGTCGGTTATAACAGCTACAACATTATCAGAACAGATAATGTTCCCAGTTCAAGATGCAGATATTCAAGCAACTCAAGTTACATTGAGATGGACTCCAAATAGTGCTGTAACACAAATTACTGCTATGCCTGGAAATATTGCGCATACTATTACAGCAGCTGAAAAAACAGCTGGGGTAGCTACAATCACAGGTTTAACCGCAGAAACTGCTTACACTGCAATTTTATTAAACGGAACAAAGAAAAGGGGTGATGCAACTTTTACTACCGGAATTGACATTGGAACTGGAATATTAGTTAAAGAGGGAGATAACTTCCTTCAAAAAATTATTGATGCGCCTTCTGGATCTGTTTTAGTTTTCATGCCTGGTGATTACACAGCTCAAACTGGAACAATTGCAATAAATAAAACAATAACGCTAAGAGGTCTAAGACCAGAAAACAAACCAAAACTAAAAGTTAATTTCACTTTGGCTAATAATCCGGCTAATTCAAGTGAAGTAGTTAATCTTTCTTTAATCGATTTAGACTTAAACGGAACTGGTACAACTGGCGGAGCAATAGCAATTGCTACAGCAGCGGCTACAGGTTTAGGAGATGTTTTAATAAGCGGATGTTATGTTCATGATTATCCTTCTCAATTAATCTATGGAAATGCCTCAGCAAAATTGAAATCATTCTCTGTGGATAATAGTATTGTTGAAAATGTGAACGTTAATGCTGGTGCTGATTTTATTGACTTCAGAACTACTTATGTGGGAAGTGTTTCTTTAACAAAAAGTACATTTGACACTTGTTCATCACGTGATTTCATCCGTTTAGATGCTGCTGCAGGATTAACAGGAACAGGATTAACAAGTAATGTGTTAATCGATGGATGTACAATCTATGCCCCTACATTACCAGCGGCAAGTAGAATTTTGTATATACGTTTTGTATCTAATTTATCAACAGTACGTAATACATTATTAGCAGTTGGATCTGCAGTTTATACAAATTCTACAGCAACGGCTGCTCCAGGGTTTGCAAATAATAATAATTTCAATTCGGCTAATTTACAGATAACAACAGGTAACAATAGACCAGATGCTTCTGCAACTCTATTAGATCCTCAATTTCCTAATGCACCAAATGGTGATTTTACAGTTAAAAATCAAACATTAATTGATAGAAAAGTGGGAGACCCTCGTTGGTTAAAATAAAAATCGTGGTTGATTAAATAGAGAAAAGCGGGATACAACTTAGTTTGTAGTCCCGCTTTTTAATTTTACAATAGCTTTCAGTAGCTTAAAGAAACTGAAAACCAAAAAATCATTCTATGGATAAATCAAATTTTTGAAGCAAACCCGCAAGTGCCGTATGGGAAACTTTTGTTCCTTTAATTTTATTTTCTGATGGATCAAAAGCATAGTTTTTGGAAGTTCTGAAGTCGGTTTTTTCTAAAATACTTTCCACAAAAGTGGCACCAGAAAGATCACAATTTTTAAAAACGGCCAAAGATAAATCGGTATTCGAAAAATCAGCTTCTTTTAGGAGGCAGTCTATAAAATTGGTTTTCTTCAATTTTTTATAAATGAAAGTAGAATAGTCTAAAACACAATCTTGAAAATTCATCGAAAATAAAAAACTATTGCAAGCACTGAAATCCAATCCCATTAATTTGCAGCCAATAAATTTGATGTTTTTTAATCCCGTATTTCTCAAAGTAGCCAAAGAAAGATTGCAATTTTTAAAAGTGCAATCTAGAAAGTCGTTATGACTTAAATCACTTTTAGAAAAATTGCAATTAATGAATTCGCAGTTTACAAATTCGGTATTGACTAAACTCTGATCCGAATAATCAATCGTTTCAAAAGTTCGGTTTTGGTATAATTTTGATTCCATATAAATTTAAAAGGCTTATAAAGTTTTAGTCTAATTCGATACAATCGAAAATAGTATTGTTTTGAAGTAATGCGGTTACATTCAACTCGCTGTCAACTCTCAGAATATTGTCGCAATCTTCGAGATCGAAATTCCACTGAGATTCGGGTAATAATTCATTTAGTAATGCAGAAGCCGATTCGAATTTGGCCTTACTATCAACGGAAGTTTTAAAAACATAAATCATAATTTGCATTTTTGAGGAAGCAAATTTCCGAAAAACACCCACATATTTGTTAGGATTCTATAATCAATAATTAGGACTTATCAATCATTTTTCGATATCGTATAGGAGAGATTCCTTCTGCTTTTTTAAAAAATCGACTAAAGTAAGATTGATCTTCAAAGCCTACTTGCGTTGCGATTTCACCTACAGAAAGTGTGGTTTGAAACAATAAATATTTGGCCTCAAGCAATATGTTTTCGTCAATCCATTTTACAGCAGATTTACCGGTTACATTCTTTACACATTTGTTTAAGTGATTCGGAGTAACATTTAATAGGGAAGAATAATAATTGACCTGATGCTGGGTTTTAATATGGTCATGAATCAATTCTTTAAATTTCCCTGTAATTGCTTCTGCCGCCGAAATGCTTTTAGAAGTTTTCACCGCATTTTTATTCATTTCATAAAATAAAGTAATCAGATACGACTGAACAATATTTAAATCTGTAACCGTTTTTTCAGAATATTCCTTTTTCAATCGTTCCAAAATATTGGTAATTGGGGCAATATCTTCGGGAGCAAGTTTAATTTTGGGATCTCCTGAGATTTTTAGAAAGTCAAAATCATTGAGCAGTTCACGACTGCCATATTTCCGAATCAAAATGTCGGGATGAAACTGGCAGATATAACCTTTATGAATATTGTTCACATTATCAAGCGAAAAAATCTGGCCGGCAGGAACCATAATCATTTCGTTATCGGTCGTGACATATTCCTGATAACCCAATTTCATAACATGTTGGCCTGAAGAAATAAAAATTAAAGTATGGCAAGAATGTTTCGAAGGCGGAACAGGATGCTGCATCTGCATCATTTCTTCGATTTCCAAACAGAAAAAATGATCAGAATTCGATTTAAAAAGTAAATGAATAGGATTGTCTTCTCCTAAAAACTTCTCTCGAAATCCTTTTGGGTTATAGGTTTTTATTTTCTCTGTCTGCTTTTTCATTCTAATAATATAATCTAAAATCAAGCAGTTTGCACAGATTGTAATGTTTGGTATAAAGATCTTCTACCACTTCAATCAAATTGTCGTTTTCCTGATATAGGCTAAAAAAAGCTTTGTCAATTGTACTGCAGCTGGCAATTTTATTATAAGTGGATCCATAGCCAGAAATAGCTCTTGCTCCAGTAATGTCTAAAAAATATTGCGCTTCTTCTTCGTTTAAATCTAAAACCTTAAGATTGGCAAAATGAATAATCTTACCTTTCATTTTTCCTTCAAACAATTCAGCAATTTCTTCAATGCTGTAATAATAATCATGAAGGCAAATGTTGTTTTCCTGACCCGGCATGGCCAAATAAATAATTTCATAATCTTTGAAATTATGATCTTCGTAAAGCAAAATATTCAAACTTTCTTCCAACCCTTCAATCGTATCGCAAGTTTTATGAATACTCGAAATGCCTTGGTCAATAGCCAATTCTTCCAGACATTTTACCACATTGGTCTGAGTATGATCGTCTATATCTTTAACGCCTTCAAGGCAGAAAATAAATTTTTCACTATCCATGCAATTATTCTTTCTGGTTTTATTTTTTTTTAGTGGTTCTCGCAAATGTATTTTTTATATCATAAAATCCAATAGCGAAAACAGACTTTAACGTCTTTTTTGGATTTTAAGTTTAGGTTAGAGCATCGTAAATTTTTAAACGTATTTTTGTAAACCGAAAATAAATTACACATGATACAAATTAACCAAACGGCATCATTTGCTGTTGAAGATATATTATTCTGTTTTGCACTTGAGTCTGAAGCGGCAGAAGTTTTTAAAGATCACAATGTTTTAATTACCGGAATCGGAAAAGTAAACGCAGCTTACGAATTGTCAAAAGCCATTCAAAAGAAAAAACCTTCTGTAATTATTAATTTGGGTTCAGCAGGAAGCAGCTGTTTTCAAAAAGGAGACGTAATCTGTTGCACCAAATTTGTTCAAAGAGATATGGACGTTCGCGGTTTAGGTTTTGCATTATATGAAACTCCTCTTTCTGGTTTACCGCCAGTTTTAGAATATGGTCTGTTAATGGATAATCTTCAAGAAGGAATCTGCGGAACTGGTGATAATTTCGAAATGGGACATTGCTCAGATGCCTATAATGTTGTGGATATGGAAGCGTACGCTTTAGCCATGATTGCCATGAAAGAAAATATTCCGTTTTTAAGTTTAAAATATATTTCAGACGGAGCCGATGATAACGCTGCCGAAGATTGGACGGTTCAGGTTCATAAAGCAGCGATTGCTTACGGCAAAATTTTAGGATTGATTGAAGAGACAGAAGCCATTTCTTAGTGAAATGGCTTTTCTGTGTTATGTATAGTTTTTTAAGTTAAATAAGTATTTTTGATGATCTCCTTTATCATTTTTAAAGCTTCAGTAGACGTTTTACGAATGATGATTTTATTCTTTTTATCTTTTATCAAAGCTGTAAACTGATTGTCTTCGATATTAATATCAACGATAGTTCCTCCGTATTTTAAAGTGGTTTCTGCAATTGCAACAGGCAGATTGGTTGCTCCAGAAGTTCCTAGAATAAAAAGGATTCCTGAATTTTTGGCAATTTTCAACGAACTGAATTTTTTATTTGTTTGTTCGTCATAATATTCGTCAAACCATAAAATATTTGGTCGCATCCAACTTCCACAGCTTTTACATTTTAAAAGCTCTATTTCTTTTTCGGTTAAATCTTCATCAATATCTTTTCCTTTTATTTCTTCAGGTAGATTTATGATTTCTTTACAACCGTTTGAGCACTTTATTTGTCTATTATTTCCATGGATTTCGAAAATTCTTTCTGTTCCGCTTAGCCTATGTAAATTGTCTATATTTTGGGTAATCAGATGAAATCTGTCTTTTAAAATGTTTTCAATTTCGACCAATTCGTAATGGCTTGCATTTGGCTTTGCATTTTCGAACATTTTTTTTCTAAACAATGAATATTGCCAAACTTCTTCGGGATTTTCTTTGAAATATTTAAAAGTTCCAAACTCTTCAGGTTTATGAAATTTTGTTCCCTTGATCCAAATACCATCAACACCTCTATAGGTCGGAATTCCACTTTCGGACGAAATTCCAGCACCCGTTAAAAAGGTAAAAAGGTTTCTTTTGTTTTTAGTTGAAACTTGTTTTATGATGTCTTCTAATTGTTCCATGTTAGTGAAAAAGGGATAAATCTTTTTGGATTAAATATAAACTAAAATTTGATATTTAGAAATTCTAAATCTTTTATAGAACTGCTTCAGCGAAGCAAAATATGTATAGCATAATTTAAATCCTCAAATTCAAAAAGCTCCAACGGAGCGACATATAAATTCTTACTGTTTTAAGACAAACAAAGTAAATACGCCTCATAACATAAAATTGATAAGTATTTGATGGGTTATTTTGTAGAAATGGGTGAGATTGGTTTAATACCGCTTTAAAGAAACTTTTTAACTTTATAATCTACATATTTTACTAACTAAAGACCTTTCAAAACCAAAATGATTTTAACTATGAAAAAGATAATAATGCTGTGTTGTATTTTTCTGTTAATGGGAAAAACAATAGCACAGGAAATTCCGTTGGTATCTAACATTTCATCTCGAAACAATATTACGTTAAACGGAAAATGGAGATATATTGTAGATCCTCTCGAAAACGGATATTATAACTACCGCTTAGAGCCTTTTAAAGACAATGGTTTTTTCGAAAATAAAAAATGGAACACCACAGAACTGAGTGAATATAATTTTGCAACCTCATCAGTTATTGATATTCCGTCAGATTGGAATTCTAAAGACGAAAGATTGTTTTTTTACGAAGGAACGGTTTGGTTTCAGAAAGACTTTAATTATAAAAAAGAGGATAAAAGCAAAGGAATTCTTCATTTTGGAGCTGTCAATTATGATGCGAAAGTCTACGTAAACGGAAAATTGGCAGGAACACACATTGGCGGTTACACTCCTTTCAATTTTGATGTAACCGATTTGTTGGTTGACGGAAATAATTTCGTAGTGGTTAAAGTCGACAACAAACGCTACAAAGACAACGTGCCAACTGTAAATATGGATTGGTGGAATTATGGCGGTATTACCAGAGATGTAACTCTGGCTCAGGTTCCAAATACGTATATAGAAGATTATCTGGTTCAATTGGATAAAAAAGAAAAAGGAAAAATTTCGGGCTGGATAAAACTAAACAGCGAATCAGCAAATCAAACGGTTTCGGTTTCCATTCCAGAATTAAAAATCAAAAAGAATGTTATGACGGATGCCAAAGGAGTAGCATATTTTGAAATTAAAGCCAATCCTGTTTTATGGACACCTGAAAAGCCAAAATTGTATGACGTGACCATTGCTAAAGCAGATGAAAATATCGTAGATCAAATTGGTTTTAGAACTATTGAAACCAAAGGAAAAGAAATTCTGCTAAACGGAAAAAAAGTTTTTTTACGTGGCATTAGCATTCATGAAGAGGCGCCTTTTAGGTCGGGAAGAGCTTGGTCTCAAAATGATGCAATCACGTTATTGACTTGGGCAAAAGAGCTAGGCTGTAATTATGTTCGTTTGGCACATTATCCGCACAATAAAAATATGGTCAGACAAGCCGAAAAAATGGGATTGATGATCTGGTCTGAAGTTCCGGTTTATTGGACCATTTCGTGGACAAACCCCAATACGTATGCCAATGCCGAACGCCAATTGCACGATATGATTTATAGAGATAAAAACCGTTGCGGAATCGTGATTTGGTCTATAGCAAACGAAACTCCGCATGGCGATGATCGAGACGCTTTCTTAAGTAAGTTGGCCAAATATGCCCGTACACAGGATAATTCTCGTTTGATTAGTATGGCGATGGAAGTTACTTCGAGTTCCAATAATATCAATACGCTGCATGATAATATGAACGAGTATGTGGATATCGTAAGTTTTAATCAATATTTAGGCTGGTACCGAGGAACCAATGAATCTTGTAAAGACATGCAATGGGTAATTCCGTACAACAAACCTGTTATTATTAGCGAGTTTGGAGGCGAAGCTTTGCAAGGTCGTCACGGCGATAAAAAAGAACGGTGGAACGAAGAATATCAGGAAGAATTGTACATTCAAAACACACAGATGTTCAATCGTATTGAAGGTTTAGCAGGAGTTTCTCCGTGGATTTTAGTCGATTTCAGATCACCAAGAAGACAATTACCAGATATTCAGGATTTCTTTAATCGTAAAGGTTTAGTTTCAGATCAAGGAATTAAAAAGAAAGCTTTTTATGTAATGAAGGATTGGTACGCGCAGAAAGAAGCCGAATATAAATAAGAGTTTTAGATAAAGTGAAAAACCTTCAAAGTCAAGTTTTTGATTTTGGAGGTTTTTGATTTTTTGTTGAATTTTATTTTCACTTTTTTGAGCAGTTATCATGTGTGATAACCTGTATTTCAAAATAATAATTCAATTTTGACGTATCAAAAAACGTCAATTATAAATATGGAAACACAACAAAAAGCCGTAACAGAATTATTAGAAATAATGAATAAAGGAAACTATTTTAATAAACTCAAACCTAATAATGATTCCTTTTCAGCAACGGTGAATGTGTCTTGTTACAGTGAATTGAACATTATGGTTACCGCTTTATTAAAAGCAAGTATTACCATGCTCCAAAGCGAAAATTCTACCAAACCTTTCTCTGATGCTATGATTTTGGTTGAAATTGCGCTGCAACTTTTGCCTAATGATGAAATGGAGTTGTTGGATGAGGTTTTTAGAGTTGGTTTAAATTATAGACAAGCAGATTTTCTTTAAGTTTGCTTGATAAACCAATTTATAATATCATCGCCAATTTCATCATTTAGACAGGCTTTATTTTGTTTAAAAATTGAAATTTTTCCCAAGCCGCATTGATGTTTGTTATTGTGAAAATCTATAAATTTTTCAAAATATGTTTGATTTGAAGGATATAATAACATCGCTTTGGGCGATTTCCAATAATCATTGTAAACATACATTTGTCGTAAATCATTTGTTGAAGGGTTACTGCAATCTATGTTTTTCCATTTGGTGTCAATGATATAGGTGGCTTCGTTATTTCTCATTACAATATCAGGGCGGATAGAAATTCCGTTCCAAAATGAATTTGATTCTTGTCCTGATATAATAAAACCTTTATCAGATTGTTTGAGTCTTGCTAAAATGTATTCTTCCCATAAAGAATTCATATCAAATAATAGTGCCAGCATATTTTCTGAACCACTTGAGATATTTGGTGCAAAATTGAGTATTATGAATTTCGAAATTGCTAATGCAGTTTCGTATGGTGCAGTTTTTCTATTTTTCGGAACTTTTGAAAAGGTTGCCTCAGTAACAGAAATATTTTTGACTTCAAGAAAATCGAGTTGAACTGTTTTGCATTTGGAATATAAATAATTTCCTTTTGAACATTTTTCTACAATTTCCAAAGCTTTAAAAAGAATTTGATGAATTAAATGGTCTTTTTCATATACCTGATGCGTAGTATAAAAACGTTCCTGATGTACTAGGTTTTTGCTAATATGTCCAGCAAATTCTAACTTACCTTTTAAAGCTTTTACATTGTTGGTTTCTTTGTAATATTGTTTAATTAAACCTTGATGAATTAAAGTCTGCACTTCATTTAAAAACCATTCAAAATAAAGGTCAAGTAGATGTATTTTTTGTCTGCTTACATTTGCTTCTCCAACTTTTTGAACTTTTAGTTTTTTAGTTATACGAAGCATTTCGATTAATGCTGTTTGCCATGTATTTATGCTTTTCCCATCATTATCAATTTTGGGTAAAATTTCAATAGTTAATCCTGCAACCTGAATTACACCAACATATTGTTTAAACTTGATTCCGTTATGACGCAAATCAAAATATTTGTCATTGTGCAGTTCATTTAGCTTGGATAAAGCTATAAAATGACGCTCTTCAAATTTTCCTTTTATAGGAAGAAAGCTATGCTCAAAAACTTGTATGGCTTTATTCTGAATCAAGATTTAATAAGCTTTTTAGTGCTGTTGATAAATTAATGTCTTCAATTAATTCAAATTTTTGTTCTACAGTTGGAAAGTCTAACGATTTTGAAAATTTTGCAAAAATTTGATTATCTTGTTTTACTTCTAAACAAGTAACAAATCCTTCACCTAAAACTAAAGCAATTTTTTGATAATCATTATAGAAATATTCTTGTAAAAGAGGAATTATCTTATTTTTAAAAACATCTAGTAATTGTATTTCAGTTTTTATATTAATAAAATAGGCATGACCAATTAAATGATCTCTATCTAATAAAATTTCAACTCTATTATTGATGGTTTCTAAGATTGTTTGAAGATTTATTCCTTTATATTCGAAATTTTTAAAATAAGAAAAATTATGTCGGTTTTTGTCCTTCTTCATAGTTTCCCAAATAGATTTTCTATTAGCTTTTAACTCATCTGAGACTTGAAGAAAATCAAATAATTTATTTTCTTCAGATACGAATTCAGAGTCATTCCAGTCTAAACCTTGATACTTCCATAAAAGCTGACAGTACAATGCAGAAGGACTTAATAGTTTTGATTGAGGCGTCATTTCTGAAAAGTTAAAACGTCTTCTCAAAGCAGTGTCTAAAGATTCGACACTTCTATCAGCTGTGTTCATTGTACCGATAATATATAGATTTGATGGAACGCCAAATTTTTTCTTGCTGTATGGTAGAATTACTTCTAGTTTTTCATCTTCTCCTAAGCGTTTATCCTCTTCAATTAGAGTTATTAATTCTCCAAATATTTGCGAAACATTGCCACGATTAATTTCATCTATAATTAAAATATGTGGTAATAGACGTGATTCAATATTTTCATTAATGTTTTTTGAACTTTGATTTATTTTATTGTTTATATAATTCAATACAGACCAATAAGCAGTAGAGTTTGAACCACCAATTACAGATCTAAATTCCTTATCAATATTTTTAACAATAGATAAATCTGGAAATACTTCGTGAAGTTTTTTTGTTCGGTCGTATGATACAGTATAAACCTTTGATTTTTTTGAATAAATTGGTTTTAGTTTTAAATTTCCTTTTTCAGAAACTTCAACAACATCAAGTCCTAAATTTGGCGTTTGAATTTTTAGAGTCAATAATTTCTCATCTTCAAATTTCATTTCAGATTCATTTACTAGATCATTCCAAGCATCATTAAAATTATATTTTTCAATAACTTCTTTACTGACTGTTCTTTCCTTTTTGGCACTTTCTGCAATTTGTTTAAAAATACCATCTTCTACCTCATAAATTACTTGTTTATTCTCTTCGGCATCCTCAATGATTTTCGGTTTTATTCCTTCAATAAAATCTTCATAACTCATGCTTTGGTGAAAGGTTGTAAAGACTATCTGGCCATTATTGATATATTCGTCAAATTTATTCTTTAAAACTTCTCTTTTCTCTGAATTAATTTCGTTCTCTGTTTTAGATTCAATAATTGACAATGCTTTATTAATAGTATTATAAGTTTTTCCTGTTCCTGGAGGACCGTAAAGGATTTGGTTTTTTGGAATATACATATTATTAGATAAATTATTATTTTTAGAAGAATCATTTTCACTTATTTCACCTTCACTGTTCCATATTGCTTGAATTTGATCTTTTTTAGTAACTTCTTTAATCGTCTTCATATATCCTCCAAAATCTACTTCGAAAGGTATAAAGTCTTCCTCCCATTGTACTTCTAAAGTTTGACCATCATTTAGATTCCCTATTACAATTCCCCTAGCTTTTATTGCCATAACAGCTTTTGTTTTTTCACGAACAAATGCTGATTTAATAGCTATATTACTTCCTACTGGAACACTATTTACTTCTTTAAGAAATTTGTCGGTATAGCCGTTTAACCAAATGCTATCTTTTAAGAAACGATCTGTTTGATCTTGTGGATTTTCCGTATCCCAAAAGGCACCTACGAGAAAATATTTTTCATTGTCTTTATATTCACAAAAAAAGGTATCATAAAAACGACGTAATCCTATTTGTTTATAAGTAATTGTTGTGGGGATATTAGTAGTTTCATTGAAGAAAAAGTCCAACACAGGATCTTTCATTTTAGCACCTTTTCCTCTTTTATCTAAATTATCAATAAATTGTTCTTTGATTGCTTCATCTATAAAATCATTATCAATCAATTGTAATTTATTATTTTGATAGATTAATTGAATATCTTCGGAATCTTCGAGAATAGCTTCTTTATTAATCATTTTGATTGATCGATATAATTCAGGATTTTTATAAAATTGGGAACTAGATAAATCTTCTAATGGAACGTCTTTTAATAAATTAAGTTTAAAAAAAGCTTTACTTCGGGCAGATCTGGAAGTTAAAACAGCTAAAGCTTTAGTTAATTTTAAAAATTTTAAAGCAATTAATTGTGAAACATTAATTCCTAAATCAGAATTTATAATTTTAAAAATCAGAGACTGTCTTTCGTTTCTGAAGCCCCATTCTTTAGCTTGCCAAAATTGTATTTTATCACCACCAATTATGTAAACGTAATCATCTAGCTGTAATTCGCCAAACCATGATGAATCTTTAGGAGCAGAGTAATAACCTTCTTTTAATTGTGTTATGTCAAACTTTTGCGAAATCTTACCGAAAAATATATTCATTTTAAAATTTTTAAATGGGAAAATTATCAATTACCATTGCTGAATATTCCTCCTTGTGATTTTTTGCATTTTTAATTAATTGAACAATTTTGTTATAAAGAGGATCGTCTACAGGTATAAATTTCAGAGATTCATAATTAAAATAAAGTTTATCGAAATGCCCTTTCCTAAGTTCATAAATAGAATTTATCCCATTGGAACCTGCTCGATTTAAATTAAAATATTTTATAGTTAATTGTCCTCTTTTGCATTTATCAATTCCTTCAGCTAATGGCCCTTTGAATTTTATAAAATCAGATGGATTTTCTTTATAGGGATTTATAAAGTAGGGCTTTTCTCTGTTAATATTATAAGTGTGGTTTAGCGCTCGTTTGTCGGGATGAATTATTGGAAATAGATTTTTTTTCCATTTTTGATTGCATGTGATACATGACAATAATAAATTATCCCAGTTATAACTTAACCAATAATAACCAGGATAATGCCCCGAGTCTTTTGGATTTTGCTTATACATTTTTTTTGGTCTAAAGTGCTCTACTTCCCCATGTTGGCTATCTAGGTTTACTTCACAAAATGCACATTTATTTTTTTGGATATCTTTTAATTTTAATTTTATATTATCGTGCCTGTAAACATCGTCTATATCTAATTTAGAAGTACCACTGTTATAATTAGTGGGATCAGAATCATACTCTAAAATTATTTTATTTGTTACAGCTGTTATTTTACAATTTCCTCCAATAGTATTTATTTGATCGTGTGGAATTCTTTTTAATTTAATCATTTTTCTTATTCATTTTTATGATTTCATTAATTAATAACATTGATTGAATTTCATTCCTAGACTCCCCAGTTGGTAAATCACCATATTTTATTAATAACACATCAATTGCTTTTTCTTTTTCTTCTAAAGTTAGGCTAGAATTATAAACTATCTCTTCTTTCTCTATGATGTAATCATCTAAGGATATTGGTCTAGTGCTTACTAAATCAAAATATTTACTTGATAGAACCTGATCTATTCTCCAATTTTTTATTAATCCTTTATCTTGATCAAATACTATATTCCCATCTTCATTTCTATATAGTAAGATTAGATCATACTTATAATTATTATCACCTTCTAGATTTTGGACTAGTAGAGGACTATGCGTAGTTACAAGTAAATGAGAATCATCATCCTCCAAATTAAAATCTTCTAAAAGTTGTATATATTCCCTTTGCCATCTTGGGTTAAGATATGTATCTGGTTCATCTAATAAAAATAATGTTTCATCAGAACCTGTAATTAAGACAATCCCCAATACTAGTAATAATTGATTTTCTCCTTCACTTAACAAATCAAATGTCAAATCAATGCTTCCTTGTTTAGTAATTTCAAATTTTAAATCAATTTCAAAATCTATAATATCTAATAGATAAAGGGCTTCAATTGTATAAAAAAGTTCTAAAGGAGAATCAAATTTTTCGAAAATAAAACTTTGTAGATCTTTTATTTTAACGTCATTAAAATCCATAAATTCTTTGAAATCTATTTTCTTTGAAATTTCATCTTCATTTGTATATGGAATAACATCTACAGAGTTAGTTAAGGCATGAAAGAGTTTGTTCAATGAACTTTTTAAACCCCAAAATGGATATGGATATTTTATCGGTTTTTCAAGAGTTGTATGGAGATAAGAAACATAACTCATTTCCATTTTTTCCTCATCTGTCAGTTCTTCCTTTTTCTTATTATAAATCCAAAATGGACTATGCGCATTTAGCGTAAAAGAATTAATAGCCGATATATTTAAATGTTCAAACAAATCCAATACTGCCTTTTCATAAATTTTAGTTCCATCCTTTTTGTAATCTTTGAAAATACTTAATGTTAATAATAATATTGGAGCATGATAATTTTTTAAATAAAGAAATTTTCTACGGCTTGTTAATTCTGAATTATCAATATTTTTTTTTAAACCTTCAATATAATTGTTCTCAAATTTCTTAAGTATTTTTTCTAATCTTCTATTTTGTCCTGAATAATAAGTAACAAAATAATCGGGTAATAATTTAGAGTTTATTTTATCTATTATTTTAGCATTAAATGAATGTTCAGTTTTAAATTTATATAGTTTTTCATCAATATCAATTTGATATAAATTATCAATTCCATATATAATATTAATTCGCTTATTACGTAATTTGTAAGTTATCTTAAAACTAAAGTATTTGCCATCAAATTTTCCAAACTTAGTTGTTTGTCTTTGTTTGAAATTGCTACAAATATTAGAGTTATCGCCTCTAGTAAGTTTGATTTCCCTAGTCCATTTTGTCCAATAATCAAAGTTGCTAAATCTGTATCTAAGCAGATTTCTTTTTCAGGTATATTTTTATATTTTGATATGTATAAGCTCTGAATTTTCATAAATATTTAATTCCTGATTTTATTTTTTTTCTCCTTTTTACTAGTTTCTATTTTCAACTCTTGTATTTGCCTCAACAACTCCCTAGCATCTCCATCACTATCCAACTGTCCTGTCAATTCTCCTTTAAAGGCTTTGTGCAAAATTGCTTGAGGTAATATATCTATTTTTTGCTTTAAGCTTTTGTACTTTTTCTCAATAGCATCTGCTGTAGTAAATAAGCTATCGATCCGAGCAACTATTTCTTTTTGTTCTTTTATTGGAGGAATAGTTATAGGAATTGGATTTAAGTTCATAACAGAAAGACCAGGTTGGGCAACACCTTTTGAATAATTAATTAATTCTAATGAAGTTAATTTAAAGAATAACCAAATTTCATCAATCTTTGTAAGTGGAGTTACAACTAATGCATGTTCAGTAGCATGAAATTGTCCTTCAATTAAATGAACGTTGCCGCACAGTGCGCCCTGTCTGCCAATTAATGAATATTTTCCAATATGAGTAAATGATTTTACATATCCTCTTAAGCCATTTCCTCCATAGCATGGGTAATATCCTTCTTGTTTTTCATTACTTATTTCAGATGACGGAACAAATTTCCCTGCTTTTAAATTACAAATTTTTCCCAATTCATCCTCCCTCCATTCCTCTAAGTTCTTCCCTTTCCTCCATTCCTCAGTCAACTTTCCAGCGACTGCCTGTGTCAAAACCTGCTGTCTGAATTTTTTTAGCAAAACAGGAATTTTCTCCATACTGGTTTTTATGTTTTCCAGTTGCGCAAAAAAAGTATCTAACTTAGAGACGATGCGCTTTTGTTCCTCAAGAGGTGGCAATGGAAATTTTAACCCCCAAAATACTGTAGGATCAACGTGAGGTATACCAACTCCTCTTGCATTTGAATTAATGAAAGGATATTTTTCTAGTAAATAATAATATAGAAAATCAGAATTAAAATTTATTGGTTTCAAAGCTACTATCGTTGAACCGATCGCTCCAAAATTAGTTTTAGAGACCCATCCGCTTCTAGCACCATCCCAAACCATTGCAATATCTCCTTCTTCAAACAACTTTGAGCTTTCAATATCAGCATACTGTCTTAGAACACCGTATTCTAAAGCTTTTATATCCATGTAAGGAATTGAGCCTTCAAACTCAATTTCTGATTGAATTTTTGGCTTTTTACCTTTTACATTTTTTGTAATTTCTGATAAAGAAACTTCGATCCAATTTTTCGGCAATCCTTTTTTCATTAGCTCAATTCTTTAATCATAGCGTTCAATTGCTCAGTAATGCTTTGCAATTCTAAAAAGGCTTCCTTGGCAATATCAATTGGTTCGCCTAAATCTTCAGAATTGGTTAAAGAGCTATTAGTTATTAAGCCTAAGTCTAAACTATAATTCTTTTTCTCAATTTCGGCACGGGAAATACTTTGCCATCTTTCGTCTTTTATGCTTTTTCTTTTTTCATCAGAAACTAAACCGTCATAGTTTTTTTCTACTTTATCAAATGGTATTCCACCGGTATATGCTAGAACAAAATCTTCAAATGCTTTTTCAGTAAAAGGTGTACGCTTTCCATAGTTAGGTGCGTTGGTACGCATATCATAAAACCAAACTTTTTGCGTATTATTGGTTTCAGTTTTTTCTCTGGTAAAAAATAAAACATTGGTTTTTACACCCGCAGCATAAAAAATACCGGTTGGCAAACGCAATATAGTATGCAAATTACATTTGTCCATTAAGTCACGACGTATTTTTTGCCCGTCACCGTCTTCAAATAAAACATTATCTGGCAAAACTACTGCTGCTCTTGCTTTTCCGTCTTTTTTTAAACTGCGGTAAATGTGCTGCAAAAAGTTTAACTGTTTATTACTTGTTGGAAATGTAAAATCGTCACGAGTTGGGCGTTCACCTCCTTGCTTGGTTCCAAATGGAGGATTGGCTAGGACACCATCAAAATCTTTCAAACTTTTACCAAATTCTGTCAAAGTATCATTTAGATAAATAGTACTTTCCATTCCATGCAAACGAGCATTCATCAAAGCTAGTCTGTGTGCATCTGGAACTAATTCAACACCAGAAAAAGCTTCGGTAGTTTGAAATTCTCGATCTCTTTCGGATAAATGGTAATAATTATCGTATTTGCTTCGGAGGTAATGATCAGCGGAAATCATAAAACCAAAAGTTCCTGCAGCTGGATCTGTCCAGCGTTCTTTTAATTTTGGAGCCATTAAATCGACCATGATATTAATCAATGGGCGAGGAGTGAAATATTGTCCCGCACCGCTTTTCTTTTCACCAGCATTTTTCTCCAAAAGACTTTCGTAAATATCTCCCATGACATCTCGATCGTGTTCTTCGTACCAATCCAGTTTATCGATTGCTGTAATAAGAGAACGAAAATTTACAGGTTTACGTAAACTTGTAGAAGCGTTGCTGTATATTTCTTTGATGCTATTACTTTTAGTTTTGTCGCTAACAGTTGCTAAGAATTGACGATAACGAGCGAAAGCTTCATTATTATCGTGTTCGTTTACAAAATATTGCCATTGAAATTCTAGTGGAATTTGATCATCAAAACCTTTTACTTCACTTAGTTTTAAAAAAAGAATATAGGTCAACTCATTTAAGTATTCATGATAGGTAACACCATCATCACGTAGTACATTACAAAGATTCCAGAGTTTATTGGCTATTTCTTGTGCGCTCATTTTTTTTATTTGTTATTCTTTAATTTTATTCTTTTAAAATGCCGGTGTCGTAAGTTTCTTTTTTAATTGTTTTGCCATTACTGTCTTTGTAACGTGTAGTGCCATGTCTAAAGCCATCTCTTATTTTTCGTTCTTCAGTAATTCCGGTATCCGAATTTTTAAACAAAAACTCACCTGTATGAAAGACATTATTTTTTAGATCATAATATTGTTCAGATTCAACTATGCCGTAGCCATTATAAATGAAACTTGTTTTAATATTTTGTTCATAATAATAGGTATCCCATGTGCCAATCTTAGTGTTATTAGCATAATTTCCTTCTTCAATAATTTTTTTGTCTAATGTTTCTTTTTTATAAGCACCATCTTTACTTTTTAAATTATTTTCTAAAGTTTCAAAATCAATTGCAAATGTAGCAGGATTAATACCTTTATCCTTGTCTTTTTTAATACTAAATTGAGTTGTAAAAAGCCCATCGGCTAATCTTTCGAATTTTTCGCATGTTAACTTTGTGTCTGAAACTGCTGTAATTTTGTAATTTACTCTTGTGTTTTCATTGGAATCTAAAAGAGTTAAATTAGTTAAAGTCCCATTATTGAATAATCTTTTTTCACTTATTCTACCTTTCGAATACAAAAGATGTTCGCCATCAATTATATTTTTTTTATAAGAGTAAGATTCTATTAGTTTGTTGTCAAAATCAAAGCGCTCCCATTTTCCTTCTTTTAAGTCTGAAATATAAAACCCTTTTTCAATTGTTGGCTCATCAGAAAAGGAAAGTATGCTTATGTTTGAATTCGTCCATTCTCCAGTTTTCCTTCCTTCAGAATATAGACCTTTTGTAATTATTTCATTTTTCTCATTTTTCATTTCGAATAAACCGTCCAATAGTCCTTTAGAATAAAATACTTTAGCATTTATTGGAGTATATTCCTCAACAAAACAATCCCGATCTTCTTTGTTTTCGCAAGGAACTTCAATTTTGTTTAAGAATGAATAACTAAGAACTTTTCCATCTAATAGCCCATTAACATAACTTTCTTCGGTATGTAATTTACCAGAATAAGGTAATTCTTTGCCTTGATCATCCACGTATTTCTCATAATATACTTTCCAAACTCCAGTTTTTAAGCTATCAATATAATTGCCTTCAGCTTTTAATAAGCCTGATAATGAGTATTCTTTCCAGTATCCCCTTTTCTTGTTATTTACAAAATGACCTTCACTTGTTTTAACTAACTTCGTTGTGTCCGTTTGAATTGTATTACCTAAAAATATTCTATTTAAATCTCTATAGACAATATATTTTCCATTGAGTTGGTCATTTTTGTAAGTTCCATATATTAAACTATCGCCAGCGAAATCTCTAAAATCACCTTCTTTAATATCATTAATGTAGTTTTCGTACGATAGATTTCTCTCCCCGTTATTCTCGACAGCATTAAATTGCCATTTTCCTGTTTTTACATCATTTTTTAAGAAGCCAAAATATTTACCATTTAATTTTTTATCAGCTTCATTATAATAATAGGTAGTGGATAAACCATCTGTAAAACCTGCTTTAAAATTGTCAATACGTTTTAATGATCCATCTTTATTATACCATTTAACTTCTCCGTTTACTTTACCATCTTTTAGAGTATATTCGGTATCGAGTTTTCCATCTTCATCTAATAAAACTTTCTTACCGTTATTTGGATCATAAACGCCTCCTTTTTTATAAACAGTAACTTCATAAGCTGTAAAACTTTTTTGCCCATAATCACTGTCATCTGTTTCTTCTCTAGAATAGGTTAATTCTAGGACATAATTTGAATTAGCGTATTTTGCTATTACTCTTTTGTCTAGAATTTCTTCATCTACTAATTTATAACCATTAGTAGTTAACTGGTTTTTAATGCCTTTATAATATTCCTTGACTCTAAATCTGTATAGGACTTTGTTTGGTAAGCCATCAAAGGTGTAGATATAAAACCATCCATTAGCCTTTTGATCATCATAATAATTTCTTTGGTAGGACCATGTTATTTCGTTGTAATTTTCATCATCACCAACTTTGGAATTGTAATATTCCCAGCCTTTGGATAGCAAATATTTATTAGATGTTTCCCAATTTTTATTAGAACTCATTGTATGAAGCTCTGCTAATGATATCTTTTGTGCATTTAGCGCAAATGAAATAAATAGAAATATAATTATAATGTAAAGTTGTTTCAATAAGCTTGTCATGTATTTTTAAGTAGTAATGGTTAGTTAAGCTGTATATAAATTTTCATTTAATGTTGATAAAATCTTATCTAAATCATTTTCAAATATTTTATTCAATTTTGTAAATCCGCCTTCATCACTAAATGGTTTTGAATCTAAATCAGCTTTTGTTAGTACAGTTTCTACTAATAGTTGATTTTCAAAACGATCCAACCATTTTAGTTGAGTAGCATTCCATGTTCGACTAATTTTTATTTTATTGATTGCATTTTTAATTCGATCTTCGTGACTTACTAAATCCGTGTCTAAAGCTAATGTTCTAATAAACGATATTATATCAGCAGCTAAATCTTCATTCTTAAGACTTTTCCATGCTGTCGAAAGCGTGATTTCATTGTATCCTTTTTGATCCAACAAAAGTTTTAGTTCTTTAAGTGATTTACGATCAAGTTCAGCTGGTTTTGTACAGATTGTTTTTAAAGCCAAAATTTGGTTACGGTTTTCTTCAATAAAATTTTTAAATCCTTGAATGTAATCTTCTGGTTTTTCAGCCTTTCCATAACCACGTTCTATCCCAGTTACTTCATCAAAATGCTCAGAAACTAATTGCATTTTTGGCTGATAGACTTTTTTATCTAGAAATTCCCATAAACTAGTATAAGTTACGAGTACTTTTTTTATGTTTTCATTTTCTATTTGTAATAGATTTTCAATAAATTCTTCAGGTGTTTTTCCTTTAGCCAAATACATAAACTGCTCAATTTGACCATCGTTAATTTGTTTCTTTTTACGCTGTAATTTGGCGACAATTTGTTCAATTTGCTTTCTGGCACGTTCAGGAGTATCAATATATTCTAATTCTTCAATAAGTTGTTGAAAAGAAATAGAAGGATTTGAAACTGTTTTCATTTGTGTGTAATCCTCTAAAGCTTCGTAAACACGTACAGCATCATAAATCCTGAAAAATTGTTTTCCAATTTTTGTGCACAATCTTGTAGCTCTTCCTAACATTTGTTCAAAAAGAATACGTGAACGTACTCTACGCATAAAAACTAAATTTACTATTTCAGGTACATCAATACCGGTCGTTAGTAAATCGACTGTAACTACTATATTTGGGAATTTTTCATTTTTAAAACGTTTAGTTAGATTTTCTACATCGTAAACATTACCAGTAAGTTTTTGAATAGAATCTTGAGGAACTTCAACTCCAATTTCTTCAAATTCTTCAAACAATAATTGAACTATTAAATCTGCGTGACTATCACGAACAGCAAATATTAATGTTTTTTCATCACCTTCTGGATCAAGTTTTTTTACTAATTCTTTTATTACTGTTCTATTGAAAGATTCTGTAATTACTAATTTATTGAATTGTTCAATTTCAATATGTAGTTCATCTTCTAATTCAGCTAGTTCTTCAATTTCATTGGTTTCAGAATTTAATATTTTTGGCTTTTCGCCTTTCTCCCATAAAATTCCTTCTTCACTCAATCTAGTTTTAATGATGTAGGGAGGTTCATGATCGGTTAAAAATCCGTCAACAACTGCCTCACGATAAGAGTAATTGTGAACTGGTTTTCCAAAAATTTCGGTGGTATGAAGAGCAGGTGTTGCGGTTAATCCAACAATATAAGCATTAAAATATTCAATAACTTTTTTGTATTGTCCAACATAGTCATTCTCATCTTTAAAAGTTAGATCCTCTTCATTGATTTCTTTATCTAAATTATAACCTCTGTGAGCTTCATCAATAATAATACAATCGTAAGTATCAATTGGTAAAAGATTATTTTCTGAATAGAATAATCTTTTTACCATACTTTGTACAGTTGCAAAATGAAGTCGTGTGTCAGATTCGGGAATGACATTTTTCATTTCCTCCATTTTATAAATGTTAGCAAATGTATTAATGTCTTCTACTTTATTATCTTTAAAACTTCCTAAAGCTTGGCTTGCTAATAATCTTCGATCTGTTAAGAATAAAATACGTTTAAAACGATCCGATTTAATCATTCTGTAAACAAAACCAATAGTTGTTCTTGTTTTACCAGTTCCTGTTGCCATAACTAATAGAGAGCGCTTGTCGTCTGGATTATTGATGATTTTATCTTCAACAGCTTTTATTGCATCAATTTGATAATAGCGTAATGCCAAACCGTTAGGATCTTGTAAATAATCATAATCGCTTTGCTCTAATCTTATATTTGCTTTATCAATATCTCTGTTAAATAATTCTACAATTCCTTCAGGAGATATCCAGCCTCGTAATGCATGTGCTCTATTACGATCTTTTCGAACATCTAAAAACCAAATACCACTTCTTGTTTTTATCTGCTCCAAATAAGTTCTTCCATTTGTCGAAAATAGAAATGGAACTTTATAAGAATTCCATTGCCCTAATGTTTTGAAATTTGATGTAACTTCTAAACATTCAGCATAAATTTTAGATTGATGCAAATCGGTTGAAATATCTGTAGCGTATTTTTTTGCTTCTACAATTCCATATAATTCTGTTCCAACGAAGAGAGCATAATCTGCCCATTTACCATTGCAAGGCCATTCTGCAATAGCTTTATTTTTACCTTTTTCAGGAAGTGTTTTGTTATTTTTATAATTAATAGAAATTGAATCACATTCCCAACCTGCACTAGATAATTGATGATCAATTAATAGTAACCGAGTATCGGCTTCATTTAAGCTTATTTTGCTCGCATTTTGATTAGATTTTACTTTACGAGTTGATATAACAGCTGATGAATCATTTAAAGAAGCAATTTTAGTTTTGTAATCTGTTACTTCCTTTGAAAGTTTATTTAATTCATTATTTAATGTTTCAACAGTTTTGGCATGATCATTTTCAGGAAGGATATAATCTTCTCTTTCTAAAAAATTATTTTCATAAGTTTCATAGAACCATCGGGCTAATTGATAGCATTTTTTTAGAACAAATAAAGCTTCTCTATCAGAACTATTTCCATCATGAGTTGCTCTATTTCCTGATTTTCTAACGGAATGAAGTAAATCTTTTACAACTTCAGGTATATTGTTATTATAGTATAATTGATTAATACGTTCAACTTGGTTTCCTTCAAATGAGCCTAAATCTTCAAATTGCCATACTAGGATAGACATTTTTTCAGAAAATAAACGTGATTTTGCTAAAGAAGAACTTGGGTCAAAATGGTATAACTTTTCAGAAAGTTCACTTATAGCAAAAAGTTCAGGATAATTTTGTTCTAAAAAAGAAAATTGGGATGCCATTATTGTACTTAAAGTTTTTCGTTAATTAAATCTTTCTTTAGAAAAATACTTACATACAAACATACATAAAAAGCTTTTAATTTGAATTGTGGAAAACCGTAATCTAATATAAATTCTATGAGTCTTTTGAGAAGATATTATAAAAACAAAAAAGTATTCAAAAAAGTTGAAGGTTTTTCAAATTTAAGCGGAGATAGATGTTAAACTTCATTTCCAAACCCTAGGCTTCTCTATTAACAAAACCATAATAAGAAGCACTAAAAGCCGAAAGACTTTTGTACCCAACCAAATGTGCAATCTGGCTTAAAGTATATTCTTTGCTATCTAAAAATTCAATAAAGTAAAGCCTTCAAAGTCAGTTTTGATTTAGGAGGTTTTTTTTATGTTTTTTCCTTAATTTTAATTTGAAAAAACACAAGACTGAAATGGAAATCGAAATCATCATAAGATTGCTTTTAGCAGCATTTTGGGGAGCTCTAATTGGTGCCGAAAGAGAATATAGAGGAAAAGCCGCTGGGCTTCGCACTACAATAATGATATCGGTCGGAGCTTGTTTCTTTACCTTGATGTCAGAATGGATTGGCGGACCAGGAAATCCAGATCGTATAGCTTCTAATATTGTTACAGGTTTAGGATTTCTTTGTGCGGGAGTAATCTTTAGATCAGATAGTCATGTTTCGGGCATTACAACAGCCGCAACGATATGGTCGGTTGCTGCGGTAAGTATGGGAGTAGGGGCGGGCTATTATTTTGCATCGGCTTGTGCGGCCTTAATGATTCTTTCGATTCTTACGTTGCTTACCTTTCTTCAGAATAAAATAGATTTCATTAACGAACATAAAACCCTTCGACTAACCTTTAAACGTTCTGATGATGGCCATGCAAGATGTAAGGAACTTTTTTCTACCTATGGCGTAAAATCAAAATTATTGACACAGCGCCGTAATTTGGATCACGTAGTTTTAGAATGGCAGATACATGGTTCTAAATATGCTCTAGAATCTTTGTATGCTTCACTTTTGCAGGATCCTATTTTTGAAGAATTGGTATTATAACAATAAAACTATGATTTTTAATTTACAACCCGTGTTAGAAAATGATCTTTGTATTCTATATCCTTTAGAAGAAAAAGATTTTGATGATTTGTATAAAGCAGCTTCAGATCCTAAAATTTGGGAACAGCATCCTAATAAAGACAGATGGAAGAAAGAAGTCTTTGAAAATTTTTTTGAAGGAGCCATGAAAAGTAAAGGCGCTTTTAAAATAATAAACAAAGAAACGAATGAAGTTGTTGGAAGCACCCGATTTTACGATTTTGATCAAGAAGACGACAGCATTTTTATTGGCTATACTTTTTATGCTGTTTCGTGCTGGGGAAAAGGTTTTAACTTAAGCGTGAAAAATACGATGCTGGATTATCTTTTTCAATATGTTTCGAAAGTGAAATTTCATATTGGTTCAGAAAATATTAGATCACAAGTTGCAATCTCTAGAGTAGGGGCCAAAAAAGTTGCGGAAGAAGAAGTCGCTTATTTTGGCGAAAAACCAAAATTGAATTTTGTATATCAAATAAATAAAGAGGATTGGAAAACACAAAAGCCCTAAACATTCTCGTTTAAGGCTTTTGTGTTTTTATGGATAACCATTTTTATTTCACTAAATAATCAATCTGATCTGCTTCACAAAGTCTAAAATACCCAAAGGCAAAATTATTAGCATCAGAAGTATTTATAATATTTCCTCTAATATTTCCTGGAGGAACAGAAAAAGGATTTGAACTGGAAGCTTCCAAAATTAATTTCCAGTAATTGAAGAAGTTTTTAGAAACGCCTCTATGCGTAATTTTTACTGTATTTCCCGGTTTCATGTCTTCATGAGAATATCTTGTACTGATTTCGTTTCCGTTGTAAAATTCATCATTTGTAATCTCATATTCAGGATAAATCAAGAATTCGCTTTGATAATCGGTTACATAAAAATTAACCTGATCTGCAGGATCGTTGTAATAAAAAGTCAGTTCGATCACATCTTCTCCTCCAAAATCAGGAACAATTTTCTGTTCAATTTTATTAATCGGAGTTGCAGAAGTTAGTTTTTCAACTGCTGTGAAGCTTTGCCCTTCAGCATCAATAAATAATTTATAATCGGCATCGATTACAGGAATAAAATTGGTGCATTTGTAAACTCCAGCCTCAGTTTCGTTAAAGGTAAAAACATCTCCGTTGCTGTTTTCTACTCGTACTTGCGCACCAGAAACTTTTGGTGTAGAATTGTTGTAGTAAGGAGCCGTTTTACTAATTTTTATAGTTTGTTCCTTTCCATCAGTTCCTTTTTTCCAGATAATTTCGGCATCAATAACCAGTTTTGTTTCGCCAGTTTCCAGATCTAGATTGACTACATCTTCGCAAGAAGCAAAAGAAAAAACAAAAAGAAGACTTAGTAATGCTAGTGCTCTGTTCATTATGGTATATTTTTTCAATTTATTCATAGCATTAAAATTTAAAATTATAAGAAACTCCAGGTACAATTCCGAAAATAGAAAGCCTTCTGGTTTCATTTGCTCCTGTATCTTCATTGGTTGTAAAACTCATAGAAGCCGCATTTTTTCTGTTGTAAATATTATAAAGGCTGAATACCCAATAGCTCTGCCATCCTTTCTTTTTGTCTGGTTTTGGAGTGTAAGTTGCTGCAACATCTAAATGATGGAAAAGCGGTAATCTATTTTCGTTTCTCAAAGAATAATTCGGAATATGAATGCCGCCCATTTCATAATAGCCATTGGCATACGTTACCGGCTGTCCTGACTGTAACGTGAAATTTCCATTAAAAGACCATTTCGGGTTCAGTTCGTAACTTCCCACAATGCTCAAATTATGCAGTTTGTCGTAACCAGATAAATACCAGTCGCCGTTTGCAATACCCGGTTCTTCGGGAGTTCTTCCTGGCGTTTTTTGTTCGGCTCTAGATAAAGTATAAGAAACCCAGCCTGTGAAAACGCCTGTATTTTTTCTGAATAACAATTCTAAACCATACGATCTGGCTTTTCCGTTTAGAATAACCTGCTCAACATTGTTGTTAGCCAAGACATCAGCACCGTCAATATAGTCAATACGATTTTGAACATTTTTATAAAATAATTCGGTTTCTAAAGAGTAATCTCCGTCTTTGAAATTTCTAAAATACCCCATTGCATACTGATCCAAAAGCTGAGGTTTTGTAAAAGGTCCGCTTGGTGTCCAGATGCTCATTGGCAATGGAGACTGTGTGTTTGATAAAATATGAATGTATTGTGCCATTCTGTTGTAACTTGCTTTTACAGAAGTTTCGTCGTTAAAGGCATAAGACAAGGCTGCTCGAGGTTCAAAATTATTGAAGTTGCTGATTGTTTTTCCTTTTCCGTATGATATGCTTCCGTTTGGTGTTCCTTCTTCGTAGATTTTATATAACGGATTATACACTACGGCCTGACCATTTTCGTAAGTGCTGATGGTTTCGTCTCCTAAACGGTAAAACATGCTGTAACGAAGCCCATAGCGGAAAGTCAGTTTTTCTGTAATCTGATTTTCAAAATCGACAAAAGCAGAAGTTTCTAAAGCGTATTTTTTATCCAGCTGCATATAATTAAACTGCGAATCTGAAGAAGTAGGTTTTACAACGCCAGGATTGAAATTATAGTACAAACCATCAATTCCATAATTGATTTTAAACTTCTCAGATTGTTGAAAATTCCAATTGTATTTCAAACCGTAGCTTGCAATATTGCTATCCCATTTAAAACTTTCAATCGGAATTTCTAGATTGAATCTGTAATCGCTATAGAAAACGGATAAATTGCTGTTCAAACGATCAGTAAATTTATGTTTCCAATTTAAAATTCCCATTGTGCTTCCGTACGTACTTGCAAAACGGTCGCTAATATCGAATAAATCATTTCCGAAATAACCCGAAAACGAAAGTGTATTTTTGGCATTAAAACGATAATTTAATTTAGCATTCAAATCATAAAACATAGCTGAGTTATTATTATCTGCCAATTTCATGAATAAATGAGCATAAGAAGCACGCCCAGAAAGAATAAAAGAACCTTTTTCTTTTTCTAACGGACCTTGAACTAAAAGACGGCTTGAAATAATTCCAATTCCTCCATTCACTTTATATTCTTCAAAGTCTCCAGTTTGCTGTGTTACATCTAAAACAGAAGAAACACGTCCTCCAAATTTTGAAGGAATTCCTCCTTTGTATAAATCTAAACCATTAACAATATCTGCATTAAAAATAGAGAAGAATCCAAACATATGCGAATCTGCATAAACCGGAGCGCCATCCAAAAGAATCAAATTCTGATCGGCAGCACCACCTCGGACATTAAAACCAGAAGAAGCTTCTCCCGCATTGGTAACCCCAGGGAGAGTCAAAATTGATTTTAAAGGATCTGGTTCGCCCATAGCAACAGGAATTTTTTTAATTTCCTGCATCGAAAGCTTATTAACGCTCATTTGAGTTGCTTTAATATCAGCAGCTTTATTGTTCATTACAATAACTTCTCCCAATTGCTGGCTATCTGCATCTATGTTGAAATTCACTTTACTGTCATCTGTAACAGAAACTCGTTTTTCCTCATTTTTAAATCCAACATAACTTACTTGAACCGTATAATTTCCGTCAGGAACTTCAATGCTATAATTTCCATTAACATCTGTTACAACTCCTGTTTCCAATTCTTTAATAAAAATATTGGCGCCAATAATGGGTTGTCTTTCATCATCAAAAATGCGGCCTGTCAGCTTATTTTTTTTTTTGGCTGGTTTTTGAGTTTGAGATTTCTGTTTAACAAAAATATTATTGCCCGTAATAGAAAACTGTACAATCGAAGTTTGATTTAATTCAGAAATAAGCTTCTCAATTTCGATAGTCTTAAAAGTGCTTTTTTTCGTAAAATATTTTTTATTCGTATCAATTTGATCTGTAAAAGCAAATTTAAAATCGGTTTGACTTTCAATCTGCTTGAAGAACTCTTTTAATGTAGTATTTTGATCTACAGTTAGTGTAACGCTCTGAGCAGACATACATAAACTGAATAAAAAAAAGCATGCTGAAATTATATGCTTCATGAAATTTTGTATTTTTGAATATTATTAAATGGAATAACCTCGTGTTATCCTGAATATTAGGAGGATGTGGAGTTTCGCGGCTTACATCCTTTTTTGTTTTTATTGAAAAGTGATCTGTTTTAAATCTTCATTTATTTCAAAATTTAGGTTATACATTTCTGATATTAGTTGTAAAATTGTTTTTAAATCCTCCTTTTTATTGATTCGAATTGTAATTTTCTGATTCAGATTTTCTTTCGGAATATTGACTTTATAACTGTAGTTTTCTTCAATGTATTGACTGATAACCGACAGTTTTTCGTTATCAAAATCTATAAATCTGCTAAATTCTGTTACTGAACCCGTTTGGTTTCCGTACGTAAATTTATCACCAGGTTTCAAAATCCATTTCTGGTTTTGGCCTTTTACATTCATTTGAACGCTTCCTTCAAAAAGTTCAACTGTCACTTCTTCATTTTTAGATTTTTTAACAGTAAAAGAAGTTCCTAAAACTGTAGTTGTCGTTTCATCGCAAAAAACCTGAAAAGGATGCTGTTTGTCTTTTTTAACTTTAAAATAAGCCTCACCATCAATTTCTATTTTTCTGTTTAGAGCAAAATTGTTTCCGTAAATAATTTTAGATTTCGGACCTAATTCTACTTTTGAGCTGTCTGGTAAAACAACATTCTTTATGGCTGAGGTAGTATTTTCAATTACATTTTCAGCGAGAGTTTTATTTTCGGCTGCAGTTTCTTGGTTAAAATAAATTCCAGTTCCAATAAGCGTAAAAAGTAAAACCGAAGCCGCCGCATAAAGATGCCAAGGTTTAGATTTTCTTTTCTTCTCAGAAAATGTTTTAGCACGGAATTGTTTCCACGAATCTTCTTTTTCGCTGTCTGAATGAGAAAGAGGAGACTCCTCCCACAACTTTTTAAATTCCTCGTCAAATTTCTCCTGATCCATCTTTTTTAGGTGTAAATGATTTGACAATGAAATCCTTGTTTGTTAAAAACACCGTAAACCATTTCTTTAATATCTCGATTAGTTTCGATTTTAAGGATGTTTTCTTGTCCTTGGCGATCGAAATTTATGATACAATCAGAAATGATAAACTGTAAGTGAGCTACAAGTAAGCTTGCATCTTTCTTTGTTTTTACATTAGTTTTATACGCTTCAATATGCATTTTTAGTTCTTGTTTTTTTAGTATAACAAACGAGAACTAAAAAGTTCCTAATGGTTTTCGATTTTTTTTCGAATAAATTTACTGGCGAGATAAATATGATTGGCAATGGTCTTTTCAGAAAGATCCGTTATTTCCGCAATCTCCTTATAGCTAAGGTTTTCCAGTTTGTGTAAAGTGAATATTTTTTGTTGCTGTTCTGGAAGCTGATTAATGAAATTTTGTAGTTTTTCTTGTCTTTCTTCAAAAATTCCAGTGTCAGTTTCTTCATCTAGCATTTCAACTTGAGAAGGATCAAGCTGTATTATTTTGTTTTCTCTGTTAACATGATTGATAATAATGTTCTTGCAGATAGTAAAGATCTGTTTGTCGAACAGCACCTCTTCGTTAAGCAGTTCTCTTTTATTGTATAATCTTATGAAAGTTTCCTGAACAAAGTCTTCGGGAGTAAATACAGAAGAGTGGAAGCGTTTGGCAATATTTATAAGTTTATCGTAATAGTTGAAGTAGACTTCTTTGAAAGCTGCTTCATTACCTTTTTTTAAACTTAAAATAAATTTTTTATTGTCCATAACGAAAATATCGTGACTAGCTTCCTAGTTCTAAACTCATTGGAATCAATATTATTGTATTCAGAAATTGAGTAATCCCAAGTGAGAATGTAATAAGTTACAAAGAACCGTAATTTAATTTAACATTTGACGCTTTTGCAAAATAAATGTTACAATTTGTGCGCTTCTTTTTTATTTATAAAAACAAATTAGCAAAGGATAAGCAATACAAGTATGGGTGTTTTTTCGGCAATTACTGCGATAAACCGATTTTTTATCCTTAAATTGTTGGTTACAAAAAATCAACTGCTATGACTTTGCAAAGACTTTTAGTTTTAATTATTATTCCTTTTTTGATTTCCTGTGATAATAAAAAAGAACGTGAACTTACAGAAAGAGAAAACGCGCTTCTGGAACGCGAACAGAAATTTGCCGACAAAGAAGCTGAATATGAATTATTGTTGAAGATGAAAGACAGTCTTCAATTGGCTGTTCAGATAAAAGATATGGTGCCCAAAATTCAGACTTGGCCAGATAGCCTAAAGATTAAATGGAACAGCAAAATGATTTGTAGAGAATCTAATTGCACCAATTATGTTATTGGAGATCAGCGTACAGAAGTCTGGCAGTTTGCATCAGATTCTACAGGAATGTATGCCAATGTATTAAGCAATAATCAGATTAAGAGAGTTTTTAGAGGACAGTATTTAGTCAATAAAATAGTGCTCGATTCGGCCAAAGAGAGTTCTGCTAAAAGCAATATAAAAATTAATGTCGTATTGGACGATATCAAAAAGAATGTCATTAAAGGGACACAGACAATAATTGGACAAGACAACTGTACCGTAAAATTCTCGGTTGAACTTACGCCATCTAAAAAATAATTTATGTTTTTGAGTATACATCATATAACTCTCCCAATAGAAGATCCGCTTTTAAAATTTCTTATCGAAATTATTATCATATTATGCATTCCTCTTTTATTGAATAAGATTAAAGTACCGCATTTGCTTGGGCTTATCATTGCTGGAGCTGTCGTTGGTCCTAACGGTTTTGGGTTGCTTTCAAGAGACAGTAGCGTTGTGGTAACTGGTACAACAGGATTGTTGTATATTATGTTTTTGGCTGGATTGGAAATTGATATGGCCGATTTCAAAAAAAATAAATGGAAAAGTATCACCTTTTCTCTTTACACTTTTGCTGTCCCTTTTATTTTAGGACTTGTTGGAGGTTATTATATTTTAGGTTTTTCGTTACTGACTTCGGTGCTTTTTGCCAGTTTGTTTTCATCGCATACTTTAATTGTATATCCAATGATCAGCAGTTTAGGAATTGCTAAAAATCTTGCGGTCAATGTAACCGTAGGTGGAACCATGATAACAGATGTTCTTTCTCTTCTCGTTTTGGCTGTTGTGGTCGGAATGTCGCAAGGAGAAGTTGGAACAGCGTTTTGGCTAAAACTTTCCATTTCTATGGTTCTCTTTACTTCGATTGTTTTATTAGTGTTTCCAATAATTGCCCGTTGGTTTTTTAAGAATGTAGAAGATAAAATTTCGCAGTATCTTTTTGTTATTGTAATGATTTACCTTGCGGCACTTTTGGCTGAACTTGCTGGAATTGAATCTATAATCGGAGCATTTTTTGCCGGACTGGCTTTAAACAGACTGATTCCGCATACCTCATCTTTAATGAATAGGGTAGAGTTTGTAGGGAATGCCATTTTTATTCCTTTCTTCTTGATAAGTGTGGGAATGCTTATTGATTTTAGTGCTTTTATACAAAGTTGGGAAACCTTGTGGGTGGCCGCAATTATGCTGATTGCTTCAATTGGCGGAAAATATTTTGCAGCGATCTTAACTCAAAAAACATTTAAATTGACCAATGATGAAGGCAAACTGATTTTTGGAATGAGTTCTGCTTCTGCCGCTGCGACTTTAGCATCAGTGATGGTTGGTTATAATATTATTATTGGAGAAAATGATGCTGGCGAACCGATAAGACTTTTAAACGATCATGTTTTAAATGGCAGCATACTTTTGATTTTGATTTCTTGTACTGTTTCTTCATTCGTTTCTATGGCAACTGCCCAGCGCATAGCAGATGCAGATAAAGACAATAAGGTATCGGGAAATAGTGAAGAAAAAGAAAATATACTTTTGGCGCTTAATCATGAAGATACCGTAGAGAAAATGGTAAATCTGGGACTTATGGTGAAAACATCGACCAACACAGATCGTATTTTTGCTGTAAATGTTATTAATGAAGAAGAAAATGAATCATCGGTAAAAAATGCAGAAAAAATTCTAGAATCGGCAGTTAAAGCAGCTTCGGCAGCTGATGTTAAACTGAACCCGATTACGCGCCATGATAATGATACCGCCAGCGGAATAAGTAATGTTATTAAGGAAAAAGAAATTACCGATCTTATTGTAGGATTACAAGGCGGAAAAGGTTTTTCGGCTTCATTTGTATACAATTTGTACAACGGATACCTTCGAAATAAAAATATAAATCTCATGGTTTATCATGCAGTTCAGCCTGTATCGACAATTAAAAAATATGCCGTGCTGATACCTGAAAATGCAGAAATGGATGCCGGCTTTTTTCATTCGATGTTAAGGATCTGGAATATTGGACGCAATTCTGGTGCGAAAATGAGTTTCTACGGAAAAGACAAAACCATGCTCATTTTGAAAAGAATTGTAAAAAAAGCATCAATAGAAGCTACATTTGAAACAATTGGTTCTTGGCAAGAAGCTCAAGAAATTGCTTTCAATTTAGGAGAAGATGTTGGATTGGTAATTATGATGGCCGATAAAGGAATGCATGCGTATGTTCCGCACATGAAAGATGTGCCAGATTTACTTAATAGCAGAGTAAGCAGTAAGAATTATATACTCATTTATCCTTTTAGTAAAACAGAAATAAATACTACCGAGAAAAGAGCCGTAAGCAGTCACGACGATTTTGTGGAAATTGGTAAAGTCATTCGAAATATTTTTAAATAATGATAAAAACAAAAGCCCTTAAACAGCGATATGTTTAAGGGCTTTTGTTTTTTGGATATTTAAGAATTCAGTTTAAGCAACATTTGAATATCGACTCTATTATAAGCTGAAGAAAGTCCTGTTATTTCTTTAAAACCTAGTTTTTCATACAGTTTAATAGCAGGTTTTAGTTTGGTATTGCTTTCCAGATAAATTTTAGAAGCTCCTTTTTCTGTAGCCCATTTTATGGCCGATTCGGCCAATAATAACCCAACGCCTTTTCCTTGAGCTTTCGGACTTACGGCCATTTTGGCTAATTCGTAATCATAATTTTTTCCGTCACTTTTGATTAAAGCGCAAACGCCCAAAACTTCATCATTTAAAATGGCAGAAAAAATTTCACCACCTTTATTTATAATATATTCTTCGGCATGATCGAGCGCTTTTACGTCATTAGGTTCAACTACAAAATAATTTGAAATCCATTCTATATTCAAATCCTTGAAGCTTTTTTGATATTTTGGGTTGTAAGTTGCTATTTCTACTTGATCTTTATTCTTCATAATGCTATTAAATACTGTTTTTTATTATTCTGCCCAATTTTTCCAAATCAGAATCTACGCGTTCATTCCATTCTAAAACATACGTTAATCTCATGCAGTTATTGTATTGATTGTACTGCGAAAAAATTCTTCCTGGTGCAAAGGAGATTTTGTGGGATAGGGCAGTGTTGTATAATTCTGTTGTAGAAATTCTTTCATCTAATTCTAGCCATAACATAAAACCGCCTTTTGGTTGTGCTATTTTAGTGTTGTCCGGAAAATAAGATTCTACAGCTCGATTAATCTGGAGATAATTAGCATAAAGCTTATTTCTAAATGTTCTAAGATGATGATCGTAACGTCCGTGTTCTAAGAAATCTGCAATAACATCTGAGTATAAAGAAGAATTACAAACCGTTTGAACCAGCTTCTGACGTATAATTTTATCTTTAAATTTTCCAGGAGCAATCCAACCAACACGATAACCAGGCGCAAGAGTTTTAGAAACAGATCCAATCCACAAAACCAAACCAGCTTCGTCATAAAATTTACAAGGCTTAGGGCGTTCTGAACCAAAGTATAGGTTGCCGTAAATATCATCTTCAATTAACGGAATGTTATATTGTGTAATTAGTCTTACCAACTCTTGTTTGTTCTCATCAGGCATTTGAAAACCCATTGGATTATTGAAATTGGTAACAAGACAGCAGGCCTTTATTTCAGGCAGTACTTTTTTCAAAGCTTCAAGATCTAATCCATACAGAGGATGGGTTGGAATTTCAACCGCTTTTAGACCTAATGCCTTAATGGCTTGGAGTATTCCAAAATAGGCAGGACTTTCTACCGCAACGCTGTCTCCAGGAGATGTAACGGCCATAAGTGCATTGTACATGGCATGCATGGCGCCAGAAGTAATTACAAGATCATCTTCCGTAATTTTTCCTTCCATGACAAGTGCCCATTTGGCAATGGCGCGTCGAAGTTCTTCAGATCCTTGAACCGGTTCGTAGGCTGTGCCTGCATCGCCTCTATTGCGGACAGCATTGATGATTCCTTTGTTGAGTTTGGCAACTGGAAGGAAATTCTTTCCAGGTAATCCGAGTGCAAATTGTGTTACATCCGATTTGTTTATTGTGCTGAAAACTTTATCAATTAAATCTTCGGGTGTATTTTCCTTTTCATGATTATCTATACTTGCAATTGTAGGAAGTGCCGTCGTGCGCTGTGAACTTTTACTCACATAATATCCCGTTTTTGGGCGAGATTCTATTAGCGAACGGCTCTCCAATTCCAAATACGCTTGTTTAATGGTATTTAAGCTAACATTATACAGCTTTTGTGCACTTCTAACAGAAGGCAGTTTGTCGCCAAGCGAAAGAGTCTCATTGTGAATTTGATCTTCAATGATTTTAGCAATTTTAAAATATAATGTTTCGCGATTTTTCATTTTTTCTTTTCCGTTAAGCGCTTAAAAACTCAGGCAGTGAACAAAATGTTCTGTACTTTGCCTTAATTGTTCGGCGTTATTGAAATTTGCATTTCTCTTTTTCTTTAGAAAATTCTGAATGTATTCATTAAATATTGTTCTGTTTTCATTAGTCAAACTTCCGTCATCATATATTTGAAATATAATTTCGTTCTTTTCATCCAATACTAAACTAGCAAACGAATTAATTTTATTGTCTTTTTCGCAAAGAAGAAAAGGTATTCCAAAAAGCATTTTATCTTCAGCTTTCACATTGCTATTTTTATGGAAGATATTTTGTAAAATCTCCATGTCAAATATATATACCTCTCTAAAAGTTCTTTTTTCCTGTGTTGTTGCTTTAGATTCCATATCTTTTTTTAGCAAAATTATTGCTATTGTAGATTTGGGTACAGATACAGAAAATGCTTTTTTTAAGGATACAGATTAAAAGTAATGTTTTTATTCGATCGGTAAAACTGTCTGTAGACTTTTTACCGTAGGAGGAATTAATTGGGAATTACAGTTGGATTGAAGTTATTTTATCCATCCTGTTTTTCTTCTCCATTCAAGTGCTTCTTGTGTTCGTTTTTCGAAATCTTCAGGAGGTAATTGATTTTCTTGTATTATTCGGTTTCGAATAATTTCGGTTTGTTCTTCCAGAGAGTTGAGTCCGATAGATTGTCTTCTTTGATTTACCATTTGTAAGTCATCGAATAAATTTGGACTTAAATTTCCTTTTTCATCCCAATCAAATTGGGTTCCGTAAAGTTGTGGATTTCCTTCCAAGACGGCTATTCTGTCTGTTAAATAGGCAAGATGAATAGGGTCTGCTTGATTTTCTTTGACTGCATTTTGCAATTGCTCTGCACATCTTTTCATAAAATCTGGAGATCCAATAGAATGCTGTATGATTAGCCAAGCAGCTTCGCTGGCTTCTTTCCCAACTTTATCAATCGTAGGATAACCGATTGTATTTATGATTTCATCTAAGATTATGGCATTTTGTTTATGCAGCTTTTCCATTTCTTCATCATATCCTTCAAAAAGTTTTTTGTTTTCAATAAGCTTGTTTCTCAATTTGAGATCAGCATTTTTCAACTCAATTATTCTTTCAGAAATGATTTTGTTATCCATTTGAGATTGGTTAAAAGAATTAACTGGAAATGGTTTTTAATTTACAAAAGAGAGTCTCTAGATAAAATTAATTATCCTCCTTTTCCAAATCTGCAGCAGAGATCTGATCTAAGATGTTGGTTTGATTTGGCGAAATGTAGTTTTTGTTCTCGCTAATTTGTTCTTTCTTAAAAAGAAGATCAAGCGCATTGTAAAGCTTTAATAAAACATCTTTGTCTTCTTTGGCAATATCTAAAGCAGTATTGAAATTAAAAACATAATTATTAGAATTACGTACTTCTACTTTTATAGTTTTAGATGTGATCTTAAATTTTACTATGTCCATATGTTATAAAATTACCTCTGCAAAATAACTATTTTAATGGCAGTTTTTATGGTTATTTTTTGATTTTTTATTACAAAGAATTTTTATTTTCTTGTTTTAATTTCAGAAGCACATCCATTGCTTTCAAAGCGTCATTTTCGTCAACAAAGATATGGTCGTGTAAGTATGCCGCGACAACATTGCAACTGATATTGGCATTTCCTAATGCCTGAGAAAACGCGGCGGTCAAACCTACAGCAGCTAAAGAAGAATGAACTTCTAAAGTAATCCAAGAAGCAATATAAGAGAAATGAAGATTAAGCTCTTCTGCAAAATGTTTTTCTAACACTACAGTAATCCCTTCTTTTTCTTTAAATAAAAATAAAATTTTTGAAAAAGGAACCTGTTCTAGAGAATCTACTTTTGTAAAAACATATTTTCCTTCATTAAGAATAGGATTAAGATTCTCTAAAATAGTATTCAAATTTATTTCACCTTCCATAAAATTAGGAGTATTTTTTATTTAAAGATAATAAAAAACCCTTAAACATTTCTGTCTAAGGGTTTTACCTTTTAGTAGCGAGGACGGGAGTTGAACCCGTGACCTCAGGGTTATGAATCCTGCGCTCTAACCAACTGAGCTACCTCGCCTGGACTGCTATCATGAATTCCTGATTGCGGGTGCAAAGATATAAATATTATTAAAGCATACAAGCATAAAATGAAGAAAAAAAAATATTTTTAAAAATGCATTGTTTTTGGACATATATTCTTATATTTCGAAAAAAATTAAAGTAGCACATGGATTCAAAAATACGTTACGAAATAGAGTTTCCGATCAATTCTTCGCCGCAATTATTGTATCAATATATATCAACTCCGTCAGGTTTACAAGAATGGTTTGCTGACAATGTTAATTCAAGAGGTGAATTTTTTACGTTTATGTGGAATGATTCACAGGAAAAAGCGCGTCTGGCTTCAAAAAAATCTGGAGAAAAAGTAAAATTCAAATGGGTCGATGATAGCAGTAAAGATACTGAGTACTTTTTTGAACTTCATATTTTAGTCGATGAATTGACTAAAGATGTATCCCTTATGGTAGTCGATTTTGCCGATAAAGATGAATTAGGCGAAGCTAAACAATTGTGGGAGAATCAGATCTCAGATCTAAAACATCTTATAGGATCTGTTTAGTAAAAGTCTATTATATACCTTATATTTGCCCTGAACAAAATTCAGGGTTTTTTTATGATTAATTTTAACGGAAATATAGCGCAGGAAGATAATATGTTAACTCTAAATCGTGCTTTTTTATATGGTGACGGAATATTTGAAACAGTAAAAATTGTCAACGGGAAAATCTTGTTCCTTGAAGATCATTATTTTAGATTAATGGCTTCAATGCGTGTGGTTAGAATGATGATTCCGATGGATTTTACAATGGAATATTTTGAAGAGCAGATTCTTAGTTTGGTAAAAGAACAAGGAATTGAGGCTTCAGCTCGAGCAAGAATTACCGTTTTTAGAAACGATGGCGGTTTATATCTTCCAAAAAGCAATGATATTTCATTCTTAATCAACGCCATTTCTCTTGGAAATAAAGCTTACAATATAAATACAAGCGATTATGAAGTTGATTTGTATAAAGACTTCTATGTGACAAAACAATTATTATCATCTCTTAAAACGACAAATAAGATAATTAATATTACGGGAAGTATTTACGCGAGCGAAAATGATCTTGCTAATTGTATCTTACTGAATGATAGTAAAAATGTTGTAGAAGCGCTTCAAGGAAATATTTTTATGGTAATGGGTAACAAACTTATTACGCCTCCAGTTTCAGAAGGTGCTTTAAACGGAATTATGCGCAAACAGATTTTAGCTCTAGCTAAAAAAATAGAAGGTATAGAAGTATCAGAAGAAATAATTTCGCCGTTTGATCTTCAAAAAGCAGACGAATTATTTCTAACTAATGTAATCATGGGAATACAGCCGATAACCAAATATCGAAAAAAAGAGTTTACAGCAAATCTGGCTCATTTATTAGTGCAGCGACTAAATGAATCCATCTCTGAAAATTAATTCAGATATGGATTTTCTGGTGCGTTAGACCAAATAAGATAATCGCCGCCAAGCTCAATAATCTGCTCTTTCCAAAAATGGGTAGTAGATTTTCCGATAATTTTATTTTTGTAATTATTATCAGCAATAATCCAAGAGTTTCCCTGCATTTCATTCTCAAGCTGATTTTCTTCCCAACCAGTGTAGCCTAAGAAAAAACGAATGTTATTTTTACTAATAGATCCGTTGTTTATTAAGTCTTTGGTTGACTCAAAATCGCCACCCCAATAAATCCCGTTCGAAATCTCAACACTATTTGGGATTAACTCAGGAATATTGTGAATGAAATAAAGGTTGTCTTGTTCTACAGGGCCGCCGTTATATATCTTAAAGTTAGCATCAATCTCAGGTATTAAGTCATTAATAGTGTATTTTAATGGCTTATTAATTATAAAACCAATTGATCCTTCTTTGTTATGGTCTGCTAATAAAATTACCGATCTATTAAAAGATAAATCTCCAATTATTGAAGGCTCGGCAATAAGCAGGTGTCCTTTTTTTAATTTTTCTGAAATCATACGGTTACAATTTTTATTAAATTTAATCATAAAAAAATTAAAATCACAAAAAAAATCGTTAAACCGCATAAAAAAACCTTCCAGAAGGAAGGTTTTAATTATATTATAAGTTTAGAGAACTTTCTTACTTAGTTCACTGCACCTTCTAATTCAGCACCAGCTTTAAATTTTACAACGTTTTTAGCTGCGATTTTGATAGTTTTTCCTGTTTGAGGGTTTCTACCGTCTCTAGCAGCTCTTGAAGATACTGACCATGATCCGAAACCTACTAATGAAACTCTTCCACCTTTTTTCAAAGTAGTTCCTACATTACCTAAAAAAGACTCTAAAGCTAATTTCGCCGCAGCTTTTGTGATTCCTGCATCAGCAGCGATAGCATCGATTAATTCTGATTTGTTCATAATAATTAGTTATTAATTGTTGGTTAAAAAAAATTGTTAATACACAAATTTAGTAGGAAATCCGTTGCGTGCAAGTGTTTTCTTTATTTTTAGCAAAAATTGTTAATAACTTGCTTTTTTTGTTCATAAAGAGTGTTGTTCATCGATGAAAAACAGGTACAAACCCCTGTTTTACTGACCTTAATACACTTTTGCAGCATCTGAAAAACTCACTCCATTTAATAATTCTGAGGCAAGCATTCTCTTTTTTCCTGGAAATTGTAGACTTAATAACTGAATAAAGCCCTCTTTTATTGCAATCTTGATTTCTTTTTTAGTGCTAATTAGCTTTCCAATCTCATAAGAATGTGATTCTGAGACTAGTTTGGCCTCATAAATTTTGATGTTTAATTCTTCATTTTGATCTTTTAAATAACACCAAGAAGCAGGATATGGACTTAATCCTCGGATTAAGTTATTAATTTCTGCACCAGATTTTGTCCAATCGATTTTGCAGTTTTCTTTATTTAATTTATAAGCAGTTTTAATTTCTGCATTATCTTCTTGAATAGTAGTGGTAACATTTCCGTTTTCAATAACTTTTAAAGTATCAATTACAGTTGTGCTTCCTAAGTGCATTAAACGATCATGCAATTGTCCTGCGGTTTCTTCTGGCTCAATATTAATTTCAGAATTTAAAATCATGGCGCCTGTATCAATTTTATCATCAATAAAGAAAGTGGTAACGCCAGTTTTAGTTTCGCCATTAATAATAGCCCAGTTAATAGGAGCGGCCCCACGGTAATTTGGCAATAAAGAAGCATGAAGGTTAAAAGTTCCTAAACTAGGCATTTCCCAAACTACTTTTGGCAGCATTCTAAAAGCTACTACGATTTGTAAATTGGCATTTAAAGCTTTTAATTCTGCTAAAAAACTCTCGTCTTTTAAATTGGTTGGCTGTAATAAAGTAAGGTTGTTAGCAAGTGCATATTCTTTTACAGCCGAATATTTTATTTTTTGTCCGCGCCCCGCTGGTTTATCTGCAGCAGTAATCACGCCGACAACTTCATAGTTATTTTTAATAATGGTGTCCAGAATGCCAACAGCAAATTCTGGTGTTCCCATAAATATAATTCTCAATTTCTCCATTATGATTTTAAAGTGTATTTATTATTCGCTTGTATAATGATATGATTGTTTTCGAGTAATTCCTGAAGGACCGATAAAATGTCTTTTGTGTCCATTTTTATCTGGTTCTCAATTTCTCTCGAAGTCAACGAGGCTGTTTTGAGTAAAGAAAGAATTTTGTCTGCAATCGAATCGGCTTCAGTAATTTTTCCTTTCTGAGTAATGCAATACGAACAAATGCCGCAATTTTCGTTTGTTTCTTCTCCAAAATAGTCCAAAACCAATCTGTTTTTGCAGGTTTTAGTGTCTTTGATATAATGAAGAACCGATAAAAGCTGTTCTTTTTTAACTTCGTTCTGTTTTTCTAAATATTTCGAAACTCTATTTATAGTAAGGTCATCTTCACGGACTTCATTAAATAAAATTGTAGCATCGTTATTTTTAGATTTGTATTCTATAATTTCTTTTTCTTTTAGTTTTTCTAATACAGCGACAACCTGTTCTTCCGATCTGTTTGATTTTTTAGCAATTAATCCCAAATTTAAATTAGATTTTACTTCATAAACTCCAGGATAAGTTCTTAAAATTGCCAAAATGATTTCTTCGTCATTTGGGTTTAAGCTCATGTATCGAATTACTTCTTTAGATTCAATCAAAAACTGAATGCTAATTTTTTCAGAGAATTCTTGAGACATGGTAATAATGCCCTGCTGATTCAAAAACTGTAAAGCATTGTATGTTTTGAGGGTAGGAAACTCGTATTTATTGCAAAAATGATTTAGTTTGAAAGAAAAAGTTTCGTCTAAACCTTCTCCGTAAGCAATCTGAAAGTAGTTGCAAAGTTTGTTGTACATCATTTTCAGAAACTTTTTGTCTGGCAAAATGTTTAAAAATTGTTGTTCCGTCTGAATAGAATCTGAATTATTATACAAAAGAACCGAAAAAGCTTTCGCTCCATTTCGTCCCGCTCGCCCTGATTCCTGATAATAATTTTCTAAGTTTTCAGGAAGCTGGGTGTGAATAACCGTTTTAACATTGTCTTTGTCAATACCCATTCCAAAGGCATTCGTGGCAACAATAACTTGAGCCTGCTCAGACATCCACAGCTGCATGTTTTTATCTTTTTCTTTAGACGAAAGTCCACCGTGATAGTAAGTTGATGTAAAACCTAACGATTGCAATTGCGAAGACATGTTTAAACACGCTTTGCGATTTCGTACGTATATAATAGAAGGTTGCGGATTTTTTTTAAGAATTTGTTCGGTTCTATATAGTTTATCTTCAACTTCAAAAACCATATAAGCGATATTTTTTCGCTCAAATGACTGCTGAAAATGTCTTGGATTTTTTAATTCTAATTGCGTTCTAATATCTTCAATAACTCTCGGAGTTGCTGTTGCAGTCAAAGCTAAAAACGGAATTTTTGGAAAGAATTTTTTCAATTCCGAAATTTTAAGATAAGCAGGCCTAAAATCATGACCCCATTGTGAAACACAATGCGCTTCGTCAATAGCAATTAAATTTATAGGCAGGTTCTTAATGCGTTCCAAAATCCAATCCGATTGCAAACGCTCTGGTGATAAGTAGAGGAATTTATAATTTCCGTACTGGCAATTGTCCAAAAGATCAATCAGTTCTTCAGTATGAATTCCACCTGTTAGCGCAATCGCTTTGATGTCTCTTTTCTGCAGATTCATCACCTGATCTTTCATTAAGGCAATCAAAGGTGAAATAACGAGGCAGATTCCTTCTTGCATCATGGCTGGAACCTGAAAACAAATTGATTTTCCGCCACCCGTTGGAAGTACGGCAAAAGTATCCTGTCCTTCAAGAACCGAATCGATAATTTCTTTTTGCAACGGTCTAAAACTGTCGTGTTTCCAGTATTTTAGAAGAATATCCTGTGCTCCGAGCATTGCTTTAGTTTTAAAGTTAAAAATTTAGAAAACAGTTTCTAGTTTTGCAACTTTAAACCATACCGCTAAATTTTGTCTAAGATATAAAGAATTCTGTTTTCAACTGTATCTTTAGGAACTTCAATCAGTTCGTAACCATATTTTTTGTAAGTTTCAACAAGGTGCTCTTGGATTTTTACTGCCTGATCAAAATTTTCATAACGTTCAGAATCACTTTGGTAAATTTCTTCCCAAGGCGGTAAAATAAAAGTTTTAGAATATTTATAATCTTCGCATGCTTTAACGAAACTTTCTGGATATTCGTCGCCAATATAATCCATATAAGCTACAACATCTGGAATTCCTCGGTCAATAAAAACCACATTATCTGGTTCTTCAAGAGCATTTTTGTATTGTTCAATACGACCTTCAAGCAACATTTGGCTAAACAAAAGTGGCTGTTCCAAAAACAGCTGCTCAATGCCTTCCTGCTGCGCTTTCATGGTAACCTGTCTAGAGATTTCTGGATAGCAACAAAAGCCACGAGCTACCAATTCGTTAATAAGTGTTGATTTTCCAGTACCAGGTCCGCCAAGCAAGACTATAATTTCTTTTTGCACTATTCTAAAAATAAAGCGCAAATTTACCTAAACTTATTCGTAATTAAAAAGAATATTTATCAGAAACGAAAGATTTGATATTTTGATAAACAAAGTTCTTATTTTTAAAGCCCAGATAGGGACGATATATTTATAGAAAAAATATAGACGATAAATATAAAGCTCCAGCGGAGCGACATAATTTAAATAGTTTATATGTCGCTCCGCTGGAGCTTTTGATTGGTGTGAAAATTGAATTTGCTATACATATTTTGCTCCGCTGGAGCAATTTTGAAAATTAAAATTTCTTAGGACTAGACTTTTGAATTGCCATTGGCTTTAGCCTAATAAATTACTCACAAAACAAATACTTCCCAGAACCTTTTCCTTTTTTAGAAGGAACAATCAAATGCGATTCAAACTTTTTTCCTTTCGAAACATCATTAACAAAATCTAAAACATACTGCTGTCCTTCGTGGAAAAGATAACCCGAGAATTCATGTCCGCCACCGCAGAAAGTAATCAGTTCAATATCTTTATGCAAATCTTTCATTTGATTGTAAACCGCATAAGAACCAAAAAGAATCAGCCAGCCCGAAGCATTTGTTGGGCAAGATCGGTGTGAACCTGCAGCGTACGGAACGGTGTCATCATTGCTTCCGTGCGCCAATAACATAGGTATTGCTTTTTCTTTTGTAATCAAATTGATGTCCTGAATTGCGCCAGAACCTCCAATGAAGCCTTTGTAATTAAAGTTTTCAGGCAAATTGCTTTTGTATAAGTTCATTAATTTATAATCCCAAAACGAAGCATGAAAACCAATTTCTGCCCCAGCACTAATTCCAGAAATAAAGATTTTTGAAGCATCAAGATTATATTTATCAGCATTCTCAACTAAGAAAGCTGTAGCCTGCCACATATCGCTCACGCCAATTTGAATTGCTTTTATTTTTTCGGTTAAAGTTCCTTTGCAGCCAAAATCTTTTCCTTTCATGTATAAGCTGTACGAAATACTCGCAACGGCATAGCCATTTTTTGCCATGAATAAACCAAAATCTTTTTCGTTTGTACGCTCTCCGCCAGAAAATCCGCCACCGAAAGCGAACATAACCAACGGAATTTTTTCGCCAGCTTTTTTCTTAGGCAGATATAAATCCAGATCTAGTTTTAAAGTGTCGTTTTGGAAATAAGTTAGGGTTTTGATTTCTTGCGATTGAACTGAATTTAGTGTAAGAGCAATAAAAAGTAAAAGGAGTTTTTTCATTATAGTATTTTTTTAATCTCGAAAAGGTGCTAAGGCGCAAAGTTTTTAAAACTTAAAAAATCTCTTTGCGACTCTGTGATTTTGCGAGAGATTTTGGCGGATTGTTTTCTCAAATATAAGAGTAAATTTTACAAAGAAATAATCTTAGGTTGCATTTTTCTCTGCACCTTTGCGCCTTTGTAACTTTGTCCCTTTAAAACAAAGTTTTAACCCCGAAAAAAATCTAAAATGTAAACTCAAAAATCTAAACTCAAAACCGTATATTTGCGTTTATTTTTAATTACGAATGGAGAACGATAAAGAAAAAAATACAGCCGAATTTTACGAAAGATTAAAATTGGAGCTTGATAACGCAAACACTTGGCCAGCAGAATACTTGTACAAATTTATTGTGCCTTCTGTAGCAGATAATGTAGAGCGTGTTGAAAAAGCTTTCGATAGAATGGGAGCGGTGATTAAAACAACAAAATCTAAAACTGGTAAATTTACCAGCGTTTCTGTAGATGTTACTATGCACAGCTCAGATGATGTAATCAGTAAATACAAAGAAGTTTCTACAATAGAAGGTATAGTTTCATTATAAACTTATGATTGAAAAATATAAAAGAGAAGCCGCAAGTGACGTTGTTTTCAATTTAGAATACAATTCTGAAAGACAGCGTTTAATTATTCCGGAGTACGGTCGTCATTTGCAAAAATTGATTGATCAGGCAACTGCAATCGAAGATGATGAAACGCGCAATAAAGCCGCAAAATATATCATTCAGGTTATGGGAAGTCTGAATCCGCATTTACGCGATGTTCCAGATTTTCAGCATAAACTTTGGGATCAGCTTTTTATTATGTCTGATTTTAAACTAAATGTAGAATCCCCATATCCGATTCCGTCAAGAGATGTTTTGCAACTGAAACCTGAGATTTTACAATATCCTCAGAATTTCCCAAAATATAGATTTTATGGAAACAACATTAAGTACATGATTGATGTTGCTAATAAATGGGAAGAAGGCGAAATGAAAAATGCTTTGGTGATGGTAATTGCGAATCACATGAAAAAATCGTTCTTGAGCTGGAACAAAGACACAGTAAAAGACGATGTGATTTTTGAACATTTATATGAATTATCGGGAGGTAAAATCAACTTATTGCATAGTACAGAAGAACTGCTAAATACAACAGACTTAATGCGTACTAACAAACGCATGTCTAATAAAACAGCTTCTAGTATACAGCCGAAAACTCAGAATAACAAAAACAATAATAAAGGCGGTCAAAAAAAGACATTTCAAAAAAAACAATAATCAAAAATAAAAAAAGCTACTAAGACGCGAGTTTCTCAGATGCTAAGTTTTTTACTTAGAATCTCAGGATCTTAGAATCTTAGAAACTTTGAAAGAACCTTAACAAAGATCTATGGGAATTTTTAAAATCGAAGGAGGAACTCCTTTAAAAGGAGAAATCACTCCGCAAGGAGCAAAGAATGAGGCATTACAAATTTTATGTGCCGTGCTTCTAACAGGAGAGAAAGTAAAAATTAATAACATTCCTGACATTATAGACATCAATAAATTAATCACTTTGTTGGGTAATTTAGGGGTAAAAATTCAACGTAACGAACCAGGTTCTATTACTTTTCAAGCTGACGAGGTTAATGTTGGTTATTTAGAGACAGAAGCTTTCAAAAAAGAAGGAGGAGCGCTTCGTGGTTCTATTATGATTGTTGGTCCGCTTTTGGCTCGTTTCGGAAAAGGATATATTCCAAAACCAGGAGGAGATAAAATCGGTCGCCGTAGATTAGATACACACTTTGAAGGTTTTATTAACCTTGGAGCAAAATTCAGATATAACAGAGAAGATCATTTTTACGGAGTTGAAACTCCTAAAGAAGGTCTTAAAGGAACAGATATGCTTTTAGACGAAGCTTCTGTAACTGGAACTGCAAACATTGTAATGGCTGCAGTTTTGGCAAAAGGAAAAACTACAGTTTACAATGCTGCTTGTGAGCCTTACTTACAGCAATTGTGTAAAATGCTGAACTCTATGGGAGCAAAAATCACTGGAGTTGGGTCTAACTTGTTGACTATTGAAGGTGTTGAAAGTCTTGGAGGTTGCGAGCATACAATTCTTCCTGATATGATTGAAATTGGTTCTTGGATTGGTCTTGCGGCTATGACAAAGAGCGAGATCACAATCAAAAATGTAAGTTGGGAAAATTTAGGTTTGATTCCGAATACTTTCAGAAAATTGGGTATCACAATTGAAAAACGTAACGACGATATTTATATTCCTGCTCACAAAGACGGATATGAAGTAAAAACAGATATCGACGGTTCTATCTTAACTATTGCTGATGCGCCATGGCCAGGATTTACGCCTGACTTATTAAGTATCGTTTTAGTTGTAGCGACGCAAGCAAAAGGAGACGTTTTAATTCACCAAAAAATGTTCGAAAGCCGTTTATTCTTCGTAGATAAACTAATCGATATGGGAGCAAAAATTATGTTATGTGATCCGCACAGAGCGGTGGTTATGGGACATAATTTCGAATCTCAATTGAAAGCAACTACAATGTCTTCTCCTGATATTCGTGCAGGAATCTCATTATTGATTGCGGCGCTTTCTGCAAAAGGAACAAGCACAATTCAGAATATCGAGCAAATCGACCGTGGATACGAGCGTATCGACGAACGTTTGAGAGCAATCGGTGCAAAAATCGTGAGAGCGTAAATTAAGAGTTAGCCACCAATTCACGAATTTGATAATCTTTGAAGATTTAAATTTCGTAATCCCGATAGCTATCGGGAGGCGAAAAAAAATAGTCTAAATGACAAACGAACAAAAAGCTATAAAAGCTACTATCTTTAGTATAGTTGGAAACACCTGCTTGGCCCTTGTAAAAGGTCTTGCAGGTTTTTTTGGCAATTCTTATGCCTTGATTGCAGATGCGATTGAATCGACAACAGATATATTTGCGTCATTCTTGGTGCTATTTGGAATCAAATATTCGAATAAACCTGCAGATGAAAACCATCCGTATGGTCATGGTCGAGCAGAGCCTCTTATTACGTTTTTGGTTGTTGGGTTTTTAATTACTTCAGCAACAATTATTGGTTACGAAAGTATTGCAAATATTGGGACTTCACACGATTTGCCAAAATCTTGGACTTTATATGTTTTAGGTGCAATTATTATCTGGAAAGAATATTCCTTTCGTTTGGTAATGAAAAGAAGCAAGCAAACAAATAGTACAGCTCTTGCGGCTGATGCTTGGCATCATAGAAGTGATGCGATTACTTCTGTTGCTGCTTTTATCGGAATTTCGATTGCGTTGATTATGGGAAAAGGTTATGAATCTGCTGATGATTGGGCTGCTCTTTTTGCCGCTTTTTTTATCTTATATAACAGCTATAAAATTTTCAGACCTGCGCTTGGCGAAATCATGGATGAAAACTTAAATGACGATTTAGTAGAAGAAATTCGTGTTGTTGCCTTGACAGTTTCAGGAATTCTTGGAACCGAAAAATGTTTTATTCGTAAAGCAGGAATGCGTTATCATGTTGATCTTCACGCCATAGTTTCAGCAAAAATTTCAGTAAAAGAGGGGCACGATTTGTCTCATAAATTGCAAGATACTTTAAAAGAACAGATTCCGCAGTTAGGAAATGTCCTGATACATATTGAACCAGATGATTATTCTTAAGATTCTAAGGTTCTGAGATGATAAGATTCTAAGTTTTTCCTTTGTCAAAGTTTTAAATGTTGACAAAGATTAATTTAAAAATCTTTGAAAAGGCTTCTCTGGAAGCCTCGGAATCACGCAGCCTAACAAAAAATAGTATTAGGCATAAAAAGAAAAACTTAGAATCTTATCATCTCAGAACCTTAGCATCTTTTTTTAATCTAACGCATTCAAAATCTTCAACCCAAACACAACACCATTTTGTTGAATTCCTCCTTGATAAGAATGTACATAATCTACTCTGAATAATTTAAATTTTCCGAAACCTAAATTGTCTAAACCAACAGTGAATTCAGAATATGGTTTTCTATCAGGAATTGCAAGGGCATGAAAACCGATATTCATAGTTGATTTTAAAAGATTCAATAACGGAATTTTATTCATGATAAAACCAGTGTCATTGTATTCTGTATGCATTTCAAAATAACTATCGTTTGTGCTGTTAGAATAATAGGGCATCATATTAAAAACATTCAAATAGCGCTCACCTGTTCCAATATGAGTCTGGTTCCCGTTAAAATGTCTGTAATCGATAAATGAGATGTTTTCTGCATTAAAGAATTTGCCTGCTCTAAAATTGGTTCCTAAAAGGCCTTTATTCCCAAGAGATAACTCATATTGAACAGAAGCTCCGATTCTTTCGTATTCGTACTTTTTTTCGCTTGCCGCGAACGTTTTTTCTAATGCTAAATAAACGGTCGGATATTTATCATCTTTAAAGTTAAACCTTCCGTTTGGTCTTGAAATGTATTTGTTGCCAAAGTTGATTCTCGTAGTTACAAGAGCTTTAAACAAATGATGCTGATCAAAAGCTGAGTTAGTAAAATCGTCTGGCGCTAAAGGATTATTTGACGAATAAACATCATCTTTTTTAAAGAACGAATAATCGGTTGTGTTAAAAAGTGGTTTGCGCTGTTCGTAACCGATTTTTCCAGTAAGATTTACTCCATTCGCAATATCTTGGCCATAATTGATTTCAGCAAACTCTAAATTATAAAGCTTCATGTAATTGTCTTTAAAAAACAAAGAGCTTATAGAGTTGATCAATTTAGAAATAGGTTCTGCACTATTAAATTGCGCTGTTTTTGTTCCTCCAGAACCCCAAATCGTTGCATAGTTGATGTTGTTGAATCGATGGCTGAATTCTCCAATTACTCGAAAACGTTCATCAGAAAATCCGTAATTAAAAGTTGTGCTTATTGAAGTGTTTGTCCCTTTTTCCTCATCCCATTTTTTAAAAGAGAAACCAGAATCCAGATTAAAACCCTGAACGGTATTGAAGCTTAAAGAAGTGATATTCAGTAAGCCTTTATAATCAAAAGAATATTTCTTAAAGGTGTTTTTATAATCGTACCCCATTAAGATATCCCAAACTTTAAACTTATTGTTTTTGGCATCAATAGAATCAGTGTATTTTTTTGATTTTCTAATGGTTTGCAGACTATCCTTTTTGGTGTAATCGTTGCTTTCTTCCAGAGTTAACGGAATCGGACGAATTTCATTCCAGAATGCATCATCTTTTTTGTTCGCATTGAGATCAAAAGCAACAATTTCGTTTCCAAAAGTCTTTTTGTCGAACGATTTGGCAAATTCATAATTTGAATAAACATAATTGAAGTGTCCAGAGAACTTTACACCAAAAATGCCTGCATTAAAAGAAAGCGTCTGCGCGTTTTTGGACCAGATTTTATTTTTGGAATTATAACTGAAACTCTGTTTTAAAGTCATTATTTCTGTAAATTCATTTTTCATTCTATAGCCTTTTATGTTTAAATCTATGGCGTAAATGGCAAAACTATCATCTACAATATAAATATAGCCTTCAAAAACCGGTTCTTTATCGCGTTTTGGCGTTACTTTAATTTTATAAATCTGCTGATTGTTGTCATCGTAAAAACTGCTTTCTAATTTGTATTTGTAATAATTAAAAGCATTGTCTGCAATAGGAGAGATGAGTTTTACATCAAAATCTAAAGTGTTATCGTAAAAATCATAAGTTGATAAAGCGGCCGTGTTGTAGCTGTAACCACGATTATTGCCAGAAACTTTTGAAGCGATAATCTTTTCTTTTAGTTTATCTGGTTTTTCAAAAGTAACTTTCGAAATGGTTTCAGATAAATATAAAATTCCTGTTCCTGTAGAGTCTAAATTGGAGCCCATGTCCCCAGCTAATTCTACTTTTTTACCTAGAATTTTTTTAGGAAGATCTTTTACTTTAAACATTCCTTTCGAATAAAAGTCGGCAGTATATCTTCCCGTTTTATCTGAGTTTTCTTTTTTATTGGCAATGGCACTTTTTATAATTGCATTTGCAGGATTATTTTTAGGATCGATTACAACTTCATTTAATGCGAAGCTTTCTTCTTGAAGCTGAACATCCAAAATGACTGTTTTCGTTGCTGCGAGAACAATTTTCTTTTGAGTTTTATAGCCTAAATATTGAAAAATGATTGTGCTTCCCGCAATTTCTTTTACATTCAGCTGATATTTTCCTTGCTCATTAGAAGTGGTGCCATGATAGGTGCCTTCTTGAAAAATAGAAACAAATGGAAGCGGATTTCCTTTTTCGTCGGTTACAGTTCCTATGATTTGGGCGAAATTAGAAATAGAAAATAATAAAAAAGCGAGTAAAGTATAGTTTCTCATGAAAGTGGTTTCTCTCACAAAAATAAAAGAAGTTGAAAATGAGGTTACTAATAATTTGTTAAATTCGATAAGAAACTACTGACTTGTTTTTCAGGCTAAACGAAGTCGAAGCCTTATCTTATTTTCGTTAGCCTTCAACTTCGCTCAGTATGACATTTTAAAAAAAATTACAAAAACGACTGAATCGCTAATTCGTAGCTTTTTAAACCAAATCCCAGAATTACACCTTTGGCATTTCCGGATAAATAGGATTGATGTCTGAAGCTTTCTCTAGCATAAGTGTTAGAAATATGAACTTCTATTACAGGAGTTGTAACGGCTTTCATTGCATCTCCCAAACCAATAGAAGTATGCGTATATGCGCCTGCATTTAAAATTATTCCATCATAACTAAAGCCACATTCTTGAATTTTACCAATTAATTCACCTTCAATATTACTTTGATAATACGAAAGTTCGATGTTTGGAAATTTTTGTTTCAACGTTTCAAAATAATCTTCAAAGGTTTGGCTTCCGTAAACTTCTGGTTCGCGTTTTCCTAAAAGGTTTAAATTGGGGCCGTTGATTATGCAGATTTTCATATGTACTTTTTATTTTGAGATATTGACATTGCTATTGATTTTTGCAATTGTCATTGAACTTTGTAAAAATAAAAAAACCGCACTAATAAATAGAGCGGTTTTTATAAAAGTATGTGATATATTTTTAGAACATGAATCCAGCAGAAATTTGGAATACTGAGTTTTTAATATCGGCATTTTTAGAAGCCTCTGTTAATCCTAAACCGTAACGTCCTTGTAAAAAGATGTTTTCGGTAAGTTTAACTCCTAAACCTGCATTAACGCCAAATTCAAAAGTTTCCCCATTTTTAACATCAAAATCATTTCTTTCGCTAACTAAAAATGATGCTTGTGGACCAACTTCTAAACTAAATGTATTGTTTAGATAGAATTTAGCCATTACTGGAATAGCAATATATCCTAGCTCATTTTTAACATCCTCACTTACATCACTAAATTTATATGATGCACCAGTAGTAGAGTATAAAAGCTCTGGCTGAATAGAAAATTTGTCTAATAATTTTATTTCTGCAACCAAACCAGCATGGTAACTTGTGATTCCTTCTTTGTCAATTTGATCTGGAAAATCTCCTGTTTGACTTGCAAAGTTTACCCCTGCTTTAACTCCTAATTTTAATAATTGTGCTTGTACTGCCGCTGATGTTGCAAGAAACATAACAGCCGCTAAAAGTATTTTCTTCATAAAAAGGTTTTTAAAAATTGGTATTTTAAAATGTTATTTAAAGTTCAAAACTACATATTTAGCATTTTATTGCATTATAATTTGGATTAAATAATTACTAAAATTCCCACTCAAATTGTTTTTTAAGGCATGAAATTCTTTATTTATCCTTTTAAAGTTTTGATTTTCAGGAAGTCTGTTCTAGTTTTATTTGTGTCTTATTTTAATACTTTTTAAACTTATAGCGGAGTGTTTTTTGTAAGTCTAATCTTAGTTTTGTTAAATATTAATCAAATAATATTTTTAAAAATTATGAAAAAAATTGTTTTAGCTGCTATTGCAGTATTAACTTTCGGATGGGCGAATGCTCAAGATGGCAAATTTAAAGTTGGAGTACATGCTGGTTTGCCAATGGGTGATTTTAAAGATTTCTATTCTGTTAATTTAGGGCTTGACGCAGCCTATATGTGGGAAGTAGCTGATAAGTTTAGTGTAGGAGCAACAACTGGTTTCTCTACATATTTGGCTAAAGAACACACATACACCGGTCTAGTTATGACTCCGTTTCCTACCCTAACGGAAATCAAAGTTAAGGGGAAAAATGCAAGTTTTATTCCAGTAGCGGGAACTGCACAATACTCTTTGACAGATAAATTATTTGTAGGAGTTGATTTAGGATATGCTATTAGCGTTGGTGAAGGTGACGGAGGATTTTTATACCAGCCAAAATTTGGTTACCAAAATGAAAAAATTGAATTATACGCTTCATATAAAGGAATCTCTAATGAAGGGTCTATCTCTTCACTTAATTTAGGATTTAATTATAAATTCTAAAAAAAAAATAATGCGTTATGTAGAGCCTTCCTCTTTTGAGGAAGGCTTTTTTTATATCTATTTGTTAGTAAGTAATTTTTAATTAACAATTTATACACTTATTACTATTTTATTTATTAAATTCCTAATGTAGATTTATGAAGAATATTTTTATATTTGACTCATTAATTTAACCCAAAACAAATTAGAATGAAAAAAATTATTTTATCTGCCATTGCAATTATGGCTTTTGCATTCTCAAATGCTCAGGAAACAAGATTTGGAATAAAAGGAGGTCTTAATATTTCTAGTATCGTTGGTGGCGATGTGAGAGATGCTAATGCATTAGTAGGATTTCACATTGGTGGTTTAGCTGAAATCCACTTAGTAGAAAAGTTTTATATTCAACCAGAACTTTTGTTTTCCACACAAGGAGCGAAATTTGATAACGGTTTTGGAAATGATTTAGATATAAAATTAAACTATTTAAATATTCCTGTTCTGGCAAAATATTATATCGTTGACAAAAAATTTAGCGTAGAAGCTGGTCCGCAACTTGGGTTTTTGTTGTCAGAAAAATGGGATAATTCTGATTTTGATGGTGATGCGAAATCAGTAGATTTTGGTTTTAACTTTGGAGCAGGTTATAGTTTTACTGATAATTTTTCGGTTGGTCTTCGTTATACTGTGGGATTATCTCCTATTTGGGATGATAATATTGATGACTCAGAAGATTTGTATGACAGTGCAAAAAATGGTAATTTCCAGATTTCTTTAGCTTATAAATTCTAATTTGAATTTAAAAATATTTAAAAACCTTCCTCAAACTAGGAAGGTTTTTTTATGCCAAAAAATTACTTACTTTGTAAATATGAATTGGAGCAGATATATAAAAGATTATCAGTCCTATTTGAGGATTGAGAGAGGTTTGTCTAAAAATACAATTGAAAACTACGGCTTTGATATTGAGCGTTTGTGTCTTTTTTTGGAAACCAATCAGATTGATATTTCGCCAATAAAAATTTCCGACGAAACTTTACAGCAATTTATTTATACGGTAGCTAAAGAGGTTAATCCAAGGTCGCAGGCTAGGATTATCTCTGGACTTAAAAGTTTCTTTAATTATTTAGTTTTTGAAGATTATAGAAACGATAATCCTTTAGAATTAATCGAAGCGCCCAAAACAGGACGTAAATTACCCGATACTTTATCACTTCCAGAAATTGATGCTCTGATCGAAACAATCGATTTAAGCACCAACGAAGGCGAGCGAAACCGCGCCATGATTGAAACTCTTTATGGCTGTGGACTTCGTGTTTCTGAACTCATTTCTCTAAAAATATCTGATCTGTTTTTTGATGAAGGCTTTATTAAGATTACAGGTAAAGGCAATAAAGAAAGATTTGTTCCAATAGGATCATTAACTCAGAAATATATTGATATTTATAGAAATGCAGTTCGCTGTAATCTCAATATTAAAAAAGGAGCAGAAGACACTTTATTTTTGAATAGAAGAGGAAATCAGTTAACACGTGCGATGGTCTTTACTATCATTAAAGATCTTGCACAAAAAATGGGATTGAAGAAGAGTATAAGTCCGCATACATTACGCCATTCTTTTGCTACACATCTGCTTGAAAATGGTGCAGATTTGAGATCCATTCAGTTAATGCTTGGGCATGAATCTATTACGACAACAGAAATTTATGTTCATTTGGATCGCAGTTTTTTAAAGGAGGTAATGCATAGTTTTCATCCGAGAAAATAATTTTTTATTGTATTGTGCATTTTTTGTTTTGAAAATTTATATATTGTGTTAAAAATTTGCGTTAAAACGATTTAAATACAGTAAAATGTGATGTTTTGTTTTGCTTCTCCCGCATAAGTTCTTAATGTTTTATTTACATAAAAAAGTAGTATATGGTTTTTGATTTATATGGAAATGACGATTGCTTGGAGGTAAATAATTTTTATAAAAAATTGTTGGCCGAAATGCCCGACTTACTTTTTCAATTTATTATTGATGACGATAATAATTACACCTTTCCACTCGTAAGTAAATCGGCTGATGAAATATTTGAAATTTCTTCAGCAAATTTTGATAATGATATAAAATTTATAGTTTACGATCGAATTTTACCGCAGGATCGAGAGCTTTTTTTTCAGTCTTTAATTAAGGCTAGAAAAGAAATAAAACCTTGGGAAATTGAATTTAGGGCTAGTCTTCCTAAAAAAGGCACTCGCTGGTTTAGGATTTCTGCTAAAACAGAAGCGGGAGCCGGAGGAGATGTTATTTTTTATGGACATGTTTCGGATATTACCGAATTGAAAGATAAAGAAGAAAAACTTAGAATTTCTGAAGAACGTTTTCAATTTGCTCTTGACGCTTCTACGGTGGGGATTTGGGACTGGGATATGGTTACTAATAGTGTTTTTTATTCATCCTTGTCTCTTAAAATTTTAGAATTGGAATCTACCGATATTTTTGATGATCCAGAACGTTGGGATAAAATCGTTCATCCTGATGATCTTCCAAAATATTACTCCGATATTCACGAACATTTTGATAATAAGATTCCGTTTTACGAAAATTATCATCGTGTAATGACTTCCAGTGGAAATTACAAATGGATTTTGGATCGGGGAAAAGTAATTGAACGGGATGAAAATGGAAAGCCTCTTCGTGTAATCGGAACTCATACAGATGTATCGGCGCAAAAAGAAAAAGAGCTGGAACTTTTGAAAACGATGAAATTATATAGTGATCAAAATAGTCGATTATTGAATTTTTCGCATATTGTTTCGCACAATTTGAATACGCAAGCTGGAAATATAAAATCTATTTTAGATCTTATCGATGCTGATGTTAGTAAGCAAACTGTAGCTGAAATGCTGGAATACTTGCGAGCTGTTTCTAACGATCTCAATGAGACTATTTCGAATCTTACCCAAATTGTCAAAACGCAAAGCAATATTAATATTGCAGTAGTGCCGTTAAAGCTTTGTGAGTATATCGAAAAGACTATTTCGACTATTAAAGGTTATGATAAACAGCGAAAAGTAACCATTATCAATAACGTTCCAAAGTATCTCACGATTAATTTTAATCCAGCGTATATGGAAAGTGTTTTGCTGAATTTTACAACAAACGCAATTAAATATGCACATCCTGATCGTGATCCTGTTATTACTTTTGATTTTGCAATCGAGCCAGAAGGCTTTAAATCACTTAAGATTTCAGATAATGGTCTGGGAATCGATTTGAAAGTTTATGGTGATTTAATATTCGGAATGTATAAAACCTTTCATAAACACGAAGAAGCTCGAGGTATTGGGTTGTATATTACAAGAAATCAAATTGAGGCTATGAAAGGAACAGTTGAAGTAGAAAGTGAAGTAGGAGTAGGAACGAGCTTTAAAATCGTTTTTAATGATATGTGAAATTTAAATAGAAGTAAAAAAATAAAGGCTGTCAATTGACAGCCTTTATTTTTTATGTATGTTCCTAATATTATTTAGCAATATTTACAGCTCTTGTTTCTCTAATAACTGTAACTTTTACTTGTCCAGGGTAAGTCATTTCTGTTTGAATTTTTTGTGAAATCTCGAAAGATAAGTTTGCAGCATTGTCATCAGAAACTTTTTCACTTTCTACAATTACACGAAGTTCTCTACCTGCTTGGATGGCGTAAGCATTTTTAACTCCGCTGAATCCGTAAGCTACATCTTCAAGATCTTTAAGACGCTGGATGTAAGAATCTAAAACCTGACGTCTAGCACCTGGTCTAGCTCCAGAAATAGCATCACAAACTTGAATAATTGGAGACAATAGAGATTTCATTTCGATCTCATCGTGGTGCGCTCCAATCGCGTTGCATACTTCTTCTTTTTCGCCGTATTTCTCAGCCCATTGCATACCTAAAAGTGCGTGTGGTAAATCGCTTTCTGTATCTGGCACTTTTCCGATATCGTGTAATAAACCAGCTCTTTTAGCTAGTTTTACGTTTAGTCCTAATTCTGCAGCCATGATACCGCAAAGTTTAGAAACTTCTCTTGAGTGCTGTAATAAGTTTTGCCCGTAAGAAGAACGGTATTTCATTCTACCCACCACTTTAATTAATTCTGGGTGTAAACCGTGAATTCCTAAGTCGATTACGGTACGTTTTCCTACTTCAATAATTTCGTCATCAATTTGTTTTGCAGTTTTAGCAACAACTTCTTCGATACGAGCTGGGTGAATACGTCCGTCAGTTACTAATTTGTGCAAAGACAAACGAGCAATTTCTCTACGAACAGGATCAAAACAAGAAAGAATGATAGCTTCTGGTGTGTCATCAACAATGATTTCAACTCCAGTTGCAGCTTCAAGAGCTCTAATGTTACGTCCTTCACGACCAATAATGCGTCCTTTTACATCGTCAGATTCAATGTTGAAAACAGATACACAGTTTTCAACTGCTTCTTCCGTTCCAACTCTTTGAATAGTGTTTATGATGATTTTTTTAGCTTCTTGCTGTGCAGTTAATTTTGCCTCTTCAATAGTTTCTTGAATATGAGACATTGCTTTTGTTTTAGCTTCAGCTTTTAAACCTTCGACTAATTGCTCTTTTGCCTCTTCAGCAGAAAGACCAGAAATTACTTCCAATTGCTGTAATTGGCTTTTGTGAAGTTTGTCAACTTCAGCCTGTTTTTTGTCTAAAACCTCAATTTTGTTGTTGTATTCAGCTGTTTTAGCTTCGTAATCTTCGTTTACTTTTTTAGCTTTAGAAAGTTCGTTAGAAATTTGAGATTCTTTATCGCGTACACGTTTTTCTACTTCAGCCACTTTTTTATCACGTGCTAAAATAACTTGTTCGTGTTCCGATTTAAGTTCGATAAAACGCTCTTTTGCTTGAAGAATTTTATCTTTTTTGATATTTTCAGCTTCCAAATTAGCGTCTTTTAAGATAGAAGCTGCCTCTTTTTTAGCGTTTTTAATTAGGTTTGAAATATTACTTTTCTCGATAATTTTAGCTATTGCAAAACCTGCTGCAATACCTACAATACCAATGATGATCGTTATGATGTCCATGTTTGTTAGGGTTTATATATAAAAAAAGCCTACATTAATTGCTTGTATAAACTCGTAAAGACAAGTTTTGAGCTAACTCACTGTTCAAGTTTCCCAGCCAAATGGAGGGCATACTATAGTAGCGACGATTTGCTCATTCTAAATTGTTAGTGTTGAGTTTACCAATTGTGAACTAATGTAGGCAGTATCTTAGTTTCTGTAAAGAACGTTTATTTTTCGAGATATTGATCTAAAAGCGTATTTAATCTTTTAATTCTTTCGATGGTTTCTTCTCCATCGATTGCGTTATCAATTTGTTTTTGTTCTACTTGCGATGCAAATTGTAGTGCACACATGGCTAGAACATCTTGTTTGTCACGAACCGCGTAATTTTCTTCGAACTGCTTTATCATAGCATCAATTTTTTTAGAAGCACTTCTAAGTCCTTCTTCCTGACTCGGTTCAACCGTAAGCGGGTAAACGCGGTCGGCAATTGATATTTTAATTCTAAGCTTTCCGTCCATATTATTAATCTGATAGTTGTGCTATACAGTAATCAATTTCGCGAATTAATGAATTTATTTTAAGCTTTGTCTCTCTCTTGTTATTGTCGCTGCCAAGCAACGAATTGGCTATTTTAAGTGTTTCATTTTGCTTTTTCAAAGCCTCCATTTCCTCAGATTGTTTCTGGATAATTTGCGCAGCTTTGGCTAATTCTAATCGTAATACTTGATTGTTTTGCTCTAAACCTTTTGATTTCTCAAAAAGCTTTTGGGCTTTATATTCAAGAGTATCAATTATTTCTGCAATTACACTCATTATACATCCTATTCATTACTTAATCATACAAAGTTAATATTCCTTTTTATTAATGCAATTTTTTATCGATTTTTTTACATTAAAATAGATAAATATATGTAATTCAATTAATTGTGAAATTATAGGTTTTTTCTTGCTTTTATTGGGCTATTTTTATTTATCTTAGCAAAAATGTTGCTTATGAGATTTTCTGCCTTTACCTTTTTGATTTGTAATTTTATATTTGCTCAAACGCAATATCCTAAAGACTATTTTCGTCCTCCATTAGATATTCCGATGCAACTTTCGGGTAATTTTGGGGAGTTAAGGCCTAATCATTTTCATGCTGGTTTTGATTTGAAAACCAATCAGAGAGAAGGATTAACTGTGCATGCTATTGCCGATGGATATGTTTCGAGAATCAAAATTTCGACTTTTGGAAACGGAAAATGTATTTACATCACGCATCCAAATGGTTATACTTCTGTTTATGGGCATTTGCAAACGCCAACCGGTGCAATTTTGGATTATGTGAAAAAAACACATTACAAAGAAAAGGCATATGAAATTGAAATGTTTCCAAAGCCAGACGAACTTCCTGTAAAAAAAGGCGATATAATTGGGCTTTCTGGAAATACAGGTTCTTCAGAAGGTCCGCATCTTCATTTTGAAATTCGTGATACTAAAACAGAATTTGTTATCAATCCGATTTTCTTTGGCTTTGACCAAAATATTAAGGATACTAAAAAACCAACTTTGTCTAGTTTGTATGTGTATCCACTAGATAATGCAACTGTCAACCAGTCTAAACAGCCTTTGCTGGTAAATATGGCTCTTCAGAAAGACGGAACTTATCTGGCTTCAAAAGTTAAGGCAAACGGAAAGATTGGTTTTGGAATTAATGCGGTAGATACCGATGATGTTTCGCATAATAAAAATGGGGTTTTTAATGTTTCGACTTTTTTAAACGGAAATCCAAATTATAATTATCAGTTTAATACGTATTCCTTTGATGAAATGCGTTATATCAATGCTTTTATAGATTATGCGAGGTATAAAAAAACAAGTCAGAGAGTTCAAAAGCTTTTTATGAAAACGCCTTTCGCTTTAAGCATAATTAAAACAGATTCGCAGTACGGAGTTATCACGCCAGAACCCAACTTGGCTTCGAATTACAGAATCGAAGTTTCAGATTATTTTGGAAATTTAAATTCGATAACAGTGCCAATCGAATACGACACAGCAACACCGCTTGTGCTGGCAGAACCTGTTACAGGACCTTACTTTGTGAGATATAATAAAGATTCCAATTTCGAAAAAGATAATATGTCTGTATTTTTTCCTGCGGGAACTTTTTATGAGGATTTTAATATGAATTTCGATGTTAGAAATAATAAAATCTATATTCACGACGATACAGTTCCAGCTCATTCCAACTTTACGATTACTATAAAGGACGATACTTATCCAGAATCATTACGGGACAAATTATATATTGGTAAAGGGACAAGTTATAATGGAACCCTTAGAAAAGGTGACGTTTTTACTGCCAAAGCAAAAATATTGGGTACATATGGTTTGGTTTTAGATACAATTGGGCCAGTGATAAAAATTGCAAAACCGGTTGAGGGAAAATGGATTAGCGATCAAAAGAAGATTGACTTTACAATAGGCGATGCTTTGTCGGGAATTAAGTCTTATAATGGATATTTAAATGGAAGTTGGGTTTTGTTTGAATATGAAAATAAGGCCAGAAGAATTACTCATACTTTTGATGATCAGTATTTGGCAGAAGGAGAAAACGTTTTAAAAATTGAGGTAGTTGATAATGTAGGAAATACTACTATCTTTGAAACTCGTTTTTTCAGAAGTCAAAAAAAATAAAACCCAAAATCTTTGAGTCAAAATAGGTTTACATTCGCTTTTCTCTTTTTGTTTTTTAGCTGTATTGCATTAGCTCAAAACGCTCGTATTAAAGGGCTGATTTTAGATGTAGAGAAACATCCTGTTTCGGGTGTGAATGTCTCTTGGCAGAATACTTTTGTTCAGTCAGATTCGAATGGTTTTTATGAAATCGTAATTCCTTCAAACAAAAAAGTCTCTTTGATTTTTACTCACGTTTCATTAAAAATGATGAGTTTGACCGTTAGTTTGAAAACAAATGAAGTTTTTGTTTTTAATCCGATTATGAATAATTCTGAGGAGCAAATGGGAGAAGTTTTTGTTTCTTCTGGAAATAGAAAGCGAGTTCAAGGAATTACATCTGTTGATACAGAAACCATAAAGAAAATTCCTGGCGCAAATGCTGGAATCGAAAATATTCTGAAAACGCTTCCTGGTGTTAATTCAAATAACGAGTTAAGTTCGCAATATATGGTGCGAGGCGGGAATTATGATGAAAATCTAGTTTATGTGAATGAAGTAGAAGTGTATCGTCCGTTTTTAATTCGTTCCGGTCAGCAAGAAGGTTTAAGTTTTACGAATACAGATTTGGTGCAGAATGTTGAATTTTCTGCTGGCGGATTTCAAGCCAAGTTTGGAGATAAGTTATCTTCCGTTTTAGATATTACGTATCGTAAGCCAACTCAATTTGGTGCTGCTTTTGAAGCAAGTTTTTTAGGAGGAAGTGCTGCGGTCGATTTAGTTTCTAAAAACAAAAAATGGTCTGCGGTAACTGGAGTGCGTTATAGAAATAATAGCCTTCTAGTAAACAGCCAAGATACAGAGACGAATTACAAACCGACTTTTGCCGATATTCAAACGAATGTCAATTACGATATTTCTGAAAAGTGGCAAATGAGCTTTTTAGGAAATATTTCTCAAAATAAGTATTCATATGAACCTTTAGTACGTCAAACTAATTTTGGTACGGTAGACCAGCCCATGGCACTTTCGGTTTATTATGACGGACAAGAAAAAGATCAATACGACACTTATTTTGGAGCTTTGAAAACTACTTTTAAAGCCTCATCTACACTTACTTTAAAATTAATCGGTTCTTTATTTCATACTAAAGAAAAGGAGCATTTTGATATTTTAGCCCAATATCGTTTAGGAAGCGTAAATGCTGAAGATCCAGAAAATGCTTCGACTATTGATTTTACGCGCGGAATTGGTTCTCAGCTGAATCATGCCCGAAACGATTTGGATGCTTTAATTGCAAATATTGAACTAAAAGGAATTCAGAACTGGAGAGAAAGCCAGTTAGAGTTTGGTTTAAAATATACTAGAGAATCTATTCGAGATCGAGTAGTGGAATGGGAGGTAATCGATTCTGCAGGATTTTCTATAAATCCGCCTTTGCTTATTCTTCCAAAAAATAATCAGCCCTATACTCCTTATACAGGGCCGCTTTTGCCATATCAAGATATTCGTGCTACAAATTTTAATACCATAAATAGATTTTCTGGTTATACACAGTGGAACAAACAATCGGAAATTGGTTCAAATCAGATTTGGTACCATTTAGGAGCTCGTTTTCAAGGATGGAATGTTTTAGGAGCAATAGAAGAGGGAAAGACACAATTTGTAGTAAGTCCCCGTGCACAATTTGCAATAAAACCAGATTGGGATCGCGATATGGTTTTTAGAATTTCTGGAGGGTTGTATCATCAACCGCCATTTTATAGGGAACTTCGAGATCTGGAAGGCGTTGTAAACCCGAATGTGAAAGCACAAGAAGCGATTCATGTTGTTTTGGGTAATGACTATAATTTTAAAATGTGGAACCGACCATTTAAATGGGTAACAGAACTTTATTATAAATCACTTTCAGATGTAAATGTGTATTCTATTGATAATGTTCGTATCCGTTATGTTGCTAATAATAATGCAAAAGCTTATGCGCAAGGTTTGGATTTTAGATTAAACGGCGAATTTGTTCCCGGAACCGAATCTTGGGTGAGTTTTGGATACATGAAAACGGAAGAAAATTACGAAAACAAAGGTTATATCGCCCGTCCTACAGATCAGAGATTGAAATTTGCGATGCTATTTCAGGATTATATGCCGAACATTCCAAGTGTGAAAGTATATTTAAATTTAGTTTATAATACAGGCTTGCCGGGTGGTGCGCCAGCTTACACAGATCCATACTTATATCAAAATAGATTGAATGATTATAGAAGAGCAGATATTGGTTTTGCAAAAGTTTTTGTAGACAGCAGTACACAGAACACAAAAACAGGTTGGCTAAAAAACTTTAAAGAATTGTCTTTGGGGTTAGAAATTTTTAATCTCTTTAATAATCAAAATGCGATTACAAATACTTGGGTTCGTGATGTGTATTCAAAAAATCAATATGCGATTCCGAATTATATGACTTCGAGGGTTTTTAACGTTAAGATTAATGCGAGGCTATAATCTGCTTCGTGATCGGTTATAAAATTCAATAAAAATAAAAAATACAATCAAAAATAGTATATTTGATAATCGTATTAATCAATGTAGATGAGAAAGTATTTTAAATATATCGCCATAATACTGATCGGAACAGTAATTAGCTGCCGAGAAGAAGTTCAAAAACCAAAAGTAAGCTACGGTGCTTCAAATAAAGTGAGTATTACTAAAACCGATACAACCCAGATTGAAATCGCCGATTTGCCAATTCAAATGGAAGGAACCAATTATTTAATTCATCCAGTTGGAGATTTAAGGGTTTTTGAAAGAGGATCTAAGGCAAGATTTGGTTCTTCGAGCGTTAATGATGTAAGTTTTACGATTTCTAATTTAGGAGAATACGAAATTACAGGATATCTTCAGAATTTAAAATTCCAAAAAGTAGATTCAGATTCTATACGACCTTTATCAGACAAACCGGTTCTAATTTTAACGGCTACTTTTCTGAAAACCGTTGCAGATAAAACGCATAATAATGTTATGGTTTATACATTAACAGATTCGGATACTAATAAAGACGGAAAAATTGATACAAGCGATATTAAAACTTTGTACTTAAGCGATATCAGCGGAGAAAATTTCACGAAAGTTTCAGCAGATCTTCAAGAGCTGGTAGATTGGAGTTTGATTGAATCTAAAAACCGTTTGTATTTTAGAACTATCGAAGATACCAACCAAAACGGACAATTCGATAAAAATGATGTTTTGCATTACAATTATATAGATTTGGCTTCTAAAAAATGGGAAGTGAAGAGTTATAAACCTATCTGAGTTGCTAAGGCTAAGATTTTCTAATCTTTGTGCAAAAAAAACAAACCCTGTTAAAATTAAATTTTAGCAGGGTTTTTATATTTATAATACTTTATATGTTACTAAATAATACTTAGAATCTTAGCATCTCAGAGCCTTGGATCCTTTAGATTAATATATCACTTTCAAGATCTGATTTCTCAATTTCGAAACCAAATCCTAAACGTTCAACTAATTCTATTACCAGTTTTTTATACCAGTTTTCAGATTTTGGATGAATGTAAATTTTTTCGATCAATTGATTGATGTCGACATTGATTTTTAAGCCGTCATTTAATTTGATATCGCTTTTGGAAGTGTCGCTAAGAATGCGGACTTCTCTCTCGTATTGAAAACTCTTTCTTTTAAATAAAAATGGAAAGAATAAATCATCAAACGGAATATATTCTTTTTTATAATCTATATAGTTTACTTCGCCAATATATTGATCATAATTGTTTTCTGGTTTTACAGCTTTTTGCAACCTTCCAATTGTAGATTGAATAGCTAAGCCTTCATTGTTTTTTGTAAAAATCTGCCACATGGCAAAAGATTCATATTCATTAATGTGCCAGCTGCTTATAGCTACTTTTTCACGATGTGTTTTGTAGTAATTTAAAAATTCAGGGTTATCTGCCGCTAGCTTTTTAATTTCTTCGTAAGTCGGTTCGCTAAAAGTACCTTCGTATTGATCTTCAAACTTGTCAGAACGTGACATGAATAGTTTTTTAGAAAGTAAAAGGTCAAGAAATTTAGATAAATCAAGATATTTCCACACAATAGTATCAGGGTCATCCGGAAGTTTTATGTTGGGGTTTTTAAGATACATTTTGGGCGGAGTTACAGGATTTGTTCTAAATCAACCTAAAGTTATAAAAATAAACACAGATTAAAGAAATTAAACTGAGTTTTAATATTTCCTTAATCTGTGTAAATAAATTTGGTTTTTGATGTGTTCTTACGACTCGAAAGACTGCATGGTTACCAGTTTATTATAAGTTCCGTTGTGGGCAATTAATTCTTCGTGAGTTCCCTGTTCAACGATTTTTCCTTTTTGCATTACGACAATCACATCTGCTTTCTGAATAGTCGAAAGTCGGTGTGCAATTACAATTGACGTTCTTTTCTGCATCATGTTATCTAATGCTACCTGAACAAATTTTTCGCTTTCTGTATCCAATGCTGATGTTGCTTCATCTAAAATCATAATCGGCGGATTTTTCAATACGGCACGAGCAATAGATAAACGCTGTTTTTGACCTCCAGAAAGCTTGTTTCCACTGTCTCCTATATTAGTGTAGATTCCTTGAGGAAGATCCTTTACAAACTCAAAAGCATTTGCAATTTTAAGTGCTTCGATAATCTCGTCATCAGTTGCGTCTAATTTTCCTAAAGCGATATTTGCTTTAATAGTGTCGTTAAACAAAATGCTGTCTTGCGTTACCAATCCCATTAAGCTTCGAAGAGATTGCAGATTCATGTCTTTAATGTTGATTCCGTCAATAGAAATCGACCCTTCGTTTACATCGTAAAAACGAGTCAATAAATTCGCAATTGTACTTTTTCCACTTCCAGATTGTCCTACAAGAGCAACAGTTTGTCCTTTTTTTATTTGAAGAGAAAAGTCTTTTAAAACTGTTTCTTCTTCGTATTTAAAGTTTACATTTTGAACACTGATATTGTCATCAAAAGTTGTTTTTTCAACAGCATTTTCTTTAGAAGTAATTGTGTTTTCTTGTTCTAAAATTTCAAGAACACGTTCTGCGGCAGCATTTCCTCTTTTTACTCCATAAGAAGCTTTAGAAATTGCTTTTGCAGGAGTAAGAATGTTGTAAGCTAATCCCATGTAAGCAATAAATGCAGCGCCTTGTAATGTTTTGTCAATTAAAACCATTTGGCCGCCGTACCAAAGTAAGATGGCAATTACAGTAATTCCCATAAATTCACTTGCTGGAGAAGCTAAGTTTTGGCGGTTTCCAATACTATTTGATAAAGTGAAAAAACGCTCTGTCGAGTTTTGGAAAACTTTATTAAAATAATTTTCAGAATTATATCCTTTTACAACTTTCAATCCGCCAATTGTTTCTTCGATAGTAGAAAGGAATCTTCCTTGTTCTTCTTGGGCTTTGGTTGATTGTTTTTTAAGTTGTTTTCCTATCAGTGAAATAATATATCCAGAAACAGGAATAAAAATGAAAACAAACAAAGTCAGCTTAGCGCTAATGATAAGCATTGTGGTTATTGTAAAGATAATCGTTAAAGGTTCTTTTACAATAAGCTCCAAGATTGCCAAGAAAGAGTTTTGAACCTCGTTTACGTCAGCTGAAATTCTAGAAATTACGTCTCCTTTTCTTTTTTCAGAATAAAATGCCAAAGGGAGTTCTAATGTTTTTTTGTACAAAGCATTTCGCATATCTTTTAATACTCCATTTCTAAGGAAATTGATAAAAAACATCGCCAAGTAATCGGCTAAGTTTTTAAGTAAAAAGATTGAAATGATAATGGCGACCATTACCGATAAAACATAACCAGGTTCATGGTTTTTTTGTGCAGTAGTAATGTAATAAGCCAAATAGTCTTCAGCATATTCTTTTATTTTAAAAATGCCTTCGTAAACTGGTTCTATTTCGACTTTTTTTCCTTTTTCAAATAATACCTGAAGCATTGGTATTAAAGCAACAAACGAAAGTGTGCTAAAAAGCGCATACAAAACATTGAAAAAGATATTTAAGAATGCGTATTTTTTATACGGGTATATAAAAGGAACTATTTTTTTGAAATTACTCATTTATTTTTTTTGATGTTATTTTCTTTTGGTTGGTCAGCTCTTTTGGGTTTTAGTATTTATTTTGAGCATCTAATTTTCAATGCACAAAATTAATCCAATTGAGTTGTTTTCAATTTCTTTTTAGTTTTTTTTATAAAAAAAACTCTGATTTACTTTCAAGATTGTAAATCAGAGTTCAAAGATATATAACTTGTTAATTCTGCATGTAATTTGCAAAATTGTATAGATTGAGAAATGCAGGTTTAATTTAACTGCATGTCTGCAATGATATTTTGTATTTTGCTGTCTAAGAATTTCTCTGCTTCATCAAAATCAGAAACCGATTGGATTTCAGCATTTACACTGATATAGAATTTAATTTTAGGTTCAGTTCCACTAGGTCTAGCGCAAATTTTTGATCCATCTTCTGTATAATAAATCAATACATTCGATTTTGGGATTTCCATTATTGATTCTTCGCCATTCAATAAATTTAAAGCAATAGACGATTGGTAATCCTCAACCATAATAACTCTTTGTCCATTGATTTCTTTCAAAGGGTTTTCGCGTAAATCAATCATCATTTGGTTGATTTCTTGTAAACCTTCCATTCCTTTTTTAGTCAGCGAAACTAAGTACTCTTTATAGAAACCATTTTCAACATAAAGCTGTAAAAGTTCTTTGTAAACAGAACTTCCTGCGGCTTTGGCTTGAGCGGCAACTTCACAGATTAATAAGGTTGCTGCGACAGCATCTTTATCTCTAACAGCATCACCAACCATAAATCCGAAACTTTCTTCACCGCCGCCGATAAATTCAAGTTCAGGAAAATCTTTGATCATTTTTGCAATCCATTTAAAGCCAGTTAGTCCAACTTTACACTCAACACCATAGCTTGTAGCCAATTCCATCATCATTGGAGTAGAAACAATTGTAGAACCAACGAATTGTTTTCCATTAAGTTTACCTGCTTTTTTCCATTGCTTCAATAAGAAAGAAGTCATTAAAACCATAGTTTGGTTTCCGTTCAATAAAATCATTTTACCATCGTTGTTGCGAACAGCAACTCCCAAGCGGTCGCAGTCAGGATCTGTACCCACTACAATGTCAGAATTTGTTTTGTCTGCTAGAGCCAAAGCCATTGTTAAAGCTTCTGGTTCTTCTGGGTTCGGAGATTTTACTGTTGGAAAATTTCCGTCTGGAATAGCTTGTTCGGGAACAATATGAACATTTTTGTATCCAGCTTGTGCTAAAGTATCTGGAATTGATTTTATAGAAGTTCCATGCAATGAAGTAAAAACAATATCAAGATTGTCTTTAGCTTCAGCTGGGGTATTGAAACTCGCGTTTTCGATAGACGATTTTATAAAAGCTTTGTCAATTTCTGTGTCAATATATTGAATCAGGCTTTCATTAGCATTGAATTTGATTTTATCATAACCCAAACTTTCGATTACATTGACAATTTCTTTGTCTTGAGGCGGAACAATCTGTCCACCGTCTTGCCAGTATACTTTGTATCCGTTGTATTCTGGTGGATTGTGAGAAGCTGTTAAAACAATTCCGCACTGACATTTTAAATATTTAAGGGCAAAAGACAATTCTGGAGTTGGTCTTAAATCAGAAAACAAATAAACTTGAATTCCGTTTGCAGAGAAAACATCAGCCACTACTTTAGCCAAAGTATTGCTATTATGGCGACAGTCATAAGCAATAGCCACTTTTAAAGGTTCGTTTGGAAAAACTTCATGCATGTAATCAGATAATCCCTGAGTATTTTTTCCAAGCGTATATTTGTTGATTCTATTATCACCAACCCCCATAACGCCACGCATTCCTCCAGTTCCAAACTCTAAGTTTTTGTAAAAACTCTCTTCAAGTTCTTTAGGAGAAGTTGTCATTAATTCCTTAACAGCAGCTTGCGTTTCTTGATCGAATGTTGGTGTCAGCCATTCGTTTACAGCTTTTAATATATTTGGTGTGATATTCATGTATGTCTTTTTTTAGTTTTAATTAAAGATAAGGCCTTTTTCAGGAGCTAATCCTGCTGTCCACTATATCTTTTGTGGTGAACCCCACCACAAAAGGATGCCGTTCCCATCAGGGCTAGGGCTTTTCGTTAAAAATTAACCTCTCGGGCTACTTTGTAACGTGCTTCATTGCTTTTAGTTCTTAAAATAATTTCACCTAAGAAACCTGCTAAAAATAATTGAGTGCCAAGAATCATTGTGGTTAAAGCAATGTAAAACCATGGATTGTTGGTAACCAAAGTGTATTTCATTCCAGTATACATGTGGTATAGTTTAGAAACACCAATGTATCCTGCAGATAAAAATCCGATAATAAACATTAGCGAGCCCATTGCGCCAAATAAGTGCATAGGTCTCTTTCCGAATCTTGATAAAAACCAAATCGTAATCAAATCCAAGAAGCCGTTTATAAAGCGTTCCATTCCGAATTTGGTTTCACCATATTTTCTAGCTTGGTGAATTACTACTTTTTCGCCAATTTTTCCAAATCCAGCATTTTTAGCCAAAACAGGAATATAGCGGTGCATTTCGCCAGAAACTTCGATGTTTTTCACCACGACATTTTTGTAAGCTTTCAATCCGCAGTTAAAATCGTTTAACTCAACGCCAGAAGTTTTTCTAGCTGCCCAGTTAAATAGTTTTGAAGGAAGATTTTTAGCCACAACAGAATCGTAACGTTTCTTTTTCCATCCCGAAACCAAATCGTATTTCTGATTTATAATCATTTCATATAATTCAGGAATTTCATCTGGACTGTCTTGCAAATCGGCATCCATGGTAATAATAACATCACCTTTTGCTTTTGCAAAACCAGCATGTAAAGCTTGAGATTTTCCAAAGTTTTTCATGAAACGAATCCCTTTTACACTTGGATTTTCGTTAGAGAAACCTTCAATAATCTGCCAAGAATTATCTGTACTACCATCATCTACAAAAATGATTTCATAAGAGTAATTGTTAGACTGCATCACTTTAATGATCCATGTGTAGAGTTCTTTAAGTGATTCCTCCTCGTTTAGAAGCGGTATAAGTATAGATAAATTCATTTATATTTTTATTCTTGTGTAGATTTGCTTTTAAAAAATGCTGCGAAAATTAATCCGAAAATTGCACTGACAACCATAGCAAAAACTGATCCTTTTAATAATTCAAAAGTAGAGTACGGATTGCTTTCTTTCATTTTAGCAACAGCTTCATTAATAGAGGCAGCCGGTGCGCCGAATTTCTGCATCATACCAATAGTATATTTGATCATGATTTCGCTCAAAGTATCTTTTGCGCCTGGATCAATTACATTAAATAATACAATGTTAAAAGTTGTAGATATTAAAATACCAATTACTGCAGCTATAAAATAAGTAGTAAAAGCGTCTTTAAAAGGAAAAACACCGTTTAAATCTTTCTTGGTTTTAGAAAGCAGGATAATACTAATTGTAACACTTATTACGATTCCTATGATTCCCATCCACCAAGCTGTAAATAAGTTTAAATCAATAGCATAGATCGTAGCGGTAACCAATGCGGATGCAATTCCGATCATTACACCATAAGTAACGCCGTTCTTTTTTATAACTTCATTAATCATATTTTGATATGTTTAAAATTAATCCACAAATATAGTAATTCCCACTATAATCGGATATAAAAAAAGCTTTTCGAAATAAACTAAAAAAAAGTAAGCTAACTGTTTGTTTATTAAAAAAGAATTGTAAATTTGCACACTCAAAAATAATTAAATTTTTAAACAAAAAAGAGTAATGTTTGTTTATACCTTTTTCTAACCATGAAAAAGCTTCAAAATGAAGATACTCTATAACAATAAATAAAAAGAAAAGATGAAAAAAGGAGTTCACCCAGAAAATTACAGATTAGTTGCATTTAAAGACATGTCTAATGATGACGTTTTTATCACTAAATCTACTGCAGATACAAAAGAAACAATTGAAGTTGACGGAGTTGAGTATCCAGTTGTAAAAATGGAGATTTCTAGAACATCTCACCCTTTTTATACTGGTAAATCTAAACTTATCGATACTGCAGGACGTATTGATAAATTCAAAACTAAATACGCTAAACACGCTAAAAAATAATAGCGGTTTTACATTATACAAAAGCCTTCCAATTCTGGAAGGCTTTTTTTATGCGTTAAATATTACTTTTCGTTAAAGTGGTTTTTTACTAAACCGGTAAAATATTTGTAACTTTGGTGCCAGGTAACCAAATCAAATTTTAACAAACACTCAATTATTTATGAACTACATTCTTTTCGACGGTCCCGTTCGAAATGCTTTATTACCTTTTACTTTTACGCGGCCGGTAGCTGATATTTTGGTAGGAATTATGACAATACGCCAGAAATGGGAAAAATATCTAGGTTCTACAATTACTACTATAACCGAAGAATATTTGTCTGAAAAATTTCCGATGGTTGAATTGGAAGAAAACATAATGATCAACGCAGCGTATTTGCCAAATGATACTCTTGCTGAGATGGTTTCTAATTTGACAGAAAATCAGGCAATCTTTAAAGGAGAAGATGTAATAGCATTTTTTGCGAATGAAAATCAGGAAGAAGTCGATTTTGATTCTTATGAAATTATTCACTACAACGAAGATTGTATAACAATTGAACATACTTGGGATATTTTCTCTAAAAACGATGCTGCGATTCGTCAAGATTTTAAATACTTGACAGAAGATCGTACTTCGCAGCCAATTCCTAAAAGCGTTAATGTAATTGCTCCAGAAAATATTTTTATCGAAGAAGGTGCAAAATTAGAGTTTGTAACTTTAAATGCTTCAACAGGTCCTATATATATAGGTAAAAATGCTGAAATTATGGAAGGAACTGTAATTCGTGGTCCTTTTGCTTTATGCGAAAATGCAATGGTAAAAATGTCAGCAAAGGTTTATGGTGCGACCACTGTTGGACCAGGATCGAGAATAGGGGGAGAAGTTAAAAATTCAGTTCTTTTTGCTAATTCAAATAAAGGGCATGAAGGGTTTTTAGGTGATTCTGTTTTAGGCGAATGGTGTAACATTGGAGCGGATTCTAATAATTCAAACCTAAAAAACAATTACGAAGAAGTGAAATTGTGGAGTTACGAAACTGAAGGTTTTGCAAAAACCGGACTTCAGTTTTGTGGTTTAATGATGGGAGATCATAGTAAATGCGGAATCAATACGATGTTTAATACAGGAACTGTTGTTGGTGTAAGTGCTAATATTTTCGGTTCTGGATTTCCTCGTAATTTTGTTCCTAGTTTTTCTTGGGGAGGAGCAGCAGGTTTTACAACTTATGTAACCAAAAAAGCTTTTGAAACCGCTCGTTTAGTGTTGTCAAGAAGAAATATAGACTTTGATGAAACAGAACAAGCAATTTTAGAGCATGTTTTTGAAGAAACCAAAAAATGGAGAAAAGACTAATTTAATTGAGATAATTAGTCAATTTGAAAATTAGATAATTATAAACCCGATAGATTCTTAGAATTTATCGGGTTTTATAGTGTTTGAAGAATCTTCTAATTGACGCATTTTCTCATTTTACTTATTTGTCAATCTTAGTAAAATCGCCTTTTAAGTTGAACTTTAATTCTAAACCATTGGTTAACTTTGTTTCATAACCAGAAGAACCAATTTCTATTTTGGTTACGTCTTCTTTAGGGAAATTTGCTTTTATATAAGAAGCAATTTTTTTTGGGATAATAGATTTTGGAATTTTTCCAGTTTTAGCATCTACTTCTTTCCAATTTCCTTTTTTGTCAAATTCAATTTCTGTTTGATTGCTAAATTGAACTTTGTATTCTGTAGAAAGAATTTCTTTGTCTTCTAATATATAACTCGGTTTCTTAGATCCAAAATGTGTTTTTAAGAATGTTTGTGCGTTTCCCGGTAAAGCCTCTTTTTTAATTACAGTTTTTTGTGCATTTGCAGTAAGTCCAAATAGTAATCCCGTAATTAAGCAGATAGTCAGTTTTAATTTCGTTCTCATATTTTGCTGATTTTTAAAATTATAGTACAAGTTAAGACTAAAATTTTAAAATATTAAAAAATGATCAGGGTTTCGTTCTCTACGATTAAGACATTATTTAATTTGTAAATTATCTAGGCCGCACATTTTCATAATTATCTAATTTTCAAATTGCCTAATTATCTAATTAATCTATCTTTGCAGCACGAAAAAAAATGGGTAGTCAAATAAACGATTAACCGATTAAACAAATTAACAAACACAAATGATTACAGTTAACGATATTTCGGTTCAGTTTGGTGGAACTACACTTTTTAGCGATGTTTCTTTTGCTATTAATGAAAATGACAAAATTGCCCTTATGGGTAAAAATGGTGCGGGGAAATCGACACTTTTAAAAATAATTGCGGGTGTAAATAAACCTTCAACCGGAAGTATTTCTGCTCCAAAAGAAGCTGTAATCGCTTACTTGCCACAGCATTTGCTTGCTGAAGATGGTGCAACGGTTATGGAAGAAGCATCAAAAGCTTTCAGTGAGATTTTTACAATGAAAGCTGAAATCGATAGTATTAATGAGCAGTTGACAGTTCGTACAGATTATGAAAGTGACGAATACATGAAATTGATCGAAAGAGTTTCTGACTTAAGTGAAAAATTTTATGCAATTGAGGAAGTAAACTATGAAGCTGAAGTTGAGAAAATTTTGGTTGGTTTGGGTTTTGAGCGTGAAGATTTTGGACGACAAACTTCTGAATTTTCAGGTGGATGGAGAATGCGTATTGAATTGGCTAAAATTCTATTAAGGAAACCAGATTTGATTTTGTTAGATGAGCCAACGAATCATATGGATATTGAAAGTATTCAGTGGTTAGAGGAATTTTTGCTAAATCAAGCTAAAGCGGTAGTGGTAATCTCTCACGATAGAGCCTTTGTTGATAATATTACAAATCGTACTATTGAAGTTACAATGGGAAGGATTTATGATTATAAAGCAAAATATACTCATTATTTAGAATTAAGAAAAGATCGTAGAATTCACCAGCAAAAAGCATATGATGAGCAACAAAAAATGATTGCGGAAAACCGTGCTTTTATTGACCGTTTTAAAGGAACATTCTCTAAAACAGATGCCGTTCAGTCTCGTGTAAAAATGCTTGAAAAATTGGAAATTGTTCAGGTTGATGAAGTTGATACATCAGCTTTAAGATTAAAATTCCCGCCAGCAGCACGTTCTGGACAATATCCTGTTATTGTAAAAGAAATGTCTAAAGCTTATGGAGATCACGTAGTATTTAAAGATGCAAACATTGTAATCGAGCGTGGACAAAAAGTGGCTTTCGTTGGAAAAAATGGTGAAGGAAAATCGACAATGATTAAAGCCATTATGAAAGAAATCGGCGTTGATTCTGGAAGCGTAGAAATTGGTCATAATGCACAAATCGGATATTTTGCTCAAAATCAAGCCGCATTGTTAGATGAAAATGCTACAATTTTTGAAACAATCGATAGCATCGCAGTTGGTGATATCAGAACACAAATCAAAAATATTTTAGGAGCCTTCATGTTTCAGGGTGATGATATTACTAAAAAAGTAAAAGTGCTTTCTGGAGGAGAGAAAACTCGTTTGGCAATGATTAAATTATTATTGGAGCCAGTTAACTTATTGATTCTAGATGAGCCTTCGAACCACTTAGATATGAAAACCAAAGACATTATTAAAGATGCCTTACGCGATTTCGACGGAACTTTGATCCTAGTTTCTCACGACCGTGATTTCCTTGACGGATTAGCGACTAAAGTTTTTGAATTCGGAAATAAAAGAGTTAAAGAACATTTTGAAGATGTCGCTGGTTTCTTAGCGCATAAGAAAATGGATTCTATGAGAGAGATCGAGAAATAGTATTTTTCAATATAATTTTAAAGGGCATAAGTTTATTCTTATGCCCTTTTTTGTTGTTGCCATATTCGTAACAGTATTTTAATGCAATTTTTTTTACCTAAAAACATCTTTTTTGGTTACTTTAGTGTTCTCATTTCGTGTTGACTATAAGTAATTAAGTTTTTTGATCAAGAATAAAGCGCTGATTTTTAAATCACTATATAAGCATTACTGTTTCATTTAATTTAAGCCTATGAGTAAAAATCTACTAACGCCATTTTTTTTTCTTTTTTTTATAACGCCATTTTTTTTGTATGCCCAAGGAGATGTGAATCAGGGAGCTGATAAAAAGGAGAGTGAAGAAGTAAAATATCCGCAATTTCAATTAAAAGGGCTTCTTCAAGCAAGATATCTAGAGAGTTTTGGAGATAATGTAGACGTTTTAGGAACTCATCATTCTACGGGAGATGCAGTTCAAAGTTCTTTTGATATAAAAAGAATGCGTGTGGGTTTAAATACAAAGTTAAGCGAGACTACAGAAATTGTAATTCTGGTCAATTTAGCCGATTTTAAATCTGATCCAAAGGGAAAAGTTCTTGAAAATGCCTACGGGAAATATACTTTTAATAAATATATAGCTTTAACAGGAGGGCAATTTCGTCCAGCATTTGGTATTGAGGAGCTTGTTCCGGTAGATATTATTAAATCTTTTGATTTTTCGAATCAGTATTATGAATTTGGAAAAAATGGATGGACAAGTTTTCAAATTGGAGCATCGGCGACAGGAGCTTTTGATATTGGAAAAATCCCTGTTAATTACGCAGTTTCGGTTTTAAATGGAAATGGGAAAAATGTAGAAATGGATAAAGATAACGGAAAACAATATTCTTCAAGATGGGTTTTTGGTTTGTCAAAAGAGCATAAAATTAATCTGGGTTTAAACGGAGGTTTCGGAAAAGTCTTTAAAGAAGATGTTTTTGCATTAGGAGCAGATATTACCAGTGATTTTAGAATAACCGATAAATTGAGTTTCGATTTGCAGATAGAATATAAGCAAGGAACAAATCATAATTTATATTATTCTTTGCCGGTTGCTAGCCGTACAGATAATGTTGCCGATTATCAAATGCGCGGGATATATTTTCTGCCGAATTTTAGATATGTTGTAGACTATAAAAAACTCACAGCATTTGAAATTTCCTGTCGCTACGAAACTTTTGATCCTAGCTACAAAATCGATTCAAATGTGCGCACCACTTACACGCCAATGGTTAGTTTGGAATTCGGAAAATCGTATACAGGACGTATCGAGATGGGATTTGAAATTGATAGATTTGATAAGAGTATTCCAGATACGTCAACCTACAACGATAATTTATTTTTAATTCAGTTACAGCTGAGAATTTAATTCACTTAATCTTTGTTTTTATGAAAGAAGTAAAAATTCCACAGACCCTAATTACGCTGGCAGTTTTGGTTGCCATTTGGTTTGTTCCAGCTCCACAAGGAGTTGTAACAGAAGCTTGGCATTTGTTTGCCGTTTTCGTGGCTACTATTTTAGGAATTATCTTAAAAGCTGCTCCGATGGGAACAATGTGTATGATTGCAATTGCTTTAACAGCGATGTCTCAAGTTTTGGCTCCAGGAGATCCTGGAAAATCGATCACATTAGCATTGAAAGGATTTGGTGATAAGGTAATCTGGCTGATCGGAATTTCATTTTTTATAGCAAGAGGATTTATAAAAACGGGTCTAGGAAATAGAATTGCTTTTTTATTTATAAAAATATTCGGAAAAAGTTCTTTGGGACTCGCCTATGGTTTAGGATTGGCAGATTTGGTTTTAGCACCAGCTGTTCCAAGTAATACTGCTAGAGGAGGAGGGATTGTTTATCCGATCATGAAATCAATGTCGATGAGTTTTGGTTCGATGCCGGACCAACCTGAGACACATAGGAAATTAGGAGCTTATTTAACTTTAAATAGTTATAATATGAACTTGATCGCGTCTTCAATGTTTTTAACAGGAACAGCAAGTAATCCGATGTGTCAGAAGTTTGCTCTCAATTTAGGAATAAAAATTAGCTGGATGTCATGGGCTGCAGCGGCGATTGTTCCGGGGCTATGTGCTTTTATTGTAATTCCGTTTGTGCTTTATAAAATTTATCCCCCAGAGTTAAAAAAAACTGGAGATGCTCCACAAATTGCAACACAGAAATTAAAAGAAATGGGAGCGATAACTAGAGATGAATGGATGATGTTGCTGACATTTTTTATTCTGCTTTTTCTTTGGATGACAGGAGATCTGCTTTCTATTGATGCAACAACAACAGCTTTTATCGGATTGGTGATTTTACTTTTAACTTCCGTATTGACTTGGGATGATGTAAAAGCCGAAAAAGGTGCTTGGGATACCATTGTGTGGTTTTCTGTTCTCGTAATGATGGCAAGTTCGCTTAATGAATTAGGCTTTATCGCGTGGTTTAGTGATTTGGTAAAAGCAGAAATTGGCGGATTAAGCTGGCAGATGGCTTTTCCGATTATTATATTGGTATACTTCTTTAGTCATTATCTTTTTGCAAGTGCAACTGCGCACGTTGCAGCAATGTACGCAGCCTTGCTTGGTGTTGGTGTTTCGCTCGGAATTCCGGGATTACTGCTAGCATTTATGCTAGGTTTTGTCGGATCTCTTTACGGAACTTTAACGCACTATGGTCATGGTCCGGCACCTGTATTTTTTGGGAGCGGATACGTTGACCTAAAGAGCTGGTGGGTCAAAGGGCTTATAACTGGTTTGGTTATGCTCTTAATATATATGGTAATAGGAGGATTGTGGCTCCGAGTAATTGGATATTTTTAGATTCTGATTCCTGGAGGAAGTAATTCTTTATATCTAGGGTTTTTTTTGAAAAACGAAACAATTTTTGGGTGAATAGGAACTACTCGGTAATTTTTTTCAGAACTTAAATCTAATATGTTTTTAAGCAGCAAATTAATTGTTTCTTCGTTCTCGTATGAATCTGGTTTGTTAATCTTGGTTAAAAAGATTTTTTTTTCTTGAAATGAATACTCAACTGCTAACATTCCTTCAGGGATGACAGTTTCAAATTGGCGTGCAAAAGTGTTGTCTTTGATTTCCATAGTTACAGAAGATTCCATAGTAATTTCTTGTTAGGTTATTGGTAAATAGTGAATTTGGGACTCGAAATTTTATTGAAAGAAAATTCTTTATAAGTTTTAAATTCAAAAAATATTTCGAATTGCAAAGGTAATCATTTGATTTTCAATATTAAATTATTTTTTAAAGATGTAAACTTTAAGTTTTTGTTTTGAACTCGGAATTTTTTTGAATTGCTATAAAATAGGTCTGAAATTTGATTATCATAAGATTAAAAAAAGTAACTTTATTTTTAGAATAAATTTCTTAATGGTAATTTCATTTTAATGTTATGAGTAAAATTCCAGTTTATTTTATGCCAGGTTTGGCAGCGAGTTCATCTATTTTCGAAAGAATAAAATTGGATGAAAATACATTTGAAATGCATCTTTTGGAATGGGAAATTCCACATCCGAAAGAATCTTTATCAGATTATGCACTTCGAATTAGTAAAAATATAAAAGATGAAAATCCTGTTTTAGTCGGAGTTTCTTTTGGCGGAATTCTAGTTCAGGAAATTTCGAAACATATAAAAGCAAGAAAAGTTATTATTATATCGAGTGTAAGAAGTAATTTGGAGTTCCCTCGACGAATGAAAATAGGGAAGAGGACAAAAGCTTACAAACTAATTCCGATGCAGTTAATTCTTAATGTTGAGAAATTGGCTAAATTTTCATTTGGCGAAAAAGTCAATAAACGAATTAAATTGTATGAGAAATTTTTATCTGTACGTGATTTAGGTTATTTGCAGTGGGCTGTAGAAAGTGTAATTCTGTGGGATCGAGATAAAATTGACGAAAATGTAGTGCACATTCATGGAGATAAAGACGATGTTTTCCCTATTAAGTATATTGATAAATGCATTTTAGTCAAAGGAGGAACTCATATTATGATTCTCAATAAGTATAAATGGCTGAATGAGAATTTGCCTTCTATTATATTGGAAGACTAAAAGATTTAAATTCCAATTTTAAAATTCCAAATTCCAAGTTTGATGTTTTAAGCTTTCGGGCTTTGTCAAAATTTTGATAGAGGTTTTGTCATGAAGATTACCCACAATCTTGTCATTTCGAGGAACGAGAAATCTTAGCAAGTAGCTCCTCAAAGAGAATCGCTAATCTTTGTCGAGTTTCTTGCGAAGATTTCTCCCTTCGGTCGAAATGACAAACTATATGTTTTAAGCAATAAAAAAAATCCCAAATACCATTAATTGGAATTTGGGATTTAAAATATTGAAATTTAAAGAAATTTAGATTTTCTTCATTTGTTCTTTCATCATAGAGATTTGCTCTTTCAGCATACCTTGTTTGTCTAATTTTTTAGCTTCGTTTAATAAATTAGTCGCTTCCAATTTTCTTCTGCGAGACATTGCAACTCCTGCAAGGTTTAATTTAGCTACAGCTAAATCCATATCCATTGATAGTCCAAGTTCGATAGCTTTTTTGAAATGTTTCTCCGCCTGGTTGATATTAGTTTGAGATAACATGATACCTTGTAAGTAATTTAAGTATCCTTGTTGTTTTCTTACTAATGCGCCTTCTGGATTTTTGATATATGATAGCCATTTATTAGCGCCTTCAAAGTCTTGTTTTCTTAATTTAAGGAAGGCTAAAAGGATAAATTCGTTTTTAAAATAAAGAAAAATTGGAATTGCAGTCAATAAGATAAGGAATATACCATTCCCAATATTACTTTCTGTAAATTGCCAAACGCCCGCCACTACAAGAAGTCCGGCCAAAATAAGTTTAATATTCTTGTGAAACATAATTATTGTAAATTTGTGATTGCAAAGATAGTAAAAGGAATTAAAAATATTTTTATAAAAGTGCTTGCCAGAAAAAAAAGTCTTTGTATATTTGCACTCGGTTTTTGAACAACGATATCCAAAACCAAATAAACGAGTTAATAGATACCATTTTTAAAGATACAAAGCAATGAGCAAAAGAACATTTCAACCATCGAAAAGAAAAAGAAGAAATAAGCACGGATTTATGGACAGAATGGCTTCTGCGAATGGAAGAAAAGTTCTAGCGCGTAGAAGAGCAAAAGGAAGACATAAATTAACTGTTTCTAGCGAGCCTAGACACAAAAAATAATGTTTGTATAAACATACATAAGGCGATTACTTTTTTAGTATCGCCTTTTTTTATACCTTGTCGGTAAAAAATTTCGCAACATTCTAGTTTAGAATAGACTAAGGATGTTTTTTAAAAGTACTTTATATAACTACACAATACAAAAAAATGCCTAAAGACACATCAATTAAATCCGTTTTAATAATAGGTTCAGGACCTATTGTTATTGGTCAAGCTTGCGAATTCGATTATGCGGGATCTCAATCTGCACGTTCGATTCGTGAAGAGGGAATTGAGGTTATCCTTATAAACTCAAATCCAGCGACGATTATGACCGACCCATCTATGGCCGATCATATTTATTTGAAACCACTAACGACAAAATCGATTATTGAAATTCTGAAGGAACATCCGCAAATTGATGCTGTTTTGCCAACAATGGGAGGACAAACAGCTTTAAACTTGTGTTTGGAAGCTGAGGAAAAAGGAATCTGGCAGGATTTCGGAGTAAGATTAATCGGAGTTGATGTTAACGCTATTAATATTACTGAAGACAGAGAGCAGTTTAAACAGCTTTTAGAAAGAATTAATGTGCCAACTGCACCGGCAAAAACAGCAACTTCTTACCTTGAAGGAAAAGAAATCGCTCAGGAATTTGGTTTCCCGCTAGTAATTCGTCCATCGTTTACACTTGGAGGAACTGGAGCAGCTGTGGTTTACAAAAAAGAAGATTTTGATGAGCTTTTAACTCGCGGACTTGAAGCTTCTCCAATTCACGAAGTTTTAATTGACAAAGCTTTAATGGGATGGAAAGAATACGAATTAGAGCTTTTAAGAGATAAAAATGATAACGTTGTAATTATCTGTTCTATCGAAAATATGGATCCAATGGGAATCCATACTGGAGATTCGATTACAGTTGCACCAGCGATGACTTTATCTGATACAACTTTCCAAAAATTACGTGACTACGCTATCTTAATGATGAGAAGCATCGGAAATTTTGCAGGAGGATGTAACGTACAATTCGCAGTTTCGCCAGATGAAAAAGAAGACATCGTAGCAATCGAGATTAACCCTCGTGTGTCTCGTTCTTCTGCATTAGCATCAAAAGCAACTGGATATCCAATTGCAAAAATTGCTTCTAAACTAGCTTTGGGATACAACTTAGATGAGTTGCAAAACCAAATTACAAAATCGACTTCGGCTCTTTTTGAACCAACTTTAGATTATGTAATCGTAAAAATACCACGTTGGAACTTCGATAAATTTGAAGGTTCAGACAGGACTTTAGGGCTTCAGATGAAATCTGTAGGTGAGGTTATGGGAATCGGACGTTCTTTCCAAGAAGCGCTTCATAAAGCAACTCAATCTTTAGAGATTAAAAGAAATGGTTTAGGTGCTGACGGAAAAGGATACAAAGATTACGAATTGATTATCGATAAACTGACTCACGCTAGCTGGGATCGTGTTTTTGTAATTTATGATGCCATCGCAATGGGAATTCCGTTGAGCACAATTCACGAAATTACAAGAATCGATATGTGGTTCTTAAAACAATATGAAGAGCTTTACACTTTAGAAAAAGAAATCTCAAACTATAAGGTTTCTGATCTTCCTAAAGAATTATTGCTTGAGGCAAAACAAAAAGGTTTTGCTGACAGACAATTGGCTCACATGATGAATTGTTTAGAAAGTGAAGTGCATACTTTGCGTATGAACATGAATATCAACCGTGTGTTTAAATTGGTTGATACTTGTGCGGCTGAATTTAAAGCTAAAACACCTTATTACTACTCAACTTTTGAGGCTGAAATTGAAAAAGCAAACGGAGAACGTTATGTAGATAACGAAAGTATCCTGACCGATAAAAAGAAAGTAATCGTTTTAGGTTCTGGACCAAACAGAATTGGTCAAGGAATCGAATTTGATTATTCTTGTGTGCACGGAGTTTTGGCTGCGAAAGAATGTGGTTACGAAACGATCATGATTAACTGTAATCCTGAAACGGTTTCTACAGATTTTGATACTGCTGATAAATTATACTTCGAACCAGTTTTCTGGGAGCACATTTATGACATTATCCAGCACGAAAAGCCAGAAGGTGTAATTGTACAGCTGGGAGGTCAGACTGCTCTGAAATTAGCAGATAAATTATCTAAATACGGAGTAAAAATTATCGGAACTAGTTTTGATGCACTTGACTTAGCGGAAGACAGAGGAAGATTCTCAGACTTATTGACTGAATTAAATATTCCTTTCCCAAGATTCGGAATCGCTGAAACTGCAGATGAAGCTTCTAAATTGGCAGATACTTTAGATTTCCCACTTTTAATTCGTCCTTCATATGTATTAGGAGGTCAGGGAATGAAAATTGTAATCAACAAAAAAGAGCTTGAAGAGCACGTTATCGACTTGTTGAAAGCTATTCCAGGAAACAAATTATTGCTAGATCACTACTTAGCTGGAGCAATTGAAGCAGAAGCTGATGCAATCTGTGATGCTGATGGAAATGTGTATATCATAGGAATTATGGAGCACATTGAGCCATGTGGAGTTCACTCTGGAGATAGTAATGCAACATTGCCTCCTTTCAACTTAGGGGAGTTTGTGATGCAGCAAATTAAAGATCACACGCATAAAATTGCGAGAGCTTTAAAAACGGTTGGTTTAATCAATATTCAGTTTGCAATTAAAGATGATACAGTATACATCATCGAAGCAAACCCAAGAGCTTCAAGAACGGTTCCGTTTATTGCAAAAGCTTACGGAGAGCCTTATGTGAACTACGCTACAAAAGTAATGTTAGGTCACAATAAAGTAACTGACTTTGATTTCAACCCGCAATTGAAAGGATATGCAATTAAGCAGCCAGTTTTCTCTTTCAGCAAGTTCCCGAACGTAAACAAAGCGCTAGGGCCAGAAATGAAATCAACAGGAGAAAGCATCTTGTTTATTGATGACTTAAAAGACGATCAATTCTACGAATTGTACTCTAGAAGAAAAATGTATTTGAGTAAATAATCTCAGATTCTATGTATAAAAGAAAAGCTCCAATGAAAATTGGAGCTTTTTTTTGTTAGAATGTTTTTATTACTTCACAATAATCTTCTTAGAAGTATTGTTTATTTTTAGAATATAATTTCCAGGAACTACATTCGATACAGAAATAACATTGTCTTTTACATCTGAAGATTTGTAGCTTTTAATGTTTCTTCCTGTCACATCATACAAGTCAATAGTTTCGATTGTAACGTCACTACCATTTTCAATGTGTACAAAATCTGTTGCTGGGTTTGGATATACTGCAAGACCTTTTTCAGTTTTTTTGATATCACCTAATCCTAAAGTTGGAGATGTGATTTTAATAACTTTTTTAGTGCTAGAACCGGTACTAACGTAAAGAGCTCCATCATAAATTGCCATTTGTGCAGCATTATCATAATTAGTATTAAGTATGATGAATTGTTCTTGGTCACCATCAGCTCCACCCGCTGGAAAACGGAAAATTGTATTTAGAGTACCTGTAGAAATGTACAAATCACCATTTTGTGCAACCACAAGATTAGTAGGATTACTCATTCCTGAAATTAGTGTTGATACTACGCCCTCAGGTGTTATCTTTTTTACAACACCATCTAATTTATCGGCAACAAGTAAATTGCCTGACTTATCAAATGCTAAACCATTCGGCTGAAAGAAATCTGTAGCAAAAGTTGTAGTTACTCCAGCTGTAGTTCTTTTTTTTATGTTTCCAGAATTGGATTCAGAATAAAAAACATTTCCAGAAGCATCAATAGCAATCCCATAAGGGCTGCCCGAAGCCGAATAAGTTGTAATAACTCCTGCAGGTGTAATTTTTTCAATCTCTTGAATGAAACCAGATCCTGCCAGCCAAAGATCACCGTTTGAATCAAAAGCAATTTGCTGTGGTGTGCCATTCACTTTTGCAAAGTTACTTTGCACTAGAGCTGGCGTAACTTTAGTAACTTTAGAAGTGTAAAAATCTGCAACATATAAATTTCCAGAAGCATCAAATGCAATTCCAGTTGGAGTATTAAATCCGCTTACATAATCTGTAGGCGTTTGTGCATTCATGCTAAATGTTGCTAATAATGTAAAGAGTAAAATTTTTTTCATATAGTATATTTAGGGTTTGATCAAAGATATAATTTTAAGTGAATAAATTATTTTTTTTGTAAGAAAATATATTTTAGCGATTGTTTTTTTTGATTAATATACTATTTAGGAGATTTTGTTTAATTAAAAAAAGAGCTTACTTGTAATGCCAATGATTGAAATTTCGCATAAAAAAAGCTTCATTTTTTTAATGAAGCTTAATGCTATTTTTGGTTGATCTAAATTTTACTCATTCTGATTAAAATTCATATTATCTCTAGTATTTTTTTGAACTGAAATAGCACCGAACAATGCTAATAAAAAAGCAAAAGCATAAAAACCTTTTTCGCTAGGAAGAATTGTTGCATTCCATAATCCAACAACCAAAAGAACGATTGAAAGCAATGTTCCGAACCAGCAGATTCCATAATAAATATCGGTTACAGGAAGTTTTTCAAGTCTATCTCTAACGCTTTTTTGCAAAGAAACAACAGCAAAAAGACCGAACATTAAAACGGTAAAATAATATCCTTTTTCATTTAATAACATTTCAGCTCTCGCTAGTCCAACGATAAATCCGACAGTTCCAGCTCCAAGAGCTACCCAAGATGCCGCAATGAAAGCATTTGATGTTTTTTGTATCATATTAATTCTGGTTAAATTAGATTTTTGAGATTTATTTTTTTGGTAATCTCAGTTCGTAAATGTAATTAAATTTGATTAATAGCAAAATGAAAACACAAACAAATTAATAAGTATAATCTTAGCAGTTGTTATAAAAAAAAAAGCTCCAATATATTGGAGCTTTCTTAATTTTAAAAGTAAGATTGTATTATATTTTAAGTAATTGTTCTAAAGGTTTTAACTGTTCCATATCTATTTTAGATTTCTGTAAAACAGACATTAAAGTCATAATATTGTTTGGATTCATGTTTTCGCCTAAAACTCTAACTACGGCAAACCCATTTTCTTTTCTATTGGCAAAAATGATAAACTCTTTAATATTATCATCACTTCCAACATAGCTTACAGAAGCGCCATCTTTACCAGAACCAATTTTCATTAACTCTTGATATTTAGGATCTTTTAATATCGCTTTTACCTTGTTTCGTTCTGCCTCAAACTGTGCCTGATTGTTTTGATCAGCTTTGAAAGCTAGAATATTCATTTTGTCAAACGAATTTAAAGCTTCGTTTTGTTCTGCTGATAAATTTGTTTTATCCACATTCAGGATGTTTGGTGAAACATCTAATGCTATGAAATCTTTTTTCTCCGAATTTTCAACAAAATACTTTTGCAATGTTGGTTCAGAATTACAGCTTCCTAAAGTTAGGAGAGCCATAAGTGCTAAGATGAAAATATTTGTTCTCATTGTTATTTTTTGCCTTTAGAAGCTTTCTTTAAGTCTGTACCGCCAGGAAGTTGCATTTTATCTGTTAGAACTGAGATTTCGTTTAAATCAAAATTACCAGTTAAAGATAATAAAACAGTTTCGTCGTTTTTTGCGCCATCAACATACATTAATAATTCTTTTATTTGAGTATCTGTAGCGCCAGATTTTACCATTATTCTAACATTTTTTCCACCATCATTTACACGCATTAATTCTTCTAGGCCAGCAGTTTTTACATATTTGTCGGCAGTAGCTTTCATGTCTGCTTCGATTTTTGGATTTTTAGTGGTGAATACTTTTAAGTAATCCAGTTTTTTAATTAGAGCAATATACTGCTGTGTTTCTTTATCAGAAGCGTCAACTTTTACTTTGCTCATTAAATCAAACATTTTTTTGTTTACAATTACTGAGGTTACTTCGTCCTGACCATCAAATTTGTCAAAAGCGCCTTGTGCGTAGAATGTTGTGGTAACAAATGCGAATACTAAAGTTATAATGAAATTTTTCATGACTATTTTTGTGTTTAATTACTGTTTAAAAATTTTGTTTTTTGATTGTTCGAATTCATTAATGTACTGTACACTTTCTATACCTACATTAACATTGTTTGATAATAAAGCCAAAGCCTTTTGAGTTGCTTTTAAAGCTTCTTCGGGATTATCGTAGGTTCCTAATTCTGTTTTCGATGCCACTGCAGTTGCTTCTTTTTGCTCGCTCATAAAAAAGTAGGTTCCAATTCCCAGCAAAACAACAGCTGATGCCGCAATCGATAACCACGCTACGTTACGTTTTTTAGATTGTAGTGGAATTTCATACGTTGATTTCTGTTCTTTTGCATGAGAGAAATATCCAAACATAGGTTTGTATTGCTCCAAATGCTGCGCAACATTCGGTGAAGAAAAATATTCTTTTAATTGATTTTCCTCAGCAATAGAAGTTTCTCCCTGAAAGTATTTTTCTAATATATCTTCTATTTTATTTAGTTCCATAAAGGTGTGTATTTGTCATTGATTCTCTAATTTTTTTTCTCGCTCTCGAAAGTGCCACTCGTATTGCTGTTTCGTTCATATTTACGATTTTGGCTATTTCTTCAAATTCATATTGCTCCACATCTCGTAGCTGAATTAATAATTGCATTTGTTCGGGCATCTCATTTATAATTTTTTCGACCCATTCTAAACTGTCTTGATCCTCCAGTTTTTTATCCAATTGCGGCTGCCGATCGGTAAAGTTGTTGTGAACAATTTGCAGATTGCTAGCTCTTTTAGATTTTAGCTGATCGAGACAATAATTTTTGGTCATGGTCATTGCCAATGCTTCTACGCTATTATAGCTTTGCAGATTGTCTTTTTTGTTCCATAATTTCACCATTACTTCCTGAGTTGCATCTTCTGCTTCTTCAGTGCTAGTAAGCAATCTTTTTGCCAGACGAAAAACTTTGTCTTTAAAAGGATTTATTAATTCTATAAATACAACTTGGTTCATTAATCTGATGGTTAATCGTTAGCTTATATATTCAAGACGAGGCACAATTATATTTGTTACAACAAAAAAGAAAAAAAAATTATGTAAAAAAAATACTGCTTTAAGGATAAAGCTAAAACTAAAGATACTACTTTTACGTTTATTCAGAATATAGATAACCTACACGATATGAAAACAAATTTAAAGAGCATTCTTTTTCTCTTTTTATTCGCATTTTCTTTACAGTCTTGTGAAGATCAGGATGATGTTGCAGCTCCAGCAGACTTGCAGATTAATAATTTTATTTGGAGAGGATTAAATGAGGTCTACTTATGGCAGGCCGATGTGCCCAATCTAGCTGATGGCCGTAATTTGCAGCCAGATTTTAATCAGTTTTTAAGAGGATATTCTCATCCAGAGGATTTGTTTGAAGATTTATTGAACAAACCAGAAAGTAAATATCCAAACGGCGATGCCATTGACCGTTTCAGTTGGATTGTTGAAGATTATACAGTTTTAGAACAGGAGTTAAGCGGTGTGACCAAAAATAATGGTGTCGACTTTAGATTGAGTCGCGTAACGTCAGGATCGAATGATGTAGTAGGTTTTGTGCGATATATTATTCCAAATTCTGATGCTTCTACTAAAGCAATTAAGCGTGGTGACTTATTTACGAGTGTAAATGGTGTGAAACTTACGGTTTCAAATTATCAAGAACTATTATTGAATAAGGATAGTTATACGCTAAACTTGGCGGATTATAATGGAAGCAGTTATGTTTTGAATGGAAAATCGGTTGACTTGACAAAAACTGTTTTAGAAGAAAATCCTATTTTAATCAGTAAAGTAATTCCTTCTGGAAGCCATAAAATTGGTTATTTAATGTATAATGGTTTTTATCCTGGATATGACGATAAATTAAATCAGGTTTTTGGCGAATTCAAATCGCAAGGAATAACAGACTTAGTTTTAGATCTTCGATATAATGGAGGAGGATCTGTTACATCTTCTATTAGACTTTCTAGTATGATTACAGGGCAGTTTGACAATCAGATTTTTGCTAAAACGCAGTTTAATACAAAGTGGATGAAGGATATGACTGCTGATGATTTAGAAAGTTTGAATTACAGATTTGTAAATAATATTGATGGGAAAGCGCTAAATAGCTTAAACTTAAATACGGTTTATATTATTACGACGGCTAGTACAGCATCTGCCAGCGAATTGGTTGTTAATGGATTAACGCCTTATATTAATGTAGTTCAGATTGGAGAAACTACGACAGGTAAGAATGTTGGTTCTTATACGATTTATGATTCAGAAACTTTGTTTACTAAAAAAGGAATTAATCCAAATCATAAATATGCAATGCAGCCTTTAGTTTTTAAAATTTCAAATTCTGCAGGTTTTGGAGATTATACTCAAGGTTTGCAACCTACTTATGTGCAAAGAGAATATTTGGATACCTATGGTGTTTTAGGAGAAACGTCTGAACCTTTGCTTAATTTGGCTATTTCAAAAATTACAGGTTCTTCTGCTAGAAGAGTTCTAAACGATTCTGAACCAGAGCATCCTTATTTGACAGATTCAAAAATTATAAACGGATTAAGACACGGAATGTATTTTCAAAATTCACCAAAGAGTTTTTAAAATAATTCATGTAATAAATAGAAAAGGCTTTCATCACTGAAAGCCTTTTCCATAAAAAACAAAAACTAATTCTAATGGTAAAAATTAATCGTTAAAGTAGAATCCGTTTGGACCTACACCAACAGTTAATTCTTTTAATAAACTTCCACTGAAGTTATAAATATAAGCTTTGCTATCTTCTTTAAAGTTTCCGCCATCTGCAAGGAAAACACGGTTGTCTTTAACTGCAAAACCGTAAAGGTAACCAAGATCTGAAGTAGCTGTAAAAAGCGGACTAGTAGCAGCAGCTGTTGCTGATGTAGTAATTGAGTAAACAGAATTTGCAACTGTATAATATACTTTGTTGTCTTCAATATCTAAAAATCCAGCTACTCCTTGAGATTCTGGAATTTCAATTTTAGAAACAGATTTGTCAGAGATTTTTACTTTTAAAATTACACTGCTTGCTGTATAAGAAGGCTGTAAGATAAAAAGGCTTCCGTTTTCTTCTTCAATAGAATCTGAACCGTAACCAATGGTTATTGGAGCTTCTAAAGTTTTTGTTGCAATATTGTAAATAGAAAGTTTATCAGTTCCCAAAGGATCTGTGATATATAATTTTCCGCCTTCTTCTATAATTCTGTTTCCAGTTGTGTTTAATGCAATTTTAGATTCAACAACGTTTGTAGCCAAATTAATTACCGCAATGTAATCGTCTGTACTTCCTGTTTCAGCGCTGTATGAATTTGCATTTGTTACATAAGCTTTTCCGTCTTTTATCACTCCATATCTAGGATTAGCCAAGCCGCTATCAACTTTTGCAATTAATTTGAAAGTATAACGGTTTACGATGTTTATTACATTTGAACCTCCTGCAATAATATATGCTTTGTCTCCTTCGAAAAAGATATTCTGAACAAATTTTCCAAGTACATCAGATCCGTTTTCAGCTTTGTAAGCATCTTTTGTAAATATGCTAAAATCATTACTAGAGAATGAAACAGTCCCTGCATCTGAGCTTCCTTCATTTAAAATGAAAAAACCATTGTCGTAAGCACCTTTTGGGGCATCGTCATCATCACTTGAACAAGAAGCGAATAACGAAATACTTAACGCTATTAAAAGTAATTTACTAAACTTCATATATTAAAATTTTAAGGTTATATACATATTGAAATTGCGACCCGGCATTGGTCTGTTTTCTAGACTTTCGTAATCTTTATTAAAAAGATTTAAAACTTGAAAACCTACTTTGAAAGAATCTAAAAATTTAAGATCATAATCGATTCCGATATTTGAAATCGTATAATCGTTAATAATTTCGTCAGGATTATTATCGGCTCTCGTGTAAACAAATCCGTTATAAAGAATTTGATAATAAGCACTTAATTTATTTCTAGAATAGGAGACAGATCCTGTAGCTTTATTGAACGGCACAAAAAACAATTGATTTTTAGTTTTTTCATCTTGCGAAACCGTATAAGCATAAGTAGCATTTGCTGCGAAACTGTTTTTGCCATAACTTTTTTTCCAAGCCAGCATAGATTCTGTTCCGTAGCTATTTACTTTGTCTCGGTTTTGGGGAGTCCAAATGCCATTTGCTCCAGGAACCCATTGCAGCATATCGGTAATTTTCATGTAGTAGAAATTCTGTGTCCAAGACCAATTTCTGAATGTAAAAACGTTGCCAATTTCCCCTTGGTAAGAGTTTTCAGGTTTTAAATTAGGATTTCCTCCTTGGTCCCAATACAAATCATTGTAGGTCGGAATTCTAAAATTTCTTGAAACATTAAGTTTTAAATTGTACCAATCATTGAATTTATAAGAAGATCCGAGATTGAATAAAACAGGAGATTTATAGTTATCCGTAAACTCTTTTCTAACCCCGAGTTCGTTTTTCCAATTGGCTCCAATATCTTGTCTAACCAATAAAGAAGCAGAGCTTATTTCGCGAATATGACTTCCAAAACTGGTTCCGTAACCATTTGTTCTGCTATAATCTACAATTCCGTTAAGATGTGTAGATTTGAATAAATGATAATCGACGTCGAGTTTGGTAATTAAGTTTTCAGTCTTTCCGTATGTGTATTTTTTTGAAGAATTATCTTCAAAGTATTGATAGTTTTCGAAAATATAGGCTGTTTTAAAATTGGTTTTAAGCTTTCCGAAACTTCCATCATATTCCAGTAAGTTTCTGTTAAAACCGTTTATGTATTTACTTTTGGTTTCAGACTCTACTATTAAAGAAGTGTTACGGTCGGTGTTTGAGCTCTGGCTGTATAGTTTTAAAATATGATTTTCATTGAATTTATATCCAGCATTAGCGCTTAAGGTAATAATGTCATATTGTCCATTCTGATTCCATCGCTGTTCGCCTCTCCAAGTATATCGATTTAAATATTTGTAATCGTTAGTCGAGCTATTTTTTGACATTCCAATTTGAACGCTCCATTTTTTGTTAGAAATAGAAGTTTTATAATTGATTCCAATCGTGTTAAAACTGCCGTAATCTAGCTTTAAATTATTCTCAAAACGATTAAAAAATAACAAATCGTTATTTAAGTGCACAGTTCCTCCAACAGCACCGCTTCCGTAAATAACACTTCCGCCACCCGCTTTTACGCTTATCGAATTATAATCGGAACCCGAAATGGTATTAAAATCGGTGCTTCCGTTCATTTGGGAATTGATATTAATTCCGTTCCAAATTACCGCTGTCTGAGAAGAAGTTGTACCTCTAAAAGAAACCGTAGAAAGCATTCCGCGTCCGTATTCTTTAAAATATAAAGTCGAATTAAAGTTTAATAAATCGGTTAGGAGCGCTTCATTTTTATTGACTACAGAATCATTTAGTTTTAATACAGATTGCGAAACCGAGTAGTTTTTTAAGTTTTTATCTGAAACCAATACTTCTTTTAAACTGGTAATAGAATCGCTCTGCGCCGAAATAATCTGGCACATCACAAAAGAACAAAAAGCAAGAAGTCGTTTTATAGTCATAATTTCTTCGCTCTTTTTCCCGAGAGCTCGATAATTGTTACAAAGGCAGGTCTCCTGGCTTGCGTCTTGCTGTTTACCTTCCCATCACGCAGGCGTGACAGTGGTGATGTAGTTACAGCAAGCATTCTTTTTTGAACTTAGCTTACAGTTGCGGGTACAGCTCAAGTATTTACTTGATTCCCTTTTAATGTGTTTTTAAATCAAAAACACAACCTTAATTTTCTGCAAAGATAAAGTTAAAAATATTGATTATTCAAATTTGTTTTCCATTTGATAGAAAATTATAAATAATTTGCACTAAAAATCGATTTTTATAACTTCTCCGAAATCAACTTTATTATTAAAAGCTTCTTTTAATGGAAGTGAATTCTGATGGCACAAAATGCTTCTGATAATTCCCGCATGGGCAACAATAACAATTGGCTGATTTATTTTTGAAATTTCATTAACTAAAAAATCACCAACTCTTTCATGTAATTCTACAAAAGATTCTCCATTTGAAACTTTGATATTCACAAAGTCTTCCATCCACGGATTGAGTTCTTCAGACGGAATTTCGTTCCAGCTTTTCAGTTCCCAATCACCAAAATTCATTTCTTTTAAACGTTCATCTTCGCGATAAGAAATGGTTTTGATGTTATCTTGAATATGTTTTGCTAAAATAACACAGCGTTTTAATGGGCTAGAGAAGATAATTGCCTCTGAAGGAAGTTCAGAAATAATTCTATCGAAAATTCCATCAAATGGAGCTGCAATATCAACATCTGATTGTCCATAACAGATTCCTTTTTCGCAGATGGTTTCGGTATGACGAACTAGATAAATTTCCATAAAAATAAAATACTAAGGTAAAATACTACTTCGCAAACCTGTTGTGTAGCGCCAAGACAATCTCCTGTATAACCGTCAATCCATTTCTGAAAATATCGGGCTAAAAAATATCGAGTTATAAAGACAGGGATTATGGTCAGGAGAAATCTACAATCAAAATAAGAGAATACAATTAACGGAATTAAACCAAAAAAGAATGAGCCAAAAACTTCTTTCCAAGTGTATTGTTTTGCAATAGGTTTACTTTTGCTTGAAGCATCTTCACGTGAATATTCGTGCGTAAAAATAATACTGATTGCCGCCAGACGACTCAAAGAATGAGCAGAAATAAATAAAAGGAAAATTAGTAAAATGTTATTAGTGAAGAGTGAAATGGATTCTGAAAGGAGTTTGAATTTTAATAGAAAAAGCAAAACCAATCCGATTGCTCCGTAAGCACCAATGGCACTGTCTTTCATAATCATTAAGATCTTTTCTTTAGTCCAGCCTCCGCCAAAACCATCACAAACATCGGCAAATCCGTCTTCGTGAAAGGCTCCGGTTGTTAAAACGGAAATCACGATAGAACAAATAACAGCTGTTTCTGTATAAAGAAATTGAGCAAATAGAGAATAAGCTATAAAAGAAATACTCCCAACAATCCAACCAATAAATGGAAAATATCTTGTGGCTTTATTTAGATAATCTGGATGATGAGTAATGTTTTTTGGACACGGAATTCTAGTGTAGAACATTAAACAGGTGAAGAAAATATGTAGTTCTTTTTTCATTTAGAGTGGGTTTTCATTTAGTATGTCATTTCGACGAAGGAGAAATCTCCGCAAGTAATTCCATTCTAAAAGAGGCTTAACTTTGTGGAGCTTCTAACGGAGATTTCTCCTTCGTCGAAATGACAAAAATGAGAATAAATGATAATGAAACATAATTATTTTTAGAAATTAAAATAATTACTATTTCCTACTTATACCCGCGCTTTCAAAACTAGCCATTTCATTTAAAAAAGCTTCAGCCGATTTTAAAATAGGAAACGCTACAGCACAGCCAGTTCCTTCTCCCAAACGTAAATCGAGATTTAAAATAGGTTTTGCTTCTAAGTAATTTAGTAATTCTAAATGTGCTTTTTCGGCAGAGCAATGGCAAAAAACAGCATTTTGTTTGATGTTTGGATTTATTTTAAAAGCAATTAAATACGCAACAGTGCAAATAAAACCATCAACCAAGATTAGCATTTTATTTTCAAAAGCAGTCAGCATTCCGCCAGCCATCTGAAGAATTTCAAAACCGCCAAAATAGGAAAGCTTTGAGATTAATTCGGCTTGACCGGAATAATTATCTAATGCCTTTTGGAGTAAATTTTGTTTTAAGAGCAGTTTTTCGTTTTCAACTCCAGTTCCTTTTCCTATACATTCTTGAATAGGAAAACCGGTTAAAACGCTCATCAAAACAGAAGCGGTTGATGTGTTTCCAATTCCCATTTCACCAAAACCAATACAGTTTGAACCCGATTTTGCAATATTTTCGACAATCGATTTTCCTTTTTCAAAACACAATTGGACTTCAGATTCGCTCATTGCAGGGACATGCAGAAAAGACTGTGTTCCTTTTGCAATTTTTGCATCGATTAATTTTGCATTGGTTGGAAAATCATAATTAACGCCCGAATCTACAATCGATAATTCTATATTATTCTGATTGCAGAAGACATTTATAGCCGCGCCACCATCCAGAAAATTATTGACCATTTGTCGTGTAACATCTTGCGGATAATCACTTACACCATGATTTGCAATTCCGTGATCTGCTGCAAAAACGACAATATTTGGTTTTGTAATTTTTGGATTTAAAGTTTCAAAAACCGTTGCCATTTGAAAGGCTAAAGATTCTAACATTCCTAAAGAACCAACAGGTTTTGTTTTTGAATCTATTTTTTCTTGTAAAAGAGTATTGAAATCGGATTTGTTTTGTATTTCGTTTTCTGATTTCCAATCAAAATCAGGAACATTTATTTGATGAATTTCTTTGATTTCAGTACAGATAGGCGCTTCCGATTTCTGTTTCCAATGCAATTGTTGCAGCATAGGCTGATTGTTGTAATTGGTGGCTGGTTTTCCGATGCAGAAATATCCCAGAGGTTCTATATTTTCAGGTAAATCAAGGATTTTTTTAAACTGATAATAATTTAAAATCGAAACCCAACCCATTCCATAACCTTGTTCTGTTAGTGAAAGCCATATATTCTGTGCAGCACAAACCGAACTGAATTTTACGGCTTCATTACTGCCAATTGTTCCAATCGTAAACTGATTGAGAACCGAACGATCATAAGCAATAACAAGTCCTATTGGCGCTTCTTCGATTGCCTCGAGTTTTAGTGATCTGTAAAGTTCTTTCTGTTCTGGATTATCGGTTAGTTCCTCGGCTTTTTTATTGTAATCTAAAAAGAGTTTTTTAATAGACGTTTTAACCTCGTCTGACTTAATCAGAAAATACCTAGTAGCATCTGTCAATCCGACAGAAGGCGCCCAATGCCCAGCTTGTAAAGCTTTCTGGATTACTTCGTCTGGAACTTTATCGGTTGTAAAATGTCGTGTGTCTCGTCGGGATTTTAATATATCGTCTAAATTACTCATGTTATAAAATTACAATTTTTAAATTCCAAATTCCAAGCGTTAGGCACCAAAAAAGAAAATTCCAAATTCCAAAACTTGGCTAAGCTTTAGAATTTAGAATTTAAAACTTTGAATTTCGTTTCGATTTATTGGAATTTGGAATTTCTAATTTGGAATTTTTTACTTGATTTTAACTGGAATTCCAGAAACCATGAGCACAACTTGATCAGAATTAGCGGCGAGAAATTGATTCATCCAGCCTTGAAGTTCAACAAATTTCCTTCCTATGTGAGTTTCTGCATGAACGCCCATTCCGATTTCGTTTGTTACAATAATGATATTGGTATTTTCATGTTTGGCAATGGCCAGAAATTCTTTTTTAGCTTCTTCTAAACTTAGTTCCACATCATTTTTAGTGTCGATAAAAAAATTAGTCAGCCAAAGCGTTACACAATCAATTAAGGCGGTTTTTCCAGAAAAATCAATTTCACTTAAGTATTTTTCTTTTTCAATATTAGTCCAATGTTCGTCTCTTTCCTGCTGATGACGATCAATTCGGTTTTGAAAATCTGCATCCCACTTTCGAGCAGTTGCTACATATAAAGGAGAGTCCGAAAGTTCTAAAGCTAGTTTCTGAGCATACCCGCTTTTTCCGGAACGCTCGCCGCCAGTTATTAAGTAAATCATTTTTATTGGTATAAGTTATGAGTTTTGTTTGGCAATTTATAAATTTAATCGCGAGCTATTCATTCATAACTCATAATTTATAACTCCTAATAAGGGCAATGTCGACAGTTGTTTCCGCAGCAAGTTCCTCTTTTTAAGTGAAACCAAGCTTTAAAAACGTAATTGCCATTTTCGATATAATAATCAATACCTTCAATTAAATTGTCATTTTTTGGCAGTAGCATAGCCTTATTATTAAGAGCCTTTTTTGGATTTACGGTTTCGACATAAGCATCAATTTTATCCTCGCAGGCTTCCTTAAAGCACACAGGACAAAGGCAATCGCCTGCGTCGGAAAGATTGAAAATAGGCGGATAATTGTTACACCAGCACTTATTTTCGGGTGAAGTGTCTCCGCATGAAAAAGCGGTTTCACAACTGGAGCAGATTTTTGTTTTTGGTACATTCATCAAATAAAAGGCTATTTGTTTAAATTTGTACGAATAAAGGTAAACAAAAAAAATAGAAATTAATTTACCTTTGTGGCTACACAAAACATAAAATATGAAATATTTTTTCCATAAATTACCAGTCGTTTTTGTACTACTTATCCTGATCGGGTGTAAAAAGAATGAAGCGCAAGATGTTGCAAAATCTACTACTGCCAAAGAAAGTATCGAATTTGCTTCTGGACTTTCGATTGTGAAAAACGAAGGCTATTCAATTGTAAATGTGAGCAATCCGTGGCCAAATGCTAAGACAAAATTTACTTACATTTTAAAAGAAAAAGACGTACAAATTCCAGATAGTTTAAATAAATATATTGCTATAAAAGTTCCTCTAGAAAGCGTTGTTGTAACTTCAACTACCAATATTCCTTTTTTAGAAATGTTAGAAGTTGAGAATAAACTGGTCGGATTTCCCCATACCGATTACATTTCTTCGGAAAAAACAAGAGCATTAATTGACAAAGGTTCTGTAAAAAACGTTGGACAGAATGAAAAACTGAACATCGAACAATTAATAGAATTATCGCCAGATTTGATTGTTACGTTTGGTGTAGATAACAATAATCCGATGCTGGATAATCTTAAGAAAAGCGGTTTAAATGTTTTGATTCAAGGTGATTGGATGGAACAATCTCCACTAGGAAAAGCAGAATGGATTAAACTTTATGGCGCTTTATTCGGAAAGGAAGAAAAAGCAAAAGAATTGTTTGATAAAATTGTAGAAAGCTACAATCAGGCGAAAAAATTAGTTAGCGATAAACCAGCAACTTCAAAAGTGCTATACGGTTCTATGTACGAAGATGTTTGGTATGTTGCCAAAGGAAATAGTTGGGTGGCAGAGTTTATGAAAGATGCAAAAGCTAATTATTTATGGGCTGATTTAAAAGGAACTGGAAGCGAAGGTTTGTCTTTTGAAAAAGTTTTGGACAAAGCAAAAGATGCTAATGTCTGGATTGCTTCAGGATCTTTTAAAAGTTTGGATGAATTGCAAAAAGCAAATCCGCATTATGCTGAATTTGATGCTTTTAAAAACAAAAGTGTTTATAATTTTGAAGGTAAAATGGGAGCGACAGGCGGAACGGTTTATTACGAATTAGCGCCAAGCCGCCCAGATTTGGTTCTAAAAGATTACATTAAGATTTTTCATCCCGATTTATTGGCGAGCTACGAATTTACTTTTGCATCAAAACTGAATTAAATTGGCGAATAAAAAAAGAAATACCATTTTATTTGTCGTTCTGGCTTTAGGTCTGTTATTAATGTTTTTTGCTAGCATTAGTTTTGGATCGGTTACAATTCCGCTAAAAGATGTTTTGGCAAGTTTAACGGGTGGTCATGCTGTAAAATCAACTTGGGAATATATTATCATTAATTATCGTTTGCCAAAAGCGATTACGGCAGTTTTAGTCGGAACCGGACTTTCAATAAGCGGACTTTTGATGCAGACTTTGTTCCGAAATCCGCTTGCAGGGCCTTATGTTTTAGGACTGAGTTCTGGCGCAAGTTTAGGAGTTGCTTTCGTAATTTTGGGAGCAGGATTTCTGCCTTCTTTTCTAAGTGTAATAGCATTGTCTCAATACGGAATTGTTTTAGCATCTACTTTAGGAAGCACGTTGGTTCTTTTTTTAGTTTTAGTTGTTTCGCAACGATTACGAGATACAATGGCAATCTTAATTGTAGGTTTAATGTTCGGAAGTTTTACAACCGCAATCGTAAGTGTCTTAACTTATTTTAGTACTGCAGAACAGCTTCAGAAATTTACTTTTTGGTCAATGGGAAATCTAGGGAACCTTTCGTGGACAACAATTGTAATTTTAACCGTTTGCGTTGGAATAGGGTTGCTTTTAAGTGCCAAAAGCATTAAACCTTTAAATGCTTTGCTTCTTGGAGAAAATTATGCTAAAAGTATGGGATTAAACTTTAAGCAAGCCCGATTAATCATCATTTTTGCAACGAGTATTTTGTCTGGCGCGATTACAGCATTTGCAGGGCCGATTGCTTTTGTGGGTTTAGCAGTGCCACACATTGCAAAACTGACTTTTCAGACTAGTAATCATACTATTTTATTTTGGAGTACTCTCTTTTTCGGATCCATCATAATGTTATTTTGTGATATCGTTTCTCAAATGCCAGGCTTTGATGTAACGCTTCCAATTAATGCAGTTACGTCTATAATTGGCGCGCCGGTTGTCATCTGGCTTTTAGTTAGAAAAAGAAATTTTAAGTAATTTTTTGCCACAGATTAAAAAGATTTCCTCAATCTAAAAAAACTTAGAATCTTAGGATCTCAGCAACTTAGAACCTTTAAAAAATGAAAAACATTCTATCGACTTCTAACCTAAATATTGGATACAAATCCAAGAAAGGCGTTACGACTATTGCTGAGAATTTAAATTTAAACCTAGCTTCTGGAAAACTCATTACTTTAATAGGAGCAAACGGAATAGGAAAGTCGACTTTACTTCGAACGATTACTGGAATCCAAAAGCCATTGTCTGGAAATGTTTATTTGAATGAAAAAAAGATTTCAGATTATCAGCCTTTAGAACTAGCACAAAATCTCAGTTTAGTTTTAACGGAAAAATTACCGCCAAGTAATTTGTCTGTTTTTGAATTGGTTGCTTTAGGGCGCCAACCTTATACCAATTGGGTTGATAAATTATCTGAAGAAGATATTATAAAAGTTCATGAAGCAATGAGTTTGACTCAAATCGAACATTTGGCTTCAAAAAAGCATTTTCAAATCAGTGATGGGCAATTGCAAAAAGTCTTAATTGGACGAGCTTTGGCTCAAGATACGCCATTAATTATTCTGGACGAACCAACAACTCATCTTGATTTGCTGCATAAAGTTTCATTATTCAAATTATTAAAAAAGCTTACACAGGAAACTCAAAAATGCATTTTATTTTCAACACATGATATTGATCTTGCGATCCAGTTAAGCGACGAAATGATTATGATGACACCAGAAAATATAGTGCAAGACCAACCTTGTAATTTAATTTCAGACGGAAGTTTCAGCAATTTGTTCAAAGACGAACATATTATATTTGATGCTGAAAAAGGGAAGTTTATTGTGAGTTAGTTTTTTGAGGAGCTAATCCTGCTGTTCGCTATATCTTTTGTGGCGAACACCGCCACAAAAGGATGCCGCTTCCATCAGGGCTAAAAGTCCTGTTTTCATAGGAAAATTATTTTGTTCAATTAAACAATTAAACCTTTTTCAACTCAATTTGTCTCTTTGCTTCACCAACCACAAAAGCAACCGAATTAGCAATATTAAAACTGCGAATAAGCGGTGACATCGGAATCGTTAAATGATTTTCGAATCTTGCCATAAATTCTTTGCTCAAACCAACACTTTCTTTTCCGAAAACCAGCCAGTCTCCATCTTGAAATTCATTTTCTAAATAGGATTTATCAGAATGCGAACTCATTAAAAAGACACGAGAACGATCGGGAATTTGTGCAATCCATTCTTCTACGTTCTGATATTCAGTAACATCAAGATGAATCCAATAATCCAATCCCGAACGTTTTAGATTTTTGTCGTTAATTACAAATCCGAAAGGGTGAATTAAATGAAGACGGCTTTCTGTGCCAACACATAATCTACCGATATTTCCGGTATTATTTGGTATTTCAGGTTCTACAAGAACAACGTTTAACATCTTTTTGAGTTATGAATTATAAGTTATGATTTATGAGTTTTTCTAAATTATCTAATTATTTAATTGCCACATTCTCTAATTGTCAAATTGATCAACCTCGAGCACTTCTCCTGCTTTTAGGTTTTGCAAATATACGTTTCCTATTCGAACGCGAACGAGACGAAGCGTTGGAAAACCAACTGCTGCAGTCATTTTTCGAACCTGACGAAACTTTCCTTCATTTACAGTAATAGAAGCCCAAGAAGTCGGGCCATGGCGTTCGTCTCTAATTTTTTTGGCTCTTGGTCCAAAATCAGGAATTTCTGTGACGATAAAAGCGGTGCAAGGTTTTGTTTTATATTTTCCGCCATCTAAGCCAATTTCGACACCTTTTTGCAATTGTTCGATAGCTTCAGGAGTAATCACACCATCAACTTGAACATAATATTCTTTGTCGACTTTTTTGCTTCTCACCAATTCGCTCACCATTCCGTCGGTTGTTAATAAAAGCAAACCTTCAGAATCTTCGTCCAATCTTCCAATTGCCATTGTTCCTTCGGGGAAATCATGCAATTCGCCCAAAAGCTTTTTCTTTCTTTTTAATTCATAAATAAATTGGCTTAAATAGCCGTAAGGTTTAAAAAGAATAAAGTGTCGGTGCATTTTTAATTTTTTGCAAAGATAGTTTCTTTCTTAGACTAAATCTTATAACTGTTTTTCAGATTTCATTTTTTTCAGCCATTGATATACAAACCAAATTACCGTAACGGTAAAAATGACAATTAAAACAGGATAATAGTTTTCGAAAAAATCATGAAAATAAGTTCCGATTAAAATGTAAGCAGAAGCCATGCAGAGTTTGATCAAGATAAATTCGGAATTGGACCAGCTGGTTTTGATTTTGAAGAAATTCATAACGATTAGGTTGTTAAGTTGCTTTTAATAAAGGTAATAAATAAAAAAGCAGATGGCAATTATAAAAGAAATGCAATCTTAAGTCATAATTTTTTGGGAGCAAGAATTCGTAATATTATAATTTAAATCTAAAAATGATATTGTTATGGAAACGAATAATTTAGGAACGAAAAAAATAAACGGAACGCAAAAGGATATTGATGAATCTAAAGGAAAAAACATTTCGCACGATAAAGAATTAAAAGATGCAAAACTGAATAAAGAATTGGTTACCGATGCCGATGGAGATAAAAAAATCGTAGATCGCGCCCGAAATGAAAATGAGGATATTAAGAAAGCAATTCATCAAACAGATCTAGATAATCCAAATGCAAATCGCGGCGTTGAAACAGAGGAGGAAGCAAAGAAAACAGTTGAGAATAAAGACCGAAATTCTGATATCACACCTAACCGATATCCAAATTCAGATCCAGAAAGCCATAAAGACCGAGGTAATATGAAATTGGATGAAGAGGAATAAGACAATACAAAATTTTAAGTAAAATCTAATCAATTTTATGTCAAATAACATAACATTAGCGGTAAGAGTTAATGTTATTGTAAACTCTTTTCAAACCTTGAGTATCGGTGTATATCTTCGTAAATTAGAGGTACAAATTTAAATCTTAAGAATATGTCACTTTTAGAAAACAAAGTTGCATTTGTATCTGGAGGCGGTTCAGGAATTGGACGCGCAGTTGCAGAAGCATACGCTCGAGAAGGAGCAAAAGTAGTAGTATCTGATATAAATGTAGAGCACGGTGAAGAAACCGTAAAAATTATAAAGGAAAAAGGCGGAGAAGCTTTTTTCGTAAAAGGAGATTCGTCGAGTGCAACTGACAATAAACACATGGTTGAGGTGACCGTTTCCAAATACGGCCGTTTGGATGTTGCTTGTAATAATGCAGGTATGGGTGGACCAGCCAAACCAACAGGAGAATATGATCCCGAGGCTTGGGATAAGGTTATAGGATTAAATTTAAATGGTGTTTTTTACGCTTGTCGTTACCAATTAGAACAAATGGAAAAAAACGGCGGTGGAAGTATTGTTAATATCGCTTCAATCCATGGGCAGGTTGCAGCTCCGCTTAGTCCGGCCTACACCGCTTCTAAACATGCAGTGGTCGGATTGACAAAGAATATAGCAGTAGAATATGCGCAAAAAAATATTCGATGTAATGCTGTTGGGCCAGGTTACATTGAAACAGCACTTTTAAAAGACAATTTGAATAAAGAAATGATGCAGGCCGTTGCGGCAAAATCTGCAATGAATCGTTTAGGAACAGCAGAGGAAATTGCCGAATTGGTAGCTTTTTTAAGTTCTGAAAAATCTTCTTTCACAACAGGAAGTTATATTATAGCCGATGGTGGTTATACCGCAGTCTAATTATTTTTTAGAGTAAATAACAGGACAATTGAAAAAGGCAGTAAGCGAAAGTTTACTGCTTTTTTTGTTTGTAATTCCGTATTATTTGTAGGAAATGCGGTGTTTTATGACTTTTTAGAATGTTATTTTGTTTTGAATAATGTTTTGTTTTGAGGCTTTTTTGTTAGTTTTATTTTATTATATTTAGTGTTGTGTTAAGTTTTAGTGAAAAATATTTACAAAAAAACTAAACATTAAGTTTATGGTTTTGTAATATTCGCTTAACTTTAAAGACGATAAATTTGAACTCTAAAAACTCTATTCTTTAACATATGAAAAAACTCTACATTTCGCGCCTTTTGGCTCTTTTATGTTTTTTTAGTTGCATCTCTGAAGATCTTTTTGCTCAGACAATGCCAACGCCACAAGCATTGCCTGTCAATCAAAAACTTGATACATGGCAAGCCACCAATGCACAGTTTCCTGCTGGATTTCAGGGTTGGACTTTAGGAACTAATGATCCTGGAATAACTCAATACTTAACTTCTCCAACTTTTACAGATTATAATACTATACTTACTGGTAAAGGAGCGAATACTAATTCAGGAGGTTTTTATAATTATGTTGGAAAACTAGGATTTTTAAATACAAATAATGTCAATCTAACAATTGGTTTTGCCTTCTCAAGTGTAGGAACGACAAATGTACAAGTTGTGTATAATGTTATGACAATTAGAAATCCCTATGATGCCACAAACACGAGAATTAATGAGGTGATTTTGCAATATAGAGTTGGGACTACGGGGAATTTTATTTCACTTTTAGGTACTGCATACCGAAATAATACTGCAAACCAAACTGGTACAAATGTAATTCTTCCACAAAATCCCCAACTAAGAAAAATTACTTTACCTGCAGAATGTGATAATCAGCCTGTAGTGCAAATACGTTGGATTTCAAGACAAGTTTCAGGAAGTGGGGCACGTCCATCTTTTGCAATTAATGATATAAAAATCGAAAAAGATATTTATGCTCCAACAGATGTTTCTGGATATCCAAAAGCTGCTAATATTTTAGGTGAAAGTTTCGATTTTATTAATAAAATAGATGAAGTTGGAAAAACGTACTATGTTTTACTTCCAGCGGGTAGTGCAGAACCAACAGTTGCACAAATAAAAGCAGGGAAGGATTCAAATGGAACTGCAGCATTGCAATCGGGAATTTTTGATGTTACTAATTCTGATCTGGAATATGTAAAAAGTTTTACAGGATTGCCTTTAAGCACATCATATTCTATTTTTTCTATCTCAGAAGATGTTGTTGGAAATGTTCAGGCATTGGTTAATAAAGTAGATGTGACAACTTTAAGTGTTATGCCTCCTGCTATATCTCCATCTGTTGCTATATTAAATTTAGGTGGTACCGAACCAAATTTTGATCCTTTAATCAAAAGTTACCAGATAGGGGCTTCAGATCTTACTGCAAATGTAGTCGTTACTGCGTCAGGAAGTTTTACTGTTTCAAAAGATAATGCAACATTCTCATCATCTTTAACTTTTGTTCCAACCGATTTTGATGCTAATGCAACGCCAACAGTTTATGTAAAATTTACCCCAACTTCTGTTGGAAGCTTTACAGGTACAATAACTCATGAAACAACGGGAGGCATTACTAAAACAGTTAGTTTGACTGCTTTAGGAGTAAATCCTTACGTGCAAAATTTTGACGATCCAAATGTTTTTGTAAACAGCAAATGGTCACAATATAATGAGGCTGGACCTCTAAACCAATGGTCGCATACAACGCAGTCAAGAAATGTTAATTCTGGAACTGGAGCAGTGCTTATGAACGGATTTTCGGATAGCGGTGCAAGTAAAGATTGGTTAATTTCCCCAAGATTACGTTTAGATAGTTTTAGCCAAATTCCATTATTATCTTTTTATTCTCGTCAATTTTATGATGGACCATCTTTAAAATTAATGGTTTCAACCAATTATGATGGAGTTAGCGACCCAAATACCGCAATATGGACACCGATAAATGGAAGATTTCCACAAGATACAGGAAGTTATGTGAAATCTGAATATATAAATTTATCAGCTTATAAAACAGATCACACCTATTTGGCTTGGGTTTACGAAACCGCTTCTGGCGGAAATGATAATGCTGCAGAGTGGTCTTTTGATGATTTCGCTATTATTGATGAATCAAAATATGTGGATTCTAATCCGCGTTTAGATTTTGCAGATGTAAGTCCAAATTCGGTTTCTGCTAGTCAAACTTTTGTTTTTGCAGCAGCAGGCTATGGAGATATCACTATTGAAGCTCCTGCTTCTTACGAATTGTCATTAGATAATATTTCATTTTCATCTATTATTGTTGTTCCTTCTGCAGATGCATTAACAGGAAAAACAGTTTATGCGAGATTTGCTCCAACGACAAAAGAACCAATTATTTCTGGTGATTTAACTGTTACAGGAACATCTCTAAGCAAGAAAATAGGTTCATTTACGGGAACTTCTATATTAAAAGCAGATACTTACGATGTAGTATCTTATAATTTAGAGTTTTTTGGAACTGATGTTAGAGATAAATCAGGTAAGGAATTTGGACCAACAAATGATGCGTTACAAATAGAAAACGTAGCCAAAGTAATGAACAAATTAAACGCAGATGTTTATGTCGTTCAAGAAGTTTCGGATGAACCAGCACTAGATGCTTTAATTCAAAAAATTAGCGTTAACGGAAAAACATTCGATAAGACAATTTCAACTTCTTGGTCTTATTCATTCCAAGCTTTAGATCCGTATTTTCCGCCTCAAAAATTGGTAGTGATTTATAATACACAAACGACTACTGTAAAAAGCACAAAAGTATTGTTTAAAGATTTATACGATCAAGTTCGTCTTAACACAGTAGTTTTGCCAGGTTATCCAGGAACAGATACTCCACAAGAAAATGATGATAGTTTTTTCTCATCAGGACGTCTTCCTTATTTAGTTCAAGTTGAAGCTAATATTGGCGGAGTTAAAAAAGAAATTAATTTGATTGATCTTCACGCACGTGCAAACAGCGGAACTGATATTTCAAAATACAATCAGCGTAAGTATGATATTGACTATCTAAAAGATGCATTAGATGCTGAATATCCAGATGCAAATTTAATTCTTCTTGGGGATTTTAATGATGATGTAAAAGCGTGGGTTGGAAATGCAAATACAGCTTCTTCTTATAAGAAATTTGTAGATGATACTACTAATTATAATGCTTTAACATGGGATATTAGTCAAGCTGGGGCTTATAGCTTCTTAAGTTCACAAGGATTTTTAGATCACATTTTAATTTCTAATGAATTGAATGAAGATTATATAGCCAATTCAATTGCAGTTTATGATCCAAGAAATGATATTGCAAATTATACGACAACAACTTCAGATCACGGACCAGTAATTGCTCGTTTCGAATTGAAAAAAGATGTACTTTCTACACCTGATTTTGGAAAAAATAAATATTTCGTTAAAGCATATCCAAATCCTGCAACAGATGTTTTGAATTTTGACATCAAAACAACTTTAGGAAGAGATTTAAAAATTAAACTATACGATTTTAATGGCCGCACAATTGGAAACCCAATCAGTGTTAAAAACGAATCTGAAGTTAGCACTGCAGTAGTTGCTGTCGGCAATCTAGTTTCTGGAGTTTATTTTTATACGGTTACAGAAAATAATAAAGTAATTTTTAAAGATAAAATCATCAAGAAATAAGCAATTTTAATAGAAACAGAAAAGGCAGTCATTTTTTTGACTGCCTTTTTTATGCAAATATTTTTCTGATTTCGTTTAAATCGATTTTATCTTGATTGGTAAAGAGATAGAAATAATCTAACTGCCATTTCTGAGTTTTCTGTGCTTGTTTACTCGTGGTTTCATCCCAAGGCGGGTAAACTCTTGTCGCTCTAATTCCTTCTTTATTTTGGGTAGAAAAAATACCTTTTTCAAGTAGCGTTTTCTTCGGAAAAATAAATTGTCCCCAATTTTGATCTTTTCTAACATTGACAATTACAAAATCAATAGCATCTGAATCGTCGAAAGGTTCGATGATTCCAGATTGATTTCGTTTCCATAAAGTAACAAACTGTCCTGTTTTGGTTGGAGTTATTTTAGCTTCTCTGTAGCAAATGCTTTTATTGTTCAGCACGAAACGATAAGCACTATATTCTTCGCTTTCAAGTTCTTTTTGCAAAGAAGTTGGCTGTAATGCAGCTTTGTCAAAAACAGTTTCTTTGCTTAATAGTAAATCAGCGGGAGCTGTTGTAAAATCCATAAAATTCAATTCTCAAGTATTCTTGAAAATTACTGTAAATTTACTTTAGAAAGAAACATTCAGACCAAAATTTAATCCCCATTGGAACTGGTTGAAAGACTGACTGTTTAACGGATTGATATAATAATTCATAGCAGGTTCAACAAAAACATTGGTTTTTTTGTACACGCGATATTGAACCGTACTGCTCAAAGTAGAGCCGTAAACATAATCATTAGCATTCATGTTTTCTCCTATAGAATGCCCATCCAAATTCACATTATTAGAAATTAATTTACCCACAAAGCCTCCTGTATTTAAATTAATGCTGGCTTTATTTTTATTAAAAATAGAATAAGAAACCTCAAGTGGCATCTCAATATATCTTAAATTTTGGTCCAATTTACCTGTTTGCACGTTTTCACTTTTTAGAGCTTCTTTTGTACTATTTGAAATCAAAAGATAATCTTGAGCCGGTGCGTTAGAGGAAGCAACCGGATAACTATCAGGAGCAAAAAAAGCATTGCTTTTGGCAGTTAGATACGATACATTGGCAACACTTTGTCCTAATTCGTTAATTTTTAAACCAGAACCTACGGCCCATTTTTTATTAATGCTGTATTTCGTTTTTACTCCAAAAGAATTGGACTGCTTCGAATCGTTTACGTTGCCAAGAGTTTTTTCGTTCTTAGTATTTTCAGAACTTGCAACCCCAGCAAAAACAGCAACTGCCCATCTTTCTTTTTTGTCAATCAAATTGTTTTTTTTCTCTTCTTCTTCTTTTTGCTTTTCGGGAGCTAAAATTCCTTTTTCTAAATTCTGAAGTTCAGCAAGCTGTACAGAATCTGTTTTGCTTAAACTATTATTAAGCTTTAAATCATCTTTTATAATAACTGCTTTATCTGTGCGGATGTTTTCATTTTTTCTTGCAATTGAAGCATTCGAATTATAAGCATTCGTATTCGCCGAAGAACTTTTGTTTACAGAAGAGTTTACACTATTGAAAGCAAGATTCTTATTGTTTTTAACTGTCAGCTGTTCATCAAAAATAGAATTGGAAAGCTGTTTTTTAGGCGCTGAGTTAAATTTAGTTTGTTTTCCAAATGCGATTCTTTCCTCAGTAATTCCTTTATTTGAAGCTTTCGAATTGTTGTTTCCTAAAATAGATTTAGAAGAAGATTTTGCGATTGATTTGTCTTCGTATGAACTATAATTTTGAAACGCAACAGATTGATTTGGAACATTGGCAGGAGTTGGTGTGCTATATTTAGAATCTTTTTTATTGGTTCCGTTTTTAGAATTTGTTTCCGCTACAGAAGTTTCTTGAACTGGAATTCCTGATTCTGTACTGAACTGATTTTTTCTTGTCGAATTGTGATTTAAAGAATCTGCTGTTTTGCCAATATTTTTATTTTGATCTAAATTTCTGTTGTTAGAATTATCGTTTGTTTTTTTATCCAAAACAACACTATTATTGCTGTTTTCTAAACCGCCATTGTTGATTTTTATATTTTCAGGCGAAGCAGTAAAATGTAATATTGAAGGCAGAAGCAACCCTAATAATAAGCATGCAGCAGCCGACCACCAAAGAACAACTCTCTTCTTCTTTTTAGGTTTGTCTAATTTTTCTTCAATCTGACTCCATAACTCTGGAGGCGGAACACTCGAAAAGTCTTCCATTGATGAAAAAATATCTTCTATTTTGTGCTTCTTCATGCTGTTTTAAAATTTTTTATGCTCAAAATTCGCTTTTGTAATATATGCTTGGCGCGATTTAAATTTGATTTTGATGTCCCTTCGGAGATTTTTAAGAGTTCGGCGATTTCTCTGTGTTTCATTTTTTCAAATACATACAAGTTAAAAACCGTCCGATATTGATCTGGTAAATCCCGAATGTACTCCAGCAGTTTTTCCTGTTCTATCGGAATAGCTTCTAATTCCTCTTCTTCTACAAAATCGGTATCGGGATCAAAAACATCTAAAAAGAAACTCTCTTTTTTCTTTTTGTTTAAAGTCTCGATAAGCTTGTTTATAAAAATCCGTTTCAGCCAGCCTTCAAAACTTCCTTCAAATTTATATTGGCTTATTTTCTGAAACGCAATTACAAAGGCCTCCTGAAAAACATCTTTAGCGTCATCCTCGTTCTTCATATATTTCAAACATATACCATACAAAACAGGAGAGAACAACTGATAAATTTTCAGTTGTCCCTCCCTGTCATTTTTCATGCACAGTTTGATATATTTTTCTAACTCGTCTTTCAAGAAATGGTTCAAATTTGATTTTGCAAAAATAGTTTTAAATAGCTTACAAAACTATCTTTTAAAAATAGTTCGAGTACCGTCTTGACTGTTGCTTACAATTGTTAGGTTTTGATTGTCAAGGTTTTCTATTACGTAAGTTTTGCCTTCAAACGTAATTAGATCATGTTCCGATTGGTCAAAATATCCTTTTCCTTTTTCTATCAGATAAGTGCTGTTTCTTATCTCCACATTGTCTTTATAAGTAATAACCCTTCCATCTTGAGTAAAGATGATTTTTTTGTTAAACCCAATTGATTTTGGGGTCGCCACATAAGGATTATTAGAACCTCCTACGGATTTCTCCCAAATCCAAGTATTTATTATTGATCCTGCAGCTTCTTCTCTAGAAGCATTTACAGAAATCATTGATGTAAAAAGAAAACAGACAATAAAAGATAAAAAGAGTTTCTTCATGATTGAATTATTTTAAGCTTGTAATTTTTTCTTGAATCGTTTTTTTGAAAATTTTTATTTCGGCACTTTGGTCTGAGGTGTCGTTGTTGTCAATATAAACCTTAGTAAGGCTTGCACCTTGACGCAGTTCAAAATAAATTCCGCCTTGATCTCCAGCGTCTGGAGTACCGTATGTTTTAGTTTGTCCTTTTAAAGCTAAAATTTCTGCAGGAACATCTTTTAATAATAAAGTATATTCACCTCTTTTAATTGTTGGAGTATATCTGTATTGTCCAAAATCATATTGTTTTGCTCCAACATTTAAGAATTTTAAAGTGTTGTAATCATTAATTTGATAGAATTTTTGACAGTCTGAGCTTAAACATTGGTTGTTGAAACTTCCAATAATAATATTATCTGCATTTTCTGTTGTTTTATTGAAGATCATTCCTTTTGTTGTTTTCGGAATCAAAACAAAATCAGTTGGGTATGTAGGAGCTTGAGTTACGTTTTCACCTACCGCAGGAGTTCTTTCGTAATAGTTCACAACGATTTCGCAATTGTTTTCTACAATAGAGCTAATTACAATTTCGTAACCGCTTGTAGGTTTAGCACCGGCAAAAATTCCAACTAAATATTCTTTTGTAAAATCAATATTAGGGTCGCTTGCGACCGGGCAGTTGTTCGTATGTTTTGTAAAATATTCATTCATTTTTTCTTGAGATCCAATAACAATTGCCGCTGGATTATTTTGCAATGTTTTTTCGCTATAATTACAAGAGAAAGGAAAACCAGTAAAATTTACAACTGTATTTGTACCGCAATCTACATAGTTATTTCCGTCATTGAGAGAACAGGCGCTGAATCCGAAGGCTACAAATAAGCCAAGCATTAATTTTTTCATAATTATTTTAATAGGTTATATTTTAGTAGATAGAGGTTTCAAAAAAAGGTTGCGTTGAGGGGGTAATTTTTTTTAAAAATAAAATGTTGGTTTAGTTTGGATTGGGAATGAATTAGTGAAATTTCTATTTTAAAAACTAAGCACTACGTATTATTGCGTACTTTTACGTAAAATAGACTTAGTTATGACCGATTATATACCGTTTTTATTAGGATTTGTTGTTGCACTTTTTATAGGCATATACGTAGGCAGGATGCTATCTGCATCAAAATTTCAGTCAGAAAAAGCTATTTCTGAGGAAAGATTAAATGCCATAAACGGTCAATTGCAAATGCAGAAAGAGCAGTTTGAAAACGAAAAAAATAATTTGCAGAAACAGTTGCAGCTGAGTATTACTGAGAAAGAAAACATTCGAACAGAAAAAGATAGCTTGGCTATTCAGCTTTCTAAAAAAGAAGTAGATTTTGAAAATTTATGGGAACGCCATAAAGAGCAAAAAAGTGAAATCAATGAGCTTCAAGAAAAATTTACCAAAGAATTTGAAAACCTTGCCAACAAAATTCTAGAAGAAAAATCGGCTAAGTTTACTGAGCAAAATACCGTGAACATGAAAAATATCCTGACGCCTTTGCAGGATAAGATTCTGGTTTTTGAGCAAAAAGTAGAGCAAACGCATAAAGAAAGTATTGATTATCATGCGGCACTTCGTCAACAGATTATTGGCTTAAGTGAAATGAACGCACAAATGAGCAAAGAAACCCTAAATCTTACTAAAGCATTAAAAGGCGACAGTAAAATGCAAGGAAATTGGGGCGAATTGGTTCTAGAACGTGTTCTGGAAAAATCGGGATTAGAAAAAGGAAGAGAATATGAAGTACAGCAAAGTTTTACTAACAGCGAAGGAAACCGCGTTCTGCCAGATGTGGTAATCAACCTGCCAGACGGTAAAAAAATGATTGTCGATTCTAAAGTATCGCTTGCCGCTTATGAAAAATGGGTAAACGAAGAATCGGAACTTTTAAAAATAGAATTCCTTAAAGAACATGTGATTTCCATAAAAAGACACGTTGAGCAGCTTGGAAGTAAAAATTATCATGATTTATATCAAATGGAAAGCCCAGATTTTGTACTGCTTTTTATTCCGATGGAACCTGCTTTTGCAATTGCTTTAAACGAAGATCCTTCTTTGTACACAAAAGCATTTGACCGAAATATTGTCATTGTAACGCCAAGTACTCTTTTGGCGACTTTAAGAACGATTGACAGCATGTGGACCAATCAAAAACAGCAGGAAAATGCGTTAGAAATTGCTAGACAAGCCGGAGCTCTGTATGATAAGTTTGAAGGTTTTGTTTCTGATTTAGTCCGAATTGGGAATAAAATTAAAGATACCAAAACAGAATATGAAAGCGCCATGAATAAATTGGTTGACGGAAAGGGTAACTTAATTTCGAGCGTAGAAAGATTAAAAAAAATGGGAGCAAAGGCAAAAAAAGCACTTCCTGAAAATATTATCGCAAGAGCAATCAATTCTGATGAAAATGAATTATTGAATTAGAGATTAAAGAGGCGAGAAGAAAGAAGAAAGAAGAAAGAAGAAAGAAGAAAGAATACAACTAATCAAAAAATACCAAAAACAAAACATGAGTACAGATTTTAAGCCCGTTTCATCATCAAAAGTTAGTATATCAGAATTAATGTTGCCTTCGCATACTAATTTTAGTGGGAAAATTCACGGAGGATATATTTTACAGTTATTAGATCAAATTGCCTTTGCGTCAGCATCAAAATTTAGTGGAAATTATTGTGTTACCGCTTCTGTAGATACGGTAAACTTTCTTAAACCAATTGAAGTTGGAGAATTAGTTACCATGAAAGCTTCTGTAAATTATGTCGGAAGAAGTTCTATGGTCGTAGGAATTCGTGTAGAAGCAGAAAATATTCAGACAGGAGTTATTAAACATTGCAACTCATCTTATTTTACAATGGTTGCCAAAGATAAAGAAGGAAAAAGCGTTCAGGTTCCTGGATTGATTCTATCTAATTTGCAAGAAGTACGTCGTTTTAGAAAAGCAATAAAACATATTGAAGTTCGAAAAGAAGTTGAAGAACACGAAAAATTAGCCAATATAAATTCTATCGAAGATCTAGCAAGCCTAGAAAAATATAATGTTCTTTTAGAAATTAGCTAAATTTTCTTATATTTATTTGATATACATTAAATATTAGAAAATATGATCAAGTTCGGATATACAATTTTATACGTTGAAAATATCGAAGAATCTATTGCATTTTATGAAAACGCATTTGGTTTTTCGAGAAAATTTGTCACACCAGATGGTGATTATGGCGAATTAATTACGGGAGAAACAACACTTTCATTTGCTTCAAAAAAATTAGCTTCAAAAAATTTACCTGATGGTTTTATCGAAAGCAGTTTAGAAGACAAACCTTTTGCGATAGAAATTGGTTTTATAGTAGAGAACGTGCCTGAAGTTTTACAGAAAGCAACTTCTTTTGGAGCGGTTATGGTTTCAGAACCAGTAGAAAAACCATGGGGACAAGTTGTGGCTTATGTTAGAGATTTAAATGGATTTTTAATTGAGATTTGTACAGAAGTACAAGGTTAAAGATAAAAGCCTTTTTTGAAAATGAATTACATACAGAACAAACCTTATTTTGTGTTTTTAGGATTAATAATAGTTCTTCTACTATATGGCTTTTATAAAGGTGATCAAATAGTAGATATTAATATCTATGATACTTATTATATAATTTCATGGAAGTTTTTAATGATTCTTATTTCTGTAATTTATGGATTGTTGGCTTTAACTTATTTCTCAATTTTGAAATTAAATTTCAGCCTAATAAACTGGATGACGATTTTTCATGTTTTGATAAGTACGGTTGGTTTAATAGCACTTTTTATTTTGCCTAAACTGATGCGAGATGATCTTCCAATGGATTTCTCAGCTATAATGGAAAATGCAAAATTCAATGAAGGAATAGGGTATGGAATTGCAATTGCCATTTTTGTATTATTAGGAATTCAATTTTTGTTTTTTATTAATGTGATTTTTACTTTAATAAAAGGAAGATCATAAACATTTTGCATTTTACGATTCCTATTTTATAGCAAAAAAACATTCACAAATATTTAGCATAAGTTCCAAAACTTTGCACGTAAAAATTCCGTAACTTTAAGTGTAATTATTGGGTTACGGATTTTTTTTTCACTGAGTATTGCCGTTCGATTTTTCAGATTAATCAGAATCTGATTTTTTTCTCTCTTAGTCCAGATAAATTGAATGACATAATTGTTTAAATGCAGACGATTATGAAAACAACTACTTTATTATTTTTATTTTTTACGGCCTTTTCAGTCATTGCCCAAGACAAATTTTTTACTAATACGGGGACAATAAACTTTGAGGCGTCTGTTCCTTTGTTTGAAGAAGTGAGAGCTGTAAATAGACAAGTTGCTATACTTTTAGAACCTAAAACAAGTACTTTTATTTGTACTGTTATCATCAAAGATTTTCGTTTCAAATTGGATTTAATGCAAGAGCATTTCAATGAGAATTATATGCAAAGCAATCGTTATCCTAAAGCGGTGTTTAAAGGCAAGATTGAAAAATTTGATTTGAAAGATATTAATGAAGTAGAAAAAGAATATCAGATAAAAGGGAAACTTAATCTACGCGGAAAATCGAAGGAGATTATTGTAAACGCTTTGATTAAAAGAGTTCCAGAGGGAATTCAGATAATTTCAGATTTTCCAATAGCAGTATCCGATTTTAATATTAATATTCCAACTCCTATAGCATCGAAAATTGCAAAAACAGCCAATACAGAACTTACGGGTATTATTCGTAGCGATGAGACAATGCTGACTTTGAAATAAGAGTTACTTTATACAATTAATAAGCGTCTTTTCTAAATCTGTAAATTGAAAATCGAAACCTGTTTGCTGGATTTTTTCTGAAGAAACGCGCTGTCCTGTTAAGATGGCCTCACTCATTTGTCCCAGTAGAATTTTTAATACAAATGCCGGAACTTTAGGAATCCATATACTATAATCGTAGAGTTTTGCCATAGTTTTAGAAAATCGGGAGTTTGTGGTATTGTCGGTTACACATGCATTGTAGGCACCTTCGAGTTTGGTGTCTTCAATGCTTTTTAAATAAATCTGGCACAAATCTTCAATATGAATCCAAGGAAGATATTGTTTGCCAGAACCCAAAACAGCACCAAAACCAGATTTAAATGTGGGAATCATTTTTTTTAAGAAACCTTCGTTTTTACCAAATACAATTCCAGTTCTAATTTTGACTGTTCGAATATTTAAAGAACCAATTTTATCGGCGGCATTTTCCCATTTCTGACAAGTAATGCCAAGGAAATCATCGGCTGGTGGGGTATTTTCAGTACAGATTTTATGACTAGTAAGGGCGCCATAAATTCCGATGCCTGAAGCAGAAATAAATGCTTCCAGTTTTTTATTGTTCATCTCCAAAATAGAATAGATCATTTCAACAGGTCTTACGCGACTTTCTATAATGGCTTTTTTACGTCTTTTGGTCCACCTTTTTTCTACAATTCCTTCACCAGCAAGATGAATAATATAATCGGCATTTAGAACCGCATTTTTATCAATGTAGTTTTTCTTAATGTCCCATTTATAATAGGTCACTCTTGGAGTGTTTTCTCTATCAGAACGACTCAAAATTGATACAGAAAAACCTGCTTCGATCAGAACATCTGTCAAATATTTACCGACGAAACCAGTTCCGCCTGTTAATAGAACATTTTGAGCCATAATAGTTTATAATATATTTAACAGTGTATAGTGTTTAAGGATTAGTAAAGGTACTTAAACAATGTTTACCTTTATGGCAAATTCTAAATTTTAATAAAATGGCGACTAAAAAAAAGGTAATTACCAAAGATGATATCGTTTCAAAATATATGGAAGAGGTTTTAGAAAAAGGCCAAAAACCAAAATCGGTTTATCATTTTGCCAAAGAAAATGATTTTACTGAAGCTGAGTTTTATGCTTTCTTCGGAACATTAGAAGGTTTAGAAAAAGAAATATTTCGACTGTTTTTTGAAAACACGATTACTCTTCTGCACAAAAATGAAGAATATCAGGGATACGATATGAAGAATAAAATGCTGAGTTTTTATTTTACTTTCTTCGAAATCCTGACAGCCAACAGAAGTTATGTTTTGCAATCACTTAAAATAGACCGAAACCCACTCAAAAATTTAGTTCAGTTAACAACTCTTCGAAATAGTTTCAAAGAGTATGTTGTTGCAATTTTGACAGATGATTACAGATTAGAGCAAGAAAGATTTCAAAAATTTCAAGAAAAAGCTATTCAAGAATCTTCTTGGTTGCAATTAATGATGACCATTAAATTTTGGATGGAAGATGAATCTCCTGCTTTTGAGAAAACGGATATTTTTATTGAAAAGTCTGTTAACGCTTCATTTGAGTTAATGAATGTTGCGCCAATGAATCATCTGATTGATTTTGGAAAATTTTTGTTTAAAGAAAAAGTACACAGCAGATAATGAAAACAATAGATTATATCCCAACTTCTAAGATTGAACGAGCGGGAAAATTGGTTCAGACAGGTGCTAAAATTGGTGTAAACTATGTAAAGCATTATGCTGAAAAAATGGTAAATCCAGATTTAACCCGTGATAAGCTAAATGAGAATAATGCAGAAGATATTTATGACGGACTAAAAAGCTTAAAAGGAAGCGCCTTAAAGGTGGCTCAGATGCTGAGTATGGATAAGAACTTTCTGCCTCAAGCTTATGTAGAGAAATTTTCTTTATCACAGTTTTCTGTTCCGCCACTTTCAGCTCCTTTGGTTTTAAAAACTTTCAAAAGCAATTTTGGAAAAACACCTTACGAAATTTTCGATGAGTTCAATCCGAATTCTGTAAACGCGGCAAGTATTGGTCAGGTACATTTGGCAAAGAAAAATGATAAAAAACTGGCAGTTAAAATTCAATATCCTGGAGTTGCCAATAGTATTTCGTCAGATTTAGCTTTGGTAAAACCCATTGCGATTAGAATGTTTAATCTTCAAGGAAAAGATTCTGATAAATATTTTAAAGAAGTTGAAGATAAGCTGATTGAAGAAACAAACTATTTGTTAGAATTAAAACAAAGTCAGGAAGTTGTTGATGCTTGCAGCAAAATTGAAAACATCACTTTTCCGAATTACTATCCAGAATTTTCATCAGAGAAAATTATTACTATGGATTGGATGACAGGAATTCATCTTTCTGAATTTACAGCCATAAATAAGGATCAAGAAGCAGGAGATAAGTTAGGACAAGCGCTTTGGGATTTTTATATGTATCAAATTCATGTTTTACGGAAAGTGCATGCAGATCCGCATCCGGGAAATTTTTTGGTTGATGATCAGAATCAGTTAATTGCTTTGGATTTTGGCTGTATGAAACAAATTCCAAACGATTTTTACACTCCGTATTTTGAGTTGATCAATAAAAATGTAATTACAGATGACAAGCTTTTCAATGAAAAATTATTCGAATTAGAAATTCTGCGCAAAGATGACACGCCCGCAGAAGTGGAATATTTCACCGAAATGTTTCATGATTTATTGTCTCTTTTTACAAAACCTTTTCAAAACGAAACTTTCGATTTTGCCGATGAAAAATTCTTTAACGCCATTGCTGAATTAGGTAAACGTTTCTCAGAAGATACAAACCTGAAAAAAATGAACGGAAATCGCGGTTCTAAGCACTTTATTTACATGAACCGTACTTTCTTTGGTTTATATAATTTAATGTTCGATTTGAAAGCTAAAATTGTTGTTGACAATTATTTGAAATATTAAAGTTTTTGTTTCAAGTTTCAGGTTTCAAGTTGGATGAACTTTACGTATAGAACTTTGTCAAATTTTAAAACTTTGACAAAGTTTTTTTTGTTTAGTTTGTCATCAAAAGAGAAGTTGAAGAATAGTATATCTATATAGGATGTCATTCCTCGTTTCTAGGGATAACAAGATTGTCTATAACCTGAAACCTGAAACCTGAAACTTGAAACAAAAAAATACTTATTTCAAAATTCCCGCCTTGTAAGTCGCAATCGCACGATCTCTCGCAAAAGCATGATCAACCATGGGTTCTGCGTAACCAAAATCAAACTCGGGAATCCATTTTCTAATATATTCTCCTTTTTCGTCAAATTTCTTTTGTTGGATTTCGGGATTAAAAACTCTAAAATAAGGAGCGGCGTCACAGCCTGTTCCTGCTGCCCATTGCCAGTTTCCTACGTTTGAGGCCAATTCAAAATCTAAAAGTTTTTCTGCGAAATACGCTTCGCCCCACTGCCAATTGATCAATAAATGTTTGCAAAGAAAACTAGCTACAACCATACGCACGCGATTGTGCATATAACCTGTTTCGTTTAATTGTCGCATTCCAGCATCGACCATAGGATATCCTGTTGTTCCAGAACACCAACGTTTAAAATCCTCTTCGTTATTTCGCCATTGAATTCCGTCATAATTGGACTTAAAATTATGATTAACGCAATTTGGAAAACTAAATAGAATCTGAATAAAGAATTCTCTCCAGATTAACTCGCTAAAAAAAGTTTGATTTTTTCGGTTAGCCCAATTTACTAATTTTCGGATGCTTACTGTTCCAAAGCGTAAATGCGGCGAAAGATAAGAAGTGCTGTCCAGAGCTGGAAAATCTCTGGTTTCTTTATAATGGGCAATTTGTGTTAAGTTGTGCGGAAGAACTTGTATAGAGCTTCTTTCAAAACCTATTTCAGCTAAATCTGGAAACTTGAATTTGTTTTTCGAAAAGTTAGATTGATAGGGACTAGAATCATATTCGGGAGCCGATCCAGAAAGATTATATTTCTCCAGCCATTTGTTTTTGTAAGGTGTGTAAACGGTATAAGGAAGTCCGTCTGCTTTGGTTATTTCTTTTTCTTCAAAGATTACATGATCTTTAAAAGACAATGATTGAATGTTGTTTTCTTTTAATAAAGATGAAATTAAGCTGTCGCGTTTAATGGCGAATGGTTCATAATCTTTATTAAAGAAAACATTTTGAATATCAAATTCTTCGACAAGCGATTTCCAAACGGCATTTGTTTTTCCTTTTTTGATTAAAATGGAAGAATCAAGTTTGTTTAATTCTGAGTTTATTTTTTCTAATGAATCATAAATGAAAGTTACCCTTGCATCGTTTTTTGGAAGATGTTCTAAAATATCATCATCGAAAATAAAAAGAGGCACGACAGGAAAATCTGATTGTAAAGCATGAAATAATCCTGTATTGTCTTCTAAACGCAAATCACGTCTAAACCAGAATAAAGTAACTTTTTGTTTTGTCATTGTTGTTGATTTTCCGCCACGAATTCACGAATTAATGGCTTGTACTTTTTATTTTTTAGAATTAAATAATTCGTTGATTTTATTGAATCTGTAATCGAAAATACTTTTGAGTTTGTTTTTTACGACTAAACTATTCATGATTCGGCCTAGAATTCCGTATGGAAGAGCGTAATGAACAATGTCGGTCATTTTGGTTCCTCCGTCTGGTGTTGGTTCGAAGAAATGTTTGTGATGCCAAAGTTTATAAGGTCCAAATTGCTGAATGTCTACAAAATACTCGTTTTCTTGGCAAGCCGTAATTTCGGTAACCCAGGAAGTTTTAATTCCGAAAAGAGGTCTTAAGGTGTATGAAATTATTTGTCCGTGATACATGCGCTTGCCGTCGTAATCCTGAATTTGAAAATTCATATTATCGAGAGTAATGGTCTGTAGGTTTTTCGGACTTGAGAAAAAGTCCCAACAATCTTCTACACTTGCATTTATATGCTGTACGGTTACTATTTTGTATAATTTCATAATCACAATTCTTTCTTGAAATATCTGAGCGTTAAGGGGTGAAGTGCAACTCTTTTATGGCAGGCATTTTTAGCCAGACACAAAAAAGAGGAAAGGAAACACCCAAATAATTCTACATTTTATAATATTTGAATGGTACGAACAACATTCCGAAACATTCTCCTTTTTCTTTGTTGAGGTGTTTATGGTGTATTTTATGGGCTTTTCGTAATCCGATGAGGTATTTGTTTTTGGTGTTTTTAAACCATTTAAAACGCTGATGAATCAAGATATCGTGAATTAGAAAATAACAAACGCCGTAAAGTGTGATTCCGCAGGCAATGAAAAACAAATAATTAAATCCGCCTTGAACGCCAAAGTAGAATAAAATAATACTTGGAGTGGCAAAAATGACAAAGAAAATATCGTTGCGCTCAAAGGTGTTTTCGTATTTCGGCTGATGATGATCAGCATGAAAATACCACATAAAGCCGTGCATGATGTATTTATGCGTGAGCCACGTAACACATTCCATGAAAAGAAAAACGCCTAAAAAGATTAAAAAAGAAATCATTTTATAAATGTTGAGGTTTTAAAATTATCGTTTTATTGGTTTTGAGTTTAGCTTTAATTTATAAAAGGTTAACTCAAAAGAGTTTGCGGTTAATATTTTCCTTTCGACGAAATGACAAAACATTATGATTAATCTATACTAGTTTCAATTTATAAGTCACAAATGACTGTGCCAAAAGTCCCGCTTTGGTATAATTAGAGACACGAATTCTCGAATTTCCAATCTCGTAGTAAGGTGTGTGTTTTAGCTTTTGAAGTAGTTTTTTGTAATAAACATAAGCGGTGTAAACCCCAAATTTTGCTTCAATTGGTAATTTTACAATTCCTTGGTAGGCAATTCTAAAATCTTCTTCGATTTCTTTTATGATTTCATTTTTCGAATCTTCGTTGAAATTATTCAGATTCACGCCTGGAAAATAAGTGCGATTCAAGATCGTATTATCGTCTTTTAAATCTCTTAGGAAATTGACTTTCTGAAAAGCAGAGCCTAAACGCATGGCTTCGTTTTTCAGCTGTTCGTATTTATGATCTTTTCCAGATACAAAAACTTTCAAACACATTAATCCGACAACATCTGCAGAACCGTAAATGTAATCTATGTATTCGGTTTGTGTTTGGTAATTTGATTTTATAAGATCCATCTTCATGCTTTTTAGAAAAGCCTGAACTAGATCATCACTGATGTTATATTCTTTTACAGTCTGTTGAAATGAATTCAAAATCGGATTTAAACTAATGCCCAATTGCATTGCTTTGTAATATTCTTTTTCGAAATCTTCAATAAGATATTCTTTTTCATAATCATGAAATGAATCTACAATTTCGTCTGCAAAACGAACAAATCCGTAAATGCTGTAAATGGCATCTCGAATGCTTGGCGAAAGCATTTTTACGGCTAGCGAAAATGAAGTACTGTAATTTTTGGTTACCAGTTTGCTGCATTTGAAAGAAACGGCGTCGAATAGTGATTTCATTTTTTAAGATCTAAAAGATTTTTGAATTAATTCAGCTGCGAGTTTTCCTGAAATTAAAGCAGGCGGAACACCTGGGCCAGGAACGGTTAATTGTCCTGTGAAATATAAATTCTTGACTTTCTTGCTTTTTAATTTTGGTCTTAAAAAAGCGGTCTGCAAGAGGGTATTGGCCATTCCGTAAGCATTTCCTTTGTACGCGTTGTAGTCGTTTACAAAGTCGTTTTTACAAAATGATCTCTTAAAGATAATGCTATTTTTTATTTTTTGCTGCGTAAGTTCTTCAAAACGAGTGATTATCTTTTCGAAATATTCTTCTCGTAATGCTTCGTTATCTTCAATTCCAGGGGCTAGGGGAATTAAGAAAAATCCAGATTCCATTCCGTTAGGAGCCGCAGTCGCATCTGTTTTGGATGGGAAATTGGCGTAGAACAAAGGGGCATTTGGCCATTTTGGATTATCGTAAATATCTGCAGCATGTTGATTGAAATCGACATCAAAAAATAAGGCGTGATGCGAAATATTTTCTATTTTTTTATTGAAACCAACAAAAAATAGGAGAGAAGATGGAGCAAAAACTCTGCTTTCCCAATATTTTTCAGAATACATTCTGTGTTCTTTTTCAAGTAAAATTTCCGAATGATGATAATCGGCACCACTCAAAACAATATCGGCCTTAAGGATTTCACCATTAGTTACAATTCCTTTAGCCGTTTTGTTTTCGACAATTATTTTATCAATTGGCGAATTGGTTTTAATGGTTACGCCAAGTTCTAATGCTAATTTTTCGATTCCTCGAATAACATCAAACATTCCAGTTTTAGGATGCCAAGTTCCTAAACCGAAATCGGCATAATTCATAAAATTATAAAAGGAAGGTGTTTTAGATGGTTTTGCTCCAAGAAATAAAACTGGAAATTCGAGAATCTGGATTAATCTTTCATTCTTGAAATTTTTCCGAATATCCGTGCTGACATTTTTAAAAAACTGATTGAGTTTTAATGCAGTTTCTTTGGTAATTAATTCAAGAGGAGAAACTCCTGGGCGATAAACCAAATCTTTGATTGCAATGTCATAATTGCTTTTGGCTTGGTCAATAAAGATTTGCAGTTTTTGACCGCTTCCTTTTTCGATAGTTTCAAAAGTATATTTTATCTCTTCTAGATTATCATAAATGCTGATGAAATCATCCATTCCGAAATAAACACGATACGCCGGATTTAATTTTATCAGTTCATAATAATCAGAAGGTTTTTTATTGAAGTCTTGAAAAAAGCGTTCAAAAACATCTGGCATCCAATACCAGCTTGGTCCCATGTCAAAAGTAAAACCCTCTTCCTTAAATTGTCTGGCGCGCCCGCCAATGGTGCTGTTTTTCTCGTAGACAGTAACTTTGTTTCCTTGTTGTGCAAGGTAACATGCGGCTGCTAAAGAAGAGAAGCCTGAACCTATTATTTGGATAGTTTTTCTCATTTGTTTAACAAATATAAGAAAAACTTAAACAAAAATAAATTAAAGCATGTTAATAGTTTCTTCCATCGAATCAAAAACTCGAATTCTGTCTGTTAGGACTTTCTCATCAATGTATTCGACCATTTTACCCATAAGCCAGATTTCGTTGTTTTTCTGCAATAATTTCTGTCCCATAGATTTTACATATTGATTAATTACGCTTCGGTCTGGCTGAACAGTCATAAAGGAAATAAACGTAATGTTCTCAAAATGTTTGGTTAAATCCTGCAGGTTTTCAATTGGCATACTTTCTCCCAGATAAATGGTTTTATAGCCTTTATCAAGGATTTCGTATTGCAGGTATAATAATCCTATTTGGTGAATTTCGTTTAGCGGAAGTGATAAAACAAAAATTCGATCGGTTTTAATAGGTTTTCTAATTTGAAGACTTTCTGTGTAAATCAATATTTTCTGCTTGATTAAATGACTCATGAAATGTTCATTTGCAGGAGTAATCGTTTCAGACTGCCATAATAATCCCAACTCTTTTAAAAGAGGCAAAAAATGTTCTTTAAAAACTTCTTTAAATGTTTTTTCAGTAATAAGCCAATCGAAGGTATTGAAGAATAATTCTTGATCAAAGTTCATCATCGCCATTTTAAAAGAAGTGATGGCGTAGTTTTGAGAATTTTTCTTTGAAATTATTTCGCGTACCAGTTGTGGTATTTTTTCTTCAGGATAGGTTGCAATTTTAGAAATCTTATAGCCGTATTCATGCAGTAACGTAATGTTTAAAAGTTTCTGCAGGTTTTGAAGATTGTAGAATCTAATATTAGTGTCGGTTCGCATAGGTTCAAGGATATTGTATCTTTTTTCCCAGATGCGTATGGTATGCGCTTTTATTCCAGATAAGTTCTCAAGATCTTTAATGCTGAAAACAGTTTTAATATTGTTTATCATTTTTCGCGATTAAGTCAACAAATGTAAAATAAAATCTTAGATTCGGCATTAAAACTAAATTAAAAAGATAGAGAATTAGAGGTTTACGTATTCATAATATATTTTTTACCTAAAATCAGGTATTTATTTCTTAAGAAATATATTACTTTGATAAAAAACAAAACAGCCTGTCAGATTAAAATCTTGACAGACTGTTCTTATTTTTTTTGCTTTATGTATTATTTGCAGAAAGTGGCTCTATTTTTTGCGGCGCTTTGGCTTCCTAATTCAATTGCTTTTGTAAAATCCTTGCAGCAATTTTTCTTATCACCAATTTTGTTATAGGCCAATCCTCTTAAATTGTAGGCAACATAATCTTTCGGGTTTAAACCTAAAGAAGCTGTGCAATCTTCAATTGTTCCTTCATAGTTTTGCAGTTTGTAATTGACATTGGCTCTGCCGGTAAAAGCGTCTGCATTCATATCGTCTAACTCGATTGTTTTGCTAAAGTCCGCTTGAGCGCCTTTTAAATCGTTTAGCTTGAATTTTGCCACGCCACGGTTCTGATAAGCTTCGACAAATTTAGAGTTCATGCTGATGGCTTTGGTATAATCGGCGATTGCGCCTTTTGTATTTCCAGCTTCAGCTTTTTTCATGGCTTTGTCAAAATAGCCTGTTGCAGATTGCGCCCAAGTCGAGCATGACACCATAATAAATGATGCTAATAGTAGGTTTTTCATAAAACTAATTTGGGATTAGTGATTTAATTATTTCCCAACGAATTTAAGAAAGTTTTTATGTTGTGAGAAAATTTCTTTTTTTTAATATTGGTTAGAAAAAAATGTACTTTAAGATTTCGGGTATTAAATGGCGTTTAGCGATAGTATTTTTTATTGACTACTTTGTTTTCATGATTTTCAATTTCTATAAAAACATATTTTTTAGTGGCTTTTTTTATTTTTACAACCTGATTTAGTTCGCTAACCATGCAGTTAATTACTTTTGATTGATTTAGATTCTCTATTAAATTGTCTTTCTTCTTTTCTAGATCATATATCATCAAAGAATCGTAGCCTTTTGCGTATAAAAGAAGCTCTGGGTTTTTAAAACTGTCTACAATAAATCCTGATTTTATTATTTTGCCACTTTGTTTTTCGATTAGTTTAAAGTCATGTGGATTTCCGCTTCCAAATGAATTTACAAAAGCGAAATATTTATTGTAGTCTGCGCCAATGTATCCTAGATTTTTATGAGGCGCTCCATATCCCATAATGTTTAATGTGTCGATAGTTTTGTCTCCTTTTTTTAAATTTAAACACATTTCAATGGGGCTGTTTTTATCTTTTTGAAAATATTTAAATTCGATACTGTATCCATTGCTTAATTTGGTTTCGTAATCGTATGGGTTGTATTTGTTAAGGTATTCAATAGTTATTGTATCTCTTTCTTGGGTAGCCTTTTCTTTGTCTGGTTGAGAATTGCTTTTGTCAGTAATAATATTTATTACTTTTTTTTTGTGGCTTTTTGTCTTTTCTTGGCAGGAGAAAAAAAGAAGGCAAAATGTAGAAATTAGTATTGCTTTGGTTTTCATAGATGCTTAATTAATGCAATTAAGCTAATGTAGTTTATTGGTCTCAGATCGGGGTTTAAAACCCTGCAATTTATTGCAGTACTTTAGTAATGCGAAAAAATCTTTACCTTTAGATTATGAGTACAGATTTAAGAAAAGGTTCGCATACAGTAAGCCGA
>Ga0308163_10000184_pt1 | contig 167256 bp, 129 predicted proteins | sample PhyTR1_FD_201037 | JGI IMG/M metagenome (GOLD analysis project Ga0308163, IMG submission 201037) | Phyllosphere microbial communities from UC Gill Tract Community Farm, Albany, California, United States - DLSLT.R1 | ecosystem: Host-associated > Plants > Phyllosphere > Unclassified | place... | reverse complement strand
ACGTTCGGTAAACGCAGTAGCTTCGAGAAGAAGACGGAAAAAAGTCCTTAATATGGCCAAAGGCTATTGGGGATCAAGAAGTAAAGTATTCACTGTAGCTAAAAATACGGTTGAGAAAGGTTTGCAGTATGCATACCGTGACCGTAAAGTTAAGAAAAGAGAATTCCGCGGATTGTGGATTCAGCGTATCAACGCTGGAGCACGTCAGCACGGTATTTCTTACTCTCAACTGATTGGTAAATTGGCTTCTAAAAACATCGGTCTAAACCGTAAGGTTTTAGCTGATTTAGCAATGAACCACCCAGAGGCTTTCAAAGCCGTAGTTGATACAGTTAAATAAGATATCAATATCATTTAACAAAAAAGGGAGCAAATTTGCTCCCTTTTTTGTTATTGAAGATTTTAGCTGTTAAGCTTTGTCTGCATTTCCCTTGCGGTGATGTTTTTTGTCCTTTTGTGTTGCGCGGATCTCAGCCATCTTTTTCTTTTGATCGGCTGTAAGCACCTGATCAAGTTTAGAATCGGTTGCCTTTTTTACCGCGGCATGTTTCTCATGCTGAGCTTTTCGGGCTTCTTTATTTTCTTTATGCCACTGTTCCGCTTTCTTGAATTTGTCAAGCTCGATAGCATAAACCTTCTGCTTCTGATCTGCAGTTAGTGAAAGCTCTTTTTGAAGCTTCGCAGTAGTTTTCTCTGCCCTTTGCTCAACAGTTAGTTTCTCTTTTGGTGCGTGGCTCTGTGCATAGCTGCCAGTAAATGCAACGGCAGCTATGGCTAGTGTTAAAAATAATCTTTTCATGTGTATGTTGTTTAATCCATAGAGTGTGAAAAGACCAAAGAGTTTAATGAGACATTTGAAATTTTTAATTTTTATTCATTTGTGACAATGATTTCTGCATTTGTGACATCATGTTGGTTAGTGTTTCAATAGTTGGCTCAGGAGCCGGATCAGGCAGCGTAGAGCTGATGTAAGCCTTAGCTTTCCATATCTCCAGAATATCATCTGCTGCAACGGTATAAGGGTCGTACATCTTATTGTCTGATACCAGCTTCAGTTCCTTTAGCTCTTTAAACTTGTTTCCAGCTCTTTTATATACCACTCCTTCGCTTTTACTAACGATAACATAAGTCTCTCCGGTTTTCACCTCATTCCAGTTATCCATATACTCTCCGATGATTACACTTCCCGGATGTATAGGCAGCATAGAATCCCCTACAATTTCAAAAGCCCTGAAGGTACCTTGTTTTAACAAGGGTAGGGGAAGCTGGAATTTTGGTAGGTCCTTAATATATTCGGGATCCGCGAATCCATTTAAATAACCTGCACTAGCTTTGGTAGGCACCATTTCTATGTTCTCGTTGTCTTGCTGATCCACAGAAATACTAAGTATTCTGAGGTTTGAACCCTGACCTTTTAATTTCGGTTTCCACTTATCAGTGATCTCTTCGTTGATAAATTCATCGATAGTCAGCTCAAAGTGTTCTGCTATTCTTTTTAGCAATTCGTATTTCGGTTCTGCGCGATCTTCTTCATATGCACCAACAAGTGATCTCTTAATGCTCATGATGTCAGCGAATTGCTGCTGTGTATGGCCTTTTTTCTTCCTTAAGTACTTGAGATTGCCGGATATATTAGACATAAAATAAAAGATTAAAAATAATTTGTATTTACTAAAATAGTTAGTATTATTGTACCAATAAAGTTAGTAATATTTATTCGTCCTGCAAATATATATACTAATTTAATTAGTGGTAATAATTTAAGCTGAAAGCAATGAAAAAATTTGTCTACATCGTGACCGATAGAAACCGTACTAGTTTACATGTTGGAATGAGCGCTGATTTAATTAAAACGCTTGATTTCTACAAAAAGATGCCCAGCCTCTTTTTTGACAGCGCCCAGCAGCTTAACCGCCTGGTCTATTTTGAGGAGTTCAAAACCGAAGCCCAGGCATTAGGCAGATTTAAACAGATCAGCAGGTTTACCAGAATGCAAAAGGAACGTTTGGTGAGGTCATGCAACCCTGACTGGGTAGATCTTACGATCGGGCTTGACTTTGAGCATATCACAATGAACAGGCCGTTGCCAAACCAGGTAAAAATGGCGTTGTCCATTATGTCTTAGACAAAGCGCTCACAAACGGTAACCTTATCTAAAGGCTGAACTAAACATCTAACCAATATGAACGATAATAAATCATTAAATCATGCGATTGCTGATGAGCTAATCATGAACAGGATTTACGTGCTGAGAGGAAAAAAGGTGATGATTGATGAAGATCTCGCCTTACTTTATCACGTGGATGTAGCAAAAATCAGGGTCCTGTTACGCAAACATCCCGAACGTTTTCCTGAAGATTTCCAGTTTACACTGAATCCACAGGAACACGGCTCCCTCCAACTTCAGGATAGCACTGTATCGCGTGTTCTGCAGAATGAGGAGTTTCCCATAGCCCTCACAGAACAAGGATTATCTATGTTGTCCGGAATGATCAAAAGTGACAGATCAGTTGCTGTAAATGTCAGGATCATCAGGATATTTACGCTGATCAGGCAAGTGCTGCCAGATTACCCCGAGTTAAGCAAGGAATTCGCAAAATTCAGCACCAATATGATTTGCCATAAATAAAAAAACCTGCAGGTTTTGAGTTCCTGCAGGTTATCTATCTTCTAGTTTTCTTTCTTCTTACGCTCACGTTCTTCCTGGCGTTGTTTCCGTCTGAGTTCTCTTTCTTCTTTCCTCGTTAGCGGAACTGTAGGTGCCACTAGCTGTTTTGGCGCAGGCTCCGGACTTTTCTTTTCCTCGGCCTTTACTTCCTCCTGCTGTTGAGCTCCAGACTCACCTTCTGCTGCTGGTGCTACGTTGAGAGAGTCTATTGCAGTGCTGTCTGTTACCGTAGTATCCACCTCCTCATAAACTGGAGTAGGACAGTTGATGCTTCTAGTAATTGGCACTGTAGCTTTCGGAAATGCTCCATAGGTATATCCGGTGCTTTTATCATGGTAAACCTTTTCCATAAATTTCGCAAAGATTGGAAGGGCAGTTCTTGAACCTTCGCCAGTTTCACCATTTTTAAAGTGCGCCGTGCGTTCATCACAGCCAACCCATACACCAGTTACCAGATCCTTGGTAATACCCATATACCAGGCATCCACATAGTCTGATGATGTTCCGGTTTTGCCACCGATTTGATTATTGTTCTTCCAAAGATCCCATTCCCATAAGGCCCTTGATGTTCCTCCGGGTTCGTCCATACCACCCCTGAACATGTATAACATCAGCCAGGCGATTTCTTCAGATAACACCCTTTTAGACTTTGGTTTGAAATCATCAATTACATTGTCATCCTGATCGGAGATTTTCTCTACCAGAATCGGGTCTACTTTTACCCCCTTGTTCAGGAAAGTACCATAAGCCTTCACCATTTCATAGACAGAAACATCATTGGAGCCCAGACTCACCGAAGGTACCGACTGTAAATGGCTGTCAATCCCACATTCATGTGCCCATTTGACTACATTCTCCCAGCCAACTTTCTCCGTTACCTGCGCTGTTACTGTATTTACAGAACGGCCCATTGCTGCACGAAGCGACATTTCTCTGTATGTAGTATTCCAGTCCGCATTACGTGGCTCCCAATACTTCGTTTCTCCCTTTTCCTCATATTTGATCCTCACCGGTTTGTCGGTGAATGTATCACAAGGCCCCATGCCGCTTTCAAAAGCTGCGAGATAAGCAAATGGTTTGAAAGTTGAGCCAGCCTGGCGTTTAGCCTGGTTCACATGATCGTATTTAAAAAACTTATGGTCAACACCGCCAACCCATACCTTGATTTTTCCGTTAAAAGGATCGAGTGTCATCATTCCCGTATTCATTATCTTACCATAATAACGGATCGAATCCATGGTCGAAAATAAAGTATCCCGGTCTCCTTTATAGGAGAAGATCTTCATGCGTTTCTTTTTATTGAAATAAGCTTTGATGGAATCAGGGCTATTGGCAAACTTTTTCTCCAGCATCGCATAGATAGGGAGGTTACGCATAGCACGGTCAGGATAGTTAACCTTATGCCTTTCTGAATCCTGCCATGGGTCCTCATTTCCCCAAACATTGTAGAACCTCTTCTGTATGATCCTCATCTGGTCCGCAACAGCTTCCTCTGCGTATTTTTGCAGTTTAGAGTCAATTGTGGTGTAAATCTTTAGCCCATCTTCATACAAATCATAGCCATTCTTTTCACACCATTTTTCCAGATATTTGGATACTGCAGCACGCAGGTAAGAGTCACCATCGCTACCCTCGTCGACACTACCTTCTTTGAGTTTCAGCGGGGTTGCTTTAAATTCTGCCAGCTGTGCATCAGTGATGTACTTGTACTTGTTCATCTGCGATAAGGAAACGTTTCGTCTCTCCAGCGCCTTTTCCGGGTAACGGATCGGGTTATATGCCGAGGTTCCTTTCAGCATGCCCACAAGCATTGCAGATTCCGGTATGGTTAATGAATCAGTTTGTTTATCAAAGTATATCCTTGCGGCCGTTTTGATACCATAGGTATTGTTACCGAACGAAACAGTATTCAGGTACATGGTAATGATATCGTTTTTTGTATAATTGGATTCCAGTTTCACTGCTGTCATCCATTCTTTAAGTTTAGATATGATTGTACGCACAACCGGTACATGTTTGATAATACCCTGGGCTTTATTGTAGCGTGTACGGTACATGTTTTTCGCCAGCTGCTGAGTAATTGTACTCGCGCCACGTTTATCGCCCGTTGCGGTAGAAACTCCACTTGACAGAAGCGACCAAAAGTCTATGCCCATGTGTTTGTAGAAACGTACATCCTCTGTAGCAACCAGCGCATTGATCACACTGGGTGATATTTGCTTAAAATCTACCGGGGTACGGTTTTCTTTGTAGTACCTGCCAATTAGTTTTCCATCTGAGGTATAAAGTTCAGAGCCCACACTCAGCGTGGGGGTTTTAATATCATGATAGGAGGGAGAGTATCCAAAAAGCCACAAAAAATTCAATTGCAGTGCACAAAAGAAGATGATAACGCTAAAAATAAATATACATATATAGCGAAGGAATTTATTAGGGATCTCTTTAAACATGTGATAAGTTGGAATATCTAGTAAAACACTTTATGGTGAATCTTGTTTAGCAATGACCTGCAAATTAACGCAAATAAATTCCTAAAATTTTAGCCATTCTAAAATACGTTTAATCTGCAGACAGTTGAGGCCGCTAAATTGCTTGTAGTAAAGCAGGTTAAGAGGTTTTTTATATCACGATTTTTACGTACAGACAATGAGCAAGGAAAGCAGCGGATTTTTAGTGCCCGCAGGAAAACAGATCAAATTGAAAGATTATGATACCAGTTATTCCGGGGATTTAGTTAAGGAAACAGGCAAAGCGATGATGGCCGAGGTTAAAAAGCGACTCGCCAGTTACCAGGAGGTGTTGTATGCAGGGAACACCCGTTCCATTCTGATTATCTTTCAGGCGATGGACGCCGGGGGTAAGGACAGTGCTATCCGTCATGTGATGTCGGGTCTTAATCCACAGGGCTGCCAGATTTTTTTTTTTAAAACACCAAGTTCAAATGAATATGATCACGATTTTTTATGGCGCCACTATCTGGCACTTCCACAGCGTGGCAGGATAGGCATCCATAATCGTTCACATTATGAAAATGTACTCATCGCAAAAGTGCATCCGGAGTACGTATTAAATGAGCGGATTCCAGGATACGAAACAGTTAAAGATATTGATAAAGAATTTTGGAAGACACGCTTGGAAAGTATCCGCAATTTCGAAAAACACCTCACAGCTAACGGAACACTTGTGCTCAAGTTTTTTCTCCATGTTTCCGAAGATGCACAGAAAAAGCGCTTTCTTAACAGGATCAATGATCCCACGAAAAACTGGAAGTTCTCCTCTTCAGATATTTCAGAAAGAAGCCGGTGGAAGCAATATATGGCTGCCTATGAAGAGGCGATCTCGGCAACGTCCACGGCAGATGCGCCCTGGTACGTCATTCCTGCAGATAAAAAATGGTTTGCCCGCTTAAGCATTAGTCAGGTTCTTGAGGAAACCTTCAAATCCCTTAATCTGCAATATCCAGAATTACCGGAGGAGGAGAATGTGTTGCTGGAAAAGTATAAGAAAAAATTATTGGCAGAAGTATAGCTGAATTCGATACCTTTGCCCTGCTTTTGGTTCCTGGTCGGTGATCAGGATTAAAAGGGAATACGGTGTAAGTCCGTAACTGTCCCGCAGCTGTAAGCTCTGTAACGGAATTCAAATCATTGTCACTCATTATTGGGGAAGACAGAATTTCCGGGAGTAAGTCAGAAGACCTGCCTCTAGCCTTATAATTTCATAGCTTTCGGGGATTGGAGCTAGGAGTGAATGCTTTATTGTTGTAATCATTTCTTTAATCTACTGTTTGCTGTGGGTAACCCTCACAACAAAATGAATGTAAATCGCTGTGCCTTAAGGGGTGCAAAATTTTCATGGTCTTACGCTATACCGCTTTTGTGCATGGCATTTAGCATTCCCGCCATGGTAAAGGGGCAGGAGCTGCGCAAAAACGACTTAAAGGAAGTTAAGGTCAAAGGGACCACTGCAACGCGGCAAAGCCAGATGCCCTCTCAAAAAGTAACCCTTACAGACTTCAGAAGGTATGCTGCCGATAATGTGGCCGATGCTATAAGGAATCTTTCAGGTGTCAATATCAAAGACTATGGGGGTATCGGCGGTTTGAAAACCGTTTCTGTGCGTAGCCTGGGTGCAAACCATACCGGCATTTTCTACGATGGCATCCAGATGAACGATGCACAAAATGGTCAGGTGGATCTGGGAAAGTTATCTTTGAATAACCTGCAGGAAATAACCCTTTTTAACGGGCAGCCAGATCTGCCGGTTTTGCCAGCAAGGGCCTATGCCAATGCCAGTACCTTGCTGCTTACACCGCTTAACCCACAGGTTGATTCCCTGAAACCTTTCAGACTAACAGCAGCTATTAAGGCTGGGTCATTTGGACTGATCGAACCTATGCTGCAGTGGGAACAGCGGATTGACAATAGGTGGTCTTACAAGGTCAATGCCTTCCATACCTATGCCAACGGGCGATATAAATACAAGGTAGAAGGGGATGGTTCTACAGAAAAAGTTACCCGCAAGAACTCGGATATTGGTGCCCTGCAAACCGATGCAGCAGTTTATTATCTTGGACAAGATTCCAGTAGCTTCGATGTCCAACTTAACTATTACAAATCTGAACGTGGATTACCCGGTGCTGTGGTTTTTTATAACGATTATTCCGCGCAGCGGCTATGGAACGAGGATCTGTTTCTGCAGGCAAAGTATAACCGCAAATGGAAGAACAGTTTTCAGCTGCTGGTAAATACCAAGGTCTCGCAATCCTATATACGCTATCTCGACCCGGACTACCTCAATACAGCCGGTGAACTCGATCAGCGCTATAAACAGAAGGAATACTATTTGTCGGCTGCTGTTGCCTATAGCCCTTTAGCTGGTTTGAACCTGTCTTACGTGTCTGACGCCGCCATAAACCAGTTGAACACAAATTTATATCAGTATACTTATCCAACCAGAATTACGCTGCTGCAGGTCATGGCCGCTAAATATAGTGTCGGACGATCGGTATTCCAGGGCAATCTGCTGCATACCTATATCAAAGAAACAACTACCTCTGGGCAGGCGGCACCCTCCAGATCAATCTTATCACCCACTTTACAGTATGCCTATACACCCTTTGAAAATTCCGGTCTGAGGCTTCGCGCTTTTTACAAGAATATTTTTCGCAATCCTACCTTCAACGATTTATATTATAGCCGTATCGGTACAGTTGACCTGAAACCCGAATATGTAAAGCAGTACAACGTTGGCATAACCTACGCTAACACCTATAAGGGAAAACTCAGCTACCTTAGCCTTACTGCCGATGCTTACTATAATGCTGTCAAGGATAAAATTATCGCAGTTCCAAACAAGGATATTTTCAGCTGGAGTATGCGAAACCTTGGAAAGGTCGACATTCGGGGGCTAGACCTCTCTGCAAAAACCAAATATCAGCTCAATCCGCATTGGGCTGCACTTTTCTCCGCTAATTATACCTACCAGAATGCCGTGGATGTGACCAGCTCCTCCTCCTCGGTTTACCTGGATCAGATTCCCTATACACCACAGCATACAGCAAATCTCAATGCAGGTGTTGCAGGAGACCATTTTGAAGTTTATCTCAACCATTCGTTTTCGTCACACCGCTACTACCTGAGCGAAAATCTTCCTCAGTATAAAGTCCCCGGCTTTTCGGTCACAGATCTTTCGATCAACAGACATCTCAAATTTGCTGCAATGCCAGTCACTGCCACTTTTGAGATCAACAATTTGCTTAACAGCCAGTATGCCTTTATCAGGAGTTTTCCAATGCCAGGCAGGTCTTTCAGAATCACTTTAAAAATCATTATATAAATAACATATGAAACAGTTCAAACTCAAAACAATCCTTTTTACCCTTAGCCTTGCAGCGCTTTTTAGTGCCTGCCGCAAGGACAATGATAATACACCTGATGATCAGGATATTGTTCCCGTACGTAAAGGTCTTTATATCCTCAACGAGGGTTCTTTCAATGCTAATAACAGCAGTTTAGGCTATTATGACTACGACAGCAAAGTACTCGTGGGAGATCAGTTTGCTACGGTAAACAAAAGGGGCCTTGGCGATACCGGCAATGATGCACAGGTTTATGGTTCTAAGCTTTACGTAGTGGTCAATGTATCTAGCGTTGTGGAAGTAATGGATGCGAAAAGCGCAAAAAGTGTTAAACAAGTAGAGGTTAAAAACGGATCCGCCGCCCGTGAGCCAAGATTTATAGTGTTCGATAAAAATAAGGCATTTATCTCTTGTTATGATGGCAATGTCGCAGTGATGGACACAGCCAGTCTGGTCATTGAAAAGTACATCCCCGTTGGTAGAAACCCTGAAAAGATGGCCATCGCCAATGGTAAATTATATGTTGCTAACTCTGGTGGCCTAAGTGCTCCGGATGTAGATAAAACCGTTTCGGTGATTGATCTTGCCACACTTACAGAGACAAAAAAAGTTACAGTTGGCTTAAATCCTTTTTCTGTGACTGCAGATAAATATGGAGATATTTATGTTTTATCCTATGGTCTTACCTACCCTGTAGTAGTGTCAAATCCATCGATGACAATTATAGATAGTAAAACTGATGCTGTAACTAAGACCTTTGACGATTTTAGCGCGGGAGATATGGCTATCAACGGGGATTTTGCATATATTACCACTTATACTGGCGTGCAATTGTTCAACGTAAAAACAGAAACCGTTGCTTCAGCAAACTTCATTACCGACGGGACAACCATAACAATCCCATATAGCGTCACTGTAGATCCGATTACTGGCGAAGTATTTGTTACAGATGCCAAGAATTACTCAACAAACGGTGAGGTTTTCTGCTTCGACGATAAGGGAGTGAAAAAATATACTTTACCTACGGGTATCAACCCTGGCGCCGTTACATTTATCAATAAATAAAAAAATAGTATAAAGAAAGTGTGTGTTTTGAGCCCCTTTTACCGAATGGTAAAGGGGTTTTTTTATAGCTCAGGCAATTCAGTTATTGTGGATTTCTTCCCCAATCCGTTGCACTGTTTGTTCATCCAGAACAATATCCAGCCGGTCTCCTTTCAAGTCGTGTTTATAAAATGGCAAGTCACCTGCTTCTATTTCCTCATCGGGTACTTTTTCCCAGCCGTGTTGCTCATCGTCAAGGCGGACGGCACCCAGGATGCCACCAAAATATATGACTTTATAATATCCTTCTTCAGTGGGGAGAATTGTCAGTGTAAGTTCGTTCTCACCAAAGCCTATTCTAATGTTAAATACTTCCATGCCAGCTTAACCACTGCTAATGAAAAATTGTTTCAAAACACATGACCGAGACGTATTTTGTATCGTCTGACCCTATATTTTGGAAAGAATTAGCTTTAAAAAGCCGCGTAGGACTATAGCGACACCGTCGAGGTTCGGTCTTCATCGAAATTATTCAGCAAATCATTTGATTTATTGCGGAATAAATACCAAACAAACTTGAAAGATTTCAGTACGAAAAGTACAGAAAACATTGGAACGATAACAAAAGTAGCAATTGCTAGGTGTAGAATGACAAGCGTTAATTTTTGCATTTTAATCTGGTTAGTAATGGTTGTTGTTATCTGTCTTTACCATTATGGGTACAAATATACCTATGTATAAGATCATTAATATATAAAAGTTATCAAATAATAAATTTGTTACAATTGCCATCCGGCAGAATTTTAAAAGGCATTCATGTTGCTTATAAAAATATAACAAAATCATGTAAATCTTTTGCCCCTGTCCTTCCTATCTTTACAGGTAATCGATTTATGATGTCAGATTCAAGCAAATCACAAACAGTTTCTCTTCCCGTTATCGGCATGACCTGTGCCGGCTGTGCCTCCAGTGTACAATCTATTTTAGCAGGGCAAAAAGGCGTAACTGCTGCGGAAGTTAATTATGCCACACAACAGGCCAAAATCAGCTATTCGCCAAAAATCATACAGCCGCAGCTCTTTAAATCGGCACTGCAGTCTGCCGGTTACGACCTGCTCATCGACTCTGTAAACGCAAAAGAAGAACAGGAGAAAATACAGCAGGAACATTACCAGAACCTAAAAAAGAAAACCATTTTTTCAGCATTGCTTACCTTGCCTGTAGCTGTTATAGGCATGTTCCTGATGGATATTCCCTATGCAAATTACTACATGCTGGTGCTCAGCACCCCCGTGTTATTTATATTCGGCAGGAACTTTTTTATCAATGCCTATAAACAGGCGGTGCACAGCAGGGCCAATATGGATAGTCTGGTCGCATTAAGCACTGGAATTTCCTATCTATTCAGTGTTTTTAACACCTTTTTTCCTGAATACTGGCACAGCAAAGGCATCCATCCCCATGTATATTATGAGGCCTCGGCGGTCATCATCGTTTTTATAATGCTGGGAAAACTGCTCGAAGAAAATGCCAAATCGAGTACCTCATCGGCTATTAAAAAACTTATCGGTCTGCAGCCAAAAACTGTAACCCTGATTGGGCCGGCAGGTGATCGGGAGATAGCTATAGCTGACGTTAAAATAGGAGATATGCTGCTCGTTAGACCTGGAGATAAAATCCCGGTAGACGGCACTATTGCCTCAGGAAATTCTTACGTCGATGAAAGTATGCTTTCCGGCGAAGCTATCCCAGTGCTCAAAAAAAATGGTAGCGCTGTCTTTGCAGGAACCATCAATCAGCAGGGAAGTTTCCAGTTTTCTGCAGAAAAAGTCGGCCGTGATACCCTGCTGGCACAGATTATTCAGCTTGTGCAAGAGGCTCAGGGTTCAAAAGCTCCCGTGCAAAAATTGGTAGATCGGGTGGCGGGCATATTCGTGCCTGTAGTGCTGTTTATTGCCCTATGTACATTGGGCATCTGGCTAATTGCCGGTGGGGAACATAAATTGAGCCAGGGGCATATGGCCATGGTTTCGGTGCTCGTTATCGCCTGTCCATGTGCCCTGGGACTCGCTACACCAACGGCGATCATGGTTGGCGTGGGAAAAGGTGCGGAGCAGGGGATCCTCATCAAAGATGCAGAAGCACTGGAACTTGCTTACCAGGTAGACACTGTGGTGCTTGATAAAACAGGTACCCTTACGGAAGGAAAGCCAAAAGTCACAGACATTCACTGGGCCAACGATGAAGATGAAGCCGCATTCGCCGCGATCTTTTTAGCGATGGAAAAACAATCCGCACATCCCCTTGCCACAGCAGTTGTCAACTACTTTGAAAACCACCCTGTGCGGGCAGCTGCGGTGAGCAACTTTATAGACCATACGGGTTCAGGACTTAGTGCAACTGCTGATGGAGAAACTTATTTTGTGGGAAATCACAAGATCATTAGTGAACAGCAGCTCACAGTTCCTCAGGAGCTTAATCTGATAGTCAATCAATATCACGAACAGGCTAAAACCGTCGTATTTCTAGCCAGTTCCAACAAGGTACTGGCAGTAATGGGAATCGCCGACCAGCTGAAAGAAGGGTCTGCAACGGCTGTCCGGGCTTTACAAGAACTGGGCATCAGTGTCTGCATGCTTACCGGTGATCATATCCATACAGCAACAGCTATTGCGGGCGCTGCGGGAATCAACGAATTTAAGGCAGATTTGCTTCCCTCAGAAAAGGCAGACTTTATTAAATCCCTGCAGGCACAAGGCAAAAAGGTTGCGATGGTAGGAGACGGGATTAACGACAGTCAGGCCCTCGCTCTTGCAGATCTTTCCATCGCCATGGGCAAAGGATCCGATATTGCGATGGACGTGGCCAAGGTAACACTGGTAACCTCAGACCTGCGTCAGATTTCCAGGGCCTTGCAGTTATCAAAGGCTACCGTGAAAACTATTCGTCAGAATTTATTTTGGGCCTTCATCTATAACCTGATTGGCATACCTTTAGCTGCTGGTATATTATACCCTTTTAGTGGCTTCCTGCTAAATCCTATGATAGCAGGAGCCGCAATGGCACTCAGTTCGGTGTCTGTAGTAAGTAACAGCCTGAGGTTAAAACTCATCAGGCTATAATCACATTAAATACAATAGTATGGAAACGTTAAAATTCAAAACAAATATTAAATGCGGTGGCTGTATCGCAACCGTAACCCCACATTTAGATGCGCTGCAAAATGTTGATCAGTGGGCAGTAGATACTACAGTTGCAGATAAGATCCTCACCGTGCATGTCAATGAAAATGCCTTGCCAGGCTCAGTTATAACTACATTAAAAAAAGCAGGTTTTGACGCCGAGCTAATCAGCTAATGCTTTTAGCTATCAAAAATATGGTATGCGACCGATGCATACTGGTAGTAAGGCAAGAGCTCGAAAAACTTGGTTTTACCATCCAGCATATCGTGCTGGGCACTGTGCAGCTAACACCAGAGCCCGATCGGCCTTCCATAGAAAAAATCTCGCGCGTTTTGCATGCACTCGGTTTTGAGCTCCTGTCCTCAGAAAAAGAACAGCAGGTAGAGCAGATCAAAACACAGGTGATTGCCATGGTACACCATTCAGACCTGAGTAACGTAAGGCTGAGCCTGATCAGTTTTGTGGCAGAAAAAATGGATAAGGACGTTGTCTACCTCAGCAGACTTTTCTCTGACGCCGAGGGTATAACCATTGAAAAGTTTATCATCCAGCAGAAAATTGAGAAAGTTAAAGAACTGCTGGAATACGGTGAACTCAATTTGAATGAGATCGCTTATCGCATGGGATACAGCAGCAGTGCCCATCTGTCCACACAGTTCAAAGCTGTTACCGGTATGCCACCCAGCAAATACAAAGTAAAGCCCACCGGTAACAGAAAACCTCTCGATCAGGTAATTTAGATCCTGAAACGATTATGAAAGGCCCGTTCCAGTGCTTCCCGATGATCGGGATGTGCCAGGCCAATCAACGCCTGGGCACGTTGTTTAAAGCTTTTTCCAAAGAGATTCACCTGTCCATATTCTGTCACTACCCAATGCATATGTCCACGCGTAGTGACTACGCCAGCCCCTTCTTTTAAGAAAGGCACAATCCGGGATATCCCTTTTGAGGTAATAGAAGGCAGGGCGATGATCGGTTTGCCGCCCGGGGAAAGCGAGGCGCCGTGAATAAAATCCATTTGCCCGCCAATGCCAGAATATTGGTAAGTGCCCATTGAATCCGCACAAACCTGACCCGTCAGATCAATTTCAATTGCAGAGTTAATAGCCGTCACCTTAGGATTTTGCCTGATGATACTTGTATCGTTGGCATAAGAAATATCCATCACCCGGATGCTGGGATTGTCATTTACAAAATCATACAGTTTTTTGGTACCGATCATGAATGAGGTGATCGACTTTCCGCGGTTGATCCTTTTCAAACTATTGTCAATTACTCCATTGAGGATTAAAGGAATCACCCCGTCTGACAGCATTTCTGTATGCAGCCCCAGATTTTTATGGTTGGTCAGATTTTTCAATACCTGATCAGGGATACCCCCAATACCCAGCTGCAAAGTCGCACCATCTTCCACCAGCGAAGCAATATGTTCGCCGATGGTGACCATCGCACTGGTTATTTTTGCACCATAATCCACCTCTGGCAACACAGACTCCTGCCATACCAGCGTATCCAGTTTGCTAACGTGAATAAAGCCATCGCCATGCGTTCTCGGCATGTTTGGGTTAACCTGTGCAATTACATGTTTTGCTGTATCTACCGCCGCCCTTGCAATATCAACAGAGGTGCCCAGTGAACAGTAACCATGTACGTCTGGCGGAGATACCTGTACCATCGCCACATCAAGCGGCAAGAATCCCTCCCTGAAAAGTTTAGGAATCTGACTTAAAAACACGGGAACATAGTCGCCATTTTCGCTATTTACCACGCTGCGGGTATTGGCAGACACAAATAAAGAATTGAAGAAAAAACTTTTGGACCATAGCGGATTGTTAAAGTCTACGTCGCCAAGTGTGGTGATGCTGACCAATTCTACCCTTTCCAGGCTTTTATGCCTTTGCTGTAAGGCTTTAACCAGGTCTACCGGGGTTGCCGCACTACCGTGGATAAATACACGGTCTCCTGATTTGATGTGTTTAACCGCTTCTGCGGCAGAAATATATCGGGTGTCGCTCATGAAATGATATTTAGGGAAGCAATTAATACATTTGGAATAGCTTATCTATTGATATCCATCACGCTATTAGATGATAAAAATCAATAGCAATATAGCTTATTTATTTCTATTCTAAATAAGTCTGACCTTAGAACGTCCGTCATCCCTTATATGTTTCCTTAATCTTGATCTATTTTTTTATGAATTTGAAAAACTTATCACCATTTTGCATTACAGGTTGTTATACGCTAAATTAATCATTAACGATATGAAAGCAATTTTCAATGGCCAGGTACTTGCAGAGAGTCAGGATACCGTAGTAGTGGAGAACAACCACTATTTTCCAGAAAGCTCCCTTAATAAAGATTATTTTAAAAACTCTGATAAGCATAGCACCTGCCCATGGAAGGGCGAAGCTTCTTATTACACCCTGGAGGTGGATGGAAAAGTTAATCCCGATGCTGCATGGTACTATCCGGAACCAAAAGATGCGGCCAAAGATATCAAAGATCATGTGGCTTTCTGGAAAGGTGTGGAGGTAGTAGCATAAGATGAAAGAATTTGATGCAATAGTGATAGGAGCAGGTCAGGCTGGCGTGCCCCTTGCAAAAAAGCTGGCCAATGCCGGCTGGAAAACTGCGCTCATAGAAAAACGGGTAGTAGGCGGAACCTGTATTAATGATGGCTGTACACCAACTAAGGCCCTTGTTGCTTCGGCCCGAATGGCCTATATGGCTGGCAGAAGTCATGACCTGGGCATAGTTATTCCTCAGTTCAATGTGGATTTCAAAGCGGTAATGGCCCGGAAATCTGCGATAGTCACGGAATTTCGTGAAGGCTCAGTCAAAGGCATAGAGACGACCGAAAACCTGACGCTGATCTATGGAACCGCCAAATTTCAGGATAACCATACGCTGTATGTTGACGGAAATGATGGGAACTTTGAGAATTATACTGCCAAATATATTTTCATCAATACCGGTGCCAGCCCGGTTATCCCGGATATAGAAGGACTCAAAGAAATTGATTACCTCACTTCCACCTCTATTCTGGAGCTTCAGGAAGTACCGGAGCAGCTGCTGATTGTTGGTGGCGGTAACATCGGACTCGAATTTGGCCAGATGTTCAGCCGTTTCGGATCTAAGGTGACGCTCATCGAAAAATCTGACAGGTTGATGCCTAAGGAGGATGAGGATGTGTGCGAGGTGATGAGCGATATCTTCCGCCAGGATGAAATAGAAATTCTGACAGAAGCTATAGTCACAAAGTTTGAAAAACTATCAGCAAAAAAAATCAGGGTAACAGTTGAGCAGGACGGCAAGAAGACCAGCCATGAATGCAGCCATGTCCTGATTGCCTCAGGCAGAAAGCCACAGACAGAAAACCTGGGACTGGAAAATACGGATGTGAAAAGCGACGATCATGGCCATATTGAAGTTGATGAGTTCTTGCAAACCGCTGCTAAAAATGTGTATGCCCTGGGCGACGTTAACGGCGGACCTGCTTTTACCCATATTTCTTACAACGACTATGTGGTGGTGACCACTAACCTGCTGGAAGGGGGAAAAATGAGCACCAAAGGGCGAATGATACCTTACTGCGTGTTCACCGATCCTCAGCTTGGCCGGATTGGAATTACGGAAACCGAGGCCATTGCCCAAAAGCTGGATTACCTGGTAGCAAAAATACCAATGGAGAATGTTGCCCGGGCCATTGAAACCGCAGAAACACGTGGATTTATGAAAGCCGTGGTAGACAAGAAGACAAAACAGATTCTCGGTGCTACAATCATAGGGGAGCAGGGCGGCGAAATCATGTCCATCCTGCAGATGGCGATGATGGGAAAGGTGAGCTATGAAGATATCAGGTTTGCGATTTTTGCCCATCCACTTTATGCTGAGTCACTCAATAACTTATTTATGTCTGTCGTTTAAATGATCAGAGCAGAGAACCTCGTCAAAAAATTCGGTACCTCAACGGCTGTCCATCAGGTTAGCTTTGAAGTTGCAGCAGGGGAGAACCTCATTTTGCTGGGTACCAGCGGCTGCGGCAAAACAACTACGCTGAGGATGATCAACAGGTTGGTGGAACCGGATGAAGGAACCGTCTACCTGAACGGTACGGATATCAGGACGCAGCAACCAGAACTGCTGCGGCGGGGTATAGGTTATGTATTACAGAATCATGGACTCTTTCCGCATTATACCGTTGCGGAAAATATTGCTATTGTACCCAGATTGCTGAGATGGAAAAATGCAGACATCGCAAACCGTGCGGATGAGCTGTTTGAAAAACTCAACCTCGATCCCTCGTTAAAGGAGAAATATCCCGCTGCCCTGAGTGGCGGACAACAGCAGCGGGTGGGATTGGCGCGGTCGCTGATGGTCAACCCCCCGGTGCTGCTGATGGACGAACCCTTTGGTGCGCTAGACAATCTTACCCGGATAGCTATCCGCAGGGAATTCCGGCAGCTAGACGAGCTGGTGAAAAAAACGATCATCATGGTCACCCATGACGTGCAGGAAGCATTTGAAATGGGCGATAGGATTTGTCTGATGGATAAAGGCAGGGTCATGCAGGTAGGTACTCCAGAGGACTTGCTCTTTTATCCGGCAAATGACTTCGTAGCCAATTTTTTCAATGAGCAGCGCCTGCAGCTGGAGCTCAGGTCGGTGAAACTTTCAGAAATCCTGCCCGGTCATTCCGGTGCAGAAACGCTGACGGTATGGGATCAGATGGATATGTTGCTTCATCCCGAGAAAAGCGTCGGCGGCAAAAATAACCAGGCCGATCTGAACCAGCTTATGGATGCATTTGGGGCTTATAAAAACAATAAATATGCATAAAGTACTATAAATGGAGCAGACACAAAGTTTCTGGGAGTTTGTCCACCAGCAATCTGATAAACTATGGAGCCAAACCTGGGCCCATATAGGCCTTACGCTCATTTCTCTGATCGTAGCGATTATTATAGCCGTTCCTGTTGGGATACTCATCGCCAGGCGGGAAAAGCTGTCGGCCGCAGTGCTGGGTTTCGCTGGTGTACTGCAAACCATTCCAAGCATCGCCTTGCTGGGGGTAATGATTCCATTTCTTGGCATTGGACCCAAACCAGCTATTCTGGCACTTTTCCTTTACGCGCTGCTGCCCATCATCAGAAATACCTATACGGGAATCAAAGAAGTAAATGCCGCAATAGTTGATGCAGCGAGGGGCATGGGGATGAGCAACTGGCAGATACTGATTAAGGTAGAGCTGCCACTGGCCTTTCCGGTTTTGATGGCCGGTATCAGAACGGCAACCGTGATTAACGTGGGCGTTGCCACCCTGGCAGCATACATTGCTGCGGGCGGACTGGGAGAGTTTATCTTCGGTGGTATCGCCCTCAATAATTCAAATATGATTCTGGCCGGAGCAATTCCTGCTGCGTTGCTGGCCATAAGTCTGGATTTCCTTTTGTCGCTCCTGCAGAAAATTAACCTTAAAGGCATACGTGTCAGCTATCTGATTCTGCCTTTTTTATTCATTTCTACCACTTCCTTTTATCTTCTTCCTACGCAGATTGGCGGCAAGATGCTCGCAGGTTTTACCCCCGAGTTTATGGGCCGGGAAGATGGCTACCTGGGCTTAAAAAAAATATATCAGCTTGATATGGAAACTGTGGTGATCAGTGATGCGGTAATGTATAAGGCAGCCTATGAGCATCAGCTCGATGTGATTAGTGGTTACAGTACTGATGGACGGCTCAAGGCTTATGATTTGATCACACTGAAAGACGACCGTCATATTTTTCCACCCTATTATGCTGCCCCGGTGATCAGGAAAGATGTATTGGAGAAATATCCTGAACTGGAAAACGTGTTGAACCTGTTGTCTGGCCACATCAACGATACCATTATGACCACGCTGAACTACAAAGTAGATCAGCTGAAAATGACACCCGAGAAGGTGGCGAGAGATTTTATGGTCGAACATAAACTTTTTAAATCACCTGGCGGCCCAAGGAAAGGTACCGTCAGGATAGGCACAAAAATATTTGGGGAACAGTATATTCTGGCGCAGATGTATAAGATACTGATTACCGGAAATACAAGTCTGGCGGTAGAAACCAAGACCGGTCTGGGTGGTACAAAAATCTGTTTTGATGCACTGACTAATAACCAGATAGACTTTTACCCGGAATATACAGGTACGGGCTTTCTGGTGCTGCTTAAGCCGGACGTTAAAACCATTGAGAGACTTAATGGCAATACGGAAAAAGTCTATAATTATGTGAGTGAGGAGTTCCTGAAACGATTTAATGTGAAGTGGCTTAAGCCAATAGGCTTTAATAATGCCTATGCACTGATGATGCGCAAGGAACAGGCACAGAGTTTGCACATTGAAACGATAACAGACTTAACAAAACATCTAAATCAAAAATAATATGTCACACCGGGAGAAATACTCCGCAGTTAGGGCGCATAGCGTCCTGATATGTTCAGAGCTTCAAAAGGAAGACTATGTGGTACAGCCAGTTGTGGATGTAAGTCCTCCTAAATGGCACCTTGGTCATACCACCTGGTTTTTCGAAACCTTTATCCTGATTCCCAATGCTTTTGCCTATCAGGTGTACAATGCCGAGTACAACTATGTGTTCAACAGCTATTATGAAAACATAGGGGCAAGGGTAATTCGTACAGATAGGGGCAACCTGAGCAGGCCTACGGTTGACGATGTTTTCAAATACCGCGGTTATGTAGATGAAGCGATGGCAAAGTACCTGGCTACAGACATCAGTGCTGAGGTAATGGAGCTGCTGGAACTGGGATTAAACCACGAACAGCAGCATCAGGAATTGTTATGGTACGATATCAAATATATACTCGGGCACAACCCACTATTTCCGAAATATAGTGATGTAAACATCGAAGACAATTTGATCAGCGGCCCCGAAAATTGGATAGACTTTACGGAAGGCGTGAGGGAGGTCGGATATGCGGGTAATGGCTTCCATTTCGATAATGAACTTGGCAGACATAAGGTTTATATCCAGAATTTTAGTATCTCAACTAGCCTGGTGACGAATGCTTCCTACCTTGAATTTGTGCAGTCCGGGGGCTATCAGGATTTTAATTTATGGCATGCCGAAGCCTGGGATTGGGTAAAAAGCAACGACATCACGGCTCCTTTATACTGGTATGAAATTGAGGGACAATGGCATCGCTATAGCTTGTCAGGTTTAGAAGCCTTAGACCTGGATGCTCCTGTATCTCATATCAGCTACTATGAAGCTGCGGCATTTGCCCAATGGAAGGGGATGCGTTTGCCCACAGAATTTGAGTGGGAAATCGCCGCTGCGCAACTGGACTGGGGCAAACTTTGGGAGTGGACCGAGAGTGCTTACCTGCCATATCCCGGATTTTCAAAAGCACCGGGAGCCCTTGGCGAGTACAATGGTAAATTTATGGTGAACCAAAAAGTGCTGCGTGGCGCATCGATAGCCACCCCTGCAGACCACAGCAGACCAACATACAGAAATTTCTTTCACCCAAATCTACGCTGGATGTTTAGCGGGATCAGGCTTGCAAAATAATATGAATCAATTTTTAAGCGAGGTGCTGCACGACCTTAAACAGACGCCAAAGACATTAAACTCCAAATATTTCTACGATGAAAAGGGTGATAAGTTATTTCAGGAGATCATGGATTGTCCGGAGTATTATCCTACCAACTGCGAAATGGAGATCTTCAGGGAGCGCACCAACGATCTTGCAGTAACGCTGAAAAATGGCTTCAGTACTTTCGATTTGGTAGAAATGGGCGCAGGTGATGCTACCAAGTCGAGCTACCTCCTCAAAGAGCTGATGGCCATGAAGGCCGATTTTACCTATATGCCCATCGACATTTCGTCGACTATGGTCAGTCACCTGGAGGAATCCCTTCCGCAGGAAATTAAGGGGCTGAAGGTCAGAGGACTGAACGGTGAATATTTTCAGATGCTCGAGCGCGCGAATGAGATCTCTCCGAACCGTAAAGTGGTGCTATTGCTTGGGGGTAACATTGGGAATGAAACACCAGCGAATGCGCTGGAGTTCTGCCGTAAAATCCGTGCGGGCCTGCAGGAAGGAGATGTAGTGTTGGTAGGCTTCGACCTGAAAAAGAACCCCAGGACTATACTGGCTGCATATAATGACGCTGCTGGTTTTACCAGAGACTTTAACCTCAACCTGCTGCATAGAATTAACAATGAGCTGGGCGCAAACTTTGACGTAGAGCAATTTGAACATTATCCCACCTACGATCCAGCTTCCGGGGCCTGTAAAAGCTACCTGATCAGCAGAACAAAACAGGAGGTGGTCATTTCGGGAGAAAGCTTTAAATTTGAAGAGCACGAAATTATAGATATGGAGATCTCTCAAAAATATAGTCTTGCAGAAACGGAGGCGATAGCACAAGAAACAGGTTTTAAAACTGTCAATCACTTTCTTGACCATAAGAATTGGTTCGTGGATACCGTATGGCAATGTGTTTAGGATGCCTGAGACCGTAAAATGTGATATTCTCCTCGCCGGTGCGGGTATGGCGGGATTAAGCTTGTTGTACCGCGCCCTCAAATCTGGTGTGTGGACTAAGGAGCGCATTATTATCGTGGATCAGTCCGACAAGACAACAAATGATAAAACCTGGTCTTTCTGGAGAAAACCGGACGTAAAAGGTGTTGCTTCCCATTTGGATGTTCACAGCTTTTCCTTTCAGGATGTTATACATCATCAATGGAAAGACCTTACCTTCATTTCAAATGATGGCCGGAAGATACCTCTACAGTGCGGTAATTATTCTTACAACAGCATCAGGAGTATAGATTTCTATGAGATGGTCATGTCTTATCTCAAAGAATTTCCTTCCATCACATTCGTTCACGAGGAAATCCTTAGCTGCAGTTCCTCTGGTGGCGCTGCCACTTTAGTCACACCGACAAGAGTATATACAGCCCCGGTCCTTTTTAACAGCATTTTCACGAAGCCGGAAATAAAAAACACGGAGCAGTACTTTTTGCAGCATTTCAAAGGATTGCGAATCAGGATAAACTCTGTTTCTACAGCTAGTCCTCCAATGAACGTTCCTCCGGTAAACGAGGCTTATCTCATGGATTTCAGAACAGGGCAGGAGAATGGCACCTCATTCTTTTATACTCTGCCCCTGAAGGATAATGAACTGTTTATAGAGTACACCTTGTTTTCAAAATCTTTGCTTGAGAGCGAAGCCTATGACAAGCAGCTAAAACTATATCTAGAAAAGGTGCTGAAAATCAGTAGTTATGAGGTGTTGGAAGAGGAGTTTGGCGCTATTCCAATGACCGACTTCCGATTCAAGAGGTTTGAAGGTAATATTATAAATATCGGTTCTGCAGGAGGGGATACCAGAGCGAGCACAGGTTATACTTTTATGACTACGCAAAAGACAATCAGCAGAATTCTTCAGCATTATCAGAAAAATGGCACTCCCTATTTTAAGCAGGAAAACCTTACCGTTAAACATCATTTATACGACTCTACGTTGCTAAATGTGCTGGATAAAGAAAAATATCAGGGGCACCAGTTGTTTACTGACCTGTTCAGCAATTGCTCCGCCAAATATATCTTTCCTTTTCTGGACGGAGAAAGCTCCGTCATTCAAGACCTGCCAATTATGAAAAGCCTTCGTATCTGGCCATTTCTTCAGTCATTTGCTGCTGCGGTATTTCGGAGAATCTAACTAATGCTTCTATACGTTCTTTTTCTAGTGCTGAAACTTTGTCATTTTGCTCAGACATCAGCATCTTGTTGAACTTCTTAGATGAAGAGCCATATAGAATCGGAGTTTCTTTTATTGGAGTTGCCATCTTATACCTCGTTTGATGGAACAAAAATAGTCATTGATATTCAAGTATAAAACAAACCTAATAAATTGTTAATCATTAAGTTTTGATATTTTTTTTAAGATTTTGATTGCTCATATAAAGTTAATGGAGGTAGTTCTTTTATCTGATTGTCATGCCAATATTTTTAATTCAGCTCTTTGTCATGTTTGACCGTTTTATAAGAATATCGGGAAAAACCGATATACATTTGGATCATGGATCAGGCAGACATCTTCAAGGCACTTTCTAACAAAACGCGACTTCAGATTTTACAGTGGCTGAAAGACCCGGATTTGCATTTTTCTCCTCAGGAGCGGGACATGAAAGAGTTCGGCGTTTGTGTGGGCAAAATTCAGGAGAAGGTGCAGCTCACTCAGTCTACAGTTTCCGAATACCTGTCCATTTTGCAGCGTACCGGTTTAATAGAGTCTATGCGTGTAGGTCAGTGGACCTATTACAAGCGCAATGAAGACGCCATGAGAAAACTTAAAGAGCAACTAGATAGCGAATTATAAAACACAGATAATATGAATACAGACAGTTTATTTCAGCCTTTCAAGCTGAAATCATTAAATATGAAAAATAGGTTCGTAATGGCACCTATGACACGCTCATTCTCTCCAAATGGCGTTCCTACTCCAGATGTTGCAACTTATTATAAAAAGAGAGCAGCCGGAGATGTAGGACTAATCCTTTCTGAAGGAACAGTGATTGACCGTCCTGCATCATCAAACGATGCTAATATCCCACATTTCCATGGACAAAAAGCCTTGGCAGGATGGGACAATGTGATCAAAGGCGTACATGAAGCAGATGGACAAATGGGACCTCAGATTTGGCACATGGGCATTATGGACAATCACCATTCAGGATGGCTGCCATCAGGACCTTTTGAAGGCCCGTCAGGATTGAATAAGCCAGGAGAAGCCAAAGGTGTGGCTATGACGGAAAGCGATATCGCTGATGCAATAGCTGCTTACGGTCGCGCTGCTGCGGATGCAAAAAAACTTGGCTTTGATACAGTAGAAATTCACGGTGCACATGGTTACCTGATCGATCAGTTTTTCTGGGATAAGCTAAATGTTAGAACTGATGGTTATGGTGGTAAAAACCTAACAGACAGAAACCGTTTCGGAATTGAAGTGATTAAGGAAGTCTGCAGACAGGTAGGAGAGGACTACGCAGTGATTCTCCGCTTATCTCAGTTCACTGCACAGGATTATAACCGCAAATTGGCAAGTACACCACAAGAGATGGAGGCCTGGTTAAATCCACTGGTTGATGCAGGTGTTGATATTCTGCACTGTTCACAGCGCCGCTTCTGGGAACCAGAATTTGAAGGTTCTGATCTCAATTTTGCCGGATGGGCTAAAAAACTGACTGGTGCTGCAACCATCACCGTTGGTTCTGTAGGCTTAAGTGGCGATTTTATGGCAGCTTTTGGTGGTGAAAGTTCTACCTCAACTTCATTAGACGGACTAATAGAAAGAATGGATAAAGGTGAATTCGATCTGGTTGCTGTCGGCAGGGCGCTACTTGCTGATCCGGCTTGGGTGGAGAAAGTTCGTCAGAACCGTATTGATGAGTTAAAAGGATTTACTAAAGAAGCATTGGCGGAACTGGTATAGTAAGACCATACATCAGCTGCCTCGAGGCTTGGCAATGAATTGTTACTATTGAAAAGATGCCATTTCTTCGGAGTGGCATCTTTTTATTAGCAACTATCGATGTATTCTAAAATGACCCTTCAGTCCTATTATGCTTTCATGTAATAATTCCGTTAACTGAGATATCGTCGTCAGAAATGCTTATCTTTCCTTATGCAATCAACGTATAAATTGAAACTCACTCCGGAACAGCTGGAGCTGTTACAACATGAAAACAGTGATAAAATCGCTCTGCTGACCGATGTCATTCAGTCTCAGGGGGCACAGATCGCTTTTATGCTGCAATTGTACTATTCACGAGAAAAGGTTAGCAAAGTGATGGTAGCTCCGGGAACTATCACTTTCACCAGTCCAACTTCAGTCACCCTTAAACTAGAATACGTGATGGAAGAGTTTAATGCCTGCAGCGCCATTGATACCGAGAAAAAAGAACAGATGACCGTCAGTGCCGAACTAAACATCAAAGAGAGTCTTTTCAACTTAAAAGGCGAATACTGGGCAGAAAGAGATCCGGATTAAACAGATGCCAAGTTTATCATATTACTTTAAATCAAAAGAGGAAAATTGAGTGGATAATTGTATTTATCAATGGCTCAACCATTAGTCAGATCCTATAATTTTTTATCACCGCTGTTATAATTTCTTGGAAATAGTTATATATTAGCTTATAACCAATATGACAGTGTTATAATGCGAATACGACAAAAACTTCCCGTAAGTTATCTGCTATTCACTTTCAATGGAAGAATTTCCCGCGGAACGTACTGGCTGGCGGCAATATTTTACTGGTGTACTTTCTATATCCTGTACAATTTGCTGCTGATTACAACAGGCGAATCTTCCACCTTCATTCTTTACCCACTTTTATTCTGGATTGGAACGGCTACCTCAACAAAAAGACTGCATGATCTTGGCATGTCCGGATATTGGTTATTAGCTATTGCTCTCCCTGTCTTAGGCCCCATATTACTTGTCTATCTGTTAGGCTTCAAAAAAGGCAAAAGCAGTGCTAATTACTTCGGTACGGCACCAGGAGTGGCGGCAGATTATCTGATAAACGATCAGGGAAAAACAATCCCTCATCTGAAAACCGGTGAAATGATTATTGACGATGTGACCCGGCTTAATCCGGTGCTAGTTTCCAAAGTCATCAGGCCACAGTCTGTCGAAGGAATTCAGGAACTGGTGAAAAACCACCAGGGGAGCATTTCTGTTGGAGGGGGCAGGTTTAGCATGGGTGGACAAACAGCAAGTCCGAATAGTATTCACATCGACATGCGCGGGATCAACAAAATCCTGGAGTTTTCAAAAGAACAAAAGGTAATCAAAGTGGAAGCTGGAATACGCTGGTGTGATATACAGCAATATATAGATCCTCATAACCTGAGTGTTACCGCTATGCAAACCTACGCTAACTTTACAGTAGGTGGCGCACTGAGTGTCAATGCGCATGGCAGATATATGGGACTGGGCCCCGTGATTTTATCCGTAAAATCTATCGACCTTATTCTTGCCAGTGGCGAGCTGATGCATGCAACGGCATCCGAAAACCCCAAACTGTTTTATGCCGCTATCGGAGGCTACAATGCTATAGCTATTATCGTCCGCGCTGAGCTTTTTCTTGCCGAAAATATAGCAGTAAAGCGGGTTCATAAAAAAATGAATATTCATGACTATCACTCTTATTTCATGGAAAACATCCGTGGCAACGGTAAAGCGGTATTCCACAATGGTGATATTTATCCGCCGCAATATAAAAGTATCAGGGCGGTAACCTGGGAAGAAACCCAGGAAAAACCAACCGTAAAGACCCGTTTAATGCCACTTAAAGAAGCCTACCCGCTGGAGCGTTATTTCCTGTGGTCATTTACAGAAACGCCTTTCGGAAAATGGAGACGGGAATACCTGATCGATCCGCTGCTGTTCAGCACAAAGAAAATTCACTGGCGTAATTATGAAGCTGGTTACGATGTCGCGGAGCTTGAACCCAGATCAAGGACAGACAGTACCTATGTCTTGCTGGAATATTTTGTGCCGGTGGCGCAATTCGAGCAGTTTGCGCAATCCATGTCTGAGATCTTTATCCGCTATGATGTCAATGTGCTCAACGTTTCCATCAGGCATGCGCTTGCAGATCCTGGTAGTTACCTGGCCTGGGCAAGGGAAGAGGTGTTTGCCTTTGTGGTCTACTACAAACAACGTACAGATACAGTTTCAAAGAATAAAGTTGCAGTATGGAACCGCGAACTCTCAGATGCGGTTATCGCTGTAGGTGGTGCTTATTATTTGCCTTATCAGATTCACCAGACAGCAGCGCAGTTTCATAAAGCGTATCCTAATGCCAAAAGGTTATTCGCCCTTAAAGCAGAAATGGACCCAGAATATAAGTTTAGAAATACACTTTGGGATACCTATTATCATCCCCTAAAACCACAAGATTATGTCTGAGCAGCCATCAGCCTTTAAGGCTATTTTTAATGATATAACATGGAGCGATAAATTTTACCGCTTTCTGCAGGTGATTTTTCACCTGTATCCTGAGGATAAATTCCATCAGCTAATCAAAGAAGAAACGGCCGCGCATGCCACAGATGCAGAAATTTATGATGCGATACAAAAGAAACTCCCTGGAATAAAGACCTTTCTGTCGGAACTGACCTATGCATTGCCTGCTCTCCGTAAACAGAAGAAAGAAATTGCCCGGCAAACCCTGTTGCTGCTCGAAGGTAAAAAAGAAATCAACGGTTATGCCGAAATTGGTTCCACAGGGCGATACATCAGCCGACTGAAGAAAGAAATAAAAGTCACCGGACCAATCTACCTGCTCAACGATATCGCCCCTACAAACTCACCTGCCGATATTATGGAGCGTGGTCAGCTCGCTAAATTGGGAAACTTCATTCCAATCAACTATGATCCGATAAGTCCCAAAATTGCTGATACCAGTCTGGATTTACTTACCTGTTATATTGGCCTGCATCATTGCCCGGAAGAGAAATTAGCGGCCTTTATCAGGTCTATCCACCGTATTTTACGCCCCGGAGCATATTTCGTTATTCGCGACCATGATGTCAGCACTCCACAAATGGCCACCTTTGTATCCTTGGTACATACTGTATTCAATGCTGGCCTCAATGAAAGCGCAGAATTTGAAAGAAATGATTTCAAGAACTTCAAGTCTGCAGATGAATGGGCAGCACTCATTTGCAAAGAGGGATTCAAAGATGCAGGAGAGCGTATCCTGCAAGACAAAGATCCTTCAGATAATACCTTGATGCGCTTTACCAAAATCTAATTATGAGAAGGCTTCGGATACTGACTTTTATCGCCGTCATCTTGTCTTTTATCGTCTATAAGATGAAAAACCGAGAGGCTGAAACGGTTCCGGCCGGGGAGGGGCTGCTGCCGGACCGCTCATGGATGATTGCCAACAAGTCGCCTCAAACTCCTGTAAAAGATATTCGCCCGCCGGACCAGACTTTCCTGACCTATCCGGAATGGTTCCTTGTTTTTAGCCCTTCGGAACAAGCCGACTATTTCAAGACGCATACTTCCACCAGCTTCCCCTACATGAAACATCATCATCAGCTATGGGAAAGTTATGCTGTAATCTATGACCAGATCAAAGACAACTATAAATTTAATACCGGCTATCATGTAATGATCATGGTGCTCGGCATCAGCACTACCGTTGAATATAGTGTGAAATCATTTTATGAAACAATTGCAGGAAGAATAACAGACACGCCGAGCGGAAACCAAATGACCGCTGAGGATCAATTCAATGCCGCTTATCTCAAAAGTTATGTAAACTTCATTGAAGACACGCCCTGGTATATGTATGATTTTAAGGGTCAGCTCAAGAATCTCTGGACTACTACTTCCTGGTCTGGGCCACATTTCCTGCGAAAACTAGAGCGCAGGTATTACCTCAGTACAGAACTGATGATCAAAGGCGGCTACGGCTGGTTGATTGGATTAGCTACAAAATCTGCCTATGACGAAGCGCTTTTGAATACAGCGGTGGTGCTTAACAAGCTACCTGATGCGCCATCCGAAATTCCTGAGCTCAAGAACATTAAACAGCTGAGTGATTCTGCCGTGCTGGTCGATTTACCCCGTTACGCCGATTTTAAAGATGCGGTGAGTAAGCTTGCGAAATACAATGTCAGTTTTCAGGAAATTGCCGGGAATAGGGGAGCAATCATGCTGACAGTCATCAGAGCGAAGCCGCTTCAATCAGACGCCAATTTGAAGGTTTTATTCAGTCAGCCTATAGTGACTAAACCCGGACTTAAACGAATCGCATTGGTTACAACTGTTCCAAATCTGATTAATTCCGTTCAGAAGCTGCTCAATGACAAGGTTACCATAGAACACATTTATGATTTTTAGTGGAATGATAATTTCTACATTACCTACAGGGATATTCATCGCTTATAAAATGATATGTTTATGAAGTGGATAGATTACCTGGCATTACTTACGCTGCTTTGTACGGTACATGTTGTTCGGGCTCAAGATTCAGTCAGGCTGAAAGAGGTAAACATCAGCAGGAAAAAAAAGCTGCTCGAAAGAAAGAGCGACCGGATCGTATTCGACGCTACACAGAGCATTGCCGGAGCCGGAACCGATGCGCTGGATCTGCTGGCTAAAGTGCCGGGAGTAAAGGTGACCAACAACCAGGTTTCCCTGGTAGGAAAAGGAATGGTAAATGTGATGCTGAATGACAGACTCATTCAAATGAGCGGTGATGACCTTGCCACTTATCTCAAATCTATCCCCTCCGACAACGTATCCACCATTGAAATCATCACCAATCCTCCGGCAAAATATGATGCACAGGGGAATAACGGACTACTGAATATTGTGCTTAAAAAAGCTGCCGGCGATGGTTTACAAGGGGCAGTGAATATGGATTACAGTCAGGCCACACATGCTACTGCCGGCACAGGACTGAACCTGAATTACCGTAAAGATAAAGTCACGGTCTACAGCAGTTTTTCCATCAGAAAAGGTTCGCTGGCATCATCGGAAAAGACCGACATATTTTATCCGGATCAAACCTGGAGCGTATTGAATGCTTTCAGAAACTTCCGCACGGTACCAGCCGGACAAGTGACTGTCGATTACCAGGCCACGAAAAGTACTTCGTTCGGCATCACCTATAACGGCGGAAGTACCAACTTCCACTCCGATGAAAAGATCAGCACGCGTATCGATAAAACATCCGGTCAGCTGGATTCAGTATTGATTTCAGATGCCAATGCAAAAATGAAATCTTGGTTCAATACGGCAAACTTATACCTTAAAACGGACTTTGACACCACCGGTAAACAGCTGGTCTTTAACGCCGACTGGTTCAATTATCATGATGATAAAGAGCGCTTGTTTAATAACAATACTTATTTGAGCGACGGCACCTTAAAAGAGAGTTCCTATGCGCAATACCTCTCCGCCAGTGAGCAGCGGATAGACCTCTATACCTTGAAAGCAGACGTGGATTTGCCTTACAAGACTTTCAAGCTTTCTCTTGGAACCAAACTAAGCTTCATCAGAAATCAAAGCGATCTCTCCTTTTATAGAAATCTGATGGATCAACTGGTAGAGGATCAAACACAGTCAAATGTTTTCAATTACAAAGAGAACACACAGGCAATTTATCTGAATTTCAATAAAAAAATCAGTAAACTCGACATACAACTCGGCCTCCGTAGTGAGTATTCTCAGACCACCGGTATGTCCCTCAGCAACTTTCAGCAAGATGATAACCGTTATTTTCAGCTATTTCCAACGGCATTTTTTAGCTATAAACTCAATGACAAAAATAGTCTGGCATTAAATTACGGCCGGAGAATTAACCGCCCCCCTTACCGGAAACTGAATCCTTTCAGATGGTATCTGAACCAGTTTAGCTATACGGAAGGAAATCCCTTTCTCAAACCATCCTTTAATAACAATATAGAGTTTTCACACAGTTATGCAGGTATACTGTTAACAACCTTATCCTTCAGTCATACCAGCCAGGGCTTTAGTGACGTCAACTTTACCAATACAAGCTCCAATGTTCAGGTGTTGAGGCCACAGAATTTTATTACCAGCTATAACTATCAACTAAGCACGGCGCTAACCTTAAATCCCTTCAGCTGGATGCAGAACAATAACCAGTTCAGCCTGTTCCAAAACGTATCTAAATCTTCGCTTGTGGAAACAGCCGGCGTATTAAGAGGCGCGGGTGCGTATTTATCAACCAGTAATCAATTTTACCTAAGTAAAGATAAAAGCCTGGCAGGGGATGTAAGTTTCTGGTACCAGTCTGGTGGGGTAGATGGCTTACAGCGGCTAAAAAGCCAGTACAATGTAGATGCAGGGCTAAGAAAACTTTTGTTGAACAAACGATTACAAATCGCAGCCAGCCTGAGCGATCTGCTCAAAACAAATACCTACCGCTATACCAGTGTAGTGGGCCAGGTAAGCCAGAAATATGAAAACTATTACGACTCCCGTAAGCTGCGATTGAGCATCAGGTATAACTTTGGAAATGATAAAATCAAACAGCTCAGTAGAAGTTCAGGCAATGCGGAGGAGAGAAAAAGAAGCAACTAATAGGGCTTGATGCTGTCAGCAAAAAACTAATAGTAAATTGCTTATGCCTTTTTTCCCGTTCAGGGCAGAGGGGGTATCCCGGAAATAAAAACTCCGGATCAATTGAAGCTGACCCGGAGTTCCTGTATTAATTATTTGAGGTTTAACCTCAGGTTGATCTCAAAACTTCCGTTGGTATAGTTATTCAAAGCGGAAGTCTGCGTACTGTAAGATGCCCCAATCAGGTATTTCTTTTGGTAATCCATGCCAACCCCAAAAGTGGCACTTTTCGAAGTGTGATACAGCCCTAGCAGATAGACCTCCTTGTTGGCAAAGTTTAGTTGCGCGCCTGCATCATAGATATCATCAAAACCTTTAACCCTGCGGTAAGCCACTTTCGGTACAATGTCAGAAGATTCAGAACCCTTGACCAAATCTATCCTGTAAGCAACCGCACTGTAAAAAGTTGTGGCATCAGCAAGCATAATTGCATCCTTTTTTAACACACTTTTCAGGTTTGGAACCGATGCCTGAACTTCCAGGTGACCAGAGGTATAGGCCAGACCAAAATCCCCATCCACATAAGTCTTACGCGTATTATAACTCGCAACCAGCGGATCAGCAGGGTTTCCATTGATATCCCCGTCGTCCAGCCGCTGGTTCATAAAACCAAAAGATACACCGAAATGCAACTGATCACCATTGCCACTTAGGGGAAGATGATAGGCATAACTCCCTACCACTCTCACCTGGCGCTGCAATCCCGCTCTTTCATTGTAGACGTTCAAACCAACGCCCACGCGGTTAAAACCATAATCACCGGTAATACTTTGTACCAGCGGAGCCCCGGGAACATTGTCCCATAGCTTGCGGTAGGCTGCATTTACTTTTAATCCACCACCCACACCAGCATAGGCCGGATTGATGAGGTACTGATTGTTATAATATTGGGCGCTGAGCGGATTGAGCTGCGCCTTGCTGTCAATCGTGATGGCCATTAGTGCCATCACGATATAGAGATAAATTTTATTGGTTACTTTCATGATATGTTCCTTTTTCTGGATATGTAACAGCCGCGGTTAGTTTTCTCTTACTATGGTGATAAAGCCTTTGAACTTCCGCCTGTTGGCCCCAAAGTCAATGATATAATAATAGGTGCCTTCACTTAAAGGATTACCACTCACCATACCATCCCAGCTATTATCGTATCCACGTTTCGTATAGACTATTCTGCCTGCTTTATCAAAGATTTTTACCTCATTGTTTGGATACAGATCGATGTTTTCAACAATCCACTTGTCATTATATCCATCCCCGTTCGGTGACAAAATATTGGTTGCGTTAATTTTCAGCAAGTCATCCAGCACCTCCAGCCTGAAGGTCTGTGTATCCGTACAACCGCTTGCATTGGTTGCAGTGACGGTATAGCTGGTGGAAATACCAGGTCTCACTGTTAAGGTAGCCGAGTTTTGTCCGCTGATGATACTGCTGTTTGCAGACCATACATAACTTACTCCACCACTAGCCGTTAGTTTCACGGTTTCTCCTTTACTGATTTCCGCATTCAGCGTACTCAGTAAATTGCCCTTGTCAGGACTGATGTTAATCACAGGCAAGGCGTTCACCTGAACCGTGAAATCTCTGTTAAAACTATCTACGCCACCATTTGCCGTTCCGCCGTTATCCTTCACTGTTACCGTAACAGTCGAAGTTCCGGTAGCGCCATTCTTAATGCGGTAGCTAAGTACTCCCGCGGCATTAACCGATAAGTTTTGGAACAAAGCAGTGTTGTTGCTGCTTACTGTCAGCGAGGTGGTCTGTGATGTTTCAGGGCCCGCACTGATACCACTTAAGGTAATGTTTTGAGTCGCTGTTATATAACAAATCGTCTGATTAGCAATCGCATCCAGCGTCGGAACCTCATTCACATCGGTGATATTCACTGTAAACTGCTCATCGATACTTAATCCGAATTGTGTAGTGGTACGCACGCGGATCTGATAAGCAGACTTGGCTTCGTAATCAAATACTACAGCAGATTTCAACTGGTCGCCACTAATCGTAAAGGCCGCGTTATCTGTATCTCCCGCACCGGCTACCAGCGAGTAGCTAAAAGTAGAAATTGGGTTGAGCGATGTAGAGTTGAAAGTTCCCGCCGTAGCTCCGGCAGCGGCATTTTCATACAATGGTACTGCCGTAAGTATTAGACTCGTTGGCGCACCTGGTACTACTGCAAGCATTCCGTTTACATAAGCAAAATTATAATTCAGCGCTGCGCCACCTGCAACTGTAATCGGGTAGTTGCCGATAGGGGAAGAGGTAGTCGCCGTAGTGCTAGCCGCAGGAATAGTGCTCAAACTGCCTGCATCTTCTCCACCGATAAAACCATTGTAAGCAAAGGTCAATGGCGGATTTGCCAGTCCCTGGAACTTGGTTTTATCATCTGCAGTTACGGTAAGGGTTTTCGTTGTAATATCTCCCGAAGTGCTTGCGCTGGTAGTAGTCAGACTGTAATTGTCTTTCTGCGCACCAGACAATGTGAATGCATTTGCAGTGATCAGCTTGCCCGTTCCTGCATCTTTTGTGTTGTAATTGGCTGTCCCGCTTACGCCTACAATATCACTTCCCAGAATGGTGTTCAGTGTGTAATTGCTGGCAATTAAAGTAGCGCTGATATTGCCGTCATAGATCTTGGTGATTGCCGGACTGACATTCAGGGCCAGGGTTACCGGCAGAGGAGTGATATCTCCTGTAGTTGCAGCGCTGGTGGTAGTCAGACTGTAATTGTCTTTTTGCGCTCCTGCAAGTACAAACGCTTCCGCAGTAACAGTTTTACCAGTCCCTGCATCTTTGTTATCGTAGGTTGCGGTACTGCTGACTGTCACGGCATCTGTGCCAAGTATACCCGTCAGCGTGTAATTGGCCGGAACCAATGTTGCCAGGTTGCTGTTATTATAAACTTTGGTGATCGCTGGTGAAGCATTCAAGGCCACTGTTAATTCCGCGGCGCTGATGTTTCCAGTGGTGGTCGCGCTGGATGTAGTCAGGTTGTAATTGTCCTTCTGTGTACCCGCCAAAGCAAAACTGTTTACAGTAATAGTCTTGCCTATACCCATGTTTTTGGTATCATAATTTGCTGTTCCGCTTACCGTTACCTCGTCTGTTCCAAGGACACCTGTCAGGCTGTAATTTGCCGGTAACAGCGTGGCAGTGGTAGAATTATCATATACCTTGGTAATCAGCGGGCTCGCATTTAAAGCCAGGGTCACATCTTTTGCGCTGATATTACCTGTAGTGGTAGCGCTGGTAGTTGCCAGGCTGTAGTTATCCTTCTGTGCACCTGCCAGCACAAAAGTGTTCGCTGTAATGGTTTTACCCGTTCCTGCGTCTTTCGTGTCATAAACTGCTGTACCTGTTACCGACACTGCATCTGCTCCCAAGAGACCGCTAAGTGTATAATTCGCCGGACTAAGTGTTGCGGTAACGGCATCATCATATGTTTTTGTGATCAGGGGACTCGCATTCAATGCAAGGCTCAGAGGTATAGCTGTAATATCTCCTGTGGTAGTTGCGGTAGTGGTAGAAAGCGAGTAATTGTCTTTCTGCGCACCAGCAAGCACAAAAGTATTTGCAGTGATGGTTTTGCCGATACCTGCATCTTTCGTGTCGTAGTTTGCAGTTCCGCTTACCGTAACCTCGTCGCCACTAGCCAAACCGTTCAGTGTATAATTGGCTGGCTGTAAACTTGCGGTAGTGGTGTTATCGTAAGCTTTGCTAATCTGTGGCGTAGTATTCAGCGTGAGTGTTAATGCTGATGTGGTAATATTACCTGTTGTTGTGGCTGAACTTGTTGTCAGACTGTAATTGTCTTTCTGAGCACCGGCTAGCACAAACGTATTTGCAGTAATGGTCTTTCCAACACCTGCCTGCTTCGTATCATAATTCGCTGTACCGGTAACTGTAACCTCATCTCCGCCTAAAATTCCGGTCAATAAATAATTTGCCGGGGCCAGGGTGGCTACGGTCGACTGATCGTAAATTTTAGTGATCAGCGGACTTGCATTTAAAGCAAGGGTCAATGGAATAGTGGTGATATCACCCGTAGTGCTTGCGGTAGTGGTTGTCAGCGTATAATTGTCCTTATCCACGCCTGCCAATACAAAGGTAGTTGCCGTAACTGTTTTACCCATGCCTGCATCCTTCGTGTCGTAATTGGCAGTAGCCGTAACGCTTACTAAGTCGGTTGGTAAAATACCTGTCAGGCTGTAATTACCGCTGCTCAATGTAGCGTTGGTAGTATTGTCGTAAACCTTGGTAACTAGTGGCGTTGCATTCAGTGCCACCGTTACCGGAATCGCTGTAATGTCGCCCGTAGTGCTGGCGGTAGTAGTTGTCAGACTGTAATTGTCTTTCTGTGCACCCGCCAGTACAAAAGTATTTACTGTGATGGTTTTACCGGTTCCAGCATTTTCGTTATTATAGCTGGCATTACCCGTTACTGTCACTTCATCAGCGCCTAAAACACCTGTCAACGTATAATTTGCAGGCACCAATACTGCGGCAGCACTATTGTCATAGGCTTTCGTAATCAGCGGAGTAGCATTCAGTGCTATTGTAAGTGGCAGTGCCGTAATACTACCGCTGGTGGTTGCAGTTGTAGTAGTAAGCGTGTAGTTATCCTTTTGAGCTCCGGCCAGTATAAAAGCATTTGCGGTAATCGTTTTGCCGCTTCCAACAGCCTCAGTATCGTAATTGGCGGTCCCGCTCACCGTAACTGCGTCGGCACCTAAAATCCCCGTCAGCGAATAATTCCCTTCGGCCAGTGTCGCTGTCGTTGTTAGGTCATACACTTTGGTAATTGCCGGTGTTGCGTTTAAGCTAAGGCTTACCGAGAGAGGGTTGATGTCACCCGTCGTGGTCGCCGACACAGTAGACACTGTATAATTGTCTTTTCCGGTACCATCGAGCACAAAATTATTCGCCGTGATGGTTTGACCCAGACCAGCATCTTTCGTGGCGTAATTCGCGGTAGCGCTCACTGTGATTGCATCCGAAACTAAAATCCCATTTAAGGTATAGTTACCTGGCGCGAGTGTAGCCGTAGTGCTGTTGTCATAGGTTTTGCTCACCAATGGCAGGGCGTTTATGGCAACCGTAACTGGTAAGGCAGTAATTGTTCCCGTGGTTGTAGCAGTGAGCGTAGTCAGGTTGTAATTATCCTTTTGCGCACCGGCCAGAACAAAGTTATTTGCAGTAATTGTTTTACCCGTTCCTGCATCCGCACTATTGTAGCTTGCTGTGCTTGTCACGGTCACCGCATCTGCGCCAGCCAATCCGTTCAGTGTATAATTTGCAGGCGCCAGTGTTGCAGCTGTGGTATTATCATAGGCTTTGCTGATCAATGGTGCCGCATTCAGCGCCAGTGTAATCGCCTTAGTAGCCACCGTCAATGTTTGTATAACTGGAGGGGCTGCGTTGATATTCGTATTTCCCGCCTGTGTTGCAGTGATATCACTTGTTCCCGCACCTGTAATCGTCACGGTGTTTCCGGCGATACTGGCTACTGCCGGGTTCGACGATGTATAACTGATCGCCAAACCAGAACTTGCATTCATCGGTAAGGTGAAGGCCGCATCACCATATGTTTTCGGGGCAAGGGTATAGGTAATCGTCTGATCCGCCTTATTGATCACCAGCGTATAAGTCTGGTTTGCTGTATTTGGCGTGGCACAGCCATCTGTAGCCCTGATGGTAAATGTAAATGAACCAACTGCTGTAGGCACTCCTGATAATACTCCCGATGTAGGGTTCAGGGTCAGCCCTGTAGGAAGTGTTCCACTGAACAGGGAATAGGTATAAGTACCATTTCCGCCAGCGCTGATGTTAATGCTTTGTGAATAGGCAGTATCAAATGTTCCTGCTGCAACCGTGGTGGTGTTGAAAACCAGGGTAGGATCTAACAGCGTAAGTGTGGCTGCATTTGAATTTCCGCCACCCGACCCTGTGAGCACTACCCGGTATTTGTTATTGTTTAAACCAGCTACATTGCTGATGGTCAAGATCGCAGTTGTAGCGCCACTATACACTCCGCCATTACTGATATTGTTGTAGATCGAACCTCCGTCAACACTTACCTGCCATTGGTAACCGCAAACACTTGTGGCATTGATCACAAAAGTTGTTCCCGTTCCCGGACATAAATTGAGCCTGTCTGTCGGTTGTGTGGTAATAGCTACGCCACTTACTGCATAAGTTTCTGCACTAAGCAGTGGATTCAATGGATTACCGTCATTCTGGATAAACCACTTAGTGTTGTCATTTATCGCGGCAAGCAGTGCTGCAGGCGTACCTGCGATGACCGCTGGTGTGGTTTTGATATATCTTGCTCCGGGAGCTGCCGGAAATGCAGGATCTCCGGGATCACGGTAGGCAATTCCAAGATTCTGAGCACCGGTGGCCAACTGGCTTGGCAGGCGTGAGCCACCTGCATTGGTGTTTGCAGCAGGCAATGAGCTTAGCCAGGGACTGTTAGGAACACCATTGATACTAATCCCCGCCAGGAAATTTGGACTTGCGATTGAACCTGTAAAAGCAAAAATCTGATCTGAGTTTATTTCTGCAAGACTCATGTGTTCTGCGGGATTTAAGCCTCCGACAGCAGTATTGTAAGATTCCTGCTCCATGGCTATCGTTCCTCGCGGTGTACCACCAAAATCTTTGACTGCCAATGTATATTTACAAGTAACAATCAATTCCGTGCCTGCCGGATAATTGACATCGGCCGTCCACCTGATCACAGCATCACTGCGACCTTTATCGGCCGTCTGAAATGCGTTCGCATCCGTCCAGCCAAGGTCTGTAAAATAGATAACCTGGCCAGCGGAGACATCCTTAAGTAATAAAAAAGAAAAGGAGTCATCCAGACCAGAGGGGCCATTGCCATCATCGAGGGCATTGTAAGCCGTAAACACCAGATCGCCGGGACCCAGTGTACATTGCGCATTGGCAAAAGAACCAATGCTCATGATCATGCAGAAAGGTATTAGGAACCTTAACAGCATCTTACCTGTAAGTGATTTCATGCAGAGCGTGAATTAGTAAAAATTTATTCGATAGGTTAGTTATTTAGGAGCACAGGTAAGTATTCAGCCATTCGGAAAAAACTCCCTGTATATCTTGTTTAATCATTTCGTCAAAAGCGCCGGCCACGTCCTCAAGAGCTAACGTATGGTCGACAGTCGTTTTCCCCGATGCGCTGTCTGAGAGATAATATAGCGGAGAAATATAATGTTGGGTATGTGCATGTAAGTGCATTTCTTCCTTGGCACCCTGCAAGTGACGCAGTGCCGGATGTTGAGTGATGGTACTGCCATTAATCCTGCCGCCAGCAGAAATCTCATCTATGGTTTTGAGGATCAATCCGGTATCCCAGCCCAATACTGCAACAGAATCGGGTTCGCGAAAAGTGTCCCCTCTGAACGCCTCGCAGAAAATCCTGTTCTCCGGATGAGGCAGATCTTGCAGCCAGCCGGTATAGCCGGATACTGTAATATTGCCCATCTGCTGCTCCCCAACCAGGGATTCTTCCAGCAGAACAGGACTCGCATATAATCTCAGTTTCCTGTTACTGAGCTGTGCTTTCAGTTGATCATAGAATTCGGGCACCAGCTCTCCGCTTAAAATGGCCAGCAAGGCATCAGCTTGCGGCTGTTGCGCCAGGAAGTTCACCAGCGGCTGTGTATTAAACTGATCTTTGTATTGGTGACCTACAAAATTGAAGACTATTTTACCCTCTTTGTCCATAAAGGATTGCGACAGTGCATGGCTGATCGCATAGCCGCCGTCATAATAAGAGCTGACTACCGCTGCCGCTGCCGTTTCTTTGGCTGCTTGCCTGCCAGTAAGCCAGCAGTTGAGTACGTTGCCCAGATGGTGGTGAATTACATTGGGCTGCGCCTCCCATGACGGGGGATATTTTGCAGCATGGTTTACCACGATCAGCAATTTGTTCAATGCCTTAATTAAAGGAAACAAACAGCTCACTACGGGATAATCTGCAAAGATAACCAGCACATCGGCCTGATGTTCCAAAATCAACCGGTTGGCTTCTTTCTCTATCACCACCCGATCAGTGCCAAAGCCTATTGCCCCAGACACAAGAGTGAGGGGAGAGGAGTGCTGACGCAAACGCAGGTAGGATTTGATGCCCTCCGCAAAGTTATGTGCAATCAGCGGATGTGTGCTCGAACTGGGTAACAACAGACCTGCAGTCATATTAATTTTGTGTAGGGTAAACGCCGAACAGGGAAATGATATAATTTAAAACGAGAAAGGGTTGCATATTGCTATGTGGTTGCGAGCCTCCTGCAGGGGCTAGAGAACCAGCGGTGCTGAGTGCTGCCATTTTTCCGGCAGTTGCCGTTGGGTTGAAATACTTTTTTAAAGGTGCTGTAGCTACATAAGCGCCATCCGGAGATGCCAGGTTTCCCGCAGCATCCCCTCTGGTCTGCACCGTTGCTGTGCCAGTGAGCGCATGGCTGTGTGCCGGCAGCTGTGGGGTCGTAAGCGTTACCGATTCTGTCCCTGAGCTTTGTCCGATAACATAAGTCCCGCCTCCGGCCAGTGTTCCCATGTGGATAGGCAACCGACCACGAAGGTCTGGCAGTTGAAATGTATTCTGACCATCCCCACCATAGGTTGTTCCAATCAGGTTAAAAAGGGTGTCATATTCTGCAATCTGAAGCAATTGTCCTTCGCAAAACATCCATCCGGCAGGTGCGAATGATCCACCAAATATGATAATCTCTCCAACAAAAGGCGTAGCCATATCTTTGTAGTTTAAATGATAAGTAAATTAAGAACGTGGCGGAAATATCCCCTGCAAAGCAATCACAAAAGTCACCACCTGATAGGGCTGCATATTGTTGTGCGGCAGGTTTCCTCCAGCTTGGGTTGTAATGGTGCCGACAGACGATTCTACCGGTGCCATAAAGCCAATGCCGGGGGTATTGCTATACAAATTTGTTCCGGCAACAGTTGCCGGATAGCTGTTTACCGAACTCGCGGTTGTTGGTGTTCCGCCCGTACTCATGGCCAGTGAAATATCATGGTTATGAAGAGGCATCTGGGATTGTAATAAGGTCACTGAAGTACTTCCATTTGCTTCCCCCATGGGGTGGTCAGCACCGTTTTTGTGCATAGGGCTCCTGCCCTGTAAATTGGGAAGAGCGAAAGTAGTCGTTCCGTTTCCTCCATAAGTGGTCCCTAACAGCGAAAATAAAGCTGCATTCTGATTGACAGGCAATAACTGTCCGTTGCACATTTGCGTCTGCCGCATATTAAAATTTCCGGCAAACATAAAAACTTGTCCTACAAAAGCATCTGATGGCATATCGATAAAAAATTAATTCCGTGAAGGGAATATTCCCTGATAACAAATTATAAAGTTCAGCACCAGGTAGGGTTGTAAATTGCTGTGTGCCTGATTTGAACCGGCTACGGTTGTCGCTGATGAAGTAATCGTGTTCATTGTGCTATCTGCCAACGTGGTAAAACGCTTGGTTTCTGCAGCATTGTTGGCGAAGTAGTTGTTCTCGGGTGCCGTCTGGTTGGCAGTTACACCGGTTTTAGCTTTGATTTCACCGGGACTCACCGTGTGCAGGTGTGTAGGGATCTCTGTGATATTCAAAGTGTGGTTTTCTTCACCGCCATACTGCCCATATGCAAATCCATTGCCCCAGTGTATTGGCGTCTTGCCTTGAAAATTTGGTAAGGCAAAAGTAGTTACACCATTGCCTCCATAGGTCGTGCCAATTAGACTAAAAAGTGCCTGGTAGTTGTTAATCGCCAGGAGCTGCCCATTACAAAGGAACCATCCTTTGGGTGCGAAGTTGAAGGATACGATACTGATTTCGCCTAAATAAGGATCATCGAAGGCCATGTCGTGAGCGTTTAGATTATTAATAATTTATTGTTGCAATTTTAAAGGTAATTGAACGTTATTGCACAGCTTTTAACCCAATCACTTTGTTCACTTTGTTCATTTTACAACCAGTATGTGTAAAATATGCGTCAGATGATAAATTAAATCGATTTTACTTATTCATTGTAGTATTTGCTCCGATAATTTATTTTTTGCACACACGTTTTGATTAATCTTTTTCTAATCTTTACCGGAAATATTAACGCTCATGTTATCAGAACGCAGAACTTTTTTGAGAAATACCTCCCTGCTTGCGGGTGCAACACTATTAGCTAAACCATTCGATTCCTTTGCCTCAGTCAGTAAAAAAATTAACACAGTCGCTGCCGGCAAAACTATAAGGTTATACTACACCGGTGGATTAAACGGACGTATTGAAGCTAATCATCAGCACCAGGGTGGGCTGAAGGCGATTGCTAAACTAATCGGCCAGCAGGAATTATCCGGACTGATTTTGGACAGTGGCAATTTTCTTTCTGCGGACAGCTCTAAAGATGCTGATGGAAAGGTGATCGCAGCAATGAACGCTATCGGATATCATGCCGCTACCTTAGGACCTAACGAGCTTAAGGGGGGACAGGCAACTTTACTTTCCCTAATTCAGCAATGCGAATTCCCTATAGTAAACTGTAATTATACGTTTAGTGAAGTGATGCTGAATGATAAGCTACGAACTTATCAAATTATAAGATCAGGTAAGCTGAGGGTAGGTATAACAGGAGTAGGACCTATGACTTCAGTTGGAGGTATAACCTACAATGACGCGATAACCTGCGCCAGGCGGGTGAGTAAGTATTTGAAGGAAACTGAACTTTGCGATTTGGTCATCTGTCTTTCTCAGTTGGGTGCAAGCGATGATCAGTTAAATGATAGAAAACTGGCTTCAAGCTCCAGTCACATAGATTTTATAGTTGGCGGTAGTGAGCAAAAGTTAAATACAGGAGCATTGATCCTCAAAAACGCAAAGAAACATGATGTGGTTTTCTGTTATGCAGGCACTGAAGGTGCCTTACTTGGCAGTACTGTGTTTGGCTATAATGAGGCTAACGTACGCAACGACTTTCGCCACAAGTATTTGGTAGCAGGATTAGCAGTGAATAAGAGTTCCCTATTGGCAAACCAGCGGTTACATGACCTTATTGTGGCGACTGTATAAACATTAAGTAGATCTCAAGCGGTCATAGGCCATTCTGCAGGATACATGAGGGAAATTCTCTGTGGTCTGCATATTGTTCCCCAGAAACATAGTTACCTTGTCCTTGCTATGGAAACGCAGACGTTTTTTTACCGCCTCGGGATTGCGAATAGGGATACCTGTGAATGATGCAAAATCTTCCAGGATTCTTTCCGTGCCATCGGCATAATCACGAAAACAGTTCAAGGGATGTTTGAGCAGTTTTATGCGGGTAAACTGACGATAAAATTGCTGGATCACATCTGCCGCGAACATGTTTAGGTTTCCACCATATTCCACTGCTTTTGATATGCCCATCAAACTTTTATTGATCAAACCGGGAACGGTATGTATTCCTCTTTTTTTTTCATGAGAAGCGATCACCTCTTCGGGTGTCCTGGATAGAAAGAAAAACGGTGTATCAGGGAACCATTGACGCAAAAGATCATAAAAATGAATATGCCAGCAATCCAGTTTAATGATAAATGATTTGGCAGATCCACTGTGCAGCTGACCTAAAAATGCAAGAGCTGCATTAAACCATATTTGTTTCTGTTGCTGGTCTACAGTAGGATCTCTTTCCGATGCTCTTAATATTTCATCCAGCAATGGGCATTCCGAAATGACAAGATTACTTTTCTCCATCGCATAGGCCTGTGTAAGCATTGTAGAGCCACATCTGGAGACATGAAAGATAAAGGCAGAAGGTCGAATTTTCAAGGTATAACCAGAATTTTCAACCAGAAAATCCAGATTACTGAAACATTTCATCCTCGATTTTTCCAGTTGCCGCGCCCGGCACCAGGAAAGTGTTTCATCAAAAAATGGCTCCGTTACCCGCTTTTCACCCAAATATGTCCATTCTGCCATCCATCCATCCTGCTCCCCGTGGGTAAGTCGAATTGGAAAATAATTTAGCAAGAGCTTATTAATCCTCATGTCGCAGACCCTTAAGGCTTTCAATCAATGCTTTTGATGCTTCCGTGCCCACACGTTCCAGTTCTGCTATAATCTGTGCTTTGAGCTTTTCATCATATTGATCTAACGCTTTCGTATCATAACCATGTGCGCTAAACAAACTATCGGTCCACTCATTTCTGATCGCATCGATAACCAGATGAACTCTGGCAGTGTTACCTTCATTAACCACGCTATGCGTTTGGCTAAAATCCATGTACCAGCACTCTCCTTCCTGCAGCTGCAACTGCTCACCAGCGAGGTTAAAATGTACCTGTGGATTGGTAACGATGGGAATATGCAGTCGCAAAACACCATCCTGATAACCACAGCGGTGATCTTTATGGGCTTTGATCACACTGCCTGGTGCAAGCGCCAGTAAACGCACTGCTTCTTTTTCGCATTTCCAGCTGTCTACTATCTGTTTAATATAGGGACACAAATCCATCAGAGCTGTATCCTGATAAACACCCGAGGGATGCGCGAAAATATCATGCATCTGCCCGCTGGCAGACCGTAAAGAGATGCTAGACCAATGGCCTGCATAGTCGGATGTCTTGAAGTGTTCCCGCCATTGTTCTTTCAAACAATAGGAAAGCTCCTTGCGTAGCAATGCCACATCGTAGTCCAGCTGAAATTTGATATGCGTTAATGTCATTCAGATAACTTTGTTTTAGCTTACGTACAAAAATGGTGAAAGGTTTAATATACAATAATACATCTTTTTGTGTAATATGTTTGCGTCAAAAATACTTTTAGTCAGCTGGTTAGTACCTATTGTCCTGCTTTTCAAAACTTATCCATCAGGCAGCTGTTATTGATGAATTATCCTTTTTAACTCCTTCTAAAATTGAAAGAAAATAAACGCATCGCAATCCTGGGTGGTGGTCCAAGTGGACTCTTCATGTATAAAAGACTGGTTGACGCCAACAGGAATGATCTCATCATCGACATATTCGAAAAGAAAAAACAGCTCGGCGCAGGCATGCCTTATAGTACTGAAGGCGCCAGTGATGAACATATCACCAATGTTTCGGGCAATGAAATACCTGAATTGGTAACTTCCATCAGCGACTGGATCGCTGGTGTGCCGAAAGAAACGCTGGATTATTTTCATATCGACCCGAAAAATTTCAACGATTACAAGGTTTTACCACGGTTGCTATTTGGCCAATATCTCACTGCACAATTTAAATTGCTGGAGCACCAGGCCAGAAAAATCGGTATGGAAACTACCATTCATTTCGAAAGCGAAATCGTCGATATCATTGATCATCCCGAAAAGGGGACGGTTTCAATTGAGGTAAAATATATCGGTCTGTCTGAATACGACCAGGTGATTATTTGTACCGGTCACCATTGGCTTCAACGATACGAAGGCAACATCCCCGGTTATTTTGATTCACCCTATCCGCCAGCAAAACTAGCAACACCTTTAAACCATTCCATAGCGATCAAGGGATCCTCGCTTACGGCAATTGATGCCATCCGTACTTTGTCGCGCTACAATGGTACCTATACCAAAGATCAGCAAGGCAGACTTGTTTATCATCTCGGCGCCGGACAGGAGAAATTTAAAATGGTGATGCATTCCAGAAATGGGATGCTGCCGGCGGTGAGGTTTCATCTGGAGGACCCCCATCTGTTAAAAGATGCTGTGCTGAGCAAAACGGAAGCCACCGAACACCGCGAGTCCAATGCAGGATTTTTGTCGCTGGACTATGTGTTCAGAAAGAATTTCAAGGATCTTTTCATCAGCAGGGATCCTGAGTTTTATGAACGGATCAAAGACATGGATATGGAATCTTTCGTGGAAATGGTGATGGAGCTCAGAGAGCGGCTCGACCCATTTACGCTTTTCAGGGCTGAATACCTGGAAGCGGAGCAATCGATAAAGCGCCATGAGTCGGTCTTCTGGAAGGAGCTGCTGGCGGTACTCAGTTTTGCGATGAACTACCCGGCAAAATATTTCTCTGCGGAGGATATGCAGCGGCTGCAAAAAGTGTTGATGCCCCTGATCTCCATCGTGATCGCTTTTGTTCCGCAAAGCTCTGTGGAAGAGATGCTTGCCCTTCACGAGGCGGGTGTGCTGGATATGGTTGCGGTAGGTCATGATAGTGAGGTGGAACCCTGCGATGAGGGAGGCGTAATCTACCATTACAATGATGATAAGGGGAAATCACCCTATTTTAAAACCTATGTAGACTGCGTGGGGCAACCTCATCTTGCCTATGAAGATTTACCCTATCAAAGCTTGCGCATGAACCAAACGGTAAGTCCTGCACGCTTGCGCTTTCAAGATCCACAGTCGGCAGTCAGGGCGCTGGAAAAAGGGGAACAACACATTGAGCAGGAGGGGAACGGCGACTATTATCTGCGCGTTCCAGGAATTACCATTAACGACGACTTTCAGGTAGTTGATCCTTACGGAGCACTAAATGAACGTATTTATATGATGGCCGTACCCTATCTGGGTGGCTACAACCCTGATTATTCAGGACTCGACTTTTGTGAAGCAGCCTCGGCTGCAATTATAAACAGCATTTTAGAACATGAACAAATCGACAGCATCACCCACAAACCTTAAACTTTATCTACTCTTGCTGGGCTCAAAAGCACCGGCACGAAATGTAGAGCAGCATGATTATTTTTTCGGCATTGCCGCCTCACTCAAAGAACTTGTTCCCGAAATTAAAGCCTTCTGGCCGGAAGCGGGGAACAGTATACATATCGACGGTTGGCGGGAAGTGAACTTTGTGAAGGGCTATGAGATCAAAGTAGCACTTCAGGAGGAAATTACGGAACCATCGGCGAAAAAGCTATTCTTTATCAATCTTGGTGGTTACCAGTCCAACAAACTCGAGGAACAGCATTATACAGTTCTGACAGTTCAGGAAGACCGTGCTCAGGCTACGCAGGATGCCAAGAAAACTGTGTTTTTTAAATCGAACTCTATCAAAGGCGCCAATTCACATATCGACGAAAAGTACGGTATTGATGTAGATGATATCTATAGGGTGGAGGATATACTTTGTCCTGCCCATAAAGAAAAGTACCATCTCCACATCCAGCCAACTGAGGCGACAACCGAGGATGAGATACACCTGGGCTATTTTAAATTGGACAAACTCGACAAATTTGATCAACCAGCTTAACCAAAGCTAATCCGTTGGGCATAAAAAAAACGACCTGTGAATTTCACAGGTCGTTTTTCTTATCTTAAGCGCTTAGGCTTAGAATAAAGAGAACTCAACTCGTCTGTTTTTCTGACGACCGTCGGCAGTTTTGTTGGTTGCAATTGGTTGATTTGGACCGTAACCTGTTGCTTCGATACGAGATGGATTAGCACCTTGTGAAACTAAGTACGATTTTACCGCTTCTGCTCTTTCTTTAGATAAACGTAAGTTTAAAGCCATAGAACCTGTGTTATCAGTATGTCCTGCTAATTTTAAGCTGAAGTTTTTCTCTACCAATAAAGCAGCAACTCTGTTTAATGTTCCGTAAGATTTGTCACGGATAGTAGCTTTACCCAATTCAAACTCTAAGTCTCTGATCGCTTCGTTTACTACTTTGCGGTCAGACTCAGTGATGATTACTTTTTCTCTCACAACTGGTCTTGGAGTTTTCAACGGACAACCTGCACCGTCAACAACTGTGTTGGCAGGAGTTCCAGGGCATTTATCAAATTTGTTTGCTACACCGTCCATATCGTCATCACCCATATCTTTCGCATATTGCTCTTGATCTCTCATTCTGTTTTGCTCAGATGTAGATAATGCTCTTCTTAACTCAGCACTTTCAGCTGCACTTTCCTCGCGGATTGCTGCAACAGGGCTAAAGTTTTGTAATTGAGATGTTCCTTTTTTACCAAGGGCGATCTCAACACCTGCATGTGCATAAGAGAATTTATCGTTGGTAGCTCCGGCAACACCGTCAAAGTTGTTGTCTTTCACGAAGCTAACAGTATAACCTAAATCGATGTTCACACCTTTGGAAACACCTAATTTAAAACCTGCTCCAACTGGTACAAACCAGTTCTCTCTGTAACCAGTGCTTGCGCCGTTTGTTACGTCGCCGCCATTAGCTGCATATACGTTTGCACTTGACGACATATAACCAGCACCGGCAGTTACATACGGTGAAAGGAAATTACGTTTTTGGTTTAAGCTTAAGTTAGCGATCGTGAAGTTCGCGCTAACTGCTGCCGACCAGTCGATGCGTGTTTCAAAACCACTTGCACTTCTTTGATCTTCGGTACCTGTAAAAGCATTAGGTCTAAATCCTTTTACTTTACCAGCAAGGAAATCAGCCTGGATACCAAATCCCGGAACAATTTGTTTCTTGATGTAACCTCCGTAACCCCAGCTCTCCTGTGGTGTAGCGAAGTCGCCATTAGCTTGTCCGTTGAACGGTGTATAGTGCGTTAACATACCTCCGTTAAGTCCAATAGACCAGGTACGGAAATCTTTTTTGTCGAAACGTTTTGTTGTATCAGAAGTCATGTCCTGAGCGAACAGTGATGTTGATAATCCTACTAAGGATAAGATCAACGCAGATTTTGTAATTTTAGAGTTCATTATAATAAAGTTAGATATTAAAAAAAGTTCGTTGTTAACTGAACACTGACTCCTATGTAATAATCCTGCCAAAGGCATTTTTGATGCTTAAATAAGTCAAAGATGTTCATAATGAGTGTCTTATTTTAAAAATGCGCCCAAGTCGCAAATCTGACTTTCGTTATTAAAAGTTCAATTTAGTGTATAGTATTTGCTACAAACTACCCCGGGGAGTATGATTTCACTCTTTTTATTGACTCTTTGGTCATATAATTGCAGGACATATATTAGCCCCACATGCTTATACAATAAGTTAAAGGCCGCCTATTTCTAATACAGCTAAATTTTGACTAGGGGATCAGAAACCATAATTTCTGGTATTTTTGCGAAGCCTGACTTATAACATATATGAATTTAACTAACGTTGACCTAAGCAATTGCGACAGGGAGCCCATCCATATTCCGGGAAGAATACAATCCCACGGATTTTTAGTTGCTGTAACTATAGAATCTCTGGTGATAAGTTACGTCAGTGAAAACTGCGCTGACTTTATTGATGTACCTGCAAAAACACTACTGGGCCAATCCCTGGCAGACTTTGAAAAAATTGTCGGGCTAGGTACTGATGCGGGATCCCTCGTTCAGCTCCTGAAACTGGGGCAAGCCCAAAAGGGTTTTGACACTATCAATCCAATTCCTCTTCAGCTGAGCGGAAAAAGTTACTATGGGATTATCTCTATTTCCGGTCCGTTATACCTTATAGAGTTTGAGCCCATTACACTTCAGTACGATATACAAAACCAGATTGGTAAATCTGTTTCAGAAATCCTCTCCGGACGCAGTTTGAAAGGCCTTTTAGAAAATACTGCCCAGCAGATCAAAGATATTATCAATTATGATAGGGTTATGGTCTATAAGTTTTGGGAAGATGGCCATGGGGAAGTAGTAGCAGAGGTGAAAAATAAGGAGCTCGATCCATTCTACGGTCTGCATTACCCTGCATCGGATATTCCCAGACAGGCCAGGGAACTATACAAATTGAATTATACCAGGATCATTGCCGATGTAAATGCAGAAAGTTCAGCCATATTAACTTATGCTGGTGAGGAAGTTCCTGTAGATTTAACGCACTCTGTGTTACGTGCCGTTTCACCGATCCATATTCAATATCTGAAGAACATGGGTGTTGGTTCAAGTTTCAGTATCTCGCTGATTGCCCATGGCGAGCTATGGGGCTTAATCGCTTGCCATAATTATAGCCCGAAGTTCATCGACTATAAAGCCCGTGAAGCCTCCAAATTGATTGGAAAGATTGTTTCTTCAGCTTTAGAATACCGCGAGGATGAGGAGTATGATGCACAGCTGAACAACTTTCAGCAGGCAATGGACATATTAAATGTGCACCTGACTAAAGATGAAGACCTGGTATCCCTGTTAACCGGGCAAGATATCACGATCAAAGATATTGTAGATGCCCAGGGTGCGGCGGTGATATTGGACAATCAAATCACCACTATTGGAGTTACGCCAAATGAACTGCAGCTAAATGAGCTATTTGAATGGTTGAAACTGACAATGGATGAGGCAGTATATTTTACACACAGCCTGCCTGAGGTTTATCATCCGGCAAAAGAATACAAGGAGGCCGGCAGTGGTATTCTTGCGGCTATGCTCTCCAAAGAAATGACGGAAATTATTGTTTGGTTCCGACCAGAGCAACTTACGTCAATCAACTGGGCCGGTAATCCGGATAAACCGGCGGTGGCTGCAGAAAATGGGCTACTAAACTTATCCCCAAGAAACTCCTTTGAGACGTTCTCACAGCTGGTAGAAAATACCTCAGTGAAATGGTCCAAAACGGAAATCATGAACGTCAAAAAAATGCGGGAGAAGATCATTAATGCCATCACCAAAAAGGCAGGTGAGATCAGGATCTTAAATGAGCGTCTAAGACGCGCTTATGATGAACTGGATACATTTAGCTACACAATCTCGCACGACTTGCGTACGCCGCTTACGTCTATCAAGAGTTTTACTGAATTGGTAATCGCCACAAATAAATCTTTGGACGAGCAGGGCAAGAAATTGTTAAGCAGGGTAGTGGCTGGGGCCGATAAGATGAATTTCCTGATCAATGAAATTCTAAAACTTGCAAGAGTGGGTCGTGCAGGGCTAGAATTTGTAACTATCGATATGGACCAGATTATAAAGGAGGCCGTTAACGAAGTTAGATCTGGCCTGAACGCAGACCATGTGAAAGTAAGTTATGGCAACCTGCCTCCGATAATGGGTACTCATCCTCTTATCAGTCAGGTGTTTACTAATTTGATAAGCAATGCTGTGAAATATAGTGCTGAATCGGCTGCACCTGAGGTTTTTATCGAAGGTGCCGTAGAGGGAGAGGAAATCGTTTATAAAATTCAGGATAACGGCATCGGTATTGAAGTAGATCATCATGAGAAGGTGTATGAGCTCTTCAAAAGAATGAGTAATGCGAAGGATATTCCGGGTACAGGTGTTGGGCTCGCTATTGTGAAAAGGATCGTTGAAAAGCACAACGGCAGGATCTGGTTTGAAAGCGAGCTGAATATTGGCACAGTTTTTTATGTAGCCTTTAAAAAATAAAGAATATGAAAATGTCCCCGGATATATTTTACGTAGAAGATGACCGTGATTTTGCTTTCATTATGCAGTATGCGGTTAAGGAAGTGAGAGAAGATATCACCGTAGGTATAGTCGAGGATGGAAATACTGCTATTGCTGAATTGCAGCGTTTTGCAGCAGAAAAACACCGTCCAAAAATTATTTTGCTGGATTTAAATTTACCGGGTATCTCTGGCCTGGATTTGCTGAAACGCATTAAAGAGATACCCTTTTTCAAATATGTACCGGTCATCCTTTTTTCTACCTCGGATGATGTGAACGATGTGAAAACATCACTGGAGATAGGCGCGAATGCTTTCCTGACCAAACCTAGTGGTTACCATAACCTGATTGGCTGTGTGAAGTCTATACACGACTTCTGGTTCAACCACAACAAACATATCAATTAGCGTTATAGCTTAAACACTTCTCCTTTTTCAGGAATTGTAACTGCATAGCCAGCCTCTGTGATGGCGCTGGCTAAAATTGCCTGGCTATTTGCCTCCCCATGTACCAGGAAAACTTTTTTAAGCTTTGCAGAATCCTGTTGTTTAACGGTATTCAATAGATCATCATGGTCGCCATGGCCGCTCAGCAGATCCGTCTGTTTGATTGTGGCAAAGACCGATAAATCGCGGTGGCGTAACCTTACGATAGGATCTCCGCGCAGTAGGCGATGACCGAGTGTACCCTTAGCACAGTAACCTATAAACAAGATGGTGCAATAGTAATTCTGGATATTATGATATAGGTGATCCTGTATCCGTCCCCCTTCCAGCATACCTGCTGAAGAGATGATGATGCATGGCTCATGATAATTTGAGATGGAGATACTCTCGCGTTTATCTTGCACGTAACTCAATTCATCAAATTCAAACTCATCACCTTTCTGCTTATAAAATTCCTGAGAATCCTCGTTCAGCAGTCTATGGTGTTTACGGTATACTTCTGTTGCCGAGCTGGCGAGTGGGCTGTCCACAAATATTTTAACCGGAGGAAGCAGGCCGTCGCTAAAGATTTTGTTGAGCGAATAAACCAGCGCCTGGGTTCTTCCGATACTGAAGGCCGGGATAATCAAGCGACCGGGGAACTTTACACAGGTGTCGTTTATAGTCTCAATCAGTTTATCCTGTAATTTTACGTCTTTAGTATGCAGTCTGCCGCCATAGGTAGATTCCGAAACCAGGTAATCCACCGGAGGAATGACCTGAGGATCTACTAGTACGGGGTAGTTTTTTCTTCCAATATCTCCTGTAAATGCAATTTTCTTTTCTACGCCATTTTCAGTTAGTGATAGTACTACAGCGGCTGCTCCCAAAAGATGGCCCATTGGTATAAATTGCAGCGTTATGGCTTTATTGATGACAAATTCTTTGTGGAAGGCCACAGTTACAAAACGCTCCATGGTATCCATCACATGTTTGTGAAGGTATAATGGTTTAGGGCCAGAGTTGCCTCTTTTTTTACCCCTGCCGCGTCTGTTCTGCTTTCCCAAAAATAGGTTGACCGAATCCATCAGCAATATTTCTGTAAGATCGGCAGTAGGCGGTGTGCTCAGGATCTGCCCGCGAAAGCCAGAACGCACTAGCGTTGGCAGGTTTCCGGAGTGATCGATATGCGCGTGGGTAAGGATAACTAAGTCAATCGAAGAGGGATCAAAAGCGAAAAATTCATTCTCTTCCTGGTAAGTGTCCTTCTCATAATCCAGTCCGCAGTCAATTAATATACTATAATTTTCGGACTGCAGCAGGTGCATACTTCCTGTTACCTGTTTCGCTGCTCCCCAAATCGTTAGTTTCATCTATATATAGGTTTTCGTCTTCAAAAAGAGGTGAAAATTATTTTTCAAAGATTAGCAATATATCAATTTTAAAGCTAAGATTGGGTGGTAATCTGAAAATTGGCCTTTGCAAAGTTGGCTTCGTTTAAGAAGGTTCACTATATAGCTTAGTCTCAAAAGTATAGCTGAATTCATGGCTCAGGTTGCTGCTGCGGACAATTTTCCAACTGTGCAGCTCGTCGTTAAATTGCGGTAAGGCGAGGCCCGATTTTTCTGCGGCAGCTGTATAGAATTGCGCACGACTGGGATGATCGGGGTTACAGGCATTGTAGGTTCTGCCAAAAGCCTGCTCCTGTAGTATCTTCGTTGTGATGCCTATACAATCCTTCAGGTGAATGAGGTTCACGGGTGCCCGACCGTTAGGTATCGCTGTTTTTCCGGCAAAGAATCGTCCGGGATCTCTGTCAGGACCGATTAGGCCCGCAAAGCGGATGATGGTGCCCCTGATGCCAGGGAGGTTTAGTATATGCGCTTCCGCCTCAAGCATCGCTTTGCCGGATGGCGTGTCGGGATTGGGGATTGTATTTTCGTCTACCTCCTGGTTATGATCTCCATACACCGATGATGAACTGATGAACAACAGTTCTTTAACTTTACCAGCAGCAGCAGCGAGTGCTATTTTACGGATCTTAGTTAAAAATGTATGCTGCTGTGCTTCACTACGTTTAGGGGGGATACAGACCAGCAGGAGCGGGGCGTTGAAGAAGTCGGGATCAAAATTTTCATGACTTTCATCGAAACTGATAAGGAAAGGGGAGATCCCTGCCTCTTTGAGCATGCCCAGCTTTTCGGGACTCGTGGTAGAACCTTTGACCTGATAGTCCGTTGAGCTCAATTTTTTAGCCAGTTCCAATCCGTACCACCCACAGCCCAGAATGCTGATTTCTTTGTTGGCTTCAGCCATTTACCTGAAATTTAAATTAATATTATTCCATAAAAAAAGGGGTGATGCAAATGCACACCCCTTTTTGTTTTTAACAATTTATTCTCTTAAAGAACAGTTACATTAGAAGCCTCAGGGCCTTTTTTGCCATCGTTCAATTCGAATTCTACATTGTCACCTTCATTCAGCTCTCTGAATGAGTCGCCTGCTATTGCAGAGAAATGTACGAAAATATCTTTTCCTCCATCTTCTGGAGTGATAAAACCAAACCCTTTTGCAGAATTAAACCATTTAACTTTTCCTGTTGTACGCATATTATTATTATAAATTTCGCTGTGAAAATAATCAATTGAATATTAATATCCAAAATCTTAAGTGCTTATTATTGGTCTCTAAGGGATAATTTTTAAACAAGCGAGTTGTTTGATTGTTGTACGATGAGATTCAACAAGACAGATCATGGAAGAAATGGAGCAAAAAGTAGGCAATGACGGAGAAAAGAACAAGCATTTGAAAGCGGTTTACGGCGAAGAAAATGAAAACTTGGGCCTTGATGCCGATCATTCTTCTGAAAACGACGGCGATCATGCCAACTTAAATAATGACAACGATCGCATCTCACATAACCCTGACGGCGAGGACGATGCGCATAACACCGCTGAAGGGGAGGGCTACTCACCTTTGATGGATAAATAGTCCCCCAAATAATTTTGGCATCATTTTAGTAAACCTGTATGTATAATTTAATTCTCTAACTAAAATATACACACAATGAAAAATCTAATAGCAGTATTCGGGATTGCCCTTGCATTAACGGCATGTACTAACGCTAAAAAAGAAGAGGCCATAAAACAAGCAGCCATTAAGGCTACCAAAGATAGTATGCGATTGGACAGTTTCCACCGTGTTGAAGTAGCACAGCAGGAACTTGCCGCAAAACAAGCGGAAGAAAAAAGGATTTTGATGTTATCTGAGGCTCGTGCAGCAGAAAACGCACCTGCAGCGAGAATGGCTCAGCCTGCGGCGTCATCAAGTTCTACTACCACAACCACTACAACTAAGAAAAAAGGCTGGAGTAGTGCAGCTTTAGGAACCGTAATCGGTGCAGGTGCCGGAGGTTTAGGCGGAGCACTGATTGACAAGAAAAAAGGTAGAGGTGCCGTTATCGGTGGTGTTGCCGGTGCTGGAGCAGGTTATTTAATCGGCCGTGGTCAGGATAAAAAATCAGGACGCGCGAACTAGTGATTGCGCATCTATCAAGGGAAAAACCCTGATAACAAAAAGCCCGGTTCGTTTGAACCGGGCTTTTTTAATGTTTATTTCTTTTCAGGCGGTGTAGAAACGATTTCACCGAACTCGTTAACATATGCCATCATACTTTCCAGATCTCCTCCGGTAGAGTTTTGCTGACGTTCTTGTTTGCGTTGCTCTTTATCTTCTTTTTTCTTCTGCCTGTTTTTTTCTAATTGCTTCTTCATGAAGGTCGCCTGAGACTTAGCCATAAATTTCCTTGATTTAGTTAAAAAATAACTCTTCTCCGCTGTTACTTGTTGGGGGCGTTCCAGATAAATGTGGAACCTCTAGCCCGAATAAAAATAAATTCCGAGGCACCGACGGTAGGGCCAGGAGGATTTGAACCTAATCAAATTGCGTTGTTGATTAGCAAGTAAGTAAATAGAGAATAGTGTGTTTGTATTCCGTTCTATGCAAAGATACAAAAAATAATCAAATCTTTAAAGCTTCAGATGAATATGGAGTAGTAAGTGGAGGCATTGCCACGTTACATTTGGAGAGGATATTTTCCAAATCTAAATGGCAATGAAAATCGTAGGTTAACCAACCCGACAATGGGAAAAGATGGTTGGACCCGAGATTTGGAATTATTTGGCATATTTCCTACCGATCTTTATTTAATCAGATAAAATTTGTATATTTTTGTGCGTCAAATTATCTTTTTATTTAATAGAAGAATAGTGATGTAGGTTAACCCCATGTTAATTCAATGTTTAGCACTTATTCAGGATTTGGGCCGGACTGTAAATCCCTGGAAACCTCCATTATTTGAAGCCTGTTCGGCACGCAAGTTGTCACAACCTGGTTTCGCTATTAAAACGATTTATAAAATTGATTAGATGCTGTTCCTGCAATTGTGATTTACGCTTCAAATGATTAGAAAACTATTTTTAATTCTTTTCACCATATATGCCACTGCACTGAAAAAACGCCACTTTTCAAAGAATTCTTCGTTTCTAAAATTTGGAACATTTTTAGCTCTTTTTATTCTAGGCTTAGCTAATTATATAGAAAATCTTTTCCGGGAATGCTGTAAATTGAAAAGAAGTATTCAATTTACAGAAAGAGTTCAATTCAATAAAGGCTTGCAGTTGACTAGTGCTTTTCACTCGACTAATCCTTTTTACTTGACTAGTCCCTTTTACTTGATTAGTCCCTCTCGCTTGAATAAAAAATTCCCGGTGACTAATGCCTTTACAATGATTGAAGGCTTTCAATCAGCTAAAGGCTTTTCAAGGACTGATAAGTGTGCTTATAATTATAGTCGTAAGTTTTTCGCTTCGTTATTGCTGCTGGTGTTTGGCCTTTTGAGTATGAGCTCAAAGGTTTTTGCAGATGGAAGTAAGGATTTGTATCCGCTTGGTGCGAAAGGAAACCGGGCATCGATGTATTCCACCAGCTCTACCAACACACATCAATCCTTTCCTTTCAAGACGCAGGGAACCCACTACGTCTATGCCCGTAAAGGGGAATGGATTACGGTAGCTTCCAGTGCCCAGGGAATTGGTCAGGGGAAAATTCGTTTGACTACACCACGTGGAGCGGTTAGTACGCAGGTTTCTGGCAATATTCCCGGAAGGGCAAGTGAGCTGGCGGGGCCGATGCAGCCTGAAATGGAGGCAACCGGTAATTTTTATAAACCCTACGCGATCAAGGTTCCTGATAATGACGAAGGGATATGGATGATTGAATTTCTGCCCACCGGTGCCGCCAACAGCACTTCAGACCCCCGTGCCAGCGATATCTCGGCTGGTGGTACAGACTGGACTCAGAACAACGAGGTGTTTATTGTGGCTTGGGATATTTCTGTCAGGAACACTGGTAATACGCAATGGATCCCGGGCAGGGTGTATGCCAATATCTTGAATTTAGGGGTTTCAGGAGCCTATGCTAACAGCGAAAAGAGTTATTACGGGGCCAATTATGTACTTACCAAAGACGGGCGCGCATACTATGTGCAGAACAACGGGAACAATGGATATGGTTTTACCTTTTTTGCTAATAATAAAGGCTCTACAAATGCAGCCGGGGAAGCGATTTACAAAAGCCTGAATTTTAGCGACGACAGGGTGAGGACTAATATGCAGGATCCAAGGGCTCCGGATGATGATACCAAAAATCTCATTACCCATAAGTTGTTTTATACAAAACCTGCGCTTGATCTCCCCGAATCGGCACCGGTCTGGTTGTCCGGAAGGGCACGTACGACCTGGCTCAAGAGAGATGCAATAGTGCCTCAGGTACAAAATGTCAACTTTGTCGGCTCAGAAGGTACACCTGGGCAAGGGAGTCAGAAGGGCGGATATATTAGTTTTACGGCCAATGTTCCAGGAAGCTACCGCATTGTTATTCCGCTGGGCGATGGAAAAGACAGGGTGCTGACAGGTACCGCAGTTCAGGGGGCAAACAGGATTTTGTGGGATGGCAGGGATGGTCTCGGCGCCGTAGTGCCGGCAAATTCTGTAATTCCGCAGGTAAAGGTTCGGCTGACATCGGCCGAAGTCCATTTTCCCTTTATTGATATGGAAATCAATCCTAATGGGATTATTATTGAGTTAACTAGAAATACAGATCAGAATACTCCTGCGGCTGATGCCTACCAGGTGCTCAGAACTTCGACGGATGAAAGTGTATATAGTGACCGTATTTATTGGAATGATATCGATATTTCCTCTAACCCAGCAGGTAAGTCGAACCCAACAGTAAACATTACCGAGGGGATCTCGAGTAATTTGAATGGGCACAAGTGGGGTATTTATACCAGCAACGGAGATTATCACTATGGTGATGTCCGCTCTATGGATACTTACACTTATATTCTCAGTAATGATGGGGCGCAGGATTTAAACGTCGCTATAAAAGTAGCGGATCTTAAAATAGCGGGCATCACACCGAGTGTAACTTCAGTGCCGATTGATGGGACTGTATCTTTCACCGTGAATGTGGCTAACGATGGCCCTAGTGATATCACCGGCGGTAAATTTAAGTTTACTGCACCCGCTGGTTTTACAATCAGCACTGCAACGCTGGTGGCGAGTACTTGTGGCAGTGAAACCAGCCGAGGTATTGCTGGAAATAGTTTTGAGTCGGTAGTTGACTTGAAGAACGGTTGTGTGTTGAGCTATGTGATTACCGGGATAGCAGATGCTGTGCTGAAAGGGCAATTTATTCCTGTTACGGCCAGTATTTTAAGACCCAATGATGTGACAGACCCGGATGCGAGCAATAAAGTTTTTGAGGAACGTCCTACAGATGTCAATTATGAATGTCAGAATGGAGTGGCCAACGGACCGAAAAACTGCAACAACATTTTTAGCAACGCCGCGGTGTACGTCGAAAATCCTTCCGTCACACTGATTAAAACAGGTTCGCTCAACTCGGGCAGGGATGTAATCACCTACTCCTTCACGATGAAGAATATTGGCGATGTTACTTTGCGCAATTTAATATTAACAGATACCAAACTGGCTGGTCCTTTTACCTTTAATCCGGCAGGAGATTTGGCTCCCGACAGGACAACGAGAGTGTCTGTTGTTTATACACTTACGCAGGCAGACCGTGATGCGGGTAAAGTAGTGAATACCGCAACTGTTGTTGGGATAAGTCCGGCGGGCCAGCAGGTTAAGGATATTTCCGGAACCACTGCAGACAATGATATCGAAACTACAACCCCGATTCCGGAGGCGCCAAAGATCACTCTTGTTAAAACCGGACAACTTAGCGAAGATAAAAATACCATCACCTATACCTTTAGGGTGAAGAATACCGGCGATGTTACACTGAGCGATATTCAGCTCAAAGATGAGAAACTCGACGGACCTTTTACGTTTAACCCTTCGGGTGCACTTGCGCCGGGTGCTTCTACTGTCGCTGCATTCGTATATACGATTACACAGGCGGATCGCGACCTTCGCAGGGTTGAAAATACGGCAACAGTGAGAGGGACAAGTCCTGCGGGTCGGACGGTGACAGATATTTCAGGGACTGCTGAAGATAATGATGCAAAGACAATTACTCCTGTTCCTGAGGCGCCTGCTATCAGTCTGCTAAAAAAGGGAAAGTTGAGCGAAGACAAGACAACTATCACTTACGACTTTATTATAAAAAATACAGGAGATGTAACCCTCAAGACCATCGTGCTTACAGATGCCAAACTGAGAGGTCCCTTTTTATTGACTCCAGGCGGACCACTTGCACCGGGACAATCCGCAACTGGTACATTTGTTTATACGGTAACACAAGCTGATCGCGATGCGGGGAAAGTGATTAATACTGCGAGGGTTACCGCGCAGAGTCCTGCGAATACGCCTGTGTCTGATATTTCAGGTAATACAGAAACAGATGATAATCCCACAGAAACGCCTATTGCCGAAAACCCATCGATCAGCCTCGTAAAAACAGGGGTGCTTAATTCGGATAAAAGCACAATTACTTATTCCTTTACCATTAAAAATACAGGGGACGTAACCTTACGTGATGTCACCTTCAATGATGTTAAATTAACTAGTCCGGTGGTTTTTCGACCTACAGGACCTCTTGCGCCAGGCGCAACCAAAACAGGAACAGCAGTTTATACTATAACCCAGGCTGAAAAGAATGCCCGGATTGTCCGCAATACCGCGACAGTAACAGGATTGAGTCCGGCTAATGTATTAGTAAGAGACGTTTCAGGTTCTGAACAGAATAATGATACGGAAACAACGGTTGAGGTTCCTGAAACGCCGGGCATTGATATTAAAAAATCTGGGGTATTGAGCGACGATGGCCATCGCATTACCTATACCTTTGAGTTGATCAATATCGGTAATGTCACGCTCAAATACCTCACACTGAAGGATACCAAGGTGCCAGCATTTACAATCAATCCGGAAACAGAATTGCAACCGGGAAATTCTCTCTTTTTTACCGCTGTTTATGCCATTACCATAGGAGAAAAAGACTCGCGGAGAGTCGGGAATTTAGCCTCTGTATCTGGTTTGAGTCCTTACGGCTCATTGGTTGAGGATAGAGCAGTCAATTATATCACTGTTCCTGAACGACCAGCGATCAAGTTGAGAAAATCTGGAGTATTGAGTGCAGATCAAAAAACAATCACCTATACATTTTTGGTGACCAATACGGGAAACGTGTCGTTAAATCCTCTGAAGCTGACTGACGAAAAGATCAATTTGCCCGTAACATTTGAACTAACAACCAGGGGCCTCATATTCGGTACCACTACAACGGGAACGGCAGTGTATACTGTGACGCAGGCAGATAGAGATTTGGGCTCGGTGACGAATACGGCAAAAATTGAGGGGACTAGTCCTTCTGGCCTGGTGGTTAGCGATATTTCGGGTACGACTATCACAGATGATATCCCAACCGTGATATCGTTAACCCAAAATCCGGCAGTCAGACTAGTGAAAAAGGGTGTTGTCTCCAGCGATGGGAACACGATTACCTATAGTTTTACCATCACCAACACAGGGAATGTAACGCTAAAGGATTTCAAACTTACCGACCCTAAACTTGCGGCTCCGATAGTGATAGCTGCGAATGAAGCTTTAAGCCCGGGAGACAGCAAAATTTATACAGCGGTTTATACCATAAGTCAGACAGAAAAAAACGAAGGAAAAGTTATCAATACTGCATTTGCAGAAGCATTGAGCCCAAAAGGTGATAAAGTGACGGACATTTCCGGTACCGAGTTGACTAATGATAATCCTACCGAAACAGCCGTTCCGCAACGTCCGGAAATTAAACTGGTAAAAACCGGTAGATTAAGCAGTGATGGAAATAGTATTCGTTATAGCTTCAGCATTACAAATACGGGTAACGTGACGCTGAACAAACTGTCGTTGTCTGATGTGAAACTCGCCAATCCTTTTGTGATCGATCAGAATGAGACATTACTGCCGGGTGCATTTAAAGATTTCACGGCAACGTACCTCATCACTCAGCTGGAAAAAGACGCGGGCAAAGTGGTAAATACGGCAACTGCAAAAGGTGTCAGTTTCCTGGGTACCGAAGTTACCGCGACCTCTGGCACCGCAATTGGCAATACTACGCCTACCGAAGTAGCCATTCCGCAACACCCAGCTATCAAACTGATAAAAACTGGCCTGAAAAGTAGTAATGGCAACACTGTGACCTATACTTTTGAGCTGCACAATACCGGAAATGTAACCCTGCAGGAATTGTCGCTCACTGATGCAAAACTGGCGGTGCCATTGGTTATCCCAGTAGCGGATGTCATCGTCCCGGGGGCCTCAAACACCTACACTGCGGTGTATACTATCACGCAGGCAGATAGGGATGCGGGTAAAATCACCAACACCGCCATTGCCAAAGGCAAAAGCCAGTTGGGTGTAGAAGTAAGCGATGTTTCTGGTGCTACCTTAAGTGATAATATCCCTACAGAAACCGAGCTGCCACAGCACCCACAGATTAAGCTGCTGAAATCAGGTGTGCTGGATGCGGCAGGGAAAAACATCACCTACACTTTTGCCCTCAGCAATACAGGGGATGTAAGTTTAAAAAATCTAAGCCTCAATGATGCTAAATTGCCAGCGGCCGTAGTTATCGATCCGGCAGAAATACTGTTACCAGGCGCAAGCAAAGAGTATAAGGCAAATTATACTGTTACCCAGTCCGAAATTGATGCCGGAAAGGTGATCAATACTGCGATCGGCAAGGGTATCAGTCCGAAAAATGTAACGGTTACAGCTCTTTCCGGTACTGCGCTAACTAATAACGATAATACTGAAGTTGCAATCCCTCAGGAACCAAAAATCAGTCTGATAAAAACCGGCAGGATTAGTAATGATGGACTAAATATCACCTATACATTCAGGCTCACCAATACGGGAAATGTCACGCTGAATAAACTGAGCATCGCTGATGTAAAGCTGGCTACGCCACTGCAAATTGATCCCATAGTATCACTGATCCCAGGGGCTTTCAGAGAGTTTAGCGCAGAATATGTAATTAAACAATCTGAGAGGGAAGCCGGACGTGTAGAAAATACCGCTGAGGGGATAGGTTTTAGTGCCCTGGGTGAAGAAGCACGAGATATTTCGGGAACTTCCCTGACGGATGATCTTCCTACCGAAGTGCTTGTTCCACAGAATCCTTCCATCGCTCTGCTAAAAACAGGGGTGTTGACTGCCGATCAGCATACTGTCAACTACACTTTCAGGGTAACCAATACGGGGAATGTCAAACTCAATAAGTTAATCCTCACAGATGTGAAACTGGCAACACCTGTGTTGATCGATGCAAACGAAGCACTGCTGCCCAATGAAAGCAAAACTTTTACCGCGAGCTATACAGTAAGTCAGGCAGAAAAAGAGGCCGGACGTATAACTAATACTGCAACCATCAAGGGCACAACACAACTGGGTAGAGAGGTTAGTGATGTATCGGGAACTGCAATCAGCAATGATGATCCGACGGTGATCAGTTTCCCTCAACATCCATCTGTTGCGCTGGTAAAAACGGGTGTGCTGAGCAGCGATGGAAATACCATTACTTATCGATTCAGTGTTACCAATACGGGGGACGTGACTTTGAACAAACTCAGCCTGACTGATGCGAAGCTTTCGGCTCCAATTGTTATTCCTGCGGATCTGGTATTGCTACCCGCTGCATCGAAAGATTTTATCGCAGTTTATAACGTAACGCAGGGTGAAAAAGATAATGGAAAAGTAACTAATACTGCAATAGTAAAAGGGTTAAGTCCCAAAAGTATTGAAGTGACTGATGTTTCTGGAACCAATTTGCAGAACCATACCCCAACTGTTGTTGTGATTCCCGAGAATCCAGCCATTAGTCTGGTCAAAACTGCACTACTGAGTTCTGATAAAAATACGTTAAGCTATACGTTTAGGGTGACTAATACCGGAAACGTTAGCCTCAAAAACCTAAACCTGAGGGATGACAAGCTGGCTGCTCCGATTGTAATTGATCCAGTCTTGATTCTTCTGCCGGGTGATTCAAAAGAATTCAGTGCTACTTATACCATTACCCAAACAGAAAAAAACTCCAAAAGAGTGAGTAACACAGCGGTAGTAACCGCGCTTAGCGCCAAAGGTACGCCGGTTACCGATGTGTCTGGCACTGCTCAGGATAATGATGCGCCTACGATAGTTGTGGTTCCGCCGGTAACTGGCTTGACTTTAACCAAAATAACTAGCGGAAATATTCCTTCAACTATTGGGGAGAGCCTTATTTATGAACTGAAGGTAACCAATACGGGGACGGTGACGGTTTACAATGTAGTGATAACTGATCCGAATGCGGTGATTGCTCCGGGGACTACTATCGCGGCGCTGCAACCTAATCAAAGTGTTGTTCTCAGTGCAACTCATGTGTTAAAGCAGGCTGATATTGATGCAGGGAAGGTGATCAATCAGGCACTGGCGGAAGGTACAGATCCTGATGGGGGAGATGTAGGCAGTCCGTCAGACGATCCTTCTACACCGGGGTCAAATGATCCAACGGTAACGCCGATTGCGCAGCAGGGAGCCATAGCGCTGGTGAAAACAGGTGCGGTTAACGAGAACTCTACGCGTATCACTTATACCTTTACGATCACCAATACAGGTAATGTAACCCTTGATCAGCTGGTGTTGACCGATCCGATGCTGGGTGGTAATATCAACCTGAACACGCTGAACCTTGAACCGGGAAAATCTACTACGGTGACCCATACTTATCAGGTGACGCAACAGGACAGAAATAGCGGCAGGGTGAGTAACACAGCCACAGTGAAAGGGAATACCCCTGCGGGTAGTCAGGTAACGGATATTTCGGGAACAGAACTGCAAAATGACCTTCCCACGGTTGTGGTTATCGGGTCTAAGCCAGGCATTGTCTTGATCAAAACAGGGACAATGATGGGCGATTTTTCGAGCATTAGCTATGTTTTTGAGGTTATCAATACCGGGAATGTTACGCTGAACAATCTCAAAATAACCGATGAAAAACTAAGTACAGAAGTACTGTTGGGGAAAAGTTCTATCGAGCCCGGCGAACGTCTTATCGCTGCGGTAATCTACACGATCACTGATCAGGAGCGGAGAGATGGACTGGTGGTAAATACCGCTACGGTTACTGGAACCAGTCCGATCGGAGAAACCGTTACTGATATTTCCGGTACCGCTGCCAACAATGATTTGCCTACAGAACATATCATTGATTCTGCTCCGCGTGCACTAAATGATAATAGTTCTACAATAATTAACCAACCAGTTACGTTTAGCGTTACAGAAAATGATCTTCCCTCATTCAATGGTTTGGACAACGGCAGTGTTGTGGTGGTAAAATTCCCTGATAATGGGCAGGTATCGGTTAACCCGGATGGTACCACTATCTATACGCCAAACCGTGGTTATTCGGGTAATGATCAGTTCACTTATACGGTAACTGACCTCAAAGGCAAGCTTAGTAACGTTGCATTGGTGAGTTTAAATGTCATCCCTATCCCATTATTTATCCCAAATACTTTTACGCCAAATGGCGACGGAAAGAACGATACCTTCAAAATCATAGGCAGAGAGAGCTATGACGCGATTGAGCTGACGGTGATCAACCGCTGGGGCAGTGAGGTGTACAAGAATAATAACTATTTAGATGAATGGACCGGATCCAATTTGAGCGAAGGCACGTATTACTATATTATTATACTCAAAAAAGGATCAGACAAAACAACCAAAAAGGGCTGGATATTGTTAAAGAGATAAGCATTTGGACATAAAGAAACACCTACAAATGAACTACTGGTATAAAATAATGCTGCTTAGCTGCTCAATCGGTTTATTTACCGGCAGGGCACAGGCGCAGCAAAATATCCAGTTTTCGCAGTATATTTTTAATACCCTGAGTGTAAATCCTGCCTATGCAGGTTATAAGGAAGAATGGTTTGTACAAAGCGCGGTACGAAACCAATGGGTGGGTATTTCTGGTGCTCCAAAAACCGCACAGGTTTCGATAGATGGGATTTTGGATCCGCAGACGACCAAACATGGGGTTGGCGCACAGATAACTGCTGATAAATTAGGTGCCCAATCGTCTACCTCACTAACCTTTAATTATGCTTTTCGCTTGCAGCTGGATGCGGCTGATACCAGAAGACTGAGTTTTGGCCTCGGTGCCGGAGTTGCGCAATACAGCTTAAATGGCGAAGCTTTAACCTCGGTGGATGGTGGTGATATGGCAATTCCCACGGGTAATTCGAGTTCGCTTTCTCCAGATTTCAGGGTAGGGGTTTTCTATACAACTCCTTATTGGTATGTGGGTGTTTCGGCACTTGATCTGTTGTCTGATTCTAAAGCATCGGACGACTATCGCCGTACGACCGGTCTTTCTGACAACATCTCGCGCGTACGCCACGTCTACTTTATTGCAGGTTCTTTGGTGAACGTTAACCCGAGTTTAAGGATCCGTCCGAGTCTGATGATCCGCGAAGATTTCAAAGGACCTACTAATGCGGATTTTAATGTGATGGGGATTTTTAGCGACCGGATCTGGCTAGGCGCAGGTTACCGGACCAGCCTGAAGGTGTTCAAAAAAGAATACCAGAATACGGATGTGAGCAGTCAGGCTGCACTGATCGGGATAGCGCAGTTTTATGTGAATGAGCGTTTCCGGATTGGCTACTCTTATGATTTTGCTACTTCAAAACTGAGCGGCTATCAGAGCGGTACCCACGAACTTACTGTCGGCATTGCCTTTGGTAAAGCGCCAAAGGCTTCGATTTGTCCGAGGGTATTTTAATACCTTTTATTTCTATTTACCCTTTGCAGGATATCGTTTGATCGTTTTGGTCTTGATATGACTGTCTATTTTTTATTGTTTTCTTAAACTCCTGGTGAGGTTTTTGTGAATTTGTTTCTCGGGAAAATATAATAAACGTGTTTGTAGGAATGATTATCTTTCTTTTTGGCTGTGCCAAACTTTCTGAATCATAACATTGTTGTGGGAATATGATTGCCCGTGTTGAGTAATTGAACTGGTTGATGTTGGAGATGTCTATAATAAGATTGCCTAATAGGTAAAAATAGTTCTAATAAATAAGTATATTGCAAGGCATCGTAACACGTTTTAGTTGTGCTTAACTGGTGTAAAACAGCGATATATGACAGAAATGTTACGTAGATAGTGGTTTTGTGCCATTGATTAGACATTTTTCGAGTAAGTGGGGAATTTTCGCTTTAATTTGAGGTAATTCGAGTAAAAACGTGTAATTTGTAGCGGTCAATTGATAGGTTAACTAATTGGAAATCGGTGAATTTGTAATTTATTTTAATCTTTTGATTGTATGTGGTGCAGGGTAGTGTGGGTGATGGAGATGTCTTTTTGATTAATGGTAAAAAATAGCTTTCGCTCTAAGTTTTAGCGCTCTCGTATGATTGAATATTTACCCGCGAAATGGTTTTCTTGTTTTGATGCACTGTGCAGGTTTTTAAAATATAATTTTAAGCTGTTGTTGCCTGCAAAAAAAGAGTTTTTACCAGTCAGGGTGATGTTACTTTTCATCACGGTTTTTCTGCTGCTTCCTTTTGCGGGTTTCGCCCAGTTTCCATACAATGAAACTTTTCGTAATGCAACAGCCCCAAGTGTGCATTTTGGAGGGGCTCCAACTGCTTTTTTAACTGCTGCTCCGAGTAGTAAAGTCGGTGACGCTGTTGGCGAGGGTTACTTGCGATTAACCAGCGATACAACTTTTCGAAAAGGATATATCTATTCCGATGCTGTATTTATGGGTAATTACGGACTCAAAATTGAGTTCGAATATTTTGCTTACCCTGGCACAACTAATGGTGCCGATGGTCTTTCATTTTTTCTGTTCGATGCATCAGTCCCTTCATTTAACATTGGAGGATTCGGTGGCTCTTTGGGTTATGCGCAATATAATTCGGATGATAGTCCGAACACTCCGGGGGTTTCAGGAGGGTATCTTGGTATCGGTATAGATGAATGGGGTAATTTTGGTACGAAGGGTGAGGGGCGGCAAGGTGGCGGCTCGTCAGCTGTCAAAAGTAGAGTTACGCTGCGCGGGGCGGGTAATGGATCTGCACGAGTTGATACGAATTATCCGTGGTTGGCTACAAAGGCAACACTGACAACTGATGTGGCTGAGCAATTTACAATTAGTGGAGGTAGCAGAACTGCAACGAGTCCAGGCGTGACTGGGTATCGAAAGGTATTTGTAGATTTAAAACCAAGGCCCGGCGGCGGACTATTTGTGAATATAAGTATTCAGCATGAGAATGTGATTACCCCGATTTTCACGAATTATGAGTATAAAACACCTATTCCGCCAAATGGATTGAAGTATGGTATTGCTTCCTCCACTGGAGCAAGTAAGAACGTGCATGAGATCAGGGGGCTTTCGCTTACCGTGGATCCTGAAAATCTCGCAACGCCGACAGCGAATAACGATTCGAGAACCACTTGTCAGGGGTATTCAAAGGACGTGGACTTGCTCACAAATGATGTTTTTCCTAATGCAAGTGGTAAGGTAAACGAGAAAACAGTCGATCTGGACCCTACAACCACTGCTGTAGAACAAGATGTGACAAAGTCGGGAGTAGGAAGATTTGTGTTTGATCAGGCGACCCTCTTGCTTACGTTCATCCCAGAGCCAACCTTTAACGGTACGGCTACGATCAATTATAATTTTAAGGACGTTTACGGTAAACTTTCAACCACAGGAACGGTTTCGATAGCGACGGTCTTGCCCGTAATTTCAACGCCTGCCAATAATATGACCGCCTGTGAAGGGGGAACGACCAAGACTTCGATTGTGGTGAACGATGGTGGTAACGGAACGTCGGTTACTTACCAGTGGCAAAAGCTAAACGGCAGCAACTGGGAAAATATAAGTCTGACTGATCCGGTATTGACCGGTTCAACTACCAGAGAGTTAACAGTTGTAAATAGTCCATACGTCCTCAACGGAAGCAAATTTAGGGCGGTCGTTACATCAAAAACCGGGGACTGTACCGCGCTTTCTAACACAGCTACGTTGACTGTAAATCCAAAGGTGGATGTAAATGATGTGCCCAATCAAAATTTGTGCAACGGAAATAACACTAATGCCATCACTTTTGGCGGCCCAGTCACAGGAACAACTTTCACATGGACAAATAATACCCCGTCTATCGGCCTTGCGGCATCAGGTTCTGGGAATATTCTTGCTTTCAATGCGGTAAACACAGGTGCAACGGCTGTAACTGCTACAGTCATCGTTACTGCTGTTTCTCCTCAGGGCTGTGCCGGAAACTCAAAAACCTTTACCATTACGGTTAACCCGACAGCTACGGTAAATACAATTCCAAATCAGGACATCTGTAACGGCGCAAAAAATACAGCAATTACATTTGGCGGAGCAGTTGCTGGTACTACTTACAGCTGGACAAATGATAATTCTTCTATAGGTATCGCGGCCTCCGGCACGGGAGATATCCCAGCTACTGCGCTTGTCAACACAGGTAACACAATCATCACTGCTACTTTTACCGTAACACCGACATCGCCAAATGGCTGTGTGGGCACAGCGAAAACTTTTACAATTAAAGTTTATCCTACTGCAACTGTTAGTACACTGAGCAATCAGGAGCTTTGTAATAATGCAAATACCACGGCGGTTAACTTTAATGGACCGGTAGTTGGTACGACTTACAGCTGGACAAATAACAATACTTCAATTGGACTGGCTGCATCTGGTACGGGTAATATCTCGAGTTTCAAAGTGGTCAATACAAGTTTTGATTCGGTGACAGCGACGATTACGGTAACGCCGACAAATACTAATGGTTGTGCGGGAACACCATCTACGTTTACCATCACGGTAAATCCGACAGCAAATATGGTACAGCCGCTTGGGCAGGAGGTGTGTAATAATGCAAATTCTTCAGCAATTAATTTCTCAGGTGATGTGGCAAGTACCACTTATAGCTGGACAAATAATACTCCCGGTATAGGTTTAGCTGCATCTGGAACTGGAAATATTGGAAGTTTTAAAGCGGTTAATTTGGGTACTGCTGTAATCACTGCAACGATTACTGTTACTCCAAGTACACCTAAAGGGTGCCCAGGAGCGTCAAGAACTTTCGAGATCAAGGTATTCCCAACAGCTAAGGTTGTTAAATCAGGTGACCAAGTAATATGTAATACTGCATCCTCAGCTGTGGTTAACTTTACTGGTGGGGTGGATGGAGAAATTTTCACCTGGACAAACAACAAAGCGGAGATTGGTTTGGCTGCGTCGGGTACAGGCAATATCGCCGCCTTCACAGCTGTAAATACAACATTCGCACCTATTGTAGCTACGATTACAGTTACACCTACCACTGCAAAGGGTTGTGCAGGTACGCCAGAAACATTTACCATCACGGTAATGCCGACTGCAAATGTAAAAAAGCCAGCACCACAAACGATTTGTAATAACGCTGCAACAGCACTAATCACTTTTGCAAGTGATGTAGACGGAGCAATTTTCAACTGGAAAAACGACAAACCAGGCATTGGTTTAGCTGCAACAGGAACAGGGGACATTGCTAGCTTCAAAGCTGTAAACATAACAAATGAGCCAATCACGGCTACGATTACCGTTACGCCAACAACTGCTCGCGGCTGTGCGGGAGAATCAAAAACGTTTACGATCACGGTAATGCCAATGGCAAATGTTGCAAAACCAGTTGATGTAGTAATCTGCAACAATGCCAGTTCTTCAGTGATTACTTTTTCTGGGGATATAGCGGGTACAACATATAGTTGGACAAACAACACACCAGGCATTGGTTTAGCTTCATCAGGAACAGGAAACATCGAAAGTTTTACGGCGCTCAACACGACTTTTTCGCCAATCACTGCAACAATAACTGTTACGCCGACCACTGATGGTGGCTGCGCGGGTACTCCTCAAACGTTTGATATTAAGGTGATGCCGACGGCAAATGTTAAACAACCGGGTGATCAGACCATTTGTAATACTGCGTCTACAACGGCTATAAACTTTGCTAGTGATGTAAACGGGACAATTTATAACTGGACAAACAACCTGTCGGGAATAGGTTTAGCTGCAAGCGGAACCGGAAATATCAACAGCTTTACCGCTGTAAATGCAACGAATTCGCCTGTTGTCGCCACAATTACTGTTACGCCAACAACAGCTGGCGGATGCGCAGGTTCGCCAAAAACTTTCACCATTACAGTATTGCCAACGGCTAATGTTGCGACGGTAGCCAATCAGGAAGTCTGTAATAAGTCCAACACTACAGCAATAAACTTCAGTGGAACTGTAGACAATACAATTTTCAACTGGACAAACGATACTCCGGGCATTGGTTTAGTGGAGTCGGGAACAGGGAATATTGCTTCCTTCGTTGCAATCAATACAACCAATGCTCCGATCAAGGCGACTATAACGGTAACACCAACAACCGAAGGAGGCTGTGCGGGAACGCCAAAAACATTTACCATCACTGTGATGCCAACGGCAAATGTTGTGAAACCAGCTGATCAGGTATTGTGTAATAATGCTTCGACAGCTGCAATCGATTTTGATGGTAATGTAAATGGTACAATTTTCAACTGGACAAATGACAAACCGGAGATGGGGTTAGCCACCTCTGGCACGGGTAACATCGCTAGCTTTACAGCTTTAAACATAACATTTGCGTCTATCACGTCTACGATTACGGTTACGCCAACAACTGTCGGAGGCTGTGCGGGAGAACCAAAAATATTTACCATCAGGGTGATGCCAACGGCAAATGTTAAGCAACCTGTCTCACAAGAAATATGCAACAACGCACCTACAACTGCGGTTACTTTTGAAAGTGATGTAGACGGGACGATTTTCAACTGGACAAACAATCAACCGAGTATTGGCTTAGCTGCAAATGGAACAGGGACTATCGCGAGTTTCACTGCTGTAAACGTAACAAATGAGCCAATTACGGCTACGATTACTGTTACACCAATAACTGAGGGCGGCTGTACGGGAGCACCGAAAACTTTCACAATTAAAGTAATGCCGACGGCGAATGTTACAAAACCAGCTGATGTAGAGATTTGTAACAATGCCAGTTCTTCAGTGATTATTTTCTCTGGAAGTGTAGCAACCACGGTTTTCAACTGGACGAACAATACACCGGAAATTGAATTAGCTGCAAGTGGAACAGGAAATATTGAAAGCTTTAGAGCTGTAAACACTACTTTCTTCCCTATAACAGCTACGATTACTGTTACGCCTACAACTGCCGGAGGCTGCGCGGGAACGCCTCAAACTTTCACTATTAAGGTGATGCCAACGGCAAATGTTAAGCAGCCAGCTAGTCAAACGATCTGTAATACAGTTGCAACGAACGCTTTTAGCTTTGCTAGCGATGTAGATGGCACAATTTACAACTGGACAAACAATCAACCAGGCATTGGTTTAGCCGTTACGGGAAGTGGAAACATTAACAGCTTCACGGCTGTAAACACTACAAATGAGCCAATCACGGCTACGATTACTGTTACTCCAACAACAGCTGGCGGATGTGCAGGTTCTCCAAAAACTTTTACCATTACAGTATTGCCAACGGCTAATGTTGCACCGGTAGCCAATCAGGAAATCTGTAATAAGGCCAACACTACAGCGATAAATTTCAGTGGAACTGTAAACACTACAATTTTCAATTGGACAAAGGATAAATCGGAAATTGGTTTGGCTGCCTCGGGAACAGGGAATATTGCTGCCTTCGCTGCAATCAATGCAACCAATGCGCCAATCGTGGCGACTATTACGGTAACACCAACAACCGAAGGTGCTTGTGCGGGACCGCCTCAGAGCTTCACGATAACGGTGATGCCAACGGCAACGGTTGTCAAACCAGTTGATCAGGTGCTGTGTAATAACGCTCCGACAGCCGCAATCCCTTTTGCTGGCAACGTAGACGGAACAATTTTCAACTGGACAAATGATAAAGCGGAGATTGGTTTAGCTACCTCTGGAACAGGTAACATTGCGAGCTTCACAGCTGTAAATACAACATTTGCACCTATTACGGCTACAATTACTGTTATTCCAACCACTGCTAAAGGCTGTGCAGGAGAATCAAAAACATTTACCATCAAGGTAATGCCAACGGCAAATGTGAAGCAGCCTGCTCCTCAAGAAATATGTAATAACGCTTCTACAACTGCGGTTACTTTTGAAAGTGATGTAGATGGGGCGATTTATAACTGGACAAATGACAAACCAGGCATTGGCTTGCCCGCAACAGGAACAGGAAACATTGGCAGCTTCACAGCTTTAAATACAACAAATGAGCCAATTGAAGCTACGATTACCGTTACACCAACAACTGAGGGCGGATGTGCAGGAGTACCGAGAACTTTCGTAATTAAAGTAATGCCAACGGCAACTGTTGCGCAGCCAATTGATGTAGAGATCTGTAATAACGCCAGCTCTTCAGTGATTACCTTCTCTGGGAATGTGGCAAATACAATTTTCAAATGGACAAACAATACACTGGAAATTGGATTAGCTGCAAGTGGAACAGGAAATATTGAAAGCTTTAAGGCTATAAATACTACGTTTTTGCCTATCACGGCGACGATTACTGTTACGCCTACAACTGCCGGAGGCTGTGCGGGAACGCCTCAAACTTTCACTATCAAGGTGATGCCAACAGCAAATGTTAAGCAACCGGATAATCAGACAATATGCAATACTGCCGCTACAGCTGCGGTTAACTTTGCTAGCGATGTAGATGGCACAATCTACAACTGGACAAATGATCAATCAGGCATAGGTTTGGCTACAAGCGGAACTGGCAACATCAACAGCTTTACCGCTGTAAATTTGACTAATTTACCTATTGAAGCAAAGATTATTGTTACGCCAACAACAGCTGGCGGTTGTGCAGGTTTGCCAAAAACCTGCACTATTACAGTAATGCCAACAGCTAATGTAGCTTCTGTAGCCAATCTCGAAATCTGTAATAATGTAAAAACTACGACAATAAGCTTCAGCGGAACTGTAGCAAATACGATATTCAAGTGGGCAAATGACAAATCTGGGATTGGTTTGGCTGCTTCGGGAACAGGGGATATTGCTGCCTTTACTGCAATTAATACAACCAATGTGCCAATCATGGCGACTATAACGGTAACGCCAACAACAGAAGGAGCTTGTGCAGGTGAACCGAAAACATTTACCATTACTGTGTTGCCAACGGCCAATGTTAAGCAGCCTGAAAATCAAACGATATGTAATACTGCTTCAACAGCAACTGTAGCCTTTGATGGTGATGTAGCCGGTACAATTTTCAACTGGACAAATGATAAACAGGAGATTGGCTTAGCTGCATCTGGCTTGGGTAACATTGCTAGCTTCACGGCGATAAACACAACGTATTCACCAATTACGGCTACAATTACTGTTACGCCAACAACAGCCAAGGGCTGTGCGGGAGAATCGAAAACCATTACCATCAAGGTAATGCCAACGGCAAATGTTAAGCAGCCCGCTCCTCAAGAAATATGTAACAACGCTTATACGACTGCTGTTACTTTTGAAAGTGATGTAGAGGGGGCAATTTTCAACTGGACAAATGACAAACCATCCATTGGCTTACCTGGATCTGGTACAGGAAACATTGGCAGCTTCACAGCTGTAAATATCACCAACTCGCCAATTGAAGCCACGATTACAGTTACACCAACAACCGAGGGCGGCTGTGCGGGAGCACCGAAAACTTTTACTATCAAGGTAATGCCAACGGCAACTGTTGCGAAACCAATTGATGTAGAGATCTGTAATAATGCCAGCTCTTCAGTGATTACTTTCTCTGGAGATATTGCGAACACAATTTTCAACTGGACAAACAATACGCCAGGCATTGGATTAGCAGGTTCGGGAACAGGAAATATGGAAAGTTTTACGGCTGTAAATACTACGTTTTCGCCTGTCACGGCGATGATTACTGTTACGCCGACAACTGCTGGTGGATGTGCGGGAACGCCGCAAACTTTCATTATCAAGGTGATGCCAACGGCAAATGTTAAGCAGCCGGATAATCAGAAAATATGCAATACTGCTCCAACGGTGGCTGTAACATTCGATAGCGATGTAAACGGGACAATTTACAACTGGACAAACAATCAACCGGGAATTGGATTAGCTGCCAACGGAACGGGCAATATCAGTAGTTTCACTGCTGTAAATACAACGAATTTACCTATCGAAGCCACGATCACTGTTACGCCGACTACCGCTGGTGCTTGTGCGGGTTCGCCAAAAACATTTACGATCACTGTGATGCCGACAGCGAATGTTGTCAAACCAAATGACCAGGAGAAATGTAACACAGCAGCAACTGACGCGATCACATTTGCTGGTGATGTGGTTGGAACAATCTACAATTGGAGAAATAATACTCCTGGTATCGGCTTGGCTGCATCGGGAACGGGTGATATTGCTAGTTTCCCCGCCGTAAATACTAGCAACGAAGTTATTATTGCGACCATAACGGTAACGCCAACTAGCTTAACACGTTGTGCCGGGGACGCGAAAAGTTTCACTATCACGGTGATGCCGACTGCCAACGTAGTTAAACCGCTTGATCAGGTAAAATGTAATACAGTGGCTACTGACGCAATTAGATTTGATGGTGATGTAGCCGGAACAATTTTCAACTGGACAAACGACAAACCGGAGATTGGCTTAGCTATTTCGGGAACAGGAAATATTGCCAGTTTCACAGCAATAAACACAACATTTGCGCCGATCAAGGCTACAATCACTGTAACGCCAACAACCGCTAAAAGCTGTGCGGGAGAATCAAAGACATTTACCATCACGGTGATGCCAACGGCAAATGTTAAGCAACCTGCTTCCCAGGAAATATGTAACAACGCTTCTACGGTTGCGGTGACTTTTGAAAGTGATGTAGATGGAACGATTTACAACTGGACAAATGATAAACCAGGCATTGGCTTAGCTAGATCGGGAACAGGAAATATCGCACGCTTCACAGCTATAAACACAACAAATGAGCCTATTACTGCAACGATTACCGTTACGCCAACAACTTTAGGTGGCTGTGCGGGAGAGCCAAAAACCTTTACAATTACGGTACTGCCGACTGCAAATGTTGTCAGACCGCTTGATCAGGTCAAATGTAATACAGCGGCTACCGATGCGATTACCTTTACGGGTGATGTTACAAACACAATTTACAATTGGACGAACGATAAACCGGGTATTGGTTTAGCTGCTTCGGGAACAGGTGATATTGCAAGTTTTACTGCTGTGAATACTACGTTTTTGCCAATCACCGCAACGATTACTGTTACGCCAACTACTTTAGGTAACTGTGCTGGCGAAGCAAAAACTTTCACCATTACGGTGATGCCAACAGCAAATGTTAAGCAACCAGGAAATCAGACTATCTGTAACACTGCTTCAATAGCTGTTGTAACCTTTGACAGCGATGTAGATGGCACAATTTACAACTGGACAAACAATCAGCCTGGTATCGGTTTGCCTGCTATTGGCACAGGAAACATCGCCAGCTTCGCCGCTGTAAATACAGGCAAAGAACCGATCGTGGCTACAATTATTGTTACGCCAACAACAGAAAAAGATTGTGCAGGTCCACCAAAAACTTTTACCATCACGGTGATGCCAACTGCAAATGTTGTTAAACCGCTGGATCAGGTGAAATGTAATACAATAGCTACTGATGCTATTACTTTTGCGGGTGATGTTGCTGGTACAATTTACAACTGGACAAATGATACGCCGGGTATTGGCTTAGCGGGTTCTGGAACGGGCGCTATTGCAAGCTTCAAAGCCGTAAATACAACTCATGCACCAATCATAGCCACAATCACTGTAACGCCAACAACTTTAGGTAGCTGCACCGGGGAGGCGAAAACTTTTACCATCACGGTGATGCCAACAGCGAATGTTGCTAAGCCACTTGATCAGGTGAAATGTAACACAGCGAATACGGATCTGGTTGTATTTAGCGGTGATGTAACTGGAACAATTTATAACTGGACGAACGACAACCAGAACATTGGTTTAGCTGCCTCAGGTACAGGGAATATTGCAAGTTTTAAAGCGGTGAATACAAGTTTCAGACCTGTAACCGCGACCATTACTGTAACGCCAACAACTGAAGGAGGCTGCGAGGGTAAACCGGAAACCTTTAAGATCATTATGATGCCAACGGCAAACGTAGCTAAGCCTGCGGATCAGATCAAATGTAATACAGTGGTTACGGATGCTATTACCTTTACTGGTGATGTTGACGGAACAATATACAATTGGACAAATAATACGCCGTCAATAGGTTTGTCTGCTTCCGGAACCGGAAATATCACAAGCTTTAAGGCGATAAACAGAACGAACCAGCCGGTGGTTGCAACTATCATTGTAACGCCAACTACTGCTGGTGCCTGTGAGGGGGAGTCAAAAAGCTTTACCATTACGGTTAACCCAACAGCAACTGTTGCCCAGCCAGGCAATCAGGTCCTTTGTAATACAACCACGAGTCTGGCGGTAGACTTTAGCGGAACGGTAGATGGTACAACATATGAATGGGCTAATGATCGTGCATCGATTGGTTTGGCTGGATCGGGAACAGGAAATATTCCTGCGTTCACTGGCTCAAATACTACTTTCCAGCCCCTTACTGCAAACATTACCGTAACGCCAATATCCCCTTCGGGTTGTGCCGGTGAGGCGAAGATTTTTACCATTACGGTAATGCCAACAGCGAATGTGGTAAAACCTGCGGATCAGACTTTATGTAATAACACCAATACGGCAGCTATATTTTTTACAGGCGATGTAGCCGGAACAATCTACAACTGGACAAATAATAATCCTTCTATCGGTATAGCGGCCTCAGGTAGCGGAAATATTGCAAGCTTTAAGGCTATCAATACAAGCAATGCTCCGGTTGTGGCAACAATTACTGTAACGCCGACTACCAATGGCGGTTGTGCAGGAGAAGCGAAAGTCTTAACGATTACTGTTCTGCCGAATGCGAGCGTCTCACTAGGTTCTGAAAGCTCAACCGCTAATCAGGCTATCTGTGTAAATACAGCCGTTGCGCCAATAACCTATGTTGTGCTAAACGGTACTAATGCAAAAGTTACAGGGTTGCCTGCGGGACTTACCGGGCTGTATGAAAATGGCAATTTCGTCATCTCTGGCGTGGCTACTCAGGCTGGTAGCTTTGCCTATGTGGTTACTACTGTTGGTGGTTGTGCAGTTGCTGAACAGCGAGGTGTAATTACAGTGAGGCCAGATGTGGAGCTAAGCTTAAAATCCTTACCTGCTACAGCACAGCAGTCGGTTTGTCAAAATGCGAATATTAACCTGATTAGCTATCAGACTGTCAATGCTAACGGGGCAGTTGTCACTGGATTGCCAACAGGGGTGAATCCAGTGTTTGTAAATGGAATGCTGAACATCACCGGTGTGCCATCAGAATATGGTACATTTAATTATAAGGTAGTGGTTTCGGGTCTTTGTACGTCTGCCGAAATCAGCGGTAGACTGGTTGTAAATCCGCCGCCAATCGGCTACAATGATTTGGTTAATACTGTAACCTGTGATAACAAAAACCTGAGCTATAACCTGCAGGACAATCTGAACAATACTGCTAAAGGGGGCAATGCTGTTCCGGCAACATTCACCTGGACAGTCGCTTCAAATAGAAACGTAACTGGTCAGGCCAATGGATCTGGTAACGCGATCAATGCGGTGCTGATTAATCATGGTCATTCTGCTGAACAGGTAATCTATACCGTTACGCCAACTGCTGTTGCTGGTGGTTGCCCTGGTAAAGCCTTTACAGTTATCGTAAATGTGCCAGTTTGCAGCAGCCTGAGTATCACTAAAACTGCTGCGGTATCAGTTGTTTCGCAGGCGGGTGATCAGATCAGGTATACTATTACTGTTAAAAATACGGGCACGGCAATACATTCTGGTGTGGTAGTAAAAGATCCTTATCTGGGGGGTGTTTTAAACAGACAGTCTGGCGACAATGGCAATCAATTATTAGATGCTGGTGAGTCTTGGATTTATGGAGGCACTTATATCGTAAAACAAGCCGATATAGATAAGTTTGGAAAACCTGTTGCTGGTAGCGGTAACATCGTAAATACTGCATCGGTGGTTAGTGCTGAACAACCAACAGAACTTACCGCGGTTTCTACGGTCGCAATTGTTACTACAGGGAAACTTACACTGGTAAAAACCGGGGTAATGAAGACCGATTTTTCAACGATCGTTTATACCTTTAATATTACCAATACCGGGAAAACCATATTACATGGTCTTGAGCTGGTTGATAATAAGTTCCCTGCTAAACTTACACTAAGCAAGGCGGTAATTGAAGTAGGGGAAACGATTATGGCGCAGGCAACCTATACCGTTACTGATCAGGAAAAACGCGATGGGGTGGTGATCAATAGTGCTACAGCTACAGGATTAACACCGGGCGGGGAGAAGGTGTCGGCTATCTCAGGAACCGATTTTAGCAATACAAACCCTACGGAACATATTATCGACGATGCACCTCAGGCGTTGAATGATAATGCATCGACAGTTATCAATGAGCCTGTTAAATTCACAATTGCCGATAACGATCTGCCTTCTTTCAATGGCCTGGACAAGGGAAGTATCGTGATCGTGAGCTACCCTGCAAATGGAACGGTTAGTGTGAATGCTGATGGTACGGTAATTTATACGCCGAACAGGGGCTTCTCTGGACCGGATCAGTTTACCTATACCATTACCGATTTAAAGGGTAAAGTGAGTAATGTAACGCTCGTGAGTTTGGATATTGTGCCTATTCCGTTGTTTATCCCGAATACGTTCACGCCAAATGGCGATGGCAAAAACGATACTTTTGTGATTATTGGCAGGGAGAGTTATGATGCCATAGAATTGACGGTAATCAATCGTTGGGGTAACGAAGTGTATAGAAGTGCAAACTATCAGAATGACTGGGCTGGATCGGGATTAAACGAAGGAACTTATTATTACATCCTGACGCTGAAAAAAGGCTCGGATAAGGTGGTTAAAAAGGGCTGGGTCCTGCTGAAAAGATAAAGGATGGGACGGCGCAAATTGATAACCTTACGTTTTATGCCAGTGTTTGTTGCACTGCTTGCCTTGACGACGGTAAAAGTGAAGGCGCAGCAGAATATCCAGTTTTCACAGTATATATTTAATACGCTAAGTGTAAATCCTGCATATGCAGGATATAAGGAGGAGTGGTTTGCCCAGACGGCCTTGAGAAATCAATGGGTGGGCGTATCGGGTGCGCCTAAAACCGGACAGCTGTCTATAGATGGGATACTTGATCCCCAGACCACTAAACATGGGGTGGGGGCACAGCTTACAGCGGATAAGTTAGGTGCGCAGTCTTCTACCTCGGCGACGCTAAGTTATGCATTCCGGCTGCAGCTGGATGGTGCCGATACCCGCAGGCTGAGCTTTGGTCTGGGAGCGGGCGTTGCGCAGTATAGCTTAAATGGTGAAGCGCTCACGACCGTTGATGGTTCGGATCAGGCTTTACCCACTGGAAATTCGAGTAAACTTTCTCCGGATTTTAGGGTGGGAGTGTTTTATACAACACCTTACTGGTATGTGGGTTTGTCGGCACTGGATTTATTGTCCAATGCTAAAGCTACTGACGACTATCGCCGGACTTCGGGCTTCGCTGATAACATTTCCCGTGTGCGACATTTGTATTTTATCGCAGGCTCGCTGGTGAATGTAAACCCGGGTTTCAGGGTTAGACCGAGTATGATGATCAGGGAGGATTTTAAAGGTCCAACCAATGCGGATTTTAATGTGATGGGAATCTTTAGTGACCGGATCTGGCTGGGCGCAGGTTACCGTACCAGTTTAAAGGTTTTTAAAAAGGAATACCAAAATACTGATGTGAGTAGTCAGGCTGCGCTGATAGGCATGGCGCAATTTTACGTCAATGAGCGCTTCCGCATTGGTTATTCTTATGACTATGCTACCTCTAAACTGAGCGGTTACCAAAGCGGAACCCATGAAATTACGATTGGGGTTGCTTTTGGTAAAGCACCAAAAGCGTCTATCTGTCCAAGAGTGTTTTAACGATTATGGTAAAAATTATATTTTACCAGCTGATCGGTTTAAAATTTTCCTGTACCAACCATCTATTGTTTTCTTGAAATGATATTGAGTGAAATTTGGTTTTCCTTTTAGTTAACCGTGTTTTGGTATATTTTAAGTGAAAAATAGGTAGTTTATACCTCAATACATAACCTTTATCTTATTGATTTCCAGATAATGTTTTAGGATCCTTCTGGTTTCTATCAAAATGTATCATTTCAGGACATGTTTTCTATTAAAATATATAGAAACTTATATAAAAGCATTAGTCTGATATATATCATATGTAAAAATATTGCTACTTTGCATCGTTAATTTTTTTAATTAATTTATTAGAAATACCGATGAAAAGTGGAAGTGGCAGTAGTTAAGGGAAATTTTAAGCTCGCGTATGATTAAAACTCTACTCGTTGCTTCTTCTTTCAAGTTTGCTATGACTGGAATGATGTTGTTTACATTTTTCCCACTGTTTTGTGCTGCCGACCTGGCTACGCATGAAAACGCAAAAGCTCTGCTGGCACAACCGCAGGCCATTGATGATAACAGCTATATATGCCCGGCACTTAGTCAGCAGGTAGACATTCTGGGGAACGATATCAAATCTGATGCAGGTGCTGAAATCGATTTGGCAACTGTAGATCTGGACCTGGCAACCGCTGGCATTCAGCAGAGTTTCATGAGTGCTGAAGGGACTTTTGTTTTTGACCCGCTCACGAGACAATTAAGTTTTACACCCTTGGCTGGATTCAACGGGGTAGCCACCCTGGATTATAATTTCATGGATACTGAGGGGATATTGTCAACCACTGGAAAGGTTAGATTGACGACAGCAATCCCAGAAGTTGATCAGCCACCAGTGAGTCAGGTTTTATGCCATATGGCAGCAACTGAGGCCATCAACTTTACAGGAAATGTTCCCGGGATAGTTTACAACTGGACAAATGACAGGCCCGAAATTGGTCTGGCAGAATCTGGTACAGGTGATATCCCTTCATTTGCTGTAGTAAATACTGGCAATAGCCCAATTACGGCTACGCTCTCGGTAACTCCCACGTTGGGGGGACTTTGTGCGGGTGGAGCAAAAATCTTCAGGATAACTGTACATCCGACGCCAAATGTCGCCCAACCGCCCAACCAGGTATTATGCAATGGGGCCACAACCAATGCAATAGCATTCAGCGGAACAGTTGACGGTACCATTTTTGAATGGACAAATGATACGCCACTAATTGGAATTCAATCCAGCGGTACTGGCAATATCAATAGCGTAACAGCAATCAACCACAGCAATGTGCCGGTCACGGCTACATTTAAGGTAAGGCCAAGAACGCTCTCTGGCTGTGCAGGAGAATGGAAAACCTTTACCATACTGGTAAACCCCGATGTAAGCATTTCCCTCAGCTCCGCGGCGGGTACCGCAAACCAGCCTGCCTGTGTTGATGCGCCTGTTCAGCCAATTAATTATCGGGTGTTAAATGGTACGGGAGCAACGGTTAGCGGTTTGCCAGCAGGTTTAACCGGGCAGTATCTGGATGGTATATTTTCCATCACCGGCGTGCCGTCGGTGCTGGGTACATTTGTTTATCGGGTAGGCACCGTCGGCGGCTGTTCCTCAGCGGCGATGACCGGGAGGATAATTGTCAGACCGAATGTAGCATTATCGCTGAGCTCGGACAATACTACTTTAAACCAGTCGCTCTGCGCCAACACGAGCATCGTTCCGATAAACTTTACTACGGTAAATGCTACAGGTGCAACTGTCAGCGGATTGCCTTCAGGGGTAAGCTTCATTTATATAGATGGACAGGTGACCATAACCGGAAATCCGAGGTTATCGGGCAACTATACATATATAGTTAGGGCTACCGGTCTTTGTGCTGCATCAGAAATCACAGGGACAATTCAGGTGCTTCAGCCACCAGCTGGTTTTAACGACATCGTCAGCACGCTGAATTGCAGCAATAGAACCTTAAGTTATAACCTCCAGAACAATGTCGATAATACCGGCAGGGGCGGCAACGGCATTCCTGCTGTTTTTAGCTGGACGGCAGTTGCCGATGATCAGGTTACTGGTGCAACAGATGGTTCTGGAGAGGTGATTACTGCTACACTGATCAATACGGGCAGCACACCAAAACAGGTGGTTTATACCGTTACGCCGACTGTTGTAGCAGGGGGCTGCACCGGCAATGCCTTTAATGTTACGGTAAACGTACCAGTCTGTAATTCTGTTGTGCTCACTAAGACTGCCAATGTTACCCGTGTTTCCCGTGCGGGAGATCAGGTTAGGTATACCATTACTGTCAGAAATAACGGTACCGCCCAGCATGCGAATGTTGTCGTAAGAGACCCATTTTTAGGAGGCATTGTCACCGGCAAATCCGGAGATAACGGAAACAATATTCTCGAAGCCTACGAAACATGGGTATATACAGGCTTCTATCTGGTAAAACAACAGGATATCGACGATTATGGGAAGCCACAGGTGGGAAGCGGCAATCTGGTAAACACGGTGACTTTTACCAGTAGCGCGCAGAGCAGTCCCTTAACTGCCAGCGCTACGGTGAAGATTGATGCCAAGAGCGACATTACCCTGCTGAAAACCGGCTTGGCAGCGGCCGACTTCTCTACTGTACTTTATACGTTCACAATCAGAAATTCGGGCAAGATAAGGCTCAATAACCTAGAGCTTACAGATGCAAAGCTGGGCGGAAACATTGCGCTCAGCAAAACTGTGCTTGATGCTGGTGAAACACTCAAAGCAACAGTCGTTTATCAGGTAAGCAATGAGGAAAAACGTGCAGGCAGGGTCGTGAATACCGCATTGGTAAAAGCTGTAGCGGTTTCGGGGGAACAGCTGGAAGATATTTCCGGTACGGAGGATGATAATGATGAACCTACAGTGTTGGTCTTTGATTATTCTCCCAGGGCAATTGATGACCAGGCTTTCACAGTGGTGAATCAGCCGGTTACAATCGCCCTGAGCAAAAACGACCTTCCTGTTGCCAGCGCGCTCGATAGGGCAAGTATCGTTATCAGGCGCGGCCCATTACATGGTCAGGTAACTGTGGGAATGAATGGTGAAGTTGTCTATACGCCAGACCCTGCGTTTTCTGGGGCTGATGAATTTACCTATACCATCGCGGATGTTAGCGGGAGGGTGAGCAATGTGGCGATAGTGACTATTCAGGTAAGTTCAACCTATTTCTTTATCCCGAATACAATTACCCCCAACGGGGATGGTAAAAACGATACGTTTAAAATTGTTGGCCGTGAGAATTTTGATCACATTGAACTCAGTGTGATGAGCCGATGGGGTGGCGAAGTTTACAGAAATGTGAACTATAAGGATGAATGGGACGGCGGGGGATTGAATGAGGGAACTTACTATTATATCCTCAGCCTGAAAAAAGGCAGTGAAAACCTGGTCAGAAAAGGCTGGATTCTAATTAAGCGCTAATGGTGATGAGATTTCAAATGAAAATAACATACTTGTTAAAGCTGATGCTGCTCATAGCCGGACTCGCGATAAGCAGTTTAACATCCAGCGCCCAGCAAAATATTCAATTTTCGCAGTATATTTTTAATACGCTGAGTGTAAATCCAGCTTATGCCGGATATAAAGAGGAATGGTTTGTGCAGTCTGCGCTGCGCAATCAATGGGTTGGACTATCCGGAGCACCTAAAACCGCACAGCTTTCAATCGACGGTATTCTGGATCCGCAGACCACCAAACATGGGGTCGGTGCACAAATTACCGCAGATAAATTAGGCGCACAGTCGGCAACTTCCCTCACTGTGAGTTATGCTTTCAGGCTGCAATTGGATGCTGCTGATACCCGAAGGCTCAGCTTCGGTCTGGGCGCCGGCGTGGCACAATATAGTTTAAACGGGGAGGCTTTAACAACTGTGGATGGTAATGACCAGGCACTTCCACCCGGCAGCTCGAGCTCGCTTTCTCCCGATTTCAGGGTTGGGGTATTTTACACCACGCCCTACTGGTATGCAGGACTCTCTGCCCTGGATCTTCTGTCAGGGTCGGGAACGCTCGATGACTATCGCCGCAATGCTGGAACCTCGGCCGACATCACGCGGGTGCGGCACCTGTATTTTATTGCGGGTTCGCTGGTGAATGTTAATCCCGACTTCCGTGTGCGACCAAGTATGATGCTACGCGAGGATTTTCGCGGGCCAACTAATGCAGATTTCAATGTTATGGGCATCTTCAGCGACAGGATCTGGTTGGGCGGGGGATACCGGACGAGTTTAAAACTGTTTAAAAAAGAATACCGCAATACGGATGTCAGCAGTAGGGCAGCCATCATTGGCATGGCGCAGTTTTATGTAAACGAGCGGTTTCGGATTGGCTATTCCTATGATTATGCGGTGTCGAAACTCAGCGGATACCAAAGCGGCACCCACGAAATCACGGTTGGACTGACTTTCGGTAAAGCACCGAAGGCGTCTATCTGTCCGCGGGTTTTCTAATTGCTTAACTTGTGTATAAGCATGCGCTTTATCTGACTTAATAATTCCGCTTCGGCAAAGGAATTAAATCTGGAAATCAAACGTTAGGCTGCCTATAGCAACGAATCAAGCTGCTCTAAATCGAGAATCAAACTTGTTGAAAACAAAACCTAATCCTGGAAGTTTATTTTTCCAGATCGGGATGCAGTACCTCCCAAACATTTGTAGCTAAGATCTGGTGCCCCTGTGGATTGGGATGCAGACCATCCTGCTGGATAAATTTAGGAACTCCACCAACGTCTTTCAACAAAAAAGGCACTAAATCCATATTGTTTTTCTTAGCGAGTGCAGGAAAAAGGGCTTTAAAGGGAATTGTATATTGATCGCCCATACTTGGCGGCATTTGCATTCCTGCCAAAATCTGCTTTGCATTTGGATATTTCTTCTTCACCTTATCAATAATCAGCTGCAGATTTGCTTTGGTCTCTGCAACCGGAATACCGCGCAATCCGTCGTTGGCACCTAGTTCCAGCACAAAAATATCAACTGGCTGTTTCAGTAGCCAGTCAATCCGGTTTTTCCCGTCGGCCGACGTTTCGCCGCTTAGCCCGCCATTAATTACTTTATAAGGAAGTTTCAGCGAATCTATTTTAGTTTGTATCACTGCCGGATAGGCTTGCTCAGGATCTACACCCAATCCGGCGGTAAGGCTCGTTCCAAAAAATAGGATGTTTTTTGCGCCTGTAGTAAGGCTGGTTTTTGCGGTTGAATCATTACTTTCTTTTTCCGTCTCGGCAGTAGTTTCTGTCTGCCTGGCCGAATTGCCGCAAGCTGAGATTAGCAGGGCGGATAAAAATAATGCGATGTAATTGTAACGTAACTTAATTGCGCTCATCTGATATATTAATTGTTTTAGCTCTATATTTAAAACAGTAAGTAACAGCTATTGTTTAATTCAAATATCAACATTTTAATCGCTTAGCATTGGAATCCATTTTAAATATTAAAGAAGTTAGTAAATATTATCAAAGTGCAGGAGCCCCCCTTACCATCCTGGACAATATCAGCTTTTCCATTCAAAAGGGGGCTACAGTAGCTATTACCGGTCCCTCGGGAAGTGGCAAAACAACCCTGCTTGGACTTTGTGCAGGTTTAGACAGGTCGAGTGCTGGCTCGGTAGCGCTGAATGGCGTAACGCTCGACCGGCTTTCTGAAGATGAACGGGCGGCGGTACGAAATCAGCATGTTGGTTTTATCTTTCAGAATTTTCAGCTACTGCCAACCCTCACCGCTTTGGAGAATATCATGGTGCCGCTGGAGCTGAGGGGCGAAAAGAATATCCGCCCGAGAGCGCTGGATTTATTGGATAAAGTGGGTTTGTCTGCCCGGGCCAACCATTATCCGGTGCAGCTGTCTGGCGGAGAACAGCAGCGTATTTCTGTAGCCAGGGCTTTTTCCAATACACCGGCAATCTTATTTGCCGACGAGCCTACAGGGAACCTGGATGGCGAAACCAGTGAGAAAGTGATCAAATTACTTTTCGATTTAAATAAGGAAGCAGGGACTACATTGGTGATCGTTACGCACGATCTTGACCTTGCTTCGCGTACCGACAGGATCATCCGCTTAAAGGGTGGTGTAATTATAGCCGATGAACAAAAAGTATATGCCTGAGAATAATCCTGTTATGCGTTCTTCAGCTCCCTTATCATGGCTGTTTAAAATGGCCTGGCGCGACAGCCGTAAAAACCGGGCGCGATTATTTCTCTTCACCTCCTCAATTATTTTAGGAATAGCCGCTTTGGTGGCTGTCTATTCTTTCCGTGATAACCTGCAACGCGATATTGACGACCAGGCGAAAAACCTGACTGGTGCCGACCTGATTATTGACAGCAGAAAGCCTGTTGAACAGTCCGCAACAGCGATGCTGGATACGCTTGGCGATGAGCGGGCTAAGCAGCTCGACTTTGCGTCGATGTTGTATTTCCTGAAAGGGCAGGGCAGCAGGCTGGTGCAGATCAAGGCTTTGGAAGGCAATTATCCCTTCTACGGAGAGATCGAAACCCAACCTGCGTCGGCCGGCAAAACTTTTACCAATGGCCGGAATGCTTTGGTAGACCGAACGGTGATGCTGCAATATAAAGCAAAGCCGGGCGACTCGATAAAGGTGGGCAAACTGAACTTTGCTATAGCAGGCTACCTGGATAATTCTCCCGGACAAACGGGTTTATCTGCTACGGTGGCGCCAGTGGTGTTTATTCCGTTGAAATATTTGTCGCAAACCGGACTGGCGCAGTTTGGCAGTCGCATTCACTATTCCTACTTCTATAAATTTAACAATAGCGCAGCCTTACCGGCAGTGATCAAACGTATTCAGCCGGTGCTGGATAGGGAAGGGCTGGATCTGGAAACTGTAGCCAGTAAAAAACAAAATACCGGTCGTTCTTTTCAGGACTTAAACAGGTTTTTGGCCTTGTCGGGTTTTGTGGCCTTGTTATTAGGTTGCGTGGGTGTGGGCAGCGCCATTCACGTTTATGTGAATGAGAAAATTGCTGCGGTTTCTACCTTGCGTTGTTTGGGGGTGAAAGCCTGGGATGCCTTTTTTATATACCTGATTCAGATTACTTTTATCGGCCTTGCGGGAGCTATTGCGGGTGCAGTTCTGGGAACGGGTATCCAGTTTCTGATGCCGCTGGTGCTGCAGGATTTTCTGCCGGTAGAATTTACCATGCAGATATCCTGGCTTTCGATTTTGCAGGGGATTATCACGGGGGTGATCATCGCCGTGTTATTTGCTTTGCCATCGCTACTTGCTGTGCGTTCAATTTCGCCGCTGAATGCTATAAGGCTGGCAGTAGAACCTGTAAAAGCTGGCAAAGAGCCCTTGAAGTATTTGGTTTATGCGTTGATCTTGTTATTCATTCTTGGCTTTAGTTATCTTCAAATGGAAAGCCTGATGCAGGCGCTGGTATTTACCGGGGGACTTTTGCTGGCGGTGCTGATCTTTTATGGTTTTTCTCTCCTGTTGCTTTTTCTGGTTCGGATAGCCTTACCACAAGGATTGAGTTATGTTTGGCGGCAGGGATTCTCTAATCTATATCGGCCTAATAATCAGACACTCATGCTGATCGTTTCTATTGGTCTGGCTACGGCGTTGATTTCTACACTTTATTTTGTTCAGGGAATCCTGGTGAAACGGGTAACGCTGTCTTCGGGTAAGAATCAACCGAATATGGTACTGTTTGACATCCAGACGGACCAGGTGCAGGCAGTGAACGAGCTGACCAAAAAATTTAAATTACCACTGATGAACCAGGTGCCGGTGATTACGATGCGCATTGAAGCGATTAATGGTCAAACGGCTACTCAGCTGGCAGAGGCGGATAGCCTGGCTGCCCGTAAAAATAATGGTGGGGATAGGGCTGCAGCCGTTGCAAAGGAAGGTAGCAGGAATGCTGGAGATCGTACCGGTCAGCAAAGCAGTCCTTCAGGTCGTGCATTTAAAGGGGAAATCAGGGCGAGTTACCAGGATAAACTGACGGAAGCAGAAACCTTGACCGAAGGTAAATGGGTGGGCAGGCTAAAGTCGCCCACAGATTCCGTTTATATCTCTCTGGATGAGCGTTATGCAGAATCTATTCATGTTAAACTGGGCGACAAGATTTTATTCAACGTTCAGGGAATGATGATACCTACGGTTGTCAGCAGTTTTAGAAAGGTAAACTGGGCGAGGATGCAGGCGAATTTCAGGGTGGTTTTCCCAAAAGGAATCCTTGAAGATGCGCCGCAGTTTCATGTGCTCATGACCAGGGTGCCTGATGCCAGAGCGTCTGCGCGTTACCAGTCGGAAGTAGTCACCGGTTTTCCTAACGTTTCTCTGATTGACCTGGGGCTGGTCTTGAAAGTACTGGATGAACTGCTCGGAAAAATTAGTTTTGTGATCCGTTTTATGGCTTCCTTTAGTATGATAACGGGATGGATCGTTCTGATCTCTGCCGTCAGGAGCAGTAAAAATCAGCGGTTGCGGGAAACAGTTTTACTTCGTACCATGGGGGCAAAATCCAGTCAGGTGTTAACCATCACGGCCATTGAATATTTGTTCCTTGGTCTGCTTTCAGCGGCTGCAGGAATGATTGTGGCCATTGCGGGGAGCTGGGCGCTGGCGGTATACAGTTTTGGTACTGATTTTAGTCCTGCAATAGGTCCGGTGCTGTTATTACCGCTGTCAGTGATTCTGATTGTAGTCATAACAGGAGTCTGGAGCAGCCGGGCTATACTCAAACAGTCGCCTTTAGAAGTCTTAAGGAAAGATAGTTAGAATCAATTGTATTTGGTTTTAAAAATTCGGAACGTTATTTGTTAATAGTTTTTGATTTTTATATTGATCAAATAATAATACTCATCATTAAATAATTATGAAGAAAAGAATACATGTTCTCGAAGACGATCAGGATATAAGATATATTATAGAATTCTTATTGAAAGATGAAGGTTATGAATTACAATTATCTTCAACTTTCGCTGAGCTAAAAGAGAAGTTAAATGACGCGCTCCCGGATTTGTTTATTATCGACGTGATGCTGCCTGACGGAAATGGTATCGAGATTTGTGACGACCTGAAAACAGATATGTTCACTAAACATATCCCGGTTATCGTAATGTCGGCAAACCCTGGAAGTAAAGAAAAAAGTGTTACCGCATGTGCGGATGACTATATCGCCAAGCCATTTGATCTGGACTATGTTGTCAAAAGAATTGACAGATTATTGGCGAATAAAGTGGCTTAAACCTATTTTTTTCTAAATTTAGCGCATGATCTTACTGGAAAACGAAAATATCATTGTCGCCTTTTCACCACAAGGCGCTGAACTAAGAAGTATAAAAAGTAAAGTAACCGAACTTGATTACCTATGGAAGGGCGATCCGGCATTTTGGGGCAAGTTTAGTCCCGTGCTGTTTCCTATCGTTGGCGCTCTGAAGAATAATCAATACCGATACGAGGGTCAGACCTACGAACTTTCCCGTCATGGATTTGCGAGGGACTATGAGTTCCAAACCACGCAGATCAATGAGGGGGAAGTTTTGTTCAGCCTGAGCAGCAATGCCGAAACGCTGAAGGTTTATCCTTTTGAATTTCAACTGGCCTTGCGTTACAAGATCACCGGTTCTAAGGTGTCTTGCAGTTATGAAATTACTAACCCATCCGAAAAAAATCTACTGTTTTCTATCGGCGGACATCCTGCATTTGCGGCACCGCTTACTAAAGACACTGCCTATGAGGACTACTACCTGGAATTTGCGGAGGATGACGCTATAACGTTTTATAAAATAGACAGTAACCTGATCAGTGAGCAGACGGAAACGCTGCACCTGGAGGATAAAAAACTGCCCTTAAAACATTCGCTTTTTTATGATGATGCGCTGGTCTTCAAAAACTTAAAAAGCGAAAAGATCACCCTGAAAAACACGCAGAATACCCATGGATTGAGCTTCCGCTTCCCTGGATTTCCTTTTTTCGGAATCTGGGCGGCAAAGGATGCTGATTTTGTATGTCTGGAGCCCTGGTGTGGCATCGCCGATGGCGTAAATCACAACCAGGAACTAAGCGACAAAGAAGGTATTATTTCTCTTTCGCCAGGCCAGCCTTGGGGGCGGACCTGGGAAGTAGAAGTTTTTTAGCTTAATCTGCAGCAATAACGCTCACCTTTACATGCGAGGGCTTTTTGCTGTTAAAATAAACACGGTGGGTAGCCTTTTTAAAGTCGCCCGCCGTTGCTTTATAAATATTCACAAAAGTTTGCGGATTACGGTCAACCAGCGGGAACCATGAGCTCTGCACCTGCACCATAATCTTGTGCCCTTTCTTAAAGCAATGTGCTGCATCCTGCATGTCGAATTTTACTTCTGTAAGTTCGCCCGGAACCATCGCCTCTGGCTGCGCAAAACTTTTACGGAACTTGGCACGCATCACTTCCCCGCGTACCAATTGCTGGAACCCCCCCATTTTTGTTCCCGGAATTGGGCTGTCGTTCTCGGCATCACCAGGATAAACATCTATTAGTTTTACTACAAAATCTGCATCTGTGCCCGTGGTAGACACAAATAGGTCGGCCAGCAGTTTGCCGGAAATCACCACATCATTTTCCAGTACCGTGGTCTGGTATACCAGAACGTCAGGTCGTGTGGCCGCGAAACGCTGATCTTCATACATGAAGTCGCTACCACGGTCAATCCTGATCTCTTTGGTATAAGGAACCGGATTTTCAGGGTCACTGATAAACTCATCATAACCATCGCCCGCAGGGGCATCAAAAGACAGCAGTCCATTTGCATGGAAATAAAGGTTTTTCTCTTTGGCCTCTGCCGGTGGCCAGGCACTATATTTTTTCCATTGGTTGGATCCGGTTTCAAAAATGGTCGCCTTTGGCAGCTCCGGATTGGCCGTGCCCTTCAGGTAATGATTGAAAAAAGCCAGTTCAATATTTTGTCGGTAGTAGGGGCCTGTTTCTGAATGAAACCTCACGTTGCCCAGAGCATCGTTATTTCCACGTGTCCAGCTGCCATGTGTCCATGGGCCCATTACCAGGTGGTTTGGCGATTGTGGTTTCTTATCTTCTATACCGGCAAATGTTTTCAGTGGGCCATAAAGGTCTTCCTGGTCAAACCAGCCACCAACAGTCATCACTGCCGGTTTAATCGCTTTTAAATGGGGAACCGGAGTACGTGAGGCCCAAAACTGGCTGTAGTTTTCGTTATCTACCATCTCATTCCAGATTTTGTTCTCGCCTTTGAAATACTTTTCGTTTACATTTTTAACGGGACCAAGGTTTTTGTAAAACTCGTAGGCATCCGGAGTGCCATAAGCACCAAATGAAGCTGCATGTTCTGCAGTAGGCGCCGGTCGCGGTGTGCCATAGTAAGATAGGAATGAGAAGGTTCCCATCAGAAAAAACGCACCGTTATGATGCCTGTCGTCGCCCATAAACCAGTCGGTAACGGGTGCTTGCGGAGAGGCAGCTTTCAATGCGGGATGTGCATCGATGGCGGTCATGGTCGTATAAAAACCAGGTGCCGAGATGCCCCAGGTTCCTACTTTCCCATTGTTATTCGGGATGTTTTTCACCATCCAGTCAATGCTGTCATAACTGTCCGAACTCTCGTCTACTTCTTTTTTGCTTTTTTTATTGGGGATATAAGGACGTGTAGCCACAAATTCTCCTTCTGAAAGATACCTGCCCCTAACATCCTGGTAAGCAAAAATATAACCTTCACGGGCAAAAAGCATGGAAGGGCCTAAACTAGGCTTGTAATTTTCTTCGCCATAGGGACCGGCACTATAAGGCGTGCGGTCGTACATGATGGGATACTTCTTTTTGGTATCTTTTGGTACGTATATTACTGTATAAAGGTGTACCCCGTCCCGCATGGGGATTTGTTTTTCGAGTTTGGTATAGTGCTCACGGATGTAAACCGCGTCGTCCTGATTGGTCATAGTTTTTTGTGCAATAGCGCCTAAAGACAGCATAGTGATTGCAGCAGATAGGATATAGGTTTTACCGGCTGATGATTTCATAGTTGCAAAATAAACATATTGTTAGACTTCCGGAGCCTCTATTTGCAATTTAGAGGGTGTCGAAGCTACTCTTTGAGGTAATAACCAACATGCATTTCCTGATTGGGAATTAAGTTTTTCCAGATCATGGTAATGCCCTCACTGCTGTTTTTATGCTTATATTCTATGTGCTGCCTCAAAGTATTTACCTGATCACATTCCTGCTGCGAAAGATAGAAATCATTGTCCTGAAAGAAGTCCATCAGCCGGTTAAAATGCTTTCTTACAAAGCGCTCGGTCTTGTACAGTCTGGCCAATTCTTGAATATGGCGGGTGATTACCGTGTGTTTTACCTGAGGCCTTAGGTTTGGGATCAGGTCGATCATCCCGTCTTCAGAAATGACTACCAGCACGGTCTCCGCTTTGCTTTCCATATAGTCGTAGTAGCGGATGGCGGAGTTGTATCTCGCGCCTCTGGACGAATCGCCGTTCGAAGTGGCAATTCCGTCAAGGATGACGCCAATGGCATGGCAGGTACCATCTATATCAATAAGCACTGCGCCATCTATCGAGGTCATCTGGTAAACGATATCTTTGCGAATCCGTATTGGTTTGATTTTGAAACACTGACTGTTCAACCTTACTGCTTCTTTTGCTGCCTCGGATGATATTGCCAGAATAGTACCATGTTTCTGTTTCGTGGCACCCAGGGTGATGTCCCACAGCGTATTCAGTCTGCCTTTGTCGATGCCCTGAAACACGCGTTTAAGGCTGGAAAAGAACTTTTCCTTGTTGATCTTCTCATTAAATAGATCGGGCATCCTGAAAGCTACGGACATCATGATCTGATCATAGTGAACTACCTCCCAGTGGAAATGTTTGGTGAATTGTATCGTAAACAGTGATTCTTCGTGGTAATTGTATTTCCCTTTTAGCTGGCACAAGCCATAAATCATTACGGAGTCACTCAAAATTAGTTGCTTGCGGTCTGCGAGCTCCAAAAACTTTCTTACTTTCCGCACATCTTTGATATGAATGGGATTTTCCATTTCCATGGTCATCCTCACATTGGGATGGTTTTTATGGGCAATAACCATTCTGCCGAAGCCTTCAGCTCCCTCGTATTTTAAGGAAGAGATGGTGTTACAGGCATCAAATAAAACGTGGAGGCCGTTGCTGTTCTGACCGGCCATAGATACCGTATACATAAAATCCTGACCGGCCTTAGCAACCAATTCGTCGCGACTTTTGGAGATCACGTTAAAGTCGGACTGTGACTTGGCTTTTAAAGCAGCCGCACCAGCCTCCAGAAAAACGGTGATTACGCTTTCTATAAACGAACGGCTGAGGCGGTGACCCGATGCACTGTTGTTTTTAACCAGGGAATAATAGGTACTCAGCACTTTTTTGTTCAGTTCCGTTACCACATATACCAGATAACCTTCAATAGATACCGCTGCGGAAATGAAATGCTCACTTTGTTTGCTGTTGGGATGTGTCCTGAGGATTTTTTGTATTTCGGTACCAAGTGCAATTCCCAAAGCCTGTGAATGCTGTTGCTTTTCCTGCTCCTCCGCCTCTGAAAGTGCTTGTTGAAAGCGTAGGCTATGATGCAGGGCGATGGTTTTAAGCGGTATGAAATCTTTAATGCAGTATTCACAGTCAGGACATTCCAGTTGCACGAAGGGGAGTTTACGGTCGGGCTGGATCAATACGCCAATTAGAAACACCTTCGGCGCAAGTCGCTCATCCAGAGAATTGAAAAGTTCTTCGGCAGTGAGCTGCAGAGAAATCTGGCAATGCTGCTGATGTTCCCAAATTAAAAAATCACAGGCTTTCATAGCTTTTTTTTCTAAATCATTCAAGTAGAGGCTCTGGCTATATCGTTGTGTGTTTTTAATGTGGAAATTGAATACCTGTCTGGCAAAGATATCCGAAGCGGGGCACCAAAAGTGTTAAAGAAAGTTAATTAAGTTGAGCATAACTTTACTTACATTAGAACACTAAATTATTGAAATCACGATGCAAGCACCCAATAAGACTACGAATGCGACGCTCACTGCTGCTATTCTGGTTGCCTCTCTAGGCTATTTTGTAGATATTTACGACTTACTGCTTTTCAGTATTGTTCGTATCCCAAGTTTAAAATCTCTCGGTTTTACCGGTGCCGAGCTGACCGATAAAGGCATCATGCTCCTGAATATTCAGATGATCGGCATGCTGATTGGCGGGGTGTTATGGGGAATGCTGGGGGATAAAAAAGGCCGGCTTTCGGTTTTATTTGGTTCCATATTCCTGTATTCTACCGCCAATATCGCCAATGGTTTTGTCCACTCTATAGAGTCTTATGCTATATGGCGATTTATTGCAGGTTTGGGCCTGGCGGGAGAACTGGGCGCAGGAATTACACTGGTTGCCGAACTGATGCCAAAAGAAAAAAGAGGGTATGCGACGACCATTGTTGCCTCTGTTGGTGTGAGTGGAGCCGTTGTCGCTTATTTTGTTGCACAGGAATTTGACTGGCGTACTTCGTTTTTTATTGGCGGGGGATTAGGGCTGTTTCTTTTGTTGTTGCGGATAGGAGTGGCAGAATCAGGTATGTTCAGCGAATCCAAAGATGCCAGCAACCGCGGAAATTTCTTCGCGCTCTTCAAAAGCAGAACAACTTTTGTTAAATACCTCCGCTGTATCATGATCGGTATACCCTTGTGGTTTGTAGTAGGGGTATTGATCACACTTTCTCCAGAATTTGGAAAAGTGCTGAACGTGCAGGGAGAGGTGAGCGCCGGTGCTGCCGTTGCCTGGTGTTATGGTGGAATTGTGATTGGCGATATTGCCGGTGGTTTGCTGAGTCAGTGGCTCAAAAGTCGCATCAAGGTGGTTTATATTTACCTGTCGCTTTCGGTTATAGGCATAGCTGCCTATTTTTTACTGCACGATTTAAGTTTATCTCATTTTTATTGGTTGTGTGGTGCCATAGGACTTACTGTTGGTTACTGGGTGATCTTTATGACCATTGCCACAGAGCAGTTTGGAACCAATATCAGAGCTACGGTTACTACTACGGTGCCTAATTTTGTGCGTGGTGCAGTGGTTCCGCTGAGCCTTATTTTCCAGTTCCTGAAGGGGACTTTTGATGGAAATATCATCTATGCGGGAATTGCGGTAGGATTATTGAGCCTGCTTACGGCATTTCTGGCATTGGGCCAGATGAAGGAAACATTCTCCAAAGACCTGGATTATGTAGAAGAATTTTAAGCGAAATACAAGATAATTACTGAATGAAATATACCCTCGGAATAGATATAGGGACGGGAAGTACAAAAGCTGTGGCTGTTGGGGTGGACTACCATGCCTTTGACAGCAGCCAGTTTTTTTACAGCACCTCAACCCCAAAAACGGGATACAGTGAACAAGATCCGGAACAGATCTGGGAGGCTTTTCAGCAGTGCATATCGGAGCTGACGACCAAATTGGGAGAGAATCCTTTGGCTATCAGTCTCAGTACTGCCATGCACAGCCTCATCGCTGTGGACGAAAGTGGGCGGGCTTTATCGCCCATGATGACCTGGGCTGACAGCAGAAGTGCGGCAATTGCCGATGAGCTGCTCGCCAGTCCGCTGGGAATGGAGCTTTATCACCTCACCGGGACGCCAATTCACTCGATGTCCCCTCTGTGTAAGATCATCTGGATAAAAGAGAATGAGCCTGAGTTTTTCAAAAAGGTTCACAAGTTTATCTCTATCAAAGAATTTATCTGGTACCGTTTGTTTCAGACTTTTGAGGTGGATTATTCCATCGCATCCTGCACGGGACTTATGGATGTTCAGCAATTGACCTGGAGCGACAAAGCATTGGCTACAGCGGGAATAACCGAGGTACAGCTATCGAGTCTGGTACCTTCCGGACATAGCAGAAGAGGCCATGCGGCAAGTCAGTCGCTACAGTTTCTTGATCCGCAAACCCCATTTGTGATTGGTGCGAGCGATGGTTGCCTAGCTAACCTGGGAACGGGAGCTGTGCGTCCGGGAGTTGCTGCGCTGACCATTGGAACCAGTGGTGCACTGCGTGTAGCCAGCCATCAGGCGGTATTGAATGAAAAAGCCATGACCTTTAGTTATCGTCTTGATGATGATATTTTTATTAACGGCGGACCTATAAATAATGGAGGAATAGCCTTAAAATGGCATCTGAAAAATCTTTACCGCAAAACGGAGCTTACAGACGAAGATTATGATGATGCACTGGGACAAATGGAAAAGGTGGAGCCGGGAGCCGGGGGATTGCTATTTCTGCCCTACCTGCAGGGAGAGCGCGCACCGATTTGGGATTCTAAAAGCTGTGGCACCTTTTTCGGCATGCGGGTAACACATCTTAACCCACACTTTACGCGTGCGGTGGTAGAAGGTGTATGTTTTGCTTTGAATGATGTGCTGCAATCGCTCAGCGCCTCAGGTCAGTTGATTACACAACTGAATGTCAGCGGTGGATTTGTATCTTCACCTGCCTGGCTGCAAATTCTGGCAGATATCACGGGAAAAAAATTAGTGTTGGCTACAACGGAAGATGCATCGGCAGTAGGAGCCGCTTATCTGGCCGCTAAAGCATTGGGGATTTCGGCAGAATATCCAAAGCCCGACCGTCACGAGATCACTGAGATTAAACCAGACCCTGAAAATCACGAGAAATACAGACAGTATTTTAAGCTTTATAAAAATCTTTACAGCAGCCTCAAAGGCTTGATGGGGGAACTGGATGTTATCCAAAAAAAGGCTTAAACCTTTTTTTGGATAACTGTTGTTTTTTTAATTTGAGGTTTCTTCTTTTGCTGGCTGATGAACGCTGTTATAGGCTTTCACCAAGGATTGGATAGATTTCACATCAAAGTTATTCATGCCTTTAACTCTCGCTGTAAGGTCGCCGTCATCGGCAAATTTCTCCAGCAAAGAGTTTTTGATATAATCATAATTTGCATCCGAGTTATCCTGATCTGGGGTAATCTCCAGCATTTCACCCGCGCCGGGTTTGTCAATATAATATAAGGCACGTCTGTTTTGTCTGGGTTGACCTTCATCATCATCGCGTCTTCCGCCGCCGATGCTGATTCCGCCCCCAAATCCGAAACCTCCAAAACCGCCGGTTCCAATCCCAACGCCTACGGAAGGCATAAAGCGAACGCGTCTGCGTTTAGGTTTATCGGCATTGGTATTGCCACCCATAGTGTAAAGGTTTACAGCGCCGGCCTCTAGCAGGCGGAAGAAACGATAGTCGGTCTTTTTATTGGTCACAAAGGGCTTGCTTACAAATGTCTGTCCGTTCCACAAAAACTCTTTGATGTCTTTGGCATTGAACTGCTGTACCTCGCCATCGTCTTTTTTAATGCCAACAGTAAGATAGTCGGTGCCCTGGATGGTTCCTCTGATGAAATTACCATCCTCAATGATCACTGCATCCTGAGCAGCAGCACTTAAGGTTATTAAGGTAAAGAATACTAAAACGCCAAGGTATTTTATGGTTTTCATTTGGATCATTGTTTTAATTGTTGAAAATTCCTCAAAAATCAGTCTACCGAAAAAATGAGCTAGCCGGGAAGTATTACAACAGCTCAAATAACGTGATTTGCTAATGAAATGTTGTCATCCCTTCTTCAGTTCTTGCGGTATCATATAAAGTTACGCTATTCCAGTAAAATTGTTACTAAAAATCCCGCTGAACAAAAATGAGGATGCTTCAATTCCGAGGAGAATTGTGATCGTGAAAAAAGGCGTTAGGAGCTTGGGAAGCTGGATTGATCAGGAAATTTATCGCGAAAAACTGGTAAACAAAATATGCAGGAACCTGCAAACATGAAAAAGTGAAGTCGAAAACTCTGTAAACAAAATATGCAGAGAGCTGCATACATGAAAAAGTGAAGGCGAAAATCTGTAAACAGCAAATGCCCCATTGATACGGGGCACTTGCTGATGTTATGATCTTAATCTTTTTTAGCCGGGGATGTTTTTTTAACTACTGTTTTGGTTGCGGTCTTTTTCGTAGTCGATTTGTTCGCTTTATAACGTAAATCAGGTGTTCCGTCTTTTTTCAGCACCTGTTTATTCGCTTTGTAGCGCATGTCTTTAGTGCCGTCCTTTTTCGTTTGAGCAAATGTTTTGGTGCTTGTAAAGGCCAGTACGGCCATAAATAGCATGATGATAAGCTTTTTCATAGGGATTATATTAGTTTTAATGAAGCTAGGAAAGATATCTCAGAAAAACAAAAATGTTTTAACACATTCTTTCACAAAGAGTTCTGTGTAGGACGAGTCCTTAAAAAATAAGCCCGGCCCTTTACCTTGGGTCATTAAGGCGCCGGGCTCACGGAACTTACCTCAATAAAATCCGGACCGTTTTCAAGGGGATAACCCTCAACCTTCGTTCCCTTGATTGTTACCTTTTTGTTTGAATAGCCATTTAAATCTAGGGTGCTACTTTTTAGCGCATAGGTTTTGCTATCGGATTGAAGCGTATGGGTACCATATTGATAAGTAGAAATTCCAGCTTTTTGGATCAGCCCACTAAGCTCAACTACGTTTTTATCTTTGGAAGGGCTCACTGTTTTGCAACTGGCGAAGGTAAATGCTAAAGCCAGCAAAATGATTGTTTGTTTCATACCCTCCTAAACGTCCGAAATGGCATTTATGCTACATTTCACCCTTAAAATCTATGGCAGGCTTAAACGTAATTCTCTATATACTCGATGGTACTTTCAATCGTTTGTACCAGCGATTCATAAAAAAGCTGATAATTTTCTTCCTTCACGCTCATCAAACCAACTTTGTCGATTGATCGCCTGTGGCTTTTGATCTCCGCCAAACTGTATTTCCGGAGGTTGCCAAATACATTTGGCTTCGCTTTAAATAGCTTGCCAATGATCAGGGAAAATTCCCTGTATACATCACTGATTAGTTCAAAATCCTGCTCATTATAGGATTCATAGCCTTTTGCTGTCTGAAGCAACCCTAATAAATTCTTTTTCTCTTTTTCGAACATGCCTTAAAAAGCTCATACCATTTGCCAGTAGGAGACCAGTAAAAATACATAATTTGTTAGCCAATGGATGAAAAAAGAAAGAAATTTTTCTTTCAGTAAATCAGTTCGTTAGTGTCTTTGTTACACTTTGGAAAAACAAATAATTAATACATTTGTTCAACCATTGATTCTTTATGAAACATTGATTTCGGAGTTTCTTTGTACATACCCTACAAACCAAATTATAAACCATTGAAGCTCTAACGATGAGGACAACCAGAGGACTGCGTTTTTCAATCCAGCTAATTTTTTCAAGCAGCATAATCCCCGGAATTTCTCTCAAATAATTCATTAACAGTGTAGTAATAGGCTTAGCCAGATCCCAATTATTTTTTTAAACTATCCAATTTATAGGCCTAAAAGGTAAATCACAATGAATTCAATTATCAAATCACCAATAGTTTGCGGAGTGATTGGCTTGCTGTTTTCGGGTTGCGCGCAGCAGGACAGCCAGAAAAATCAGTCCAACTGGTCGGAATATCTTGGCGGTCCCGACCGCAGTCACTACTCTTCACTCAAGCAGATCAACACTGTCAATGTATCCCGATTGCAAAAAGTTTGGGAATATAAATCTGGTGATTCCGGACAGGTTCAGTGTAATCCCATCATCGTAAACGGAACGATGTTCGGTATTACGGCTTCCAATCATGTTTTTGCACTCGATGCGGCCACAGGAAAGCAAAAGTGGAAATATGTTCAACCCGGAGAAGGAACGGCAAACATAAATCGTGGCGTAACCTACTGGGAAGAGGGGAACGACAAAAGGATAATTTATGCTTACAGCTCCTCGCTTTATGCCTTGAATGCCGAAACTGGAAAAATCATCGAATCATTTGGCGATAAAGGCCAGGTAAGCCTTAAAAGCGGACTCGACGCCAGTACAGGTGATAAATTTGTAGGTTCTACCACTCCCGGAACTTTGTTTAACGACCTTATCATTATGCCCATCCGTGTAGGCGAGGGTTATGGCTCCGCCGTTGGCTACATACAGGCATTCAATGTGAAAACCGGGAAACTGGCCTGGGTGTTTAAAACCCTGCCCGAAAGAGGAGAACTCGGTGCATCTACCTGGCCAGCATATGCCCGCACAAATGGAGATGTTGGTGGAATTAATAACTGGGCGGGAATGGCAATCGACCGCAAACGCGAAATTGTTTATATCCCTACTGGCTCGGCGGCCTTCGACTTTTATGGCGGCAATAGGGAGGGAGAGAATCTTTTTGCCAACTGCCTGATTGCTTTACATGCAAAAACAGGAAAATATCTGTGGCATTTTCAAACCGTGCATCATGATATATGGGACAGGGATTTGCCTGCTCCGCCAAACTTGCTGACCGTAACACACGAAGGCAACAAAATAGATGCCGTTGCGCAGGTAACCAAAACGGGCTTTGTATTTCTGTTCGACCGCGAAAATGGGAAACCCTTATTTCCCATCGATGAAAAACCCTTTCAAAAATCAGACTTACCCGGCGAAGTGGCCTGGCCAACGCAACCTATACCACGAATGCCGAGAGCTTTTGCCCGTCATACTTTCAGGGAAGATGATATCAGCACCATTGCCGAAAACCGCGACGAGCTGATCAGTACCTACAAAAAATCGCATAAAGGATTGTTCCGACCATTGGGACTTACGCCAACAATTGTAATCCCAGGTGCAGACGGTGGTGCTGAATGGGGAGGTGCAGCTGTAGATCCGGAGGGTATCATGTATGTAAATGCAAATGAGGTGCCCTGGTTATTTAGCCTGAGCCGGGTGGAGCAGGATGCCGAAGAATCTACATTAACGCCCGGTCATCTTTTATACAACAGCACTTGTATTACCTGCCATGGTCCTGAGCGCAAAGGAAATCCGGCAAGTGGTTTCCCTTCACTGGTTGATATCAAGTCGAGAGTGGGCAGAGGTGATATCGCGAAATTAATTACCAGCGGCAGGGGCATGATGCCTGGCTTTAGTAATATCAGCGCCACACAAAAACAAGCAATTATCGACTTCCTTTATAATGAAGAGAAAGTAGAAGTACCTGCAGTGGTATCCAGCAAAACAAAAAAGGCCGATGGAGCCTCAAAACCTGAGATACCTGCAGGTCCCTATAAATTCGACGGTTACAATAAGTTCCTGGACAGCAAAGGTTATCCGGCAATTACTCCACCATGGGGTACGCTGACGGCGATCGACATGAATACCGGTGAACATCTCTGGCAGAAAACGCTTGGAGAAGTTAAGGAGCTCAAAGAACGCGGACTGCCACAAACAGGTACCGAAAACTACGGCGGACCGGTAGTAACTGCCGGAGGGGTATTATTTATTGCTGCAACCAAAGATGGCATGTTCAGGGCTTTTGAGAAAAAAACCGGCAAGCTGTTATGGGAAACAGAATTGCCTGCGGCAGGTTTTGCTACACCAAGTACTTATGAGGTAAACGGTAAACAATATATCGTCATCGCCTGCGGCGGAACTAAACTGGGCACCAGAAAAGGCGATAGTTACGTTGCCTTTGCCCTCCAGTAATTGATCATACGAATGGGCAGCATCATTTTTTAAAAATGATGAGTGGCTCATTTTGTAAAAATAAAGAATGCTTCGTAATGAAGCTTATGAACCAGAATACATTATCTAACCAAACATAATAATTATTAATGCTTAACTCCTTGTTGATATGAGATTTAAAACCGCAAAATTGTGTGCGCTACTGTTAGTGTCCGGAATGTTATTACCAGAATCCAGTCTGTTTGCCCAGGAGACTACTGAGCCGGATACCATCAAAAAAAAGGTACCAAAGGCCATTAAAAAAGAGGGCGACAAAGAAGAAAAAAACCGTAACGTGATGCTCAACGCCGCTGACAATAAAGGGCCGCGGGAAGTAAACATTGGTTTGCCAGCCAGTGTGGGGGGAACCACAATTATGGAAAACGACCTGCCAGTGGTTTATTATTTCTGGCCAGAACTGCCTAACCGTACCTGGCGTGCCAGCTCGAGTCTGGGGAAAACCGGATTGATGAGCCTGAGGGAACAAGCGGTGACTATGGGCGACTTTGGCTATGCCGTTAATTCATACACTAAACTGGGCGGCGATTCGCTGGAAGTTGTTGGAAGTCTCGCTGGCAGTCATTTTGGCTGGTTGAAGGGCGATATCAATGTCTCTGGTCCGCTTGGAAAAGGCTGGTCTTATATGGCAGGTGCCTTTGTTAATTATGATCCCATGACTTACGATCCGGGTTTCACCACCTATAGCGACAAAACGCAGATCTATCGCGCCGGATTAACCAAACGCTTTAACAATGGCCGCGGGGAAATTAGCCTGGTCTATAAATATGCCAAATCTTTTGCGCTGCCGAATAACTTCGCTGCTTTTACCTACAAGGAGGGAGGAGCGATTGAGGAGCTGCCGAATTTCAGACCGGGTCTTGACTCTTATTTCAACCGCGATGGTAAAGTGAACCTTAGAAATGCGTTGAACGGACAAAGCTATCAGGCAAATTTCGGCGACAGCGATTATGGTGCGACGACTTCGCATACCTTCGACCTGCTCGGGAATTACAAACTGGAAAACGACTGGACCTTTAAATACGTAGTAAGGTATCACCAGGCTAAAGTGCGTTCCAACTCCTTTACCCCGGTTGGGATCAAACAAGCCACTGCAGCTGATGGCTATACTTATGTAGATGATGGTACTGCTTATACCGGTGCGGTTCAAACTGTGCTGGGCGGTAACATTCCTGAAACGCCTGTGCATACCCTAATGTCCAGATTTGAGTTAAACAAACAGGTCGGAAAACACTATTGGCGCGTAGGCTTAACGGAAGCCTACCATAATGTAGATCAATTTGTCACCAACCGCTCCACGTTTTTTCAGGAAGTTGGCGCTCAGCCACGCAGACTGGCCTCTCCGGTTACAGATGCTGATGGTTTCTTCAACTACAATGCCGCTGCAGAATACCACAATGGATTTGAAAACAAACTGACCGCTTACCTGTCGGATGCCTGGGAAATCTCAGACAAATTCACTTTCAACTATGGTCTGAACATCAGGTACAATAAACTGAAAGGTGACTATTATGCGCAGGCACGTTCGGCAAACTTCACTTTCGACGGTTTGGAGAAAAGTTACTTTAATTACGACTGGATGCATTTAGGTGCTACATCAAACCTGATTTACAAAGCAACAGATAACTTTGGTATCACGGCAGATTTTATTTATACCGAGAAACATGGTCAGCTCGAAGATTTTTCTGGTGGCTATAAACCTGATTACAAAAAAACTAAAAGTCCCTACGGAAGTTTAGGAGTTTACTATAACAGCCCAAAACTGAGCATTGTATCTGCCTTAACTTATTTAACGAGAAACAATTATGTACAACGCCTCAACCTGGTAAATCCAGCCGATGCAACACAGTCAAATGTGGTATATAAACAATATGACATCAAAACCACAGGGTGGACAACAGACATTGTTACCAAACCTTTCAAAGGTTTTAGTCTGCACTACCTCATTACCTTACAGAATCCTATTTATCAAAACTACGATTTCGAAGCCTTCAACAATCAGTACAGCTTTACCAATAACAACGTCCTGGGCGTATCAAAAGTGCTGATGGAGATCGATCCAAGTTATGAATTTAAAAAATGGAGAATCTGGGGTAGCGCGCGTACCTTCAGCAAGCAGTTTGCCAACTTAACCAATGCCTTATATTTCAAAGGATGGATAGAAACCTTTGCGGGGGTGAATTACCAGGCAAATCAAACTGTCGGACTTGGCTTAACTGTTGTGAATCTCCTGAACCAAAATGGTGCGAAAGGTACCATTAACGGTGCGGAGCTAATCACAGATCCATCACCTTATTATAATAGTGTGCTGACGAGTTCATATATCAGACCTTTCACTGTGGAGGCTTCAGTCAATTTCAAATTCTAAGAAGATCCGATAGCATAAAAATGGTCTTGTTTTTTTTAAAACAAGGCCATTTTTTTTTTGTAGTAATTATAGATATATGTGTATTTCGTAGATGACTATAAGCATGTGTTCATTGTAAGTTGTTCATCTTATTCATTTTAGCTCTCTTTTATCTTTTTTTATTAAGATATCATAGATTTATCCTGCACGGAACGCCCCTAATATTTTGGCATCGGGCAGGTGAATTTCATTTTAATCGTCGTTACATTAAACCTGTTTAGAAAAATGGAAGTTAAACTCATATTGAATTTTATAAAAAAAGCTGGCGTGAAAGTCCGATTGGAATCCATAAGGACAGAAACATTTTTTCCCGGAATGACCATCAGTAATGGTACGCTGGTTGTTGATGTTGATCAGGTCAAACATCCCGGAGATCTTTTACATGAGGCAGGTCATATTGCTGTTACCCCAAAAGCAGTGCGCACAGAACTGGATTCAGAAACTGGTAGTAGCCTTTTTGATGAGGGCAGCGAAATTGCTGCCATTGCCTGGTCATATGCAGCATGTAAATACCTGGAGATTGATCCTCATTTCGTCTTCCATGAAGAAGCTTATAATGGACAGGGAAATGCAATTGTGAATAATTTTGAGCAGGGTAGTTATTTTGGTGTGCAAATGCTACAATGGCATGGGATGACTTTTGGCGCCAAGGGGGCCAATGTTTTTCAGGTAGACCCATTTCCGCATATGGTGAACTGGAGTTCCGTAATTTAAAAAAAAGGTGCCCCTGAATATGCGGGCACCAATTATTATTAACTATTGTTACCTATTTACCTCGGGCATCCACCCATCGGCAAAGTCTTATACATATTTTGAAACGGGCGCGTTTGAGTTCCCCAATGCCGTGAAACTCCATAAAACAATTTATAATTACAATCATTCGCTATAAATCCGTAAATTTTATGGAATAAGACTTTCTTTCCGAATTTTATGCTAAAATTGGTGGCCTAATTTCCCGGGGAGTTCAAATTTATATGGTTCCCTTATATCTTTCAATTGTCAGAATTTTTCCGGTTGAAAACAATTCCGCACCAATCGATATTATTACCTATTATATCTCAAACAAATAATATGGAACCTAACGATCGCAGGAAATTTATTAAGAATTCGCTATTCACCCTGGGACTTGCTGCATTGCCGGCAATTAGCCCTTTGAGTCTATTTGCTGATACACCTTTGAAAAAAGACGATGAACTTTTGAAGAGAGAGGAGGAGTTTTTGGCTCCCTATGTTTTTTCTCAGATTCCATTGCCTTATGCCTATAGTGCATTGGCTCCCCATATCGATGCCGAAACTATGGAACTTCACTATAGCAAACACCACGCTACTTACGTAAAAAATGTCAATGAAGCCATAAAAGCAGAAAACCTGAACTTTAAAAATGCTTTTGATTTCTTTTCGAAGGCATCTTCACTGAGCGCTAAAGCAAGAAATAACGGCGGTGGGGTTTGGAACCATAACTTCTTCTGGGATTCGATGCGTGCACCTGGTGACGCAAATGCTCCTACGGGAAAACTTAAGACGGCGATTGATAAATCATTTGGTTCTGTAGAGCAATTCAAAGAAGCTTTTTCTAAAGCAGCCTTAGGTCAGTTCGGCTCAGGATGGGCATGGCTGATCAATGATAAAGGAACATTGAAAATCGCCGGAACCCCTAATCAGGATAATCCGCTGATGAATGATGCAGCAGTTAAAGGTGTTCCTTTGCTGGCGATCGACGTATGGGAACATGCTTATTATCTAAAATATCAGAATAAACGTAATGATTATATTGCCGCCTGGTGGAATGTAGTAAACTGGGATAACGTAGCTAAACGTTTAGGTTAATCAACCGATAGCTTCTTCCATATAAAAAGGAAAGCTGCTTAGCGGCTTTCCTTTTTATAGCATAAAATTATCTCTATTAGTTTGGTGCAGGCATTATCCTTTCAGGATTTTGGTCTTTTCCGCATCAAATTCTTCCTGCGTTAATATCCCCATATCCAGTAAATCCTTTAAGTCCATTAAGGCCTGTTTTTTATTAACTACGGTATCTCCAGCGGCTGCAGGGCTTGCTGCGGCTGTCGCGACTGGAGCTTTAGGGGCATCTTTCGGACTGCTGGTCAATAACAGTTCGGTAATTTCATTATATCCTTTGATGTTGGCGTAGTCGATGGCTTTTTGTTCCTTCGTATTTACCAGGGCTGGATCTGCCTTATTTTCTAAAAGGTATTTCACGATATCCTTTTTACCATTAGCAGCTGCGTAATGTAAAGCGGTATTTCCACTCTCATCCTGAATGTTCACCGAGGCGCCATTTTCTATCAGTAACTTCACCATGCTCAGGTGTCCGTTTTTAACCGCAACATGCAACAGGCTCTCACCGCCAAGCTGATAATTGCTCTTGAGTGTAAACTGACTGTCGGTCCCCAGGTTATTGGCGCTCTCCACCCAATCCAGGTAGGAATTCATAGAATCGTCGTTATGGCTCAATTCTTTGCTATAATTCACGTCTATCCCATGCTGCAGAAATAAGCTCACAATTTCTTTCTGGTTGTGGCTGCAGGCATACAAAATAGGAGATAGGCCAGTAGCAGACGCTACCTGAATAGCGGCGCCATGTTCTACCAAAAACTTGATCATCATATTGTTGTTTTGGTAACAGGCAAAAAGCAGGGGCGTTTCGCCGGCATGGTTGCTATGGTTGATATCTGCGCCATGCGCAATCAACAGCTCTGCAACCTGCATATTCTTCGACTGTATCGCAAAAATCAAGGGTGTATTGCCATTTTTGTCGGCCCGGTTCAAATCGCCGCCACGATCAATCAATAGCTGCACAACTTCTTTATTTCTGTAATAAGCTGCCACCATTAAAGGTGTTTCGGCTTTATTGTTTTCGTTGTCTACCGCCAGATCTGTTTCCAGCAGTTTTGCCAGCACATCTACCTGTGAGGTTTGCGCGGTAAGGTGCAACAGGCTGTTCCCTTGTAAATCTTTGATTGCCGGGTTTGCACCTTTTTCCAACAGGTAAAGGGCTGTTTGCTTTTGCTTTTCCAGACAGGCGAAAAACAAGGATGTTTCCCCGTTATGGTCTTCATAATCGATATCCGCGCCTGCATCAATCAGCGATTTCAGGATATCCAGATAACCGCGGTAGGCGGTATAATGTAAGGCTGTTCTGCCTTTTTCGTCCGTATAGGTTACGTCTACTTCATTGTTTTTCAACAGAAGTTCGGCAATTTTTCTCTTGCCCGACTCGCAGGCGATGATGAATGACATTGACATAGGGCAGGTTTAAGAAGCAGAACTGCTCATAAGTAATTCTACAGTTTTTATTTTAAGGTTATCTCCAGAAGCCAGCGTAAGCGCCGTCTGGTCCTGGCTGTTTACCAGCGACGGGTCGGCTCCCTTCTCCAGCAGCAATTTAACCTTGCGGTAGGTATCCCTGGCCTGGTCTTTATCAAAATTGATGTTATAGGCACAAACCAGATGTAATAAGGTATTGCCCTGTGCATCTACCGCTGTATTGATGTCGATGTCCGTCAGGTCAATTACCGTTTTGAAAACATCGATAGGTTGCTCCGTGGCGCGGGCCAGGGGGGTAGCTTCCTTACTGTACCACATCGAAGGTTGTAATACATCCGCGCCGTCGCTGATCAGCTGTGCTAAAAACTGTAAGGCAGTTTCAGTCGGACGATTCAGTCGTCTGATATACTCATACAATATCGTTTCTCCATTTTTGGTCTGCAACGTGAAATCCGGCATTTCATATTCCTTCATTTGCTTGTATAAAGCAAAGTCCTGCAGGTGTACCACCACAAAATAATAAGGACTTTCGCCAGATTTATCCTGCTGGTTGCAGCTGGCATTATTTTCCAGTAAAATTGGAATCAATTGTTTTTTATTGTTTGAGATAGCCAGTAGGAGCGGACTTTTACGCTCAATGTCTGCTGCATTTACGTCTACACCTTCATCAATCAGCAGTTGCAGCATGGCCGCCGCTTTTTCCGGGTTGATCCTGTTATTTCGCACCAGCTGATGCAGGTAGTTCTGTTCTGCATTGTTTACGTAATTGGCACTGCAGCCTGCGTTGATCAGGCTGGTAATCACTTCAGCTGCGGCACCTTCCTCAATAGCAAGGCCCAGTAAAGTCTGGTCCTGTATTTCATCGTCAATGTTCTCCAGCTGCGGCAGCAAGGTGTCCAGGAAATTAATCGATTCCTCATCAACAGCCATCCATTTGAAAATGCTTTCGAAAAGACTGCCTTTGAAGCTATCATATTCATACACATCTTTTTCAATCAGTCCATTATCAAGGAAAATCAAAATGATATCGTAGGCTTTGCCGCGGATAAGGGTGTCAAAAAGCTGTATCCGTTCAAATTCTTTTAGATCTGAAGGGATGTTTTCTTTATTATCTAATAAATTTTTAGCTTCTTCAAAATTATTTTTTCTAAATGCGTCTAATAAGGAGGTTTGATCTGACATTAAAATAAATTTAATAAATATTTTATGTCGTCAATAATCAAGCCGTAGCATGACTATTCCAGTCAAGAATTTAATATCTGATTATTTATCAGTGATTTGTATATTCTTAATGGTTTTGATGCTGTTTCTAAATTAGCACAGGCCTGGGGAAATTACCCTTTTTGCAACAGATTAGATTACTGATCCGGATCCTAAAGTTAAGACATTACTCCAATTTTGCTTACAGTAATTCACCTGTTATCACTGTGGTAAATACCTATTTTTCCATTTCCCGGTTCATTTGTTAAAAGAATTTGCTGAAATAAGTGCTGATCACATTGCTGCCAAAAAATGTCGCAAAGGTTCTGATCGCTTGCAGGGAATCCATTGTAGTGGTGGTATTTAAGGCTTTTACCGTTGTCATTTGTGTGGCGAAGTCCAGCGGGGCAATCTTCAGGATCCCTTTTCCAGTAATATCGCCTGTGGCGTCATTTCCTTCATATACCGTGATGTACAGTACCGTGGTGTCTTTCCACAGGTCAAAACCTGCCTCATCTTTAACCGCCTTGAAACCCATAAAATAGTAAGCCCGACCGTCATAAGTATTCAGCTGCATCTGATATTTCATTTTTTTGCTTGATGGGTCGTCTTCATCCGTTACAAACAAATTGAAAAGCCCATTGCTGATGGTCAGCGGCTGGGAGGAAAGTCCGGGGGCAATTACCGTACCCGCCATATATCCTTTATGCTGCGGATCGGCTTCAAATTTCGTGATGTCTTCCGTCTGGATGGTCAGCGTAAACAAAAATGGCGAGCATTGTTTCTGACCTGCTTCATAACCTTTTTCATAATCAGCTTTCTCCGTTTTACTAAAAAATCCACGCATCGTTTCCGTGAACTGAACACAGCGTGGCGCATCGTGAGTTTTGGCAATTACTGGTGGAAACGCATAAACAAGGCTTTTTCCCATCCGGCTGATGATCAGCTGACAGGCCCTTTCGGCCAGCGCTGATATCGTGAGCAGTGGATTGGTGCCCAGCGGTCGCGGAACTACCGATCCATCCATAACGTATAATCCCGGATAAGTGGCCCTTCCCGAGTTGCCTTTGAACACATTGCCAGTATCGTCTGTTACACCTTTTGACGCGTCGTCGGCCATGCAGCAGCCTCCAAGTGGATGTACTGTCACCAGTCCATGCCGCATTATTTTGTTACAGGTAAAATTCTTCACATAGGTCCCGCCCAAGGCTTTAGTCGCGCTTAGCATCGCCTGGTTTGCGCTTTGGATAACCGGTTGGTCGCCCACACCGGGCCATTGGATATTGATCCTGTTATTTTTAAGGTTCAGCTGCCCGGCTCCATCGTCATGAGACATGATCAGGAAGGTCTGCATCCGGTTCGTTGCGCCACAATAGGGGCCATGAATCAGGCTTTCTGCTTCTGCCCGGCATTCCTTCAGCCAGTCGGAAAATCCCCCATCGGTATCAACCCCCACAGTTCCCGCCAGACTTAGCATGCTCATATTAATCACATTCGCCATCGGCGCCGGGATACTGCCTTCTTCAAAAGTAAGTCCTTCTTCCAGCTGCGTCTGGTTACGCATATCTATAATCCCCGTAATGCAGGGTCCAACAGGAGCTAGCGGCTGATAGTTACTTTCATTGCAAAGTTTCCCCAGACCAATTCCATCAATTTTGTCCTCGCAGTTATAGGCGAAACCTAGTACATCTCCATTTCCTGTAAAATGCCGCCCCAGCGTATCAGATAGCTCCAGTCCCTTCAACTGCGAACGCATTAAAATCTCCGTACTACCCAGCGCACCGCCGGCAATAATGACCTGCGCAGCCCTTACCATCATCAGCGGTGCTTTAAACTGATGCCGCTCAGATTCAAAGACATCAAAATACACCACCCATTTGCCGGCTGCCTCAGTCACATGTTCTACATCAATATTACAGAAAATCTCTGCCCCGTGGTTCACTGCATCGGGCAGGTAATTCATGATCAGCGTGTTTTTTGCGGCATGGTTGCAGCCCGTCACACAGTCCCCGCAGTTGATACATTTATGCTGGTGTACCCCAACATGGTTGATGCCGCTTTTGAAGCTTACATTGATATCCGCCAGCTTAAAGGGCTGTTTCATTCCGGCCGCAGCTGTTCTCATCGCCCTGGTTTTCGCCAGCTCAGGATAACCATCCTGATTTTCAGGATAGGGGGAGGGCCTTAACATTTCTTTGGCCCGCTGATAACCATCGCTGAGCAGCTGCCTGTTATTTCTAATGGCTGATGGCCAGACCGGATCCTGAAACACACGCTCCTCGGGTTCTATAGACACATTGGCGTTCACTAGAGAAGTTCCCCCTAATCCACAACCTTTAAATACACTGATATTGTCACTGAAGTGGAAGTCGTACAAGCCGTTTTTCCGCGATTCATGTTGGTCAGCATTGATCTGCATTTCCTTTTCTGCCTCTGCCAGCGTATCCGGATATTCCCCGGGCTGAAATTCTTTTCCCCGCTCCAGCAGGGCGACAGAAAATCCTGCCCGTGCAAATCTGCTGGCGGCAATGCTGCCACCGTAACCGCTTCCAATGATTACTAAATCGTAAAAAGGCTGTAATTCGGTAAATGATTTAGCTAATCTTTTCATATCAGGTGAGTTTGATAACAATTGGGTCTTCGATGAGGTGATGGGCGGGGAGTTTGCCCCGGAATAAATAGCTGTGGCCAATTTTGCGGACTGCCCATTTTTTGGTGACTTTATTTATCCCAATGGGATAGATGATCAGGGCATCTTTGGTAATATGCATGCGCAGGAAATTTTTATAATCCTCACAGATCAATGATGAAGAAGACTCATCAATATGAATGCGGAACAACAGGTCGGATATCAGCAGATAGCTACCCATTAAGGAACCACCGATGATTGTGCCGGCAAAAAAGACCTCCGTTGCCAGGATTATATGTTTCCAAATGGGGTAGCCTACTAACAAGTCTGATTGAATTCTGCAAAGCAGGTAGATCGTTAAAAAGACAGCCAGATGCTGTGTCAGGCCATGAAACAGTCCCCAAAACTGGATTCCCCTTCGCCCGGTTTTGGTATCTGTAAAAGTGACAAAACCGTAGATCAGCAGGACCGACAATAGAAAGAGCGCCGGACTTTTGACGAGCTGCAAGCCGAGTATCTGGGTAAATTCTATCCAGTCTTTGTTGCTGATGTAGCTGCTGAAACAGGAGAAGTCGGTACCCGTTCTGCTCTCCAATAACCAGAAGAACAGCAGATAGATGGCTCCGAGTAAGACAGAAAAAATGGTATTGTGGACCACAAAAAGCAGGTTTCCCCACAACAGATTTTTAGATTGCTGATCATTTGGATAAGACTTTTTAAGTACAACCGCAGGCCCGTTCAGGTTGGTGAGTACTTTTGGTATGTTATGGCTCAGGTGCAAAAATGCCCCGCCGCCGCCTGCGCAGATATAATGATTGCTAAAGGCCTGCGTTCCTTCAGTTTTCACGCTGTCTTGCTGTACAGCGGATAATCCTTTCTCCTCGCCCGGCATCCCTTTCTGTTCAACGGGCAACTTTTGATGTTCAGCGGATAGTCCTTTCTTGATGCCAGGCAACCCCTCCTGTTCAATGGGCAACTTTTGCTGTTCAGCAGGCAATGCTTCCTGTTGCTTTGCAGGGCAGAAATGTGTGTAATGATGTAAATCTCCCGTCAGGATAGCCGCCAGCCGAAATGTTTTCTTGATATAACCTCCGGCATCTTCCGTGATATAAGTTTTGATAAAAAACTGCAGTCTGTCATAAGACGTATCATCCGGGTGCATCTGTTTATAAAGCCAAGCCGGTTCGGCTGTGCACAGGATTACCTTATCGCCGATCTTCATTTTCTTGCTGGCAATATCCCTGAAATAATCCTGCTGTGGTTTGTCAATATCCTCACTGAGCTGAATGTCTGTAGCCCATAACCAGTAGTTGTTAGGCAGCGGAATCGCAAAATAACTCCTCAGCTGATTTGTTTTCCAGTTACCAATACAGCGCTGCTGACAGAATATTTTCATGAAATTCCCGAGGCCGTCGTACCAGTCGTGGTTCCCCGGAATCGCATAGAGATCCGGTTGGCCCTCCGGATTGTGCTCAACGGGCAGGGCAGACTCAAAGGGGATTCTGAATTTGTTCTTGTACAGATCGCCCGTTGGCGTAGGGTAAATCTGATCTCCGCCCAGTACCATGATTTTTGCCCGTGGTAGTCGGAATTGCTCACCTTTGTGGTTAAAATTGAGAAATGGCTGCGCAGCGGTAACAGCCACGGAATAGGTAGAATTGAAGCCATCACCAGTATCGCTGATGTAGTCGATCCAGATGTCATCGGCCTCCGTGTATTTTTTAATATTCTCCTGCCAGGCCTCCCGTGCCAGCGGATCATCCAAAGCCGCCTGCGTTTCCCTTCGGTCGGCATAGTTCCCAAACATTTTTGATACGATAGACTTCAGTCCCGATTGGGCCAGGACTGCCGGGTGAAACCAGTTCACCATCTTTGAGGGTACAAAATCAGATTTATTTTTGCGCATAGGATTATTGGATCAGTTTAAGGAGCAGTTTTTTTCTGATGGCAAGCCGTTTAAACCAACTGGCCTTACTATGTGTATAGCGGTAAAAAGCGTTCTGTATTCTCTTCCAGGCCGATTGCGACAAATTAAATTGCTGCATCAGCCCATGCTCATCTTCAAGCACCACAAAAGCCATTTTGAAGGCAAGTCCCCAATACAGGTCCAATACAGCGGATAAATAGAGGCTGTATTTTAAGTGATAGCGCGAATCGCCGTTTACAAGGTCAAATTCTCCAATCAGCCAGCCTTTTCCCAGCTGTGTTTTTGCATTTGCCCCGGAAACCCACCATTCCTCTCCCTCTCCGCCTGCCAGTCTTTCCTTCTTTGCTGTCCTGCATTGCAGTGAGATATATTGCTGGACAGAAAAACCATCCTCCGACTCGCGCAGAAAAATTGCCAGGTGTAAGGTCAACCTAACTTTCTCGCCGGCAATCAGCGCTTCTCCTGTAAATTGCTGCCGGAAATGAACATAATTGCCAGATTCCTTCATGGCCGTACATTGATATGGCCGACGGCGCAGCTCCAATGGATTTTTCTGCTTCAGATAGGCTACCGTATCCGCATAGCCCATATTGATCAGCGTATCCGCATCAACCCTGTGCAAAAAGAAATCCGGGTCCAGCGGCAGGGCATATTCGGGTTTGATCACATGAACCTCAATTTCCTTCCTGCCAGCCATCAGCCGTTTTTCATTTTCCGCTGCCAGCCATTCCAGTTCTGCGTGTAAACCTCCCGTGGCACTCATCTCTATCATTTGCACATATTGCAGAAAAGCCCCGTTATGATAGGTTTTTGTGTTTCCGATGCACCAGACCAGCCAAATTTCATCTGGATCATGGTTCAGCGCCTCCAGCAGATTGGCATCCTTGATCCAGACGGCATCTGTATACCAGCTGCCATCGATCAAAATGGCCGGCATAAAAATAGGGAGCGACATGCCCGCTATCAGGTGGCGCTCTGTCACCTTTCTGTGCGAAATGGACTCTACGGTTTTATGTGAAAAATTGCAGACGTTAAAAGTAGCCTTAAGCTCAGCGTTATGGTTGATTTTTGGGATCGATATGCCCAGCGCCGGAAAGATTTTTTTCGAAATCCCATCCGCACTTGCGAAAGCCGGCATCATCAGTGGACGCAGATATTTTCGAAAGGGCAGGGCGGATACGAAACCGCTTAGTTTTAATGCCCTCCAGCGCGCCGCAATTTCTGCTGGCCGTTGTCCCGATGCCAGCATTGCTGCCGCAAATATGCCGCCCGATGTTCCATCCACATGTCCATAAGCTATTCCTGCATCTTCGAGCGCACGCAAAACTCCCGCATGATAGGCCAGTCGCATGCCTCCTCCGGCAAGTACCAGTGAGCGTTTAATACCTGGCTCTGGCATAACGGGGAGAATTAGTGAAAATCGCAATTACCACAAAACCGATCAGCTCATAGAGCAAAAAGAACCAGAAGCAAGGGGAAGGATTCCCTTCTACAGCTAAAGAAACAGCCCGGGCAAGCACCCCAGAAAGCATAATAAAAAGGAAAAGCCTGTTGAACTTCGGCATGGTGAAAATTTCAATGCGGAAGAGCAACGTAAACAGGCCAAAGCCCATTTCAATTGCCCTCAGAAACCTGTACTGGCTGATCAGGTTGATCCTGCTGAACTCATTTAAAGTTGAGGTGTCCAGTTTAAATAGCCAGCGATGGTCTAAAGCAGGGGCGACAAAAGCCCCCCAGAAACCAGCCAGCAGCACCAATCCAATATAGGTGTAGAAAAAGAAATGACTGAGGGACTTCATGTATTCCGGTTTATATACAGGTAATAAAAAATCAGGAAGCCCGATAGCAGGTCAAAAAGTGCCACGGCCAATGCAATTGCGCCAAATACCCCCGCGCACACCCCTATGCCTACAGCGATGGCAGCGCCGAATTTTTGAAAGGCCGACCAGATAATCGCTGCTGGATTGGCAGATTTGCTGTAAACCGCATGAAGCATCATCGCGCCGAACAAAAACATAAACATGCCAATCGTACCGAAAAGCTGGAGACTTGAAGAATCTACTGTTGCACCTACAAAAGTCAGTACTACCGAAGGGGCAATTATTTGGGTGAGCCCCGAAATTACTGTTGTTACAGAAATAAAGACGACAACCAGACTGATGAATTTTTTCATAACCTACCCTCCATTTTAATCAGCAACCGCGAATAATAAATTGCCATGCTCAGCCATTGTATCGTCCATATGCTTACCCTGATTTTGTTCAGGAAAATCCATTGTCGCAAAACCAGCTGCAATACTGATGAGTTGGTGATGCCCTTTGCCATCAAATCGTTATAGGGGAAAATAAACACAATCGTCAGTGTTGTCGCCGCTATCAGGCCCGTCAGGATTACAATCGGATACCAAATTGCCAGGTCGCGCCATTTCTCGATGATAAAAATGAGGCAGCAGACAATCATTACTATTGTCATCCCGGTAAAAAAATCTGTTGCCGCCGTTACCTGGGGTACAAATTGATTATAATAATTTGCGGTGGTCAGTTGAGGTGCGATAGGGAAGGAGAACAGCAGCAGCGACCAGCCAGTACCAAAATACATAGACAGACAGGCAAACAGCAAGCCTTTGTTAATCGTGAAAAGATATTTGTTGAGCATGACTTAGATTTTATATTGTTGGTATTGACTGATTGAAGGTGCCGGAAGCCACTCTTCGCTGAGAGAAAGGCTGTACACACTTTCAAAACCCTCCGGACTTACCTTTGTCGGCTTATCTTTGTAGGTGATGAACCAGGATTCAAAATGATCATCCAGCACACCATGTGTCTCTGGCATAAACAGAGTGAAAAAAGGCTTGCCGGAAATCTGGAGGTCCCTCATATATTTTGTGCGGGGGTGATCCCCGATATACAGGTTTCCCCTGGCACTTTTTCCCAATCTGAAACCGGCTTTACAGTCAAAATAGATATAGGAAGCCATGAGCATGTTTCTGAAGTGACTGTAGTTTACCACGCCCGCGCGCAGCGGGAAACCAGTGTTTGAAGGTCTTTCTATTTCGATCCTGAACGCAAACTGACCGTCTTTTTCATATTTTGCAGAAACACTTTCGTTTTCGATCTTAAAATCCAGGTTAGCCTGATGTTTTGGCATTCCCCAGATACCTTTTCCTCCTTTCACGGATACCTCAGAGCTTACCGGCAGGTCCAGAATAAACTGCCCCGTTCCATAACTTTTTATAAACACTGCCGGCAGCATGGCCGGCGCAGGTTTTTTGCCTTTGGTGCAGGCGAGTGCCAGGCTGTATTCTATGTATTTCCCAATCGCCGACTCGCGGTAATCTATTACGGTAACCATAAAAATCGCCTTGCCATTGATAAACTTTAGCGGGTGAAGCTCATTTCCCGGCATCAACTCCTGCGCTTTTTTATAGTCGCAGAAAAATCCAGCCATCAGTGCGGGCGAGCGCTGTGCCTGTACGGGAAGGGTAAAGGGGATTCCGTCGACAAGGGCATGTCTGCCCGCATAACGTTTCAGTCTTTTAGGTATAGGCATAATTCATTTTTAATCGTTCAATTCTTTGATCATCGTCGGGAAAATATCCCGGTGTGCATCTTTGCCAAAAAATATATCCAGGTGGCTGTATTCGGGATAGAGGTGCAGGTGATGAAAATTGGCTCGGAGCTGGTTAAAGTACTTATAGGTCAATTCCTGGCTTTCTGCCTTAAAACATTTGTTGAGTTGTCCGGCAAAAAAAGCTATCCGGGCATTTGTCCTCGGTTTCCCATCTGCATAACTCTGCTGCCCATCGGCAGAAACCAAAGCTCCCGCGCTGATGCATTTTTTGATATGCGTAAAAAAACTCAGGGGAACGCGCCCAAATTCCTGCCTGATCCAGTTTTTTGTTTCCTCGGTCAGGTTACTCAATTCCCAAAGTGCAGGAAATCCAGAACCATAGGTGAAACTTACAAACTTACCCACGTCGGTGTCCTTTTCCCAGTGGCTGAGCTCCACCAGCGCTTTTAAAATACCCGCCCTTAAATCTGGCGCCCCGTCGCCCCATTGCGGATTCAATTCACTTGTGAAGGGTTGTATGAGTGGCAATACCACATTGATCTTAAATCTCGAGAAATCGGAAACCACCGGATGTAAAGAAACCGCATTGGAAATAATGGTATCCACCTGCGGCAATAAACCTTTTACAGCTGCGATCATGAAACTCGTAGAGCCCTGGCAATGGATAATCGCTTTGATTCTTGTGGCCCCTGATAAGCGGCACACCTCTTCAACTGCTGAAGGATGATCGTTAAAAGCCGCCTGGTCCAGATCCCAATCGCTTGGCGCACAATCAATGCTGCCGCGCCAGTTTTCCATCCATACGTCGTAGCCTGCTTCCGCCAATGCGTTTATCAGATTCTGGCGGTTTGGCGGGTTAAAAATATTACTTCGCACTCCGGCGCCATGCACCAGCAATACCGGCCCCCGGCTTATCGTTTCGTTAGAAATGTAATGCCACAGGTTACAGTTGAAGCCGTCGCGCGCTACAAAAGAATAAACGTGAAAGGAGTGATGGGCTATCATATTTGATCTGCTTTTTTGCTAAATGGTTGCAGTAGCCTGTTGAATTGGTTTAGGTCAGTCTTATAAAAATAATTATCAATAATTATATAAAAAATAGTGATTTTTTGTCATTTTTGATTTACCGAATAATTGTTGTTCACTGTTGTAACCTACTGATAGGATGGTAAATATGCTCCCTAAGCATAAACATACCTGGCTAAACTACCTTGACGCACTCAAGGAGCGAACATGCGACCAGGATCAAACACAACTCACAGATTTCAGTGATTTTTTTCATGCTAACAACTGCGCTAATTCGTTTTTTAGACATTGCACACCCTTTATCTACCTGCTCGATTACAAGACATCTGCCTACATTAATATGTCAGAAAACTTCGCCGGCTACAGGTCGGATACTTTTTTGCAGGGAGGTATTGCGCATACGCTGGATATCTATGAGCCTGATCATTTCCGCTTGTTTGACCAGGAAATATTCCCCGACAGGCTCCAGATCCTTAAAGGAATTAATTCCTGCGAACACAAGCGTTACATATTTACATATACCTTAAAACTGAGGTGCAGGGATGGGAAATACGAGAACTTTATGCAGCGTAACTGTTTTTTGTCCGATGCCCAGTGCAATCCGGTTATGAGTGTGGGTATAGTGGTGAATATCAATGCCTTTCATCAGGGCAACCGCGTGGTGCAAACTGTTGATAAACTAGATTCCAATGGCTGTCCCGAAAAGCAGCTTTTCATTAAAACTGCCTATTACCTCAATGAGGAAGATAAGCTGTTTTCTAAAAGAGAGAAAGAAGTTTTGCTCTGGATGTCTGATGGCCTCAGCAGCAAAATGATCGCCGAGAAGCTTCATATCAGCGAGAATACCGTCAACAACCACCGCCGGAGCATGCAGGATAAGAGTGCGATGCCCAACGCTACCGCACTGGTAAGTTTTGCGATTAGAAAAGAGATTATTTGATGCGTAGAAAAATAGCAAGTTCTTGTCATCTGTGTTTCATACATTATCATTATATTTAGTAGCTAATTAGCTGTAAACCATGAGAGAACCGCTACAAAAAATGCTACCCTTGCCTTACGTTGATAAGGAGCATAAGCTTTTCTCGAAGCGTGAGAAGGAAGTACTCACCTGGATGTCTGAAGGGCTTAGCAGCAAGATGATCGCCACCAAGCTTAACATTAGCGAGCATACAGTCATCAACCACCGCCGCAGTATGCAGGAAAAAAGCAACATGCCTAACGCCACCGCATTGGTAAGTTTCGCCATAAGAAGCGGAATTATATAATCACTAGTTGTTCAGTCTATTAGGATAATACGGATTTGTTGTCTATTTTCGGTTTCAGATTCTTACAGCCAAATTATTATCAATTGCGCACCATTTTATCTTTTATATATAAACATTTAAAATTCTGCGAAGAATTGTTAAACGCCCTGTCGGTTGCCGTTGTCTTGATCACGGCAATGTACCTCTGGATGAATGGCCCTTTTAACTTCATCCTCGAAGAAACGTTCATGAAAGGCACACTGCTCGTCGACAAGATATTTGTCGACAAAAGCGACCTGCCTTACCAAATTGATGATGTCCTGTTTATTGATGTAGCGCAAAGCAAATCCATTGTGCGGGATAGTACGGGAACACACGTGATGGCCGACCGTGCGCGACTGGATACGCTGTTTCAATTGATCCACCAGCATGGTAACGCTAATCAGATTATTGTATGCGACCTTTATTTCGACTATCCCTCTCCCCAGGACAGCGCCTTGCAAGTCAGCATGGGAAAGGTTAACAATCTGCTTTCAGAGGTGAAAACCAATAGAGAACAGGATATCACGCCAAATGTTATCCGTGCCGGAACAAGCGGTACCTCAGGTTTTACTAATCTCAAAGAGCCATTTCTCATCTTTTCCAATTCGCTGCTCAAATTCCGTCTCACCGATAAAAACTGCGTAAAAACTCTGCCATTGCTGATCTATGAAAAGATCCACCACGAATCTATTTCCTGTGAGCGAAATGCACTGCATATCGGTAACGACTGGTTTTTCAATACCATTCTGATCAAGGAACAGCTGGCCCTCAAAGCCAACAACGTGTTTATGGACGAAGTACGACCGATACAACGTCTCCTCAATGCGGTCAAGGCCAACCAACCGGAATATATTGCCGAGCTGCGGGATAAAAAATTCATCGTCATTGGCGATTTCCGCGAAGACGTGCATAAAACCACATTGGGTGATAAACCTGGACCGCTAATTATCTTCGACGTGTTCCTGTCCCTGCAAAAAAAGGAAAACAAAATAGGCACCTTATGGCTGGCGCTGTCTGTTGTCTTTCTTACTGTACATATATATAAGAAGTTTTACCATGTAAACCTCTTTATCCGTTATAACAGGTGGTTGAACCAGCAGATAAAATTCCTCGGCTTCAAGCGCCCGATAAAATTCAACTGGTTACTCTTTTATCTCTACGTGTTGGGCTCGGCCATACTGTTCAAGGTGTATTTGGAGGTAGTAGCCGGTATCTTATTTTTCATCGCGCTGGCCTGGCTGCGGATTTATGTTAAAACAAGAATCTTCAAATGGAAACGGTTACAGGATAGCGGCGCGCGACTTAATTTGCCGGTATTGATTTCTTTCATCTTCAAAAAGCCCGGATTCAAGAACTAAATACATTCAAATGAGAAAAATGGCAATTTCAAATGAATGGGATAGAATCAGGCATAGCTGGAAACGTACAACTTCTATGTTTTTAGGGCTGAACAGCCATTAGATTATGTTTTTTTGGCTTAAAAATTGTTTTTTCTCTGTTGACAAAACTAAATCCATGCGAATAGATTTATCGTGGACCCATGTGCTGTTCAACAAATATTTTTTTGTTCAATAAATTAATGTTCTGAATTATGCTGGGATTATGGGTTGAAAAGCATCCTCAGAGGTGATCTTTAACTAAAACACCTGCGATTTAAGTATTTAGGTTTCTTGTTGAAATATAAAATTTATAAAATTGAGCATTTGTGAATGTTTTTACCGATATTCCAGTAATATATTTGATGTAACAACTTTGTGGTTTCCTTTGTATTAAAAACAAGTGCCCTCATATGATTTCAACAGTTAGAAAGATTCCGATACTTAGATATGCCCTCATCGTTGCCCTGATTGTTGTCTTATTTATCAGTTCCTTTTACCTTTATCTATATTACCGCAGGGCCGAGAAAGTCCGCTATAATGTTAATCAGATGATTATGGCGAGGGAAAGTGCTGCCATGATTGATGATTGCCTTATCAATCTCTATAGTGCCGATAACAGCAGTCGTTTGTATGCCCTCACATCAGACGAAAAGTATCTCAAACAGTTCAATACAGAGATTGGCGCTGTTAATAAAATCATCAATCAGTTGAACAAAAACAGCCAGAACCAGTCGGTTATTCCGGCCAGAGAGGTAGACAATCTGATTGGGAAAAAGGCCGCGAAGGTTGCCGGTTATATCAGGTTAAAACATTTGTCAGATAGTCTGCTTGTATCCGCGGGAAAAATCAACATCACCGTTACAAAAACGGTAAGCGCGCCTGTTAGTGTGCCGGTGGTGCGAAAAGTGACCAATGAAGTTAAGATTGATACCTTCAGGAATATCGTAAAGACCGGTGAGCGGCGCAGAAAACTATTCGGCAGGATAGTCGCTGCTTTTTCCTTCAAAAAGAGGAAGGACGATATTTCTTACCTTCAGCAAAAATCGCCGACTGTTGTCAGGACTACCACGCAAACGCGGATCGTGTCACAGCCTTCTGTTGTAAAAGTTGCTACTGCCTATCATAAAAACTTCCAGAAGCTTTCTGCCACCAACAATGAACTTAATGAGTCGGAACAGGAAATCCTGCAGATCAATAACGAACTGATTAACCAGATCATCAGCAGCCTAAAAATATATAAAGTTGCCGAGCAGCGCTATATCTCGAGTGGTAAAAATGAACTTAATAATGGTCTGGAAGATGTAGTCTTCAAATTCAAAAAACTGTCCGGGCTCATCATTATTTTTCTCCTGTCGCTCGTCATCATCATCCTGTTTAATATCTGGAAGATCTTCCAGAATGAAACGCAACTCATTACCTACAGTCAGGATGCCGAACAATACGCGCTGTCGAAAACTGCTTTCCTCGCCAGCATGAGCCACGAAATCCGGACCCCGCTGAATTCCGTTATCGGATTTTCTGAACAGCTGAGTCAGGGTAAACTGGACGAACTGCAGAAAGAACAGCTAAAAGCCATCAGCAGCTCTTCCAAACTGTTGCTTGAGGTGGTAAACGAAATTCTTGATTTTTCCAAATTTGAAACCGGCAAAATGAGCTTCGATCAGGCTCCATTTGAACCTTATAGCCTGATTACAGAGGTGCTGGAGAGTATCCGTATCCAGGCCCGCGGCAAAGGTATAGGCCTGGATCAGCAAATTAACATTGATGAGAAAATCTGTGTAAGAGGTGATAGTTTCCGACTCAAACAAGTAATCTTAAACCTGCTGAGCAATGCGATTAAATTCACTTCCGAAGGTAATGTTACCTTAAGGGCCCTGGTTACAGATTCTGGTCAGGGACAAGGTGTGTTGCGCATCCAGGTGCGTGACAGTGGGGTGGGGATCAGCAAAGAGAATATCCCGCTCATCTTCGGCGAGTTTGCACAGGTGAGTTCGGCACAACAAAAAGCCTCACAGAAAGGTACTGGACTGGGACTGGCAATTTCCAAAAAGATTATCGAACTGCAGGGCGGCAGTATCAAGGTAACCAGTGTGCTGGGGAAAGGATCTGTCTTCAGCTTCCAGTTGCCCGTGTATTTTTGTGAGCCGGAAGATTGCAAGAAAATAGAATTAGCCGATAGCGGATTGGTTCATGGAGAGTTAAAAGGCAGGCATGTTCTCATCGCAGAGGATAATGAGCTCAATGTTTTTCTGCTCAAGACCATATTGAAGAAGAAAGAGATCACCTTCGATGTGGCGATGAACGGTGTTGAAGCTATAACACTATTTGAAAGCAATGACTATGATATCCTGCTTACCGATATTGAAATGCCGGAACTCGATGGGATGGAGCTGGCGAAATATATCCGGCAATCCGAAAATCTGCTTAAATCCAAGCTCCCTATTCTGGCGCTTACAGCCAATGTGCTTAAAGAAGACCGGGATAAATATATGAGCAGTGGGATTAATGGAATCGTGGTAAAGCCCTTTTCCGAAAAAAATCTGCTGGACAATTTAGCTGCTGCATTATTTAATGCCTAGGCAGATGCCGGTTAATCGGTAAAGCAAAAAAAAAAGACGCTTTTCAGGGCGTCTCTTTCACTAGTTAATATGCACTCATCTTAAACTAACGGCTCCTCTTCTAACCGTTGTCCTGCGATAAAGTCATCTTTAAATTGTTTTGCTTTATCTGCCCACTCCGGGGCTTTATCTTTGATGTCATCCAGAACTGATCTGCCATATACATCTTTTTTAGTTACGTATTTAATTGCACCATATACTGCGGCGCCAATTAATGCTGTTTTTAATAATCCCATAGTACAGAGTTTTTTAATTTTATAGATAACAGCTTAGTTTGTAAAATGTTCGGAAAAATAAAATTCCTCCAATAAAAACTTACAGCCCAACACTGAGGTCGTAGTTTTGTGTATAATAATACCTTTCATTGTGGGCCACACATTCTTTGATAAAAAGCTCCACCACCTGGATCATATTGCTCACCCGGTCGGGCGTTCTCAGTTGTATAAGGAAACTAATGGTCTCCTGAAAATCAGATTTGAACTCGCTGATCAGTTCAGAAGTAACTTTGCCCACGTCCCCATTATAATTTCTTAGTTTCTGTTTGATGGTCTCATTGTCGCAGTTTACCGCTAAGGTTGTCGCATGGTTTGATGCTGTGTTTGCATCACAGTTAAAATCATCATTCAACTCTTCACTCAGCCACACCTTAATGGCACTGGACTCAGATTTATGGGTCTGTTTTAGTTTTACTATGTAATCTACCTCTCTCATTGCATTTAATTTTGAGCTTATTAAGTCGCCTGCCGCTACCAAGTCTTTTGGAAAATATCCGCATTCCCGTTGTAAAATGGCATATGCATTACGTGAAATGAATACTAAGGAAAATAATTATTCATATCAAATGTTAAATATACATTTTATAAATATTAATTCTAAAAAATTACATGAAAAGGCAAATGACTGTGGTATTCACGGAAATACTTCTCTTAATTATTTGATTGAAAAAGAAGCAGTGAGGAAGTTTTTTAAGGGATTTTTATGTATATCTAATTGATCTACATTAACTTATAATATGTTTGCTAGACTGGTTTTTTCAGGTCTGTCCCATCCGGTTGGAAATGTTAAAATTCCTATTCCCGTGGTGAACTGAGTTATTCGAAGGTCTTTCATTTTCTCTGTCCGGCTGGCGCTGGCCTTCGGACAAAAATAAAGGCCGGTGAGACCGGCCTTTATTTATTAACTATTATTTACCTTTTTTGTCCTGAGGCATCCACCATCAGGCTAAAACCTAAACTCCTAACTTCATGAAAGTTGTGGAATCTCTTTAACAAATTTGCTAAAGTGTTTTCATAATTTATAGAGGGTCTGTAACTTCAGTAAATTTTTCTTTTATCGGCCATCTGACAATCTTTAAATTTTGGTCAAATGGTTTAGTAAATCTTAGTTTCAAAATTTAATTCCGTCGGCAGCTCCTGATTATTCCGCTTTCTCCCTGAACGTCAGCTCTATTTTTACCAAACCTTCATTGGAATTCTTCTTGCTGGCCCTCGCTTTCAGCGAACTGAGATGACTGATATAGCTGTCCAGAAAAGCAAAGTGCTGTTCTTGTTTGATCTTGTTAAAGTCGATCTCCGCAAAGAAAAAGTAAGGCGTTTTTACGGGCTGCGCGCTAACCTTATTATCCCGATTAGTGCTGAATTGTAAGATATCTTCATTGTGGGTGCTATAGACATCATATAGCGGAAACAGATCCTTGCACAACTTGTGCTCCTTATTGATCACCAGCTGAGCTTCCATGTAAGCAGCCAGGCGCCTGGCATCGCCATCCAGTGTTACATTTATTTCTGGCACTTTCACCTCGCTGACCTTCAGCTCTTCAGTCTTTTCAAAATCGTCGTTGTACGTATAGGTGATCAATTCATTGTGTTGCGTAATCGTTTTGCCCACTTCCATGCCCGCATAACCATGGTAATATTTAGCCAGGCTGTCCTCTTCCATGGTATAACCCTTCATCAGCAAGGTGTTTTTGATCATAAGTCGTTTCAGTCGCGCATTTAACCAAACCTCTGCGGCAAGGTCCGCCTTTTTGCTGCTCAGCCGATAAGACTGTCTGGGAATATCCAGTTTCGAAATTGGCATGGTTCCCTCCAGCACCAGCGTGCTGTCTCTTACCTTCAGTGATCCTGAGTAACTTTTATAGGTATAACTAATAGGTCCGTCTTCAGATTTTAACCTCCTGATCAATGGCGACTGCTCGCTGAGAAAACTCCGCCCCTCCAGCATTTCATTCAGTACGTCCTTTACCATTTCCTCTTTAAAGCTATAGCTGATCGCCAGATTGCGGGCATCATAAGCGACATGAATTTTGTTGTTACTGCTATTTCCAAATACCCTTCCGCTATCTGCTGCTGTAAAATTCCCAATCTGCAATCCTTTCTCCAGGTAGCTTCTCAGCGTTGTTGAATCCGTCACCTGCAGCGAACAGAAAAAGGTCTTCATGGATTTCGAGAATACGGTATACACGAATACATTGGCAGGGATTTTTATGCCCTGAGGCAACATTCGTGTAATTTTGGTATTGCTTTTATGCTCACTGAACAAGCTGCTCAATATCCCTGTAAGCTCAGTGGACGAATTTTTTATCAATCCGTCAACATTCACCTTAAAAACCAGACAGGCATTTTTATGCACCCTGTTTTTGTAGGAGCGATAATCCCTGTACTGAAAAAAGGTAAAGGAAATCAGCAGTAGCAATACCACTGTCGCGGCCAGTAACTGGAGCTTCTTTTTCATTGTTATTTCCGCAGGTCTTCTATGATGGACAACAGATATTTTAATGCATTGGGGTGGTTTGCAGGCGTTTTCATGCTAATTTCCCCGGAATATGTATTTCCCTGCAGCGGATTGGAATGGATATAGACGTCGCCCATGGCATTCAGAATCGCGTTCGCAGTTTTTAAATTCTGCAGGTTTTCTCCCTCGCTCGCCGGAATCTTACCTGCCAGTTTTTTCGGGTTAAAATAGCCTGAGAAATTAGACCTCGACAATAGTTTTTTCTGTGCCGACGAAACATTGGCCTTAAACTGATCCTTTGCGATTGCCACCAATTCCTTTTCATCTGTGCCGAAGAAAATGATACCATTTTTCAGCGCAAAGTAAAGAGGGAGCGGATTTTTAGGGATCTGCAATTCATAATAGCCTTCATTGCTTTTTACCACATTTTTTTTGATGCCGTAAGCGATCAGCCTGTTGAATAAACGCATGTCATCCGACGATGTCATGAACAGAAAATCGGGCATTGCCTCCTTTTTTGTTTTTACTACTTCCGTTGTCTCAAAATTCTCTTCGTTATATTCGTTAGTGGTGTAGGTAGTCGTTTTTTCCGTCAACCCGTTAAAAATAAAAAGGGCATCACCTTTAAGCACTTTGCTCACTGCTTCTTCGTCCAGTAACAAGGTGAAAATATCCGTCGCTATTTGTGCTTCATCAGCGTAAAAAGAACCATAGATCTTGTTTAGCAATTTAGGATACTCTTCCAGGTAGGCTTTGGAATCCATAGCATAGGCCGCATAACCTATCATTTTGCGCTCGTCGACATACTTCAGAAACTTTTTGTTCAGCTTTTTGGCATTGATTTTTTTTATCACTGCCGCAGTCTCATTGTTCAGTTCCAAAGAGGTTTTTATTTTAATCTCCTGGCCTTTCAGGTGTAAGGCCATGTTTGCGCTGCCGTAGCCACTCAGAAAATTAAAGCCATGCAGAATACTGGATGGGATATAGGTATTCATCAGCTGCTCCGTTCCCGAAATCCAGCCGGTAATTTCCGCCTCCTGAGCGGCCGACTTCACAAAGTTTTTATTGTCCAAAATAGAGGTGGACTCCTGACCATCAAAGAATCTCTTTCCAATGATTGCTATTTCTCTTGCCACCAAAGAATCTTTAACTCTCTCATCCTTTTCCCAGGCGTTCACTGAAGCCTCCGGGGCATATAAATTATTGTATCCCGCGTAATCGGTACTGTCCGCCGCCCAATCTTCTTCACTGTTCAATACCTCTGCTTCAGGTTTTTTCTTTGACTTTGACTTTTTTGCAGCGGAAGCTTTTTTCTTGCCTTGCTTTTTCTTCGTAACGGCCGACTGTTTTTTCTTTACCTGTTTTTTAGGTTTTTCCGTCGCTGGTGGCGGAATGTCGTAAACCTCTGTTGCAACACCCTCTGGACTAAACTCTACATCAGTAGCATAATCACTTTCCGTTTTGCGGTTGATTCCCAAACGTGCACTCACCTCCTCACGTTTAAAATAGCTATCCCTCGCAGAGCCAACAATAAAAAGCAGGCATTCCTTATTCCAGTAGGCTACCTCAGTAGAATCCTTATTATAGTGGATTCTAAGGTCGCGCTCTATGGTAAACTTCTCTTCCGCCCGGTCGAACATTGCGTCAATTTGTTCGGTATGTTTCACTGGCGCCAGAAAACAATGATAGGTAATACTATCGTTAGTGGTGTTATAATAGTAAAACGAAGCATTGAGATCGAAGCCCAGGTCTGCCAGGCTTTTGAAACTACCTTTTCCTTTTTCGTTCAGCTTGTTAATCAGCTCACTTCCCGCCACTGTGCGGCTAAATTCCTCTGCAGAAAGCAGATCGGTAATGTTCTTACCTTTTACAGTAACTACTGCGAGTGCATCGGCAGGTATTTTGCGCGCCAGATCCTGAGCGTTCACAGTCGACGCGGTCATTATCAGTGCAAGGGCAAAAACACATTTGTACAACTTATTCATTTTAAGGTTTTAATTGGGAGGTTATTTTAATTGGGCGTCTATTTAATTGGGGTGCTATTTTAATTAGGCTGCTATTTCAATAAGGTAATTGTATTCGAGATATTGGTTTTTCCGCTAATCAGTCCCATCATGCCAGTTTTAAGCATCACTGCCTTCTTAGATTTCGAGACCTTGGTGAGCGGATTGCTAACGCTCGAGACTGCATTGTCAAAACGATAGATGCTGGTGAAAGATCCTTCCTTAAACACATTTTTCGCTTCTGGCTTCAGTTTATTATATTGTACAGCAGCTTCTTTTGTATAGGTATACCTGCGCTGAAAAACCCGGGCGGCAGGGGAGTAGCTATAAGAAGAATTATCCGGCGTATTAATTTTAAGTTCCTTAAAAATGTGCCTGTTGATACTGTTGAGACAGGCCACGTTATCGAACGAAAAACTTACCGACGCGATAAAGTTTTCAAAGTCCAGCTTTTTACTGACATTCGAAATTCCCTTCACCGTCCGTAAATAGGCAACTACTTCATCAGTTTTGATAGCGATCGTTTTTTTTGAAGGAACTTTATAACCATTAATGCTGTCTAGTAGCATGATAGCCGCAATCTTTGTTTTAGCTGAACTCATATTGATTGTTAGTGTGGTGTTCCCTGAACCGCTATTCGTCAGGTTAATTTCTTCAATCAGCTGGAGGCATGAGCTGAGTGATAAAGAAATGACTATTAATAAAATATAAGTTCGTCTGAGTTTCAACATTACGTACCAAAAGTGTTTTTAGAATCGACGCTAAGATATAATTTTCATTCGTGATATTAAATTTATTAATAAGTTAATTGATAAACTTTTTATCAATTTAGAACCTGCTGACATAGGGCTGTCGCAGCTGGCTTTAGTTTTGTCTTCATAAAATCCAATAAACATGAATTTAACAACAATAACATCCTTCACCGTTGTAGGCATTGCTGTGAGGACAAGTAATCAAAATGGACAGGCAGCGGCCGATATTGGCAATCTCTGGAAGAAATTTCTTAACGAAGACTTCGTGCAGCAAATCCCTGATAAGGCTGATGAAACTGTCTATTGCATTTACACAGACTATGAAAGTGATCATACCAGACCCTATACTACCGTTTTAGGTTGCAAGGTAAACAGCTGCGGTGCATTGCCAGTTGGTTTTGTCAGCGTATTGGTTAGCGGCGGCAGTTATCAAAAATTTACAGCGGTAGGTAAACTGATGGATGGTATTGTAGTCGACCAGTGGATTCAAATCTGGGAGAGCAACCTCGACAGGCAATACCTTGCAGATTTTGAGGTTTATGGTTCAAAAGCACATCACGCAACTGCCGCCGAAGTAGATATTTATATCGGATTAAATTCTGCTATTTCTGGCGAATAGTTTCAAGATAATGAGATGCACTGTCAATATAATTGGCGGTGCGCTCCTTACCTTTCTCTATATCTTTTTTGATATCATCGTCTACACTAAATACCCTGTCCAGAAACTGGTTTTTGGACAGCTTTTTTCCATAAAATGTCTGGTTGCCCTTCGGTTCTGCCGCCTGGATATGGTGTTTGACTAAGAGCTCCTCGTAGTTTCTACCCTGCAGCCAGACTTTAATATTCCCATTGTTTGCCACGCCAATAAAAAAGTGCAGGCCATCGCCATTATGGCTGCCATTGAGCACATACAGGTCCTTGCGGATTCCTTTGGCTTTACTCCCTGCAAAAATCGTTTTCATTTTTTCGACCGGCAAATCAATTGTGTCCCGGTAAAATGCCCGGTCGCGATAGGAGGCGTATTCCATCACCAGTTTTAATGGCAGCTGTTGCTTGCCGTCTGCTTCTCCGCCAACATCGATTGCCCCCCAATAAGTGCCACGCTGATCGTTCACATTATCATCAGAGATGATGCCCATTTTATTGTAGGGTAGGATGAAATAGGAATTATGAATAAAAACCGGATAGGTTCTCGGTGCTGTAAATGATGCCGTATAATAATATCGGGGTGTGCCGTAATACCTGATAATCTTATAGCCTGTGGCAAAAGTCAGCAACAGGAGCAAGGCTATGTACAGCTTATTGAGCAGGTTCATCTCTTTCATTTCAATGGGAATATGCTTTTGCCAGATCAATCAGGTATAGATAACCACCGGTAAAAACTGCCGTGAGTAAGAGGAAGATAATCAGAAACACTTTACTCAAGCGGTGTGATTTCCCGCGATAGGTAAATACATAACCGCCCAGCATTACAGACATAAAGGGATTGATAAGCGCCAGCGTGAGCAACACATCGTTTTCATCAATAGGCGTACATACCAGATTCAGAAAAACCATGCACATGATTCCCAATATCAATAATATGCTCCAGTGATTTTGCTTGTTAGTCATCTCTATATCCATTTTATCTAAATAATGATTTTTGAGGCTGTTTTCTGAAATAGTTTGACTTAGGATCATTGTTTGTCCCTTTAAACGTAAAGTTACAGTATTTTCAATTAATAACGCTATTTATGTTTAATTGATTGCTTCAAAATTTATCTATATGTGGAATATGACCCAAAATGCAATCTGAAGTGCTATGCTATCAGCTTTTTATAATGTATTTCACAGGAATCATTTCCGGATTTGGATTAACCGATTTTGTCTGATGCTTTAATAATATGAATCTGTATTGGTGAATATCAGTTAAGTTCTATAAAATTGTAAAACATTTAGAAAGCATATGATACAGGCAGAAGATATTTCCGTTTCGCAACAGATTATTGCACAGGAAAAAAAATATGGTGCACATAACTACAGTCCGCTGCCTGTTGTGTTGGCAAAGGGAGAAGGCGTTCATGTATGGGATGTAGAAGGAAAACACTATTACGATTTCCTGTCTGCCTATAGTGCCGTTAACCAGGGACATTGTCATCCAAAAATTATTGCAGCGCTGATTGAACAATCACAAAAAATTACCCTTACCTCAAGGGCTTTTTACAATGATAGTCTCGGCAAGGCCGAAGAATATGTATGCCGGTATTTTGGCTACGACAAATCATTGTTCATGAACTCTGGTGCCGAAGCTGTAGAAACAGCAATCAAACTGGTACGTAAATGGGGGTACCTGAAAAAAGGAATTGCAGATGATCATGCGGTTATTCTGGTAGTGAGCCAGAATTTTCATGGTCGCACTACAGGCATTATCTCCTTCTCAAGCGACCCGGAAAGCACCACAGGTTTTGGCCCGATGATGCCCGGCTATCAGTCCGTTGCCTTTAACGATCTTGAAGCACTGGAACAAGCACTGGCGAGCAACCTCAATATCTGTGGATTTCTGGTAGAACCTATACAAGGCGAAGCGGGCGTGATGGTTCCCGATGAAGGTTACCTTAAAAAAGCACATGAACTCTGTAAAAAACACAGGGTGATGCTCATTGCCGATGAAATACAAACGGGCATCGGACGTACGGGAAAACTCCTGGCCAGTGACTACGATGGGGTGAAAGCCGACATCCTGATCCTTGGAAAAGCCCTTTCAGGTGGTGTACTGCCAGTTTCTGTGGTCCTCAGCAGTGATGAAATTATGTTATGCATCAAAGCCGGCGAACATGGATCTACTTTTGGCGGAAACCCATTGGCAGCAGTGGTGAGTATTGCCGCCCTTGAAGTGATTGAAAATGAAAAGCTGACTGACAATGCGCTTAAAATGGGAAAAATGTTTCGTGAGCGCATGCTGCTGTTGCAGGAAAAACGTCCGGATCTCATCCAGGCAGTACGCGGCAGAGGTTTGCTGAATGCCATTCAGATCTTTCCCGTAAATGTAAATGGTTCTGCCGGAGAAGTATGTCTGGAACTAATGAAAAAAGGCCTGCTTTGCAAACCTACCCATAAACACACGATCAGATTTTCGCCACCTTTGGTGATTAATGAAGCGCAGATAAATGAGTGCTGCGATATCATCGAAGAGGTGATTCTAAATTTCTAGAAGCTGAATAAAAAACACATCATCAGGCAGGCGATTCTTGCTTGCCTGATTTTGTAAGCTCCACCCAGCGCAATCCTTTGCTGTTGTAAATTCTCTATAACTTATACAAACTGGCGCCAATTCGCTCAATCAGCGATTTTGGCAAGTGGGTGGCGCCAAATGCAGAAAGTACGTTTAGTGCCCCCGGAATGATCTCCGCTTTCCTGGCAAACATCCCCTTCAGCCCGGCTTTAGCTACTTTTTCTGGAGAAGCATTAAACTTCTCCGCCAAATCGGCTAATGCATCAAGTCCAGCGCGACTCGCGAAGCCTGTTTCTGTGGGACCCGGACAAAGGCAGCTTACCGAAACGGTCGACTTTCGCAATTCGTATCTCAAGGCGCGACTAAAAGATAGAACAAAAGCTTTGCTCGCCGAATAAACCCCCAGACCCGGAACTGCCTGATAAGCCGCTGTACTGGCAATATTCAATACATAAGCCTGTGTTTGCTTTTTCAGCTCCGGTAGTAGCAGATGCGTCAGCGCGACCACCGTATTGATATTCAGGCTCAGGATGTTCAGCTGCTCCTGCAGACTTAGGTTTTCAAACAAACCGAACAAACCGAAACCCGCATTGTTAATCAACACCTCAAGTTCCTGCGTCTGACTGCTGCACCATTCCGCAACCTTCTCTGCCGCATTTTCTTCCGTCAGGTCCACCGCCAGAAAAGCTGCTTTCACCCTGTATTGCGTTGAAATTGAGTGTGATAACTCTTTTAATTGTTCTTCTGATCTCGCTACCAATAATAGGTTGTAACCTTTAGCTGCAAGGGCTTCTGCGAAAGATTTTCCTATTCCTTTACTCGCACCGGTGACTAACGCATATCTACTCATAAGGAAAATTTTAGGTTGAAGCTGTATTTATTATCTGATTTTTCAAGGTGTTTAGGCCCTTTGCAGGAGGGGGAATTCTGTTGCGATTTAGGGTATAAAGGTTCCGGGACGCAATAGTGTAAATATCTACTTTTATTTCATTAATCCTAGCTGATCCCCTGCTTATCATTATCACGGGCCAATATTCTGGTCGATCCCTCCCTGCTGACATGCGCCCTCAAGTTTATCAATTTAAAAAGGAGTAAAGCTGAAAATCCTTTGAAGAGTAGGCACAAAACAATTATGTCATGGACTTTACAACAAAAATTACTGAGTTAAACCCCGAACTTCACCGATGGTTCCTCATTCCTGTGGTGCGCATTCTGATTGTAACCGATGGCAACATCGACTTATCTGAAACGGCCGACTTTGGCCTGGGGAAAGTCATCAAAACCCTCGAAACCGAAAACTTCTATTCCAATGTTCGCTTCTGCATCAGCGGAGCTTCGCGCGCCGGCAGCCAGAATAGTTTTCCCGGAGCCTCCAGCAAGCAATTTAAGTACACCGGTTTTAAGTTCACCATGTCCGGATTCGACATTAACGATTATCACCAGGTATGGTTTTTTGGCTTCGATCCGGGGAACGATGGCAGTTCCAATGATGCGAACATCAATAATAGTGCAAACCCATTGAAAGACGCCGCAGAAATTGCCGTGCTCAGCAATTGGATGAATGCCCGCAAAGGCGGAGTTTTGGCCATGGGCGATCACCATTATCTTGGTGCCTCCCTCTGTTCCAAAATTCCCCGCGTCAGGAAAATGCGGCGCTGGACCAATGCCGATCAGGTGCCTTCAATTAGCGGTCCCGACAGGCATGATACCAATCAGGATAAAACCGGATCCGGCGTTATTCCATTTAATGCGCAGTCAGACGATGTGCCACAAAAAATTGAAGTACTCAAAAAACGTTATTCCCGCTACTTTTTTTTGACCAGTTCCGCGCCACATCCCATTTTATGTGGTGCCGACGGGGCGATAGACATCTTTCCCGACCATCCCCATGAGGGCGAAGTTTTGGGTGTACGTTACGATACCGGATATGGCGGTACCCCTGTAAACCTCAGCGGAGAATATCCGGCAGGCGTAGCAGAATTTCCGGATTCCATCACCGGCGCCGCCAAACCACAGCCACAAATTCTCGCTTTCGGTCACCCGGTTAATAATCCAAGGCATGATAAAAACCAGGCTTACAATACTAAAAACCCCGGTCATACCAATAGCACCACACCATTTGGTTTGGTGAGCGCTTATGATGGTGAAAACGCCGGTGTTGGCAGGATCGTTGCTGATTCCACCTGGCATCACTGGTTTAACATCAACCTGAGAGGCTTTGATGCACCGGCTACCGCCAGTACCTATCGTAAAATTCAAAACTACTTTACCAATGTTGCCGTCTGGCTCTGCCGCGAAAACCTGCGCAACAGCATTTTGCATACCTGGATATGGCAGTTTCTTGTGAAAGAGTTTGACCCTATGCGTTTTTCTGTTACCGACTCTATCTGGCGCCTGGGTAAAGAGGCCAGGGACGTTTTAGGGCGAAGCGCATCCCAATGTGCCACACTGGAATGGACCCGGATCTACTTTCCCGATCTGGTAGAAGTCGTCTATCAACCAGAGAAATCACCCTGCCTCACTTGTCCCCCAATAGATGTTTTCGAAATAGCCCTGCTTGGCGGTATGATGAAAGAACTGCTGCCCCTGGTAGAGAAATATCGTCTTACAGAGAAGTTTGAGCGTCAACCGCTGGACATTGAACAAATCAATAAAGCCATGTATACCGGAGTATATCGTGGTTATGATGAATTGATGGTCACGTTGAAAGAATCTATTGGCCGTACAACGCAACTTTTCGATCTTGCACAGCGGACTTTTCTGCAGAAAGATTTCAAACTCGATGTAGAGCTGAACACAAAAAAAATCAGGGTAGAGCTCGAAGCTATATTATTTAACTCCCCTTTGCTGTCCCGTTTGATTGCAGAGCGTAAAGAAACGTATATCTCCATTTCTGTATCCGACGCCTTTAAGCGCATTAACGTCAGACCGATTAACATCTATCTCAATGACTATCCAACCAAGGAAAGTGGCATCTATTATAAAATCAACAAAGTTATTTTAGAAGATGTGTTTCAGGACGGTGAAAGCTTGAAGATCGAGTATTATCTTAACGATGAACATTACCGTGAACGGAACAAGTTATATGAGACCATACTTAGCGGCGATGTTGCCAGCTGGACTGGTGCACAAATCCCGGTAGTCAATACATTGGCGCAGGAAAACGTACCCGTAGTAATGTGGATCAACGTAAGCGAGTCTGCAGATGTTTCTGCACGTGGATAATATTGTCTGTCGCCTGCTATTCAGAATTGAAATTCTCCCGTCTGATTCTCAAAACAACAATTTGAAAAGCTGTCCCCTGAAAGGACAGCTTTTTTATCCTAAATGAATTGTAAATTTTTATAGCCCGGTACGCCTACCTCACGAAGAATCTCTCTGGCCCTTTCATCTTTTTTGATGTAATAGGGATCATTGTCTCGGCTCTTGATGCTATTGTCTATAATTGCACGGCCGCCTTTTGGCAAGTATTTCGTTTTAGTTGTCATATTTAAACCTCCTTGTTGTCAACAAATATTCTAAACTTTTCTTTTAACCAAAAAAGCAGTGTAATTTTTATTTTTTTCAAATTCCTGCCATCTGCTGTCTTTCAATCCGAAAATCTCGTATCCAATACTGATCTTATCAATCATTCTGCATATTCCCGTCTGATAGAGTCTTGTCCTCGCAGGCGTGCTGCCCGTTGCGAAGACATAGCTGTCAGCTACACATTCCAAAAAAATTGCTGATAATGCTGCAAACCGTTGCCAATACGGTATCCCGGTCGTTATTGTTGGTAGTTACAGTATCGTTAATTTCGCCGTCGGCTTCCATTACATAACCAAAGCCGAGGTTGTAAATGATGGGTTTTCCTGACGTTAGCGCAACAAATCGCACCGACTTTTTAATTCTTCCCTTCGGCCCAATGCTGAAGAACTCAGAATTCAATAGGCTGTCACTTGTAATGTAAGTGTATATATTTAACTCCATACCTCGTATATTAAGTTTAATAATACAAAATAAATGAATAATGTTTTACAAAATAAAAAATATTTTTTCTAAAATGTGAAATATAAATTTGTATTTGTCGATTTTTATTTTTGAGCTAAATCGGGAGTTATGATACGCTGATCGCCAATGCGTCTTTTACTGCAAATCATATATGGTCAGTCAGAAATTTGACAAGAATTAAAAATAAATCGTTAGATCATCAATAGAACTGGTTTTTTAAAACTTGTAACTGCCAGAAACAGTAATGTAAGTTCCATAAATGCCGAATTGTGAGGTTTGGCGACTGTATAAAATTTGGTTGCCAAAGGTTCGGTTGGTGTTCAGGCTGCTGTTTTCTACCACTTTATCGGGGTAGATGTTTAACATATTGTTAAATGCTATGGTGAGCAACAAATGCTGGTTTTTGTTCCAGCTCGCACCCAGATCGGTAATTACTTTCCCACCAAAATACTGATCAAGGGCAGAGCTGCTGTCGCGGTACCAAACGGATCCGAAATAGGTGTTTCGCAAATAAACGTTAAAAGCTGCCGCATGGTAATTCACCTTCGCAATGGCCTTAACTTTCGGTTGCCCGTCTTCAATAATACCTGCAAAAATACGCTCCGAAGCAGGATCAGAATAAGCATTACCCTTTCCAATAGTCATTCGGGTACGGTTATAAGCTAAATGTCCTTCAAAAACCACTTCTTTTTGTGGGCCGCTCAGGGGAAGACTATACGCTCCAATCAGCTGTAAAACATTGGTATGGCTTGCCGGAACATTCCTGAAAAACTGCACCGCATCTATAGAAGTTCCGGTAACCAATTTCAGGTATTCCGTATTTGCCGAAGAACTCAGGTTTGCCGTAAGCAGACGGTCCCTGATTTGCGTACGGTTATAGGACAGCCAGACAGAATAGTTATCTTTTTTGTAAGTCGCCGAAAAGTGGATATCCTGAATTTTTTCTGTTTTCAGTTCCGGAATTCCCAATGCGTCACGTACCGCCGAAAACGAATTCACCTGCATAATTTTGTACACATCAGAGATCCCGTTGCGTGGGAAAAACTGATACTGCGTCTGACTAAAATATAGCTGCTGCAAACTTGGTGTCCGGGCAGACTGGTTATATGAAGCATGGAAAGTCAGTGTATTGCTTATCGAGCGTTTCAGTTCCAAGGAAGAAGACAGGTGTGTCCCGAATAAAGAAGTCTGCTGCAGTCGTAGTGCAATCCCGGCAGTGGTACTCGCGTCGATAGTAAAGTCTCCCTTGCCAAAAACTGCCAGCTGATTACGCTGTTTGCTGATTGCATTGGCCTCCGAAAAGCCCAGGTGGCCATTTGTACCGCTCAACTTCAGTTCCGCGGGGATTGTCCCGGCAGGATTTGCATCCAGATAGGACGCTGTGTCGCCCGCTACTATGGCATAATTGCTATGTATATGCTGTGCGCCCAGTTCCAGCTTAGCCAGATGCAAGCCCTCAGGGTATGGGAAAGCTTTATCCAGCGAAAAATCATTCACCAGCTGGCCATATCGCGTACCACCAAGATTGAAACTGGTAGGAGAGGACCTGCCCATAGAAGGATTAACGGTGTTGACCGTGGACGACTGGAAATAATTATGTCCATAGCTGCTGCTAAAATCCATTTCCCAGCCATGCAGCGACTTCTTCGTCAGACCTGCCGTTAAGGCAATATCCCTGAGCTCCGCCGGATCTTCAGGAAGATAGCCATCAGGAAACAAAGGCGAACTGCTTTTGTAATCATTGGCAAAGCGATAAAAACCATAGGTAGTCACTTTCCGTGACGTATATCCACCGAAACTGTAAAACTTCCAATTTTTCCCCAGAGGGGTAGAGCCGTTGTACCAAAGGGATATATTGTGCCTCTTGCCATCCCCGAAGCGGGATACATTGCGGTTGAACTTTTTGGCGCTCACCAACGAGTCGTCCAGTCTTTTATTCTCAGTGATTTTTGCTACCGGATTAGGAAAAGCGCCCAGTTGGCTGGTATCTGCCGCGCTGCGGTAAACCAAGCCGTTATAGCTGCTCGACCTGTCTGTACTTTGCTGATTTTTATAGATTGCCGAAAAGGTGAAAAAGGCAGCTTTCGACCAGGGTAATGCTGTTCCGTACAAAATACTATGTGTAGTGTTAAAGCCGTCGCCACGTGTAGTGATACCTGCAGTCTGCCGGTAAGACAATCCCCGAAAGGTCTGGTCGAACTTAAAATTAATCGTTCCGCCGGCTCCTTCAGTCCCATAAAGCAGACTCTGATCGGCAGGAATCACCTCAATCGTTTTCAACAGGTTCTGCGGAATCGCTTCCAGGTCGACACCAGAATTGCCCATTCCCGTCGTATAATTCAGGTTCAGCCCCGAAAACAGATGTCGTTTTTTTCCTTCGATCAGTACAACGATATAATCCGCATCCTGACCGTTAAGCCTGACCGGGTCCAGGTATGAAGCTACATTGTCGATCGCATAATGACCAACATTGATATTCGCATAGCTGAAATTGAGCGACTGCGGCAGGCTCGATCTGCCCGTTTGAAAGATCTGTGCTTTTTGCAGGTCGATACTCACATCCGCTTTTTTTACATAGTCGATGAAGTCCGTATTCGAGAAAATCTGCACATTGTTGAGTGTAATCTGATTAGGCTTAAGGTATATCGATTGCTCTGTTTCGTCCGAAGCATGCAGCGTTTGCGGCTGATAACCCACGTAGCCAAAGTCTACTTCTTCATCCTTTTTAACCGCGATTTTAAAATATCCATGCTGATCGGTATGGGCAACATGACCTGTGCCAAGGGCAACAACCGTAGCATATTCCAGTGGAATATGGTCGTTTGTGCTGTAAACTTTCCCGCTGTACCAAAATTCACGTTCCGGATCCGGCTTTTTTACCGACTTCAGCTTCGTGATCACAAATTGTTTCGCAGAGATAGCCTTCGCCACCAGGTGATAAGGCTTCAGCTGTTCGTCAAGATCCGCCTCAAAATTCCCGCTGAGCACTACGGGATATACCTGTTGGTCTGTAATATCGGCATCCAGGTAAACCAATTTTGCGGCGTAGTGATTTTCCAGTTTCTCTAACGCGCGGCGCAGACTGATTCTGTTTCGTTCCACCGATTTCACCTGCGCGCAAAGCGGATGTAATGCCAGCAGCTGGAAGAACAGGAAAAAGACCGACTGATAGCCCAGCCGGTAAACCGGTCTCAAAGGAATTCGGAGCACAAACATTTGCGTTTAACGGGCTACCGACACCTCCCTGCCATTAATCTCTATCTTTTTATTTAGCAGTAACTCCAGCGTATGCAGCGTTTCTTCACGGTCCGACAATCCCAGTCGGCCGCTAACCAGCGCCTTTTGCATTTCCGGATCGTCAAAATGAAAGTGCAGGTCGAAATAAGCGGCCAGTTTTTGCGTCACCTTCGCCACTGGCTGATCGTTGAACACAAACTCCATTTTAGTCCAGTCCATATAATCCTCATCATGAACCTTTCTTAGGCTAAATTTCTCTTTCTCCAGGTCGTAATTCAGCTGTTCCTCTGGTTTCATGAAAACAGATTCATCCTCATGGGTGACCTTCAGTCGCCCTGTACGTAGTGTAACCAAAACATTTTCAGGCGAACTGATTACATTGAAACTTGTGCCCAAAACGTGCAGTTTCAGGTCCTTCACAGCCACTGTGAAAGGCAGCACCTTTCCGTTTTCCGTCCGGTGTTTAATCCTGAAAAATCCTTCTCCCCTAAGATTTACCTGGCGATGCTGCGGATCCCAGTTATCAGCATAACTCAGGTCCGAATTTGCATTCAATATCACTATCGAACTATCAGGGAGTAGAACTTCTTTGATTCCCGTGTAGCCATTAACAATTGTCACTTCCCTTGGATAAAACAGGAAAGCCAACACCAGCAATAAACTTGCGGCAATACCAATAGCGATACGCATGGACAGGCGGTAGTTTTTGCGTTCAGTATCAGGTTTGAGCCTCTGATTATCAGCGTCAATTGCCAGTGTTTTTTCAGGATCAATTGGTGAAGTCGGACTTCCAATAGTTCCTTTATTCTCCTCAGTTGCGGCGATCGACTCATCCAGACGATTTTGCAGCCGGTCGAAGAAGTCATCCTCAATTTCCGGCAATACAAAAGCAAAAGCCCCAACCAGGTCGTGCGCCTCGGCAATCATTGCCTTCTGCTGTGGATTGGCGGCAATATATTGCTCCCAAAAACCGTCCGACAAAGGCGCTTTACCCTGCGCCCATCGGATAAAGCTTGCATCAGAGACAAAATCCTCAAGCTCAAATTGCTGATAGTTCGGTTGTGTTTCCATGCGCCTAATCCAATACTATATTTCGTGCTGCCTTTTTCGGCTTCAGCTGATGAATAAACAGCAGCACCATAAACTGTTCTTTTTTTCCTTTTGCCGCTTCGCGCAGCGACGATATTGCCCGAGCCATCAACTTGTAACATCCTTTTAGGCTGATGTCAAAATGCACCGCCATATCCTCAAAAGACATTTCCTCCTGGTAGCGCAGGTAAATCAATTCCTTTTGCCGCGAAGTCAGTTCCTTAAACAGCTGATCTAATTTTCCCTGGCGGATTTGTTCATCCTCCCTGGCAATGCTCGAAAGCTCTACTGTGAAAAGGCTGTCCGACAGGCGGTCAATTTCATTGTCGTCTTCAGAAACCAGATCAATGCGGTGATCTTTTTCCATCCGGTGTACAATAGAAGTGCGCAGCGATTTGAAGAGGTAACTTTTAATTGAGTGGTGCATCATCAGGGTGCCCCTTTTGGTCCAGATCCACAGGAACAGATCGTGCAGACAATCCTCGATCACCTGGATATCTTTTGTGAAACCCAGTCCGAAGTGCGTTAGCATTTTTACGTATCTCCGGTATAGTTCGTTATACGCCGGTCTGCTGCCGCTGTTTATTAAATCTATAATTTCCGAATCACCCATCTCCGGATAATCATGCATACTGCTCATCAATTGCTTCTCCATGCCGTCTACAATCATTCTTAAAACCCTGTTCCATGAAAAACGGAGTCGGTTTTAATGCGCTTCAAAACTACATAAAATTTTTTTTAATAGTCGTGGGGTAATTTCCGGAACAAGCTCCTCTTACTTACAATTCACATAAATGGACACAAAATGAAATACAAATTACTATTCCTCACAGCAGCCATTCTGCTTTCCGCTCAGCTGCGGGGATATGCGCAGGAAAAACCCGAAGACAGTCGTTTAAACTACTTCCTCACCAAAGACCACAAGCGTTTTGTAAAAGTGAGCGGCTACATGGAATTGTGGGCGAGGTACACCAACATGAACCCTGGAACAATGATCAACAATTCACAAGTGAACAGTGCATCAGATCTGAGTATGCGTCGTTTACGAATTAAAGCTACCATCCAGGCCACCGACAAATTTCTGGTGATTGTGCAGATGGGCCCTTCAAACGTGAACATCAACACCAAAACCAATACCTACATGGATTTGCTCGATGCTTATGGCGAATACAAATTCAACAATTATATCGCAGTGGGCGGAGGGCGTTCCACCTGGAGAGGTTTAACGAGGTTCTCCACCGGTCCGGCAGCTACTTTATTATACGATATGCCAGCCTTCGCTACGGCAAATGCCGGAATTTCAGATATCACCGTAAGGATGTTCAGTTTGTATGCCAAAGGCGACATCGGCAAGTTCGATTATCGGGTAGCCGTTGCCGATCCATATACTGATGCAGAAACTGTACCGAAGCTTAACCAGTCGGTTTTTAACACTTCAGCACCTGCAAAATTATTCTCGGGATATTTTAAATGGGCATTTTACGATAAAGAGAGCAACGTTACGCCATTTATGGCCGGAACCTACCTGGGTAAAAAACGCGTGTTTAACCTTGGTATAGGAGGTGAATACCAGAAAAACGCCTTATGGCATACCACCGCCCTCGGCGATACCGTACAGAGCCACATGAAAAACCTGGCTGCGGATGTATTCTATGACGTGCCGCTCAATAAAAAAAGAGGAACCTCACTGAGTATCTATGGGATGGCGATGAAAAGTGATTATGGCAAAAACTATATCCGCATGATTGGTACCAACAATCCCGGGACAGGCGTAAACTCCTCACTGGCAAGTTATAATGGTGCCGGAAATGCCTATCCTGTAATCGGTACCGGATATACTTATTACCTGCAGGTGGGCGGAACGCTCCCTTACTTTAACCAGAATAAAAAAGGAGCGCAGCTCTTACCTGCCGCCTCGGTACAATACTCAAGATTTGAAAAACTAGCCGACCCAATGGTCGCTGTCGATGCAGGCGTAAGTCTGCTGCTGCACGGCCACGCTTCGAAATTTACGTTCGACGTGCAAAGTCGCCCTATTTACGATAATCCGGAAAGTGCTTTCAGCAAGGCCGACTATATGGAAAGAAAACTCACCTACCTGCTAAAATACAGGGTAGACTTTTAATTCACCTATACATATATATAACATCATGGAAAGAAGAAAATTTATTACTGCAACAGCACTGGCCGTAGCTGCCGGTGGATTGACAACTGCATTTGCGAATAACACCGTAAAAACAAACAAAAAAGGAGCGATATACAACCATTACTTGCTGTTTTGGTTAAAACCCGAACTTTCTGCGAAGGAAGTGGAAGACTTTACCGGTTTCTTTGAGATTCTTAAAGGCCTGCCTTATGTGAAATCTATCCAATGGGGCAAACCTGCTAATTCTACACCAAGAAAGGTGGTGGACAATAGTTTTACCTATAACCTGGTGATTCAGTTTGCAAGTCTGGAAGATCTGGAAGCTTATGGAAAACTTCCCGTACACCTGGCCGCGATTAAAAAGTACAGCGTGTTCTGGGACAGGATGATCGTTCACGATTCAATTTTGCGCTAATGCACATTATCCAACATAGTTGGATAGTTAAATACTATGATGGCCTCAGGCCTTTAATCTGAATAAATTTTTATTAAGCACAATACATACACAATAGAATATTACAATCATGAAAAAACAAATTTTAAGTCTGGCTTTGTTGGCAATTGTTGGTTTAGGCAGCGTATCTGCTAAAGATTCAGTAAAAAATCCTGCAAAAAAAGTGCAGCACCAACGCGATGAAGACAAATCCTATGTGCCGGCAGTGAGACTGATTAACCTGCCAAATGGCGATTGCTCTTTTCAGAAAGGGAAACTGGAAACTAAAGTACACATGGATGCAAGTTATTTCTTCGCACAGACACACGTAGATGCTTACGAAAAAGTTGCTCACCCGGCACCAAGAATGCAGTATGTTGTTACGTTAAGAGGTAAACTTAAGTTCAAAGTGAGCAATGGTGATACGTTTATCATTGAGCCGGGTACTGTTCTGGTTGCAGAAGATTGCAAAGGAAAAGGTCATACCTGGGATTTAGTTGATGGCGACAAATGGGACCGTATTTATATCGCGATTCCAACCGGAGGTGATGACCATTTTATCGCTGACAAAAAAGACTAAGCGAATTTAATTCTTACACACACCAATTGGAAAACCGCGACCTGAAAGGGGCGCGGTTTTTTTATGTTTTACCTTTCAGTTTATTTTGATGCGAATTGGCCCTTTGATATGATTCACGTCGATTGGCACTCTCTTTTGAGTGATTACTACCTTACCTTGTTTTTGCAAATCAATAGCTACGTCAACTACGCTAGTCATATGTTTGCGCCAGTCGTCTGGAAATAGCATTCGCGCAATTTCTGATGGACAGGTACTTTTTTCTGGACCACGCTCAGTGGCGACAGACATTATAGTAGTGGATACCTCTTTTTGCGGTTTCACATAGAATTAACAAAATACCCTTAAGTTCGTTTTGAAATGTGCAAAGTATCTTGGGTACATGATTCTTCCCCTAATTTAAGCTCATTGCCCAAAGCGCTGCCACGATCTAATTCATATTGGTTTTTGGCAGATGATTCCCTTTTACATTGCGTTGTTGTTCGCTGACGGGGATCCCGGGTAAAATGAATACGGAATCAATCCAAAAGAAGAAGGGGAGACATTGTTCGATTACACCCGGGGCAGTGAAAATCCTTATCAGATAGAAACAACGGACGGTAGTGCTGATTTGGCAAGTTCATATACTAATGGGTAGGAAATCGTAGAGAAAAAGGACGATTTTACCAATATTAATTAGTTGACTTAGCTTGCAATTGTTTGTCTGTCTATATCAGATTAAGACTTTTATCACAATATAGTGGCAAAATTCTCACCGAATAAAAAAATAGTTTTTTAATTTGTTGAAATAGTAAATTTATTAGGTGTATTTATTGTTATAGATAAACATTTGGTTAAATAATTATGTTAATTATAAAGAATGTCAGCGAATAATTCATACATTTGTTAGGAGCGAGGCCTTTTAATTTTTTTCCGTAAACGGAAAAGAGATCAACAATCGGTTTTGTCACCCCAAATAACAGTTTATAATTAGAAGCAAAAAAAAGCAAATGAACATTCCACAAATGAACACTGCAATTCTTGATCAGGCTGTACAGATTCTACCGCCAAATGCAGTCAATTACACACGTACTCACGTTTCCCACTTTCACAAGACAATTTTGGCTATCCTGGAAGATAGAGACCTGCGCAAATTAAGCGTTGAAGATTTTGATAATGTTCAACTATTCACGAAGCTGATTGTTGAATTGATAGCTGCGCCGCCAGGAATATACCTCGAAGAGGATACACGATTCCTTTATAATTATCCTAATGGTATCGCCCCCGAATTGAAAGTCCAAAAAGCGGGAACACTCAAAAGATCGAAACAGTCTCTGCAGGCATTATGCGTTTGGATTGCAGAAATCCTTGCATTGGGCAACCCTAGCCTGGAAGAAATACTCAATCACTATTACGAGAACTTCCCTTATGCCCAAACATTCATATTTTTAAATCCAATTATGCTGTATAACTAGCTTAAGCGAGACAACTGAAAGTAGGTTTTTTTTTAACAGGCTTGTGATCTTTCATTCAATGGAATGGCCAATAACGTGGAGAGCATAATCAACTCGTCATCCCAATAATGATCAATAGACGCAAGTATTGACTCGATAGGCTGAAAAATTAAGGGCAATAATATTTCAGCCTATTATTTTTATATGATCATGTTTATAAAGAGGATATTAGAAGCGAGGCTTCAATCGGCTATCCCTCCCAGGCACGCATAAATTTTACACCATATTATGTATAAGTTACTTTCTTACACACAAAGCGGTGTAAATATGCTTATTCAATAATAAAATATAAAAAATATTTAATTAGGTTTAATATTATTGCTAAATATAAACCTATTTTCATGAAACCAACTTTAGACGACTTAACACTCACTCAACTAGTTGACCGCCGTGAAATTTCTTCGGTAGTGGCGAGCAGATGCAAAAAGCTGGGCTTTAATCTTCTATCGGAATTAATTAACAGCTACCTGGAAACTACTAGTTTTAATTTTCACTACAATTTTCCGGAGCAGCAGGCAGAAGAGGTAGACAGATGTTGCCGTAAATTTCTGGCTTATCGATTGAGGTTGAATAGTGTAAATCTTTTGGACAATGTTGAACCCGATATTGAACAGTTGACAAGAAAAGAATGGCGTGCGCTAAATTCTTTCTTTATCGCAAAGATGAATAAGCTAAGTGACAAAACACACTTACTCTTACACGCTTTAGGCGATAGTAGACCGCGCACCATGATTACCAGACTTTTGACTGAAGACTCGGTGATGAACATGCCTCACATTAGCTATGCCACAGGCCTCGAGTTTGAGGATTTAAGGCTGAATACGTTGAGGTTTTTCAATGGTTTAAAATCAGCTCCATTAGATAATAATAAAGCTAAGCGGACTATCTATAAGGCATCAAAAAAGTAAATCTCAACCAAGAAGTTAGATCTTCAGCCACTATATCCATTCTCATTCGACACAAATTGATGCCTTCTGCAAAACGGCGTTGGTGAATCCTGATTTATCAACGTATTTCAAAATGAAAATCGTTGGCTCCCTAAGATTAAGATTTTAATGTTGCAGCTTCGGACATATTAATTCCTGAATTGCCTGCAGGTAAAAATTTTGCCTTGTGTGGCTTTGTTAGGTTTGGAAATTATGTAAGCCTCCGACCCTGACCCGAGCTGTAACCGATTCTGCTCCGATAAATTGAACTAGTTAAAATTATCGGGTGAAACTCATGTGAACCGGGATGCAAATCCAAAGGCAGTCGCATGCTAAACGTTAAACGGACAAAAATTTTTAGATTATTTCAAAAATTGAAGCCTCCCAGGGGGCTTTACTATAGGATTTCTATGGCCTTTATAAAGGCCTGTTTTTATCAAATGACTCAATAATGCCTGTCTTGATGCTGATATGAGTTGACAATAGCGGACACAAATGGACAATTGCTGACATGGGAGGCATATGCGGGATGCAATCCTAGAATGTTGACTTACATTTGTTTACACTTAAAAAATAAAAATCATGGCAAGAATAGGCGGAAAATTTTTCAGAGGAACTTTAGGGCAGCTTGTTTACCGGGTAATCAACGGCGTGCAAATCGTTTCCACCAAACCAAGCCCAGGCTTGGCTAACCAAACACCGGAAACCCTGAGAAACTGCAATACTTTTGGTATGGCCAGTGGTTTAGGAGCAGACATCAGAAAACTCTTTGCTCCTTTTTTAAATGGGCTTACTGATCCACTAATGCATAACCGGGTAAGCAAGTCTGGCATTGGCACTTCTCCCAAGCAGGGATCCGGTTACGAAGCTTTTTAACTTTAACAAAGAGACATTCAAGGGGCTGGAAACTGTAGATTTTAACGCCAGCTCACCCTTGTTTAAAAGCCTCGGCTATTAGCCTTGGAAAACGTTTCAAGATGGCAGGCTAAAAATAACTGGCGAAAGTGACGGCAACTACCACAGACTCAAGTTTCCACAAGGAACCATTGCCTGCGAGATAATTGTAAGTGCAACATATTTTGCGCTCAGTGAGGGCATGCACAGTTACAAGGCGGCGAATAAAGCGATTACCGTGGAGAAAAATGACTCGATGTCCTATAACTTTGATTTTGAATTTGAAGTTCCTGAAGGATGCCTCTGTGTAGTGGGAACGTTCCTACGCTTCTATTCCACTTTCAGAGAACAGCAAATCCTGACCAATCGCAGGTCTTTTAGTCCCGGTGCAGTCGTTGCTGCGGTTTTTAGGCCAGGGCTTTACACGGGTAGAGACAACTTGTCCTGGGCAAACCCAAGCCGGGCAAAATCTGAGCAGGCCTAGTCAGCTCATTTCCACCAGATAAATTATCGCTGAATAAGGTCTTTAGGCTTCCCTCGTAGAGGTGAAGCCTTTTCGTGCTGTTTGGAAATTCAGCCCTGGTCCCCAATATCTGCCCTGCGTTTTAGCTTCACCAATAGGGGGGATTGATGACATCAATGGATAAATGTTGACATGAATAGACAATTGCAGACATGAATAGACAATTGCAGACATGAATAGACAATTGCAGTCATAACCGGTTGATGCAAAATACTTTGGGGACTTTCTGATGTATGTTTGTATTGTAAATCAGTTACACGCGTGTCAGGATTTGCATAATTAACAGAATTAATAATCTTTAAAAACCATCAGAAAATGGGAACATTTAAAAAAGGAATCCTGGGAAGCTTCTCAGGAAAGGTTGGAACCGTAATCGGGTCTACGTGGCGCAATCTGGATGTGATGAAAAGTCTGCCCAAGAAATCCAGTAAGCCTCCCGTGCAGGCGCAAATTGATCAGCGATTTAAGTTTAGCCTGATCACTAAGCTTATGGCAATGGCTAAGAGTCTGCTGAACATTGGTTATCAGTCCGGCAACAAAATTCAATCGCCAGTGAATACTGCGGTGCAGTACCATTTGAAGAATGCCATCAGCGGTATATCTCCGAATTTTACGGTTAACTACAGTAGAGTAGTGCTGAGTACCGGCAGTTTGCCCTCACTGGAAAATGCAAAGGTGACTTTGCTGCCTCAGCACTCTATTAAGCTGACCTGGGACGCCCTGACAGATTTGGATGCCGCAGAACTTGCCGAGCGCAACAAAGATGGCTTGATGCTCATCCTCTACAGTCCCGCGATGGGCTTGTACACCACCAGAGAAGGGCAGTATAAAAGAGCAGCCCTCACAAAGGACATCGTTCTTCCCGGTATTCTGGCCGGCAATCCGCTGCATATCTGGTTGTTTGTTGCCAGTGAAGACGAAAAGAAAACGTCTTATAGTCAGTATTTAGGGGCCTTCAACCTAATAGACGAATAAGATGCGGACATCCGGCGGTTGGCCATAGCTGCCGGATGTATCCGTTTACCATTCTGTTTAAAACAATCCTTTCAGGGCATGACGCAGGAACTGAAAATGTTGCTGCGGAACTGTATTGCAGACCTTCAGCTGTGTTAAAAAAAAGATCAATAATATACATCCGCCTGGATTGATGTTTCCGCTTGACGATACGAGGACAATGAAGATGGCTGCGCTATTTTTCAGCAGTTTAGCCATTATTCCTGATAATAGGCACAAAGAAGCCAATGAGGTTTTTCAGCTGGACCGTTTCGCATTATCGGCAAGTTATATGATCAGCTTGTTGTATGAAGTGATCATCTACCGGGATTTAGACCTGGATACTGCCATTAGAGACTATCATGACTGCATGAATTTGTTTAACCATAACTTTTCGGGCCTGGCAGATTATGAACGTCCGGATATCCGCGCACTGGGAGAACTGGGCCTGAAAATGAACAACACCTACCTGGAGCTGCTGTTAATGAAAAAAAAAATGGGTGCAGCTCATAAGAATTTGGACTATTTAAACCTATTCTGAGCTATTGCGTATACATTTCTGTGAGCACCTTTACCACTGAACCTTCAATACCCGCATTAATTGCTTCTACACCATCATTGATGATGAAAACCCAGGTCGCCAATGATGGTTTTTTATTTTTTACGTTATAAGAATCTGCCACAATCACTGTCTGTTTGCGTTTCGCATCATGGTAGGAGCGGGCAGGATAACCAGCGATCACACCTTTGCTATTTGCTGCGGGCATTTTGGTGAGCATTGTAGCCTTTCCATAGTGTTGCGCAATATAATTACCCAACAATTTGCTCTCTGCGGTTTTTTCCAGCATGATCGCCAGGCCTACCACTTCTTTCTGCTGTGCATTACGGTACAGAAATGAGATTTTACTGGCTTCTGCATCTGCGGGACCCGCCTCACCGCCTGCGGTTAATTTGACGGTGCCGAAAGCAAAGTGCTGTACTGCTCTGGTGGTGATTGCGGGAAGGGTCGTCGGGATCTGCCTCGATTCAGTAGAGGGTGATTTGTCTTTCAGCAGGGCATTCACATCATCCTTTGCGGAGAACTTCTCGAGATCAATGACAGACTGCGCATTGCTGCTTTGTAGGGCACAAAAAAGGGTGATCATCAGTATAATCGATTTCATAATTTGTATTTACTATTTACCTGTTGAGTTTGGCTGTAGGCTATTTACTTACACAATTTCGAAGGCTGTTTTACCTTCCGGGATGTAAAATGCAAGGTCGAGCATCAGCTCCTCGCGGTTTGCCTCATGGATGAGCGACAAAGCATGTTCGCCATTGATCTTTCTGAATGAAGCTACTTTCCCATCGCCAGAAATCTGCAGTACAACATCCCCTGGGAGGGGTCTCATTTCAAATCCATCTTCAAAATCTGCCACCAGGCGATCAATTCTCCGCCGTGCCTGTTGTGGATTCAGGTACATGGTCCTGGCCATCAATGCCTCTCTGTTGGCGATGAACTTTTTGAAATCATCGTAACGGCCCTGACTGATCAAGGTGGCGAGCTGGTTATAGGCCTTGCGAAGTTTCTGATCGACATTTTCGACATCTTTCAGTGGCGTTCCGTTTTTCCAGCCGCTCAGCTGGTAGGGAACGTTCGCGGTAAAAGTAGCACTGTGCGACATGGCCGGCAATTTCCGTTCAGGCTCAACAGGCGAGAAGGCATAGCTAAACACATCGCCCTTGAAATCAAAGTCGCGGTGTACATCAAATAGTTTAATCTTGAAATCCAGCACGGCGCCGGGATCCAGTGTTGTTTTCGCCGAATGCGGGACTACGCGGGCGGTGATCACCTGGCTGCCACTTTCCAGGATGGCAAAATTTACCGGGGCCGATGAAGAAGCCTGACCAGGTAAATCGAGCGTCATCACCGGAATATCGTTGATTCTCACTTCGAACATGCAGCATCCTGCATTAAATTCGATCATGTAATATGGTGCGGTCATATGTTGTAGCGCTACTTTTTGGTGTTGTTAATGGCTTCCTCAATTTCGCTGCCTATACTCACAGAATAGCCCCTTACGCCGGCTAACTGCAGCATATCCGGATAACGCAGGAACATGAGCCTGCCCGTTTCTCCTTCAGTATCGTTTTTCATATGCATCATAAAGGTGCTTTTCTGAAGGACGGTATCCGCCCATACGTAGTTGCGGAATTGGATGTTTTTGCTGAAAGGTTTTGCCGGGTAGGCATCGTCAGGGTAGGGAGCCTTGCCTAATGTTTTTTCGAGACCGCTGTTGAGCAGGCTGATTTTTTCCGGTGTAAACAAGTTAACTTCAACCATGCCGATAACACTATCTTTAAGGGAATAATAGATAATAGTTTTGTTCACCGAATCTTTGTTGCTGCCGCTAAGGTCGGCACCGGCGTATTTCAGTAATTTGGGGTCTGTGCTGGTAAAACTTTCATAACCATAGGCTTTGAGGTCGCTGGATTTGCCTTTTTCCAGTGTTAAGCCGTTAGCTTTAAGTACAACGCCGATTTTCTCTTTCATCGTCAGCGACGATAAGTCAAATCCTTCCGCGCCTGTGTTTTCTTTTGGGTCGTCCGTGCCGGTTTGTGCAGTGTTTTTATCACCCGAACAGGCGTAAATCAGCGTGCTTAGCGCCAAAAGGCAGATGTATTTTTTTCCGTTTGTAATCATTTTTTGTCTTTTAATCTGGATTTCGCCATAAAAATCGGCAGCCTTTCTGTTGATCAGGGGCCTCGCTCTCGGACGAAAATCCCGTTTTTAGTCCTCGTTTCTCATTAGTGGCACATTAAAACTCGTGCCAAACAGGTTCTCCAGTTTCTCCACAATATTGAATTTTGGAATGATCTGGTTGTAATCCCCTTCAGCAATAACCCACTTGCCTTCTTTGTCCTTGATCAGCTCGTTCGGTGGGATCGATTTTTTTACCGCCAATCCCGCACTTGCCGTGATGGTATAAGAAGCATCGAGTCCGTCGAAACCCAGTTCTGGACGATAGTATAAACCTTTGGTATCATAATTCAGTGCACTTCCAAAGGTAATCGCGGCGGTTGCCGTAGCTTTTGCTTCAAAATAACCGTTCACACTTACCACTACCATCGCCAGTTCGCCCTGGATAAAAATCTTACAATCGAGCGTTACACGCAGCGTGTTTGTCGCCTCTAGTGCCGCTTTATTAATTTTGTCTGAAGAGGTGTTAAAGTTAAAACCAATGCTGGTCTTGATGGTATTCGAGATCACGAGGTTCATGTAAAACTCCACATTGGCCTTAAAACCCACATCATCATTTCCAAGATCGAGTCCTTTCGACATCTTTTCTTTGATCTGGTTATACAATTTCACCGCTCCCGGTGCTGCCGATCCGCCGGATATTGCGCCAGCCGCCAAACCAACTGCCGCACCGATCAGGTCGATCGTAATGTCCAGTCCAATCAGCGGATCTGCTTTAAGTTTGATATCGATCTCAGTGCCGATTTTCGCGATCGGTGCATCTCTTTTTTTCGCCCTTGCGAGTTTCCAGATACCTGTAAGACTCAGGTTAGGTGGTTTCACCTGAAACTTCATCGGGATACCCTTAATCGGCAGGTTTCTTACGGTTCCCTTGGTTCCCGCCATAATCCCGTCCGCCAGGTCGCCAAAAGCAGAAAACATAGTGAAGAGCTTTTTAAATCGCCCCTCATGTTCCTTCGTAAATTCGTCGCTGGAGCCATAGGCACCGCCAGCTTTGTTCCATTCGCTTTTGAGGCTGAAACCGAAAGTTGCGTCTTTTTGCTTCCACCTGCGCTCAGCGCCCAGTTTGCCGGCTTTGGATTGCATGGCTTTATGGTCTGAGGCCGAAAGTGCTGTCCAGGATACCCCTAAATCGTTAGTGAGGTTTAAATAGAAGGTGAGCGTCCATCTGATATCGGAATAGGTCTTAACCAGCAGGCTATATTTTTCCTTATCCGTGAAATAACGGCAGGAATTGATGTAATAGTAAAAGGTATAAGGCGAACGCGCCATCGGCCAGATATAATCATAAGCGTGCGCACGGTCGTCCAGTGGCGAGTATATTTTCGGACGTATGGTTTCATCTCCCTGTAACTTCAAGGCCGTTGGGCCCTTTTTTGGGACCAAATTCCCGTATGGCACATAATGCGGATGCGGATTTGAGCGCAGATTGCAGACTCCGTCAGTTTTGAATTCGGCGATTTTAACGGGTAATTCCTTTTTCTTGGATTCTCCGGGCCCGATTGTTTCAAACTCCAGACTGGCCGCATCGTGGGCATAAATTTTTAAGCGCAGGGTAGTCCGTCGGTTTACAACACTGTCCTCGCGACTAAGATTGGGGTCTTTGTTGAGCAGGCTGCTTTTTCCGTAACCTTTGGAAGTGATTCTGCCTGGATCCACATTCCTGGAAATCAGGTAATCCATGGCTGCTTTAGCCCTTTTTTCCGACAGTTCGATGTTGTATTTTTCTGATCCGAAACGATCGGTATGGGAGCCTAATTCTACCGGGATATAGGGCATTTCCATCAGGATATTGGCGATGTTCTCGAGGAACTTTTTATCCTGTGGTCTGATTTTGTATTCGTCGAAGTTATAGTTGATCTTCTCGGAAAGGTAAAATTCGCTGGTTTTCTGTCCCTGCATTTTGATCTTACCCTCATCGAACATCGTAACGGGAATCCCTTCGTCGGTAATCTGGATCTTGGTGAATTTACAATGATCCACCCTTGAAGTATTTTTCTCCGGTTCGCCCACTTTGGCGATCGTCACATTTTCCGGCGTAGCCGTGGCACGTGTAGAAAGCTCATTTTTTACCCTCAGAAAGCGGCCATGAATTTGCGATTTAGCATCGTCCAGGGCATATACATTGTTGTTTTCATCCCTCAGCTGGATGTATAACTCCGCAATCGGAGGTCCTGATTTCAGTTTATCCCTCCACAGGGCGGTATCCCTGAGCCAAAGATTAATTTCACCATTGCGGCAGGGCACGTGGGTATACACGTATATCGGCAGGTCGGTGAAAACCTTCCGCTGGATGATCTCCAGCCTAAACTTGGTACCATTGAAACCCTCCGTAACCACGTTTAGGAAAACATCGTCACCTTGCCTTATTGGCGTGGTGCCCAGTCGCTCTCCGCCTTTTGTAGAACTCCATTTGGATGATTTGATCAGCGGCTGGCTGTAACCCCGGATCAGCAGACCAGAATTTACACTCTTGTCCATCAGCCCCGTGATACTGGCTTCGAGGTAATACAGGGGCACAGGACCGCAAAGTTTTTTTGGAATCGACAATGTTTTGAGGACCGGCACACCAGTTTTACTCTGTTTGAGCACTTTGGTGCGGGCGCTGTCTTCATACAACCAGGTGATATTGTTCTTTTCGGCTTCAGTAGTTCCTTCAAACCACTCGGCTACATTAAAAGAATGGCTCACATCGGCCGTGATCACCGTCATTCTCGCGTTGCTCTGTTTGCTGTAGTATTTATCTCCGTTGGATAACGTAATTCTTTTGGCTCCTCTGGGCATGGGATTAGGCTAAAATGATACCTTCTGTGCTTAATGGTTCTTCTGTAATTTCTCTTGGGTCTACGGCCGGGTTCAGCGCTTTGTTCAGCTTTGGCTCTGCTTTCTCGAAACTCTGATTGTTCGGTTCTGCCGTCTGACCATGCTTTTTAATCAGGATACAGTCGGCCCCGCCAACAGGGCAGGTCGCTTTGCTGTCTTCGAGCAATATTTTTCCGCCATTGGTGAGTGTAGTATGGTCGTAAAAATCCTTCCACTCCGTTACCACCGAACTGCAGGGCTTGTTGTTCTGTTTTTTACAAGAGCCAAAAGTCTTCTTTTCGAAGGGGGTGCCAATATCTTTGGTACTGGCAATGTATTTGGTACTTCCTTCCTTGTCATTTGCATACTCCCTTTTATGGGTAAGGACTTTCAGGTTGTCTGGCGACGAACCGAAATTGCACATACAAACTGCGCCGTCCACTACTAAATGTTTCTCTGCCATCACTCAATTCTTTTTGTTATTTCCACAAAAAATTAAAAATATCAGTAATCTTTTTGTCTGTCTTTTCCTTTTTGCCATCGATAAAAACCATTCCCGGCGAGCGTTCTTCTGCTGTTTCTGGGTCGATTTCTACGGGTTTTTCTAATTCAAATAGCTTTAACTCCGTACGCTCAGGGCTTTTCATTTCTAGGGTCCAGTCGGCAACGGCCGAATGAATAGCTTTGGTTTCGGGGTCAAGGATATACCTTGCATTATAACTTGCTTTCACTACCTCCACGGAAGGGTTTGTCATCACTTCCAGTGCGAAACGCTGTTCTTCTTCGATGTCAGTTATGCTGCGTTCATCGCTGCTTTTTCCGGTATGCAGGACTTCTATTTTACCCACTGCAGTCAGTTCAGGCATTACCGCGCGGGCCACGGTAAAAATCAAACCCGGCGCCCGGCCGCACAGTGCAAATTGTAATTGCTCTTCCAGGGCTTGCGCTGCGGAATAAGATTTGAAGAGACTGGCGAAATACACCTGGCAGAACAGATCGTTTCTAAAAACGTCGGAAACTGCTTCAGGATCTACCAGTACACGTTCCATCAGATCCATGTACCTTTTTGTCAGCTCTCCTTTGAAATATTCTTCCAATTCTGGACGTCTCATTTTCCATCTTTCCAGGATATCTGCCTGATTGTAAACCGCTAGAAAGCGACCGTCGAAGCCTACCTCCGCCAGCAGCGGATAAAAAATCTTGCCGCATTCATGTGCCAACTGGTCGGCCAGTAAATCCGGAGGACTATCATTGATATATACTTCGGAACTGCGGTCGACACGGAAAATGCGGGAGCGGTTGATAATGGTTCGTACAAAAGTGACATCGACATTGTACTTTACGGTATCCGACATGCCCTCTTTCTCAAACGTCTGCAGCACACCATAGCTCCGTGTAAAATCAGGAGCCTTTAACATTAGCTTCAGGCTATGATTTCCCGACATTTCTACCCTATTTGTGTGTGCAGTCCTTTCCGTATCCATCTTCTTCGCTCTTCTATTTCAAAAATGTCTGTTGTTTGATCTGGCCGAAAGCATACTGCCTGCCCTTGATCAGCAGGGCTAGCTTTACGTTTTTGGCATCTGCACTGATTACGATCAGTAATTCTGCCTCTTCACCCGGTTTCAGGTTCTGGAAAATCCTTTTAGTTTCTGTAGCGTCGAAACTGATATCGGTACGTAAAGCCCGCGTGTGTTTATCCGGCCAATGTACGCTAATCGCCTCTGGCAGGGCCTGCGCCGAAAAGGGTAGGGCTGTGACATCCGCTCCTGCGATCAGGTTGTGTTCTTTGTTCACATAGTCGATGTCTATCCGCGTTGCGGGAGAAGCGGTTTGTGGTAAAACCTTCCAGTTATAACGCTGTCTGATGTCCTCCCAATGGCTGACCGGAATTTTCTTTGCTTTTATCTGCTCCTGAATGGTATCCGGCAGTCTGCTTAATAGCTGGTTTCCATATTCTTCCATGGTAACCGACATGGTTGGATATTGCAGTTTCCAATCGAATGGCGCCGTTTCGTTCGCCTGGAACGCATCAACTTCCACCTGTTTATTCCGGTTTCCGGTTAACCAAATCACTACTTTGCCACCCGGTGCCAAGCCCACTTTAACGGTGTGGTATTCTCCATGGCCATTTTGTAATTCCGGGTCGGCATACCCTGCGGCAAATAAGGAGTCTAACTTTTTTGCATCCAGTTCAAACTTCCCGCTGTAGTTTTTATGTTCTCCATAGGAAATCCAGCTCAGCTCAATAGCTGTTGGCGCTTCTTTCATCTCTTCGCCAACCACATTTACGGAGCCATCTTTTCCCCATCCATAGTCGATTACCCTCCCGTTAGGAATGGGTACAGCCGATTTTTCTCCGTAAAATATTGTTCCCTTGAAGATTTGTGCGGGATAAAATTCCGGGGCACATTCTGTGGGCAACCAATTGTATTTTTTCATTTTTTGCTGACAGGAGCTTAGCAATGCTGAGCTCAATATTATAGTGGTTAAAAGGAAGTGCTTCATCATCAATGGCGTTTATTAAATACCACCCGCTCGCGCTCTCCGGCTTCATTGAGTGAAGGCTCTTTACCCACGCCATCCCAGCTGGAGGAGAAATGAAGGTATTTGTTTCTCAGTTCCAGCAGCATCTGGTGGTCTCTGACATCACGTGCATATTTTACCGGATCGTAGGCGCCCATGTCCAGCATCCTCTTTAGCGAGCCGAGCTGCAGCGTATTATTGAACAGCATAGGCGGGGCAGTGCGTTTGATGGCATAATCTTCCAGTCGTTTATACACGTCAGGAAGTTTAAGAGTGCCCCCTGCAAGCGGAGCTGTAGGAATGGTATACAGCTGGGTAAGCATCGCCTCGTCAAAGGTGACTTTATCTTTTCCCATCTGCAGCATGAGGTGCAGTGGCAGCAGACTGTAGCGGTTACTCAGTATACGCCTGCCTGTAAGTTTGTAAGGCTGCGTGTTTTGCATTTGCTCCGCACGGTACCATCCTTGTTCAATGAGTCGGTTTCGCTCTGCCTGAATCAATCTAGTTCTGTTGAGCACAGAAAGCATTTCTTCTGCGAGAGAGACGTCTTCGGCCACATTATCGCGATAACTTCCGCCCACATCAGAGTGTACGCCTGGCAGGGTAAGTTCTATCCCCGTGGTTACGGAGGTGAGTTCAAATTTCTCACGGTGTTCATCAGCGGCGGTAAGGTGTACAATTTTTGCTGCCTGATTTACCGCGTTGAGGTGAAGTTCTCCCAGGTCGTCTTTGTGGTTTGCGCCATAGGCGGATACGGTATCGTATAATCCCGCAAGTCTGATTCTTACGGCGTTGATTTTTAAGTTCGACCGCTTCATGTGGACTCCCAGATGTCCCCTTGCCGGCATTTCTTCGGTAGTTGCCGGTTTCATGTCTTCGTCATAATACAGTTTGGCACCTTCAGTGCCTTCTGCTGAACTTTCGACTACCGTAGCCTCGTAGGCGGCTTTGGTGACTTCGTGAACGAAGTTTCTTGCTGCTGCGGCACCACGACTAAAGCCAAAAACGTCGATAGTGAGCGTGTTGATATTTCGTGGAGTGCGACTTTTGATTTGTTTTACCAATTCTTCACATCCTTTGCGTACCTTTTCGCGAATTCCAGTTCCACCGGTACCGAGGCCCATATCTTTGAGGGTATCGTAAGCATCATTGGTAGTCCCGATTCCCTCGATGTAAATGGAAAAATAGAGCCCCTGTTTAGGGTACATCTTTTCCAGTTTATCAACGTTGGTACGGTCGTTTTCATAACTCGTATTGTCCTGCCACAGGTATTTGGTGCCGATAGCCGACTGATAGGAGTTGGGGTTCGCTTCCCGGGTATCAATGTTTTTCCGGTTATTTCCTGTTCCATCGAAGAACATGCCCACGGCAATATCTACGAGGTCGTCTTTGATAATGCCCTGTTCCGGTTCTCCGTAAACCACACCGTCATTGGAATTTTCGACAATCCGCTGTCCGGCATTGGTTTGCACGCTTTTCGCGGAAACTGTATAATCCGATGTTGCGGCCTCCCTGATGGTGCCATTGGATGTTTTTGTAATATTACCGCCCGCCATATTTAAAACAGATTACTTTTTTCGCCACTGTTGTTGTTGATGGTTTTTGCAGCATGTTTGGTTACGCTGCCTTCAATACTGCTATAGTTAAACTCTCCGGCCGCAGTTTTTGAAATATTGGTTGCTTCGCTGGCATAGGCCTCAATGGCGACTTCGGTAATATTTGCGGCATTCAGACTGTAATCTGCGCCGACATTTACCTGGTTGTTTACTCCAACTTGTGTAGCCATATTCTGACCGGTCATGGTTGTATAATCGCCTCCCACCTGCACATTGAGGTTTTCGGCAACGTTGATCTGCATGTTTTTCGAGTTCAGCGTCATGTTTTCCAGTGCGGTAACAGTGATACTATTGTTTTTGGTGTCAATATGGATGACGTTCCTGTTGATATCTGTGATGGTAATCCCTTGTTTGGCACTGCTATCGTCGAATTCAATGAGGTGTCCCGTTCTGGTGGTGAGGCTTTTCAAATGATTCTGTGCGAAACCACCCGCGCCTGTATTGCCCTGGAAAATACTTCCCATGACAAAAGGACGATCCGGGTCGTTGTATCGGAAACCCAGGATTACCTGATCGCCAATTTCGGGAACGAAGACGTAACCTCTGTTTTTGTTGATACTATCGCTGCTCCCTGCATCGGGGGTAAGGACCCTGATCCAATCGGTGGTGCTGTTATTTTTTTGCCACAGCATCTGGACTTTAATCCTGCCCATCTGCTGGGGGTCGTTGTTATCTTTTACGATTGCCACCTGCGACTCTGCCTGTGGACGTGAAGCGTTAGTTACCGGTACTACTGTAGCCGTTCCCGAGATTCCGCGGAAGGTATTGAGGTATCGGCCTACGCCATCAAGGTGGTGAGTAATTTCGGTGATCAGGTATTTTCCCAGTTCATCTTGTTTAAAAGCACCCTGCAAGTCTTTTCTGGAGACATTTACATCCGCCAGGCAACCAATGTTGAGCGCTGTGCTGGTACTTTCGCCGGTGATATCGGAAAGGTCCGCTGCCGCCGCCGCCGCATGTTTTGCGGAAAGCTGGTCGAGCTGACTTTTGTTGACCACTCTTGGTTTCACCGGAACGTTGATTTTCTCGCTGAGCAGATCGTTACTTTTTTCCGCTCCCGCGCGTGCGTAGTCGTTCAGCTGATCTGAGCCATCGTTCGGCTGGGTATCGAGGATGTTATTTTCTGTGGAATTATAAGAGTAATAGGTGAAGCCAAGTGGTTTCATGCGGATGGCGGTCCTCATCACATTGAGGTTTTGGCCGTGAATCAGTTTTACTTCTTTCTGCTGATCTGGTTTACCGAAATGGAGCGCCTTGCCATCGTAATAGAAAAATTCCCCATATTCTGCACTGAGTCGGTTAACAAATGCGTAATTGCTTTCCTTGAACTGCGTGATATAGGAAATGGATTCACGATAAGTTGGCGAAACGCTGACATTCATTGTCCCTGAGGGAACCGATTTTGAAACTTGCTTTACGATATCGTTGAGGCTGGTTTCGCTGAAGGAATTGATATGTCCGCCTGTCTCCATGAGAATGGTAGGCGAGAAGCCAGTAACGATCAGGTTACCGCGGTAACCGTGGCTTTGCTCGAGTCCGACTTCACAGACGATTCCTTTAAAATCCATGGCTCCGTTGTCCAGGCTTAGGAGGAAATCCTGACCGACCCATGATTTGGATTGGTCGATCTTGAAAGATCCTGTTTCTTCGATGACGTCCTGGTTGATAATTACTTCAAACTGATGGTGATGGTTAAAAGATTGAGTAATTTTTACTGAATTAAAATGTAGTATGGGCTGGTCACCAATGTGCATTTCAATATTTACTTTCGGTTCCATATGTGTTCTATAGTTATTATAGTGCCCAATATAGCATTTAAAGGCTTATCAGGAAAATACTGTTAACTACAACAAAAATAAAGCCGTTTTATACGAAGTTATGATATTTATTTAAAACATTAATGTTGAATATTTGGCTTTTACGGTATTGTTTTTGAAAGAAATCCCGCTGATTATAGGATAGGGTAGGTTTTTAGGGCTTGTTGACTGAATGAGGATCAGTTAGATAATGGTATTATATTTTTATTAATTTCTAGGGATTTGTATTTCTGTTGCTTTGTAACCCTAATGAAATTATAGGTTTGAAAGTTTGAGATAGGGGATTAGGTAGAATAAAAAAAAGTTTAAAAAATGTAAATATTTCCTTTAGATTATTGTGTTTTTTTTTCTTAAGTTAGCATTAAGTTCATACAATATGTAGACAGGCAATTATTTACACGTCAATGTGTTGTAGTTATCTAGGTTTGGTAAATTAACCATTGATTTTTATTTTAATTAGTGACCGTATCATTGGATTTTGATACGGTCGTTTTTTTAAGTTCAGTGAAATTTCCGCTGTGCAATCAGACCTTGACTCCTCAAATATTGTGCTTAGGAGGAATTATGCACAATGAATCAATTTCTCTTACAATGGTGTTCTTATTTTAGTGCGTAAGTAAGGTAACCACCGTCTGCAACGATTTCCGTTCCGGTGATAAAACTTGCATCTTCCGAAGCCAGGAACAACACTGTTTTTGCTATCTCGTTTGGTTCTCCGAGTCTCTGAAGTGAGGTAGCTGCTGCCAGGTATTGTTTTGCTTCCTCAGGTACCACAGATTCCAGTCCGGGTGTAAGAATTGGTCCGGGACTGATCATGTTTACACGGATTTTTCTTGGGGCAAGCTCATTTGCTGCAATCTGTGCTACTTTGTTTAATGCGCCTTTAGTTGCAGAATAAACGCTTGTACCCAGATTAGCCGCTGTAGCGACAGTTGACGAAGTGAATAAAACTGCCGAGCCATCATTCAAATGCGGAATCAGTTTTTGTAAAGTGAAGAAATGGCCTTTGACATTTGTTTTAAATTGGTTGTCAAAGTCCTCCTCCGTAACTTGCTCGATTGGTGCGAAAACTCCTATTCCTGCATTCAGGAACAGAACGTCTATTTTATTGCCATCTTCTGTAACAGCTTTTACCAGGTTTGGAATTTCGTCGAGGTTTGAGCTATCTGAGGTTACCGTTTTCAGATTCGGACTGTTGATTTCTGCTGCTGCTTTCTCCAGGTTTGCAGTGCTGCGGCCCGAAATCCAAACTGTTGCTCCTGCATTGATAAATGATTTGGCTGTTGCTAAGCCTATTCCTGTTGTTCCGCCTGTAATTACTACTTTTTTATCTGTAAAATTCATGATTAAATGTTTTAATATTTACCGTGCAAAAATAGGTAGATTAAGTTTACTCAGGGAACCTTGTAACAAAAAGTAACTGTATCTTAGGGGTGACTTAGTAACCTCGAGGTTACTGGGTCGGTGTTTGAAAACGGTGTTCTACTCGAGGAATTCATGCCCACAATTATAACAATGATAGCATTTGTTTGCTCTGAAGGGGAGTACGGTAAAAATGAATGAGATAATAGTTATCCACCAACTGTACCTATGATTAGTGGCCTGCCCGAATCCTACATTGTTTGAACCACATCGCTCACATTTCCTGGCAGAAATTGCCTTATCAGAAGAATCTAATTCAACTGAATCTCCAGTTAAAGATTGGTCTTCCGCTAACAGAGATTCTATGAGTGGGACATCATTTTCGAATACCATTAATTTCACACCACCCACTGCCTGATTATGCATGGGCTGAAGGATGGATATATTTTCATCACGCAGGAAACATTGAAATCCGCAATCGGCTAATCTCGTCTGAGCAATATTGGCTTCACTTGGATTGTAAAAGGTTTTGTACCATATAATTTTATCATCCATGATGTTAGGATAAGCATTCTTTTGGAGAGGTGTATTTGAAAGGCTTAGAGTCCCATTTATTGAACGATAATATTAATGGTATAATATCGATCCGTTTTGACCTAATGTTTTGTGATTTTTGCGCTAAGTAGTGGGCATATTGGTCGAAAAGCCATTAATCTTTAAAACTATGCCTGAAATTAGCTGCATATCAAGTTTAGAACATGAGGATCATATTTATCCTTTACGGGTTCCCGTATTTTCCCACGCCTATTATACCCTAAATTGCTTCAGTTCATAAATTTTGAATAGCCAATCAAATTACCATCAGTTTTAACGTTGACATGTTTCAATCAAAATCCCCAAATAAGTTCGGCTTGAAACATTACGTTCAACTCACCATCCCGATTGTTGAGTTGGTCTGCTGTACAATTGAAAGAACTATTTTCTTAACATCTCATATCAAATCAAATGGCAATTAATCTAACAAAGGGCGGTGATAAGCACGCTATAGACCTCAGAAAGATAACCGGTTCACTCCACATTCATGCAAACCTTAATTGGGTTCAGGATCAAAAGCCAGGAGGCTTTTTCTCCATGTTTAAACAAAAGCAGGAAGCAGATCTTGATCTGGGATGTATGTACGAGCTGTTAGATGGCAAGATTGGCGTAATACAGCCGTTAGGCAAAAACTTCGGATCAAAAGATCGGAGCCCCTTCATCCATTTGGATAAAGACGACAGGAGCGGGGCAGCCAATGACGGTGAAAATATGAATGTTTTCAAACCGGAGCTGGTAAAAAGGATATTGTTTTTTGCGCTGATTTATGAAGGAGCTCCTGATTTTATCACCGTTAAGGCAAATATGTTTTTTAAAATTAGTAATGGCGAGCAGGTGAAATTGATGCTGGATAATGCCGGAAACAACAAGAAATTTTGCGCAGCAGCTTTGATCACCAACATTAATGGGAAGCTTGAAATACAAAAAGAAGCTAGATATTTTGATGGTCATCAATTGGCAGATCGGCATTATGGCTTTGGATTTAAATGGACCGTAGGCAGCAAAGACTAACTGGGAATTACTTGGGACAAAACAATCATATGAATCAGGATCCATCAATTATTGAGGTAAGTGGGGACGGCGAGCGCATTGATTATGGTGATTTACCGAACGCTGATGTATCTTATAGTAGCAACCTCGGTGATGAATATCGGAAGTCATTGAATTTGAATGACTACCAGGTAGGGGTGCTTAACAAATTATGGTATCCAAGTAATAACTTCAGCAGCATACCTTTTTGCCGGGCGGAAATTGTGAAGATGTTTGTTTTGATTCTGGACCACCTTGCATACCGTTTTCAACGACAGCATACAACCATAGAGCTAGAGTTCAATATCATTGCAGATTTAATCACATTTAAACATTTGTCTCATGGTATGAATGAATACAGTTATAAATATCAGATGCTTGCTTCGTTGACGGACATTCATAACAATATATTCAAACATGCAGAAAACGCGTTGCGAACCCATTATGGGCATACTAGAAAGATCAACATTGAAGTCGATTATGGAGATACGCACATCAATGAGGAATATGATCAGCGCATCACGTCGAAAATATTGCAGATTCTTCCGATATGGATCCCCAAAGTTGAGGAGCCAGATGAAGCCACTGAAAGGATTTTATATGCAAAAAATAGTGCTCGATGGAAAATACGCTTTGAAGAGCTCTGTAATCGATATAACAAAGATGCCGATACATTTTTTGGCGCCGTAATCAAGTTGACTGAATTAAATACAGATAATCCTTCATTAGAACTCATATATTTTGAGGCGTCAAAATTTATATCTTCATCCTCGCAGGAAATCGCGCTAAGGCTCTACATCTCTATTATATCCATGCGGATGTACTCTCAACTACATTCGACAATAGACAACACAATAAAACCGTGCAAAAAAGTCTCTTCAAGACAGCGGAACAGTTGCAGGACTTCCAAATGATTATCATTAAGTTAATTCTCGACCGGGATCTAGAAAAAGCATTGGACTGTGTGTCTTCCGTTATATCGAAAAGAAAAAAAATTAGCCTCGATCCCAACGCAATCGCCTCCATCAATCAAAAACACACAGGAACGGTAGAACTGTTGAACAGATATCTCCAGGACGACTATGAAGATGAATTTAATACGATCAAAATCGGGGAGATCAGTACCGAGGAATTAAGCATAGCAATCACCTCGAAAAGTGATGAGCAGGTACCTTCTATATTTTTAGAGGATTTGCGCCTTACGCCACTCCAGGTTGATACGATTTTATTTTTTGCTAAAAGCAATTTTGCCATTGCTCAGGTCGAACTGGAAATGATGGCAAAAAGCAAGGGAGCATTCCGAAATCAATTGATTGACAGCATCAATGAGGTTTGTTACGAAACTATTGACGATGTATTGATAGAAGAGGAAGAAGAAAATTACATTATAAATGAACATTATTACCAACGTATATTATTAAAATGATAGAAAATATAAAACCTAAGGAGGCCACCTCCATCATTAACTCTCTAATCGGTGGTGTAGTGCCGAAAATTGGCGTTCAACATATTACTGTAGGGAGGTCCGAAGAGATCAATGCAGTAGTTGCTGCCCTCGAGGATGTTAAAAACGGGCATAGCATGGTTAAATTCTGGATTGGTGATTTTGGATCAGGTAAGTCATTTATCCTGCATTTATTAAATACTGTGGCATTGAAGCAAAAGTTTGTTGTTGCTAATGCAGATTTTACTCCAGATAACCGTTTGTATTCGAATGATGGGAAAGGTGTTTCCTTATATTCTTCCATCATGGACAATATTGCTATCCAGACGAAGCCAGAGGGTGGTGCCTTGCCAACATTGATGGAAAAATGGATTGAGCAGGTGATCATGAAAACTGCATCAGATAATAGTATTCCCCTCACAGTAATCCGGGATTCATCATATCTCCCTTTGATTCAATCAACTATTATGAAGACCATCAATGATCTGACAGATGTTGGTGGATTTGATTTTGGTACTGTAGTCATGAAATATTATGAAGGATATATCAATAATAATGAATTGTTGAGAAGGAACGCCTTGAAATGGTTAAAAGGCGAATATTCCACCAAGACCGAGGCGAGGCAGGATTTAGGTGTTCGTGAGATTATCAACGATTTAAATTACTATGATATGCTTAAAAATTTCTGTAAGTTATTTGTGAGCATTGGATATAGCGGGTTTATGATAAACCTGGATGAGGCGATCAACTTGTATAAAATATCTACCTCAGCGATGAGGGAAAAAAACTATGAAAAGATCTTAAGCATCTATAATGATTGCTTTCAGGGCAAAATAAGCAACTTGTTTATCAACTTTGCCGGTACTCATGAGTTTTTAGAGAATGAGAGAAGGGGATTGTTCAGCTATAATGCGTTGAAGACGAGATTAGCATTCAACAAGTTTGAGACTGTGGTTACACGTGATTTTGCTCAGCCCGTTATTAGGCTCCTGCCATTAGATAACAATGAAGTTTTTGTTTTGCTACAGAAGCTGAAGGCCATTTTTGATTATAATTATAAAACTACGATTGCCATTGACGATCAGGATATGCTGCAGTTTATGGAGGAAATTTTCAACAAACCTGGAGCTGCGGAGTTTCTTACCCCGAGAGAGGTTATCCGTGACTTTCTGAATATTCTCAATATTTTAAGGCAAAATCCCGGACTGGATAAGAGCAGACTTTTTGCTGAAATACAAATCTCAGATGAGCGTCCGGATGATTTATTACTTGACGGCATTGAGGAATTGTGAAAGCATTTGACTTACTTTCTACCCCGATAAGAAAATACATAAGGGATAAAAAATGGGAAACGCTTCGTCCGATCCAGGCTAGTGGATATTCTGGACGATGTTGACCCCCTAAAATGCGCTTAAAGAATGAGCTAATTTAGCTTACCAGATTGGTGAACTATGACATTCCGGCGGATACTGACCCCCTTATTATTAAGCAACTGGTCGTACCGGAGCATGTTGACCCCTCTGAATTGAGCGGAATGCGTGATGTACCGGAGCATATTGACCCCTCCCTTAATTTGATTTTGGTTTATTTAGGTGAATATTCCTTCACCTAAACCGAGTGCTGATGGCTGGAAAAGCAAAAGCAATGAGTCAGATCAAACAATTATTACGCCTGCATAAGCAGGGGGATTCCATCAAAAGTATTGCCCGCACTTTGGGCATCAGTAAGAATACGGTAAAGTCGTATTTGATCAAGTTAGCAAGCGGTAAGCTTGCTGTCGGGGAGCTTTTAGTCCTTGAAGACCCAGTATTGGAAAGTAAGTTCCATGCTGGCAATCCGGCCTATAAAGACCCCCGGTTTGAGCATCTTAGGGATAATCTGGAAAGCTACAGGACGCAACTGGGCAAGGTTGGCGTAACCAGAAAACTGCTCTGGGAAGAATATATCATCGATTATCAGCAAGGCTACAGTTATTCCCAGTTCTGCTTTCACCTTCACCAGCAACTGCTGGCACGCAGGCCAGGAATGAAACTGGAACATGTGGCTGCAGACAAGCTGTTCGTGGACTTTGCAGGAAAGCCCCTTTATTATATTGACCATTCCACAGGTGAGCTGGTTGCCTGCCAGGTATTTGTGGCCTGCCTTCCTTTTTCTGATTACAGTTTCGCCATGGCCGTGCCCAGCCAGCGGATCGCTGATTTCCTGTATGCGCTGGGCTGCTGCATGCAACAGATCGGTGGCACCCCAAAGGTACTGGTGCCGGACAATCTCAAATCTGCTATCATCAAAGCCGACCGCTATGAGCCCGAGGTAAACCGTTCACTCGAAGACTTTGCCAATCATTATAATATTACTGTCATCCCCACAAGACCCAGAAAACCTAGAGATAAGGCCTTGGTAGAGAATCAGGTCAAGCTCATCTATAACCGTGTCTATGCAACACTGCGGAACCGCCAGTTCTTTGATCTTGAATCCCTGAACCAGGCTATCAGGGAGAAAATAAGGATACATAACCAGACCCGTATGCAGCAAAAGCCTTGGTGCCGCGAAGAACGTTTTCTCGCTGCTGAAAAGCATCTGCTTGGGCCATTGCCTGATACTGTTTTCGAGGTCAAGTATTACAGTGAGCCTAAAGTGGCCAATAACAACCACATCTATATCGGCAGGGACAAGCATTATTACAGCGTTCCATTTGCTCATGTTGGTACACAGGTAAAAGTAGTTTACACCCGTTCCATGGTCTATATCTACGCCCGGGGCAAACAGGTTGCTGTTCACATCAGGAGCTATCAGCCTGCCGGTTACACGACCGTAAAAGAACACCTGAACTCCCACCACCGGCATTATATGGACAGGAGCCCGGCATATTATATGGAAAAAGCAAAGGAAAAATCAGCGGAGCTTCACCTGCTTATACAGCTCATTTTTGACCAGCCCAGACATCCCGAACAATTGTACAGGACCTGTGACGGCTTGTTGCGCCTGCAGAAAAAGGCACCCGCCGCGGCTTTTGCCAAAGCCTGTGAACTGGCTATTGAATATCGCACTTTTTCCTATCGTTTTGTGGAGCGGATCCTAAAGAACAACATGGAAGACCATCAGGATCTTCCTGCAAAAGAACAGCCTCTGCCTGTACATGGCAATATCCGGGGCAAAGAATATTATACACAGACCACTATCCAATTCTAAGAAATGAACATTGAAACACAACTCAGACAATTGCGCCTGCACGGCATGGGCCGTAGCTGGCAGGCATTAATGGAAACCAGGAAACACCATGAGCTTTCTTTTACCGAAGGCATGGAAATACTCCTGCAGGCCGAAGAAGATGACCGGGGCGACAAGCGCTTTGAGCGCCTCCAGAAAAGTGCACACTTCCGCTACCAGGCTTCGATCCAGGAACTCCACATGGAGACCTCCAGAGGGCTGGATAAATCCCTGGTTGCAAATCTGGCAACCGGGGATTACATAACTAAAGGCGAAGCGGTGCTTGTGTGTGGTTCCACCGGCACAGGGAAATCTTTCCTCGCTTCTGCTTTAGGTCACCATGCCTGCTCCCAGGGATATAAAGTAGCTTACTATAATCTTCAGAAACTATTGCTGAAAACCAAGATGAGCAGGATCGATGGAACGATCTACAAGTTTTTTGAGAAGCTCTCCAGGACGGATCTGCTGATACTCGATGACTTCGGGCTAACACATCTGGAACAGCAACAGCGAATGGACTTTATGGAAATCATTGAGGACCGCCATTCCTGCAAGGCTACAATTATTGCCAGTCAGCTGCCCGTTGCCAACTGGTATGACGTGATTGGGGAAAACACCATTGCAGATGCACTGCTAGATCGAATGGTGCATACCTCATACAGAATTGAACTAAAAGGTGAAAGTCTAAGAAAAAAGAAGTAAAATTGTCAGGTCATCAGATTCGATGAACTAAAATCCCACTGGGGGGGTCAGTATCCAGTACGGGGGTCAATATGACCAGAATATCCA